>WNGE01008958.1_pt1 | contig 11077 bp, 9 predicted proteins | sample 5400651 | NCBI WGS metagenome assembly WNGE01 (sample SAMN13153370, study PRJNA577476) | soil metagenome | isolation source: 60 cm soil or saprolite under grassland replicate 2 | place: USA:California | collected 2016-06-15 | reverse complement strand
TTGCCCCTTTCGGGCTTACTTGGTTTCCAGCGCGAATTTCATCAGACGCGAACTCGCGACGGTCTGTTTCCCTGCGCGACGATGGCCGGAATCGCTGTATGCGCTGACCATACGGTAGCCGCCGACTCCCGCCGGAAGTTCCGGGAACGGCTGGCAGGTGGGCTTGCGGCTTACCTCAAAGTGCCTGTGTGGCCTGGGGTTCTGCTGTTACAGTCGCATCCGATGCGAAAAAACCGCATCGGATGCGACTGTGTTTGAGGGGGTTTTGTGGCGGTTTCCCAGGGTCCGGCGCCGGGCGCGGCGGGGCTGCACCTGGTGGACGGGCTGTCGCTGCTGCGGCCCGAAGAGCAGGTGCTCGAGGCGATGATGGACGGCTGGCGGAACCAGCAGCTGGCCCGGAACCTGGCGCTGTCGACAATCGAGAAGCGGGCGGTCCGGCTGCGGGCGTTCTTCGCCCATGCCGGGACGTACCCGTGGGAGTGGCTGCCGCAGCACGCCGACGAATGGTTCGGGGACCTGCGGTCTGTCCGCGGCTGCGCGCACTCGACGATGCGGTCCTACCAGGACGCGCTGCGCTCGTTCTGCGCTTACGTCTCCGACCCGGTCTACGACTGGCCAGCGGAGTGCGAGCTGCGGTTCGGCAATCACCCGGTCCAGATCGTGCACGAGTGGAACTCCGCCGCGCACGTCCAGGACAACGAGAGCCGACCGGAGAAGCGCGCCTTCACCATCGACGAGCTGCAGGAGTTCTTCGACTACGCCGATGAGCAGGTCACCAGGGCCCGCGACAGCGGCCGCAAGGGGTGGCTGCCGGCGTTCCGGGACGCAGTCCTGTTCAAGGTCGCCTACAGCTACGGCCTCCGGAGGAACGAGACCAGGATGCTCGCCGTCACCGACATCGGCCGCAACCCTCACGCGCCCGAGTTCGGCGACTACGGCCTGGTCCACGTGCGCTACGGCAAGGCCAAGAAAGGGTCGCCGCCCAAGCGGCGCAGCGTGGCGACCGTCTGGGCGTGGACGCCGGACGTCCTAGGCGAGTGGGTCACCGAGATCCGCCCCCACCTGGCCGTGCCCGGCTCGACGGCGCTGTGGCCGTCCGAGCGCGGCGAGCAGATCGGGCTCCAGCGGATCAACTCGCGGTTCGCCGCCTACCGCGACGCCCTCGGCTTCGACACCGGGCTGGACTTCCACGGTCTGCGGAGAAGCTACGTCACGCACCTCATCGAGGCAGGCAGGGACCCGCTGTTCGTCCAGTTCCAGTGCGGGCACGAGCACGCGAGCACGACATCTCTGTACACGTGCGTGTCGTCGGACTTCCGGACACGGACGGTGCGCCGGGCGCTGGATGAGACCCTGGCCGCCGCCATCGGGCAGCCAGGCAGGAGGAGCCGGTGAAACGCGAGGTCAGCTACCAGTGGCGGCTGCGAGAGGTCATGGCCGCCCACGGCATGTTCACCGTCACCGAGCTCGTGCCGCTGCTCCGCGACCGCAGCATCGACCTGTCGGCCTCCCAGGTGCACCGGCTGGCCTCCGGAACGCCCGAACGGCTGTCGCTGCCGGTCCTGGCGGCGCTGTGCGACATCTTCAGCTGCAGCCCGGCCGACCTGATCGCCACCAGGGCCCAGGACGCGGCGGCGCGCAAGACCGGCACCGGCGACGAGGTGGTCAACCTGAACGCGCGGCGGCCGACACGCGCGCGCCTGCGCCCCGGGGAGTGAGCGCCGGCCGGGCAGCGAAGCCGCCCTGCGCGCGCTGCGGCCGCGTCATCGCCTCCAGCTGGGCGCACTGGCCCGAGGGCTACCTCTGCTCGACGTGCCGCACGCACGCGCTGGAAACCTACGGGCCGTGCGCCGGGTGCGGCGCCAGCCGGCTGACCCCCGGCATCGCGCCGGACGGCGGCCGGCTGTGCACCGGCTGCGCCGGCGGACTGGGCGACTTCACCTGCCCGGCATGCGGCAGGGAAGGGATCCGCTACCGCCGGGGCGCCTGCGGGAACTGCGTGCTGGCCGAGATGCTGGCCGTCCTACTCGACGACGGGACCGGACGCATCCGGCCGGAACTGGCCTCGTTCGCCAGCGCGTTCGCCCAGATGAAACGTCCCAGGGGCGGGATCACCTGGATCCGCCGACCGCACGTCCGGGAGATGCTGCGCACGCTGGCAGAACCGGGCACGCCGGTCACCCACGAAACCCTCACCGGCATGTCGCCGTGGCGGTCGGTCGCCTACCTGCGCGACCTGCTGATGCTGCACGGCGTCCTGCCGGCCGCCGACCGGAACCTGATGCTGTTCGAGCGCTGGCTGGACCAGGCCCTGACCGGGATCACGCTGCCCGGGCACCGCCAGCACCTCGAGCGGTTCGCGTCCTGGTACGTCCGCCGGCGGCTGCGCCGCTTCGCGGACCGCGGGCCGGTCACCGGCAAGCAGACCGGGCAGGCCCGCGACGAGGTCCGCCTGGCGATCGCGTTCCTGGCCTGGCTGCACGGCCGGGGATGCGGACTCGAGGGCTGCCGCCAGGCCGACGTCGACGCCTGGTACGCCGGCGGCTACACCGCCCGCCGGCTGACCCACGCCTTCCTGCGCTGGGCCGTGAACAGCAAGCTCATGCCCCCGGTGACCGTCCCGCACCAGGACACCGCGAACCCGGTCCCGGTCAGCCAGCGGCAGCGCCTGGACCTGCTCCGGCGCATGCTCACAGGCGAGGAGACCGAGTTGCTGACCCGCGTCGCCGCGGTCCTGATGCTGCTCTACGCCCAGCCGCTGACCCGCATCATGCGCCTGACCCTCGACGACATCGCATGCGACGACGGCGAGGTCACGATCCGACTCGGCGACCCGCCCGCCCCGGTCCCCGAGCCCTTCGCCAGCCTTCTGCTCCGCCACGCCGGCCAGCGGCTCAACCTGACCACCGCCACCAACGCCGGCGCACGGTGGCTGTTCCCCGGTCGTCGCGGCGGTCAGCCCATGACCCCGGAAAGCGTCGAACGGCGCCTGCGCGCCGCCGGGATCCCCGCTCGCAGCGGGCGCACCGCCGCGCTCCGCCACCTCGTTCTCCAGGCCCCGGCCCCAGTCATCGCCGCCATGCTCGGCTACGGCCACCAGCAGGCCGCCCGGATCGCCGCCGAAGCAGGCAGCCCGTGGAGCCGCTACGCCCCCGAAGACCGCGACCAGCCGCCGTCAGCCGGAGGAGACCCATGACCGACCAGCAACTACAGGCAGCGCTCCGCGCTGGAGCCGAAGGCCTCTACGCACTCGAATCCGGAACCGGGCTACTCCTCGCCCACGGCACGTGGCCAGCCCGCGAGGACTTCCGGTGCTTCATCCACGTCGCGGACAGCATCACAGATCCTGGCATCGAACTGGCCAGCATCAACTGGGAAGCCGCGATCAACGCCCTCGACGCCGGCGAATTCCCCAGCTCCAGCGGGGAGAAAAGAATGCTCCGGCTCGCAGCCAGCCTTGCAGGAGACATCCCCGTCCAGCTCGGCGACGCCGTCACCGGGATCGACGACCGCAGCGTCGGCCTCCTGATCATCGCGATCCGGCACGCCTCCGGGCGACGCCAGTTTCCCCGCTAACTAAGCGTCTGACTGAAGGACGGGCACCATCGTCGCGAGCACGACCGGCGCAGCAGCTGCAACCGGCCGCCCCGAGCACGGTGTGTCACCACTGAGGCACTGCATGTATGTTATGCGGGTGAGAAGCAGAGTCGCATCCCTGACTTACACAGTGAACTGGCTGGATGACCGCCGTCGGGTAAGTGATGATGCGCCGGCGATCCAAGCGGCCATCCGGGGCTTCGACTGCCGTCTCGCCGGCGGAGTCCTGACAGCTGTGCCAGGCAATGAGTACGCCGACCTGGACTCGGCCAGGGACTCACTGGAACCCGGGCTTCGCGCCTGGGAGGCACACAGCGAGATCGTCGAAGGCCTGCCGTTCCGGCTCAGCTTTACCGGATCGAGCACCGAAGACGTAGACGAGCAGGGGAACTCCGGGCGGGGCCGGGCAGCCGCCATGATGGAGTCCGCGTGGGCAGTGGAGGCCGAGTCTGTTGTCCGGGACAGCTTCCCAGGCCCGGACACCGCGATCAGCGTCGAGGGGGTTGTCACGTCGTCGCTGCGTTCACGCTGGAGGTCTATGGAGGCTGGTCACGAGCCCCTCACGGCGTGCGCCTACTGGCTCTTGACCCGAATCGAGCGCGAGTTCGGCCCAGGACGCGAAGCATCCAGGAATGATCGACGGGAAGCAGTCGGTAGGAAACTTCAAGTCGATCCGGAGGTGCTCCATGAGATGGGGAACCTTACCTCCGTCTCCGATCCGGACCATGGCCGGAAGGTCGGCGCTGACCAGGCGAAGGACCACGTGCTTACCGGGGGTGAGGTGGGGTGGCTGCAGGCTGCCGGAAAGCTCCTTATCCGCCGGGTGCTTGAGTATGAGGCAGGCGTCGCAAGCCTTTCCCTCCTGACCATGAACGACCTTCCGGCTCTCTGATCGCACTGCCTGCCCGTTCAATCCCGGTCGGCACCCAGTCAAGGAGTCACTGCGCGTCGGAGGAGCACTGATCTGGTGTTACGGGGCATGATGTGGCCGTGATCCGACGCGAGCAGTACCAACGCCTCGAAAGGCACCTGCAAGCCGACGGCCGCCTCCGGGTCGAGATGACGTTCGCCGAGGTGGCACAGATCATCGGAGAGAGGCTCCCGGACAGCGCATACCAGCACCCGGCATGGTGGGGCAGCGACCCCAAGCACACGCAGTCGGTCTGGCTCGACGCCGGCTACACCGCCAGCCCGAACCTCACGGCGCAGAAGGTCACCTTCACGAAGGTCCAGTGAGGCGGCCGCCGGATACCGGACATCACCGGCACTCCAAGCCCGGCCTGGCGGGGGGAACTCGCGACAGTTGAATCCGCGAGGTTACCAGTACTGCCCCCCTACCTCAGCTGGAACCTGCAGCGGCACGGCGTCAGCATCGAGCGCGTCCGCCGCGACCGGGTGCTTCACGAAGCGCTAACGGCGCGGGCTGACCCGCTGCACCTGGCCCTGGTGTTCGGCCTGTCCCACACCACCGCCAGCAAGTACACGCTCATCGCCTGCGATCTCCTGGCCGGCCAGCCCGGCGAAGCTGCCGGGGAGCAATACCACGTTCCTGGGGAACCCGGCGCGCAGTTATCAGGCGTCGAAGCCGTGACGGGAGCCGAGCTGGCCGCCAGGGCATCCATCAGGGTGCTCATGCCCTTCCTGTGTAGTGCCGGCAGTGATGGCGTCGGCGTCTTGATGGGCCGCTTCGGCTGCCGCCCGGCGTTCGTCCCGGGGCTGCGGCCAGCATCTGGACCAGGCCGGCGCCCGGGGAGCTGCTGCGTGCTACCCGGGAGACACTGAGGACATGAACCGCGAGCGCGCGGAAACCCATCTGCGGCTGCTGGCCGAGGCCGAACTGCGCCGCGCGGCCACGTGGCCCGCCGATGGCGGCCTGCTGGAGGAGTGCCACTCCGCGCGGCTCGAACTCGTCGCCCAGGCGCTACACGCCGTGCACGCCTTCGACATGGGCGCCGCGAACGAGATCCAGGCTGAGCTCACACTTGCCCTCGGCGTGCGGCAGCCCCGCCGGGGGCCGGGCGGACTGGCGCCGAACGCGCAGGCGCACCTGGCCCGGCTGACGGCCTGCCTGTCCGGCCCGGGCGCAGGACACCACCAGCCGCCGTCACCGCACGCACCCTGGCGCGTCATGCCGGTGGGTCAGGTGATCCGGACCCGGGCCGGCGACGTCCGGGGCGAACTGCACCTGCTGGCCTACGTGCAGACGGCGGCCGGCGCGCGGTTCACGGCGGTCAGCTACTGGGGACCGGGCCAGGCGCCGGAGCGGCACAGGCCGCCTCCTGGCGTGCTGCACGCCCATCAGTTCACCGCGGTAGACGACCAGGGCACCAGCTATCAGTTCAGCGCCAGCCCCGGGCCCGCCCGCGCCGAGTGGTCGGGCGAGGTTGACCTGCGCCCGGACCCGCCGCATCAGATCCGCTGGCTTGACCTCAGCACAACCCCCGGCGAGCCCGCGACGCGCATCGACCTGAACTCGCAGCAAGCCCGGCCAACCCCGCCGCCGGCAATCACCGTGACCCCGGCCGCGGTGAGCCCAGGTGAGCTCCTGCTGACCGATATAGCCACCGGGTTTCTCGCCCTCGCCTCACCAGAGCAGGTTCCCCTGCATCCGTCGGCCGCCCGGCCCGGGCCACTCAGCCAGGCCGCCGACGGGCTCGCCGACATCATCGCCGCGCTGCAGGCCGCCGCCGCGCTGTCCCCGTCCAGCCGCCTCCCCGGCCAGCTCGCCGGCCTGTGCGCGCGCCTCGGGATCAGCCACGGCATCGCCGCGCCGCCCACCGGTGACCTGCCTGAACCGTGGCTGAGCCTGCTGACGTACTGCCGTCGCGGGCCGCCGGAACGGGCCCCTGTCCCCGGCTGGGCCGTCACGGCGGCCGAGCTGCCCGAACTAGACGGCGCCCGGGTCACGGTCCTCGGCCTGCACAACGGCGAGCACGGCCAATTCCTGCACCTGCTGGCCAGCGGCGTCACGCCGGAGTACACCTGGCCCTACGGCACGATAGCCAACCGCATGCCCGTCTTCTGGCTACGCGACCGCTACGGCCGCTGGCACATCGCGCGCCCGGCAAACTCGGCCCAGTTGCGGGATACAGGCGATTTCCTGCTCTGGCTGAGGGTCGTGCCGCCGCTGCCCCACGGCACCCCGCGGATCGACATGCTGGCCGCCGGGCCATCGGCCGAGGTCCGGGCCAGGCTGCCGCTCAGCTGGAACCGCAATCCCTAACAGCGGCCCCCTGGGTCCCCAGAATCGACTGCCTCACCTGGGTCCAGCCCCTTGGCACCCTTGGCCATGCTGGACGCCGGTCACCCATCCGCCCGCGAAGCTGCCGAGGAAGCAGCACAACGCTCCCGGCGAACCCGACGAAGTTCCGGAGCTGTCATGGGTTGATGCCGTGAGTTCCTGGTGACGAACCTTCAGTCGGGCTGAACTCACGGGCGACCTGCCGGTAAGAAACGTGTCACCAGCCGCAAACGAGCATGATCGTGCTGGTCAGACCGGGAAGTCACCGATGACGTCGTCGTAGCGGTTCTGGGCGCCGGCGAAGGCCAGACAGGCGCCTCGTTACCGACGGTGACAGCTCCGCGGTCGTGCGATACGCGATATCCGCCGATATGCTCGCCAGTCCGCTCGATGGCCGTGGCTGTTGGTGCCGCGCCGAAAGAACATTCTGCGTGTCCATCGAGCCGACTGGCCACGGGCGCCGCAGCAAAAATCGCTCTAGCATAGGACAACAAGGGCCATGCGAGGCTTGTCATCGAATACGTGCTCGATATAATGGATCCATGGCCCCCATCACCACGCAGGACACCATCGCCACCGATCCGGCCCGCGCGGCCTCGGCGGCCGGGTGGCCGCGGGCCGGCCGATGGCCGGACGGCATCTTCAACAGCGCGCCGTCCGGGGAGGCGCCATGAGCGGCTGCCCGATCTGCGGCGGCGGCCACGAGAGCTGCCAGTTCGGCCCTGGCTCGCCGTACTGCGTCAAGACCACCTGCGGAAACCCGCACCACCGGCCCGACCCGGTCGCGCTCCTAGCCGCCGCCGGCGTGATGATCAACGCCTCGTACCTGGACGCCGAGCCGAAAACGGACCAGCCGTGAGCCCAGCCGCGCTGGGCCCGGATCCGCCGTCCGGCGCACCGGCACAGGTGATCACCGGGCGGCCTATGCGGTGCCACCGGCCCGGCCGCCCGCCAAGATTCGGGACGCGCTGCTGCATCAGGAACAAGGCGACCCAACGCGCAAGCCGGTAGACGCAGCAACGCGCTTGCCTGGCTACCGCGGATGCTGGCAACGCCGCCGCCGCAAGCCGAGGATGAGCCCAGCGAGCCCGTCAGGCAACCCCGCAGCGCCGACCCAGCCCCGCATGGCCTCCAGCCCGGGATGTCGCCCTGGACGCAGAACGGGACCACCTACACCGCGGACCGTCTGCCCATCCGCTCGGCGACGTCCGCGCCTGAGCGGCACTCTCCGGCCAACGTCAGGTGCTCATCGGCATGATCGCGCTGCGTGATCAGCCATCGACGTCATGGCGCACACCAACCCGCCGATCTGGTGCAAGGTTCCTTTCGCCCGGCGTTGCTGACTGCGGCGCATATGCGGATGAGCTGCGCGCCTATCCTCGCGGTCGGGCAGGCTCACCTACACTGGATCGATGTCAGGACAGCCGTCGGCCAAGCTCAGCGACACCGGAGGCTGAGCTCGGCCCAGCCTCACCGCATCAGGGTGTGGGCGCGGGCGATGGTGCTGTCCTGGCAGGCGGGACGTTGCGGGCCAGCCTGTCGTAGTCGCTGCTCTGGGCTTCGGGGAATCCTTTGGCGATGAGCAGGATGCCGAAGGCGATTTCGAACAGGCCGCCCGGGATGGACAGGGCCACGCCGACGTTGTGGCCGAGGATCTCGAGGATCGCTCCGGCCAGGAAGATGGCATATCCGGCCAGCCCATAGGCAGCCAGGTACCTGGGCACGAGGTTTTCTTTCAGCACGACACGGCAGAGCAGCAGGCCGCCGGCGCCTACGGCGAGCATGCCGATCCAGAAGGAATAGTGGTTGGCTTCCTGCGCGACCTGCGCCAGCGCCGGGAGGCCGGGCTGCCGTGGGGCGCCGGTGTATTGCTGGGCGAGCGGTACGCGGAGCAGGAGGAAGACGATCCCCACGGCCAGCATCAGCCCCTGGGCCACCTGGGCGGTCAGGTAGCCGTAGGCAGAGTTCGGGTCTGTCTCGCGTTTGGTTCTGCGCGCCAGCTACTGCTTGGTGTTGCCCCAGCGGTGCCGTTTCAGGTGAGTTGATCTGTCGCGCCCATGAAACGGCGGGCGTGCCCGGGACTGCCGGATGTTTGCGCTGGGTCGCTATGCGGTTGGTGTCATGCCGGCCAGGCCGGCGCTGACCTGCCAGAGCCGGGCGGCGGCTTTGGTGTCGTAGGAGGCCTTGCTGGAGGTCTTGGGTTTGCGGTTGGCGTAGTACCGGCCGGTGATGCCCTCGACCTCGGGTGAGGAGGCGAGGTAGACCGGGGTGAGCGCGCCTTGGGCCGGGCTCTTCATGACCAGGCGCGCCACCCGGATCATGCCGGCGAAGTACGCCGCGTGGTCTTCGGCGCCGAAGCTGGTGCGCACCACGCCGGGGTGGCACACGGTGGCGGTCACGCCGGTGCCTTCCAGGCGGCGGGCCAGCTCGTAGGTGAACATCACGTTGGCCAGCTTCGACTGGCTGTAAGCGCGCTGCCCGGAATAGTCCCGCTCGCCCTGCAGGTCATCGAAGTCGATGCGGCCCCCGGCGTGGGCGCCGGAAGAGACGGTGACGATCCGGGCGGGTGCGCTGGCGGTGAGGCGGTCCAGCAGCAGGCTGGTCAGCAGGAACGGTGCGAGGTGGTTGAGCGCGAAGGTGCGCTCCAGGCCATCAGCGGTGAGGTGCCGGTGAGCCCAGAACCCGCCGACGTTATTGACCAGCACATCCAGCCGCGGATAGGCGCCAGCCACCTGGGCGGCCAGATGGCGCACCCCGGCTTGGGCGGACATGTCCGCGGCAAAGGCATCCACCGCCGGGCTGCCCGGTGCGGCGCCGATGCCGGCCGCGGCCGCCTCGGTGCGGGCCTGATCGCGGCCGGTGATGCCGACCCGGGCGCCCAGGGCGGCGAGCCCGATGGCGGTGGCCTTGCCGATGCCACCGGTGCCTCCGGTGACCAGAACGAACTTCCCGGCCATCAAGACGGCGTCAGCCATGGTCCATTTCTACTCCGGCGACCTCCGAAGGCAGTCGCGCACCCGCCCGGCCAGCAACTCGTCATAGACCATGCCCGGATCGTAGGACCCCTCGTCTTGGGTGATCGAGCCGGCGTAGATACAGTGCGCACTCCCGCCTAATCTGGCGCACGTTTCGTCCGCCGGGCGCTGCTGACCGCGGCGCGCATATATGGGGCGATCTGCGTGCCCGCACTCGCGCCGCTGCCGCAATCTCGCACCGCGCATACTCGGCGGTCTGGAGCGTATCTCTGGATGGTCGGCATCGCCCTGATACCGCCGGATCGTGACATGGTGTGACCAGTAGTCGCGGCTTAGGTTGGGTTTCCGCTCAATCGCTGGGACTCGCAGCTGGCCCAGCCCCGCCGGGTCTCAGCCCGGCCGGGAGGTGCCCGATGACCACTGCCGCCCCATCCACCGCGCTCGCCACGATCCAGCCCGCCTTCACGGATCCCGAACGACTCGCCCTCGCCGGCTTCCTGGCCGGGTACCGCGGCCTGACAAGGGAGGCCTATGCCCTGGATCTGCGCCAGTTCACTACTTGGTGCCGCGCCCGCTCCCTGAGCCTGTTCGGCGTCCGCCGCGCCGACATCGAGCGGTTCGCCCGCGACCTGGAAGCACGCGGCCGCGCCCGCGCTACTGTCACCCGGCGGCTGTCCACCATCGCCGGGTTCTACAAATTCGCCGTCGAGGAGGAGCTCCTGGATCACTCGCCCGCCGCGCACGTCCGCCGTCCGCGGGTGGACTACGATTCGCTGGACCGCAACGAACTCGGCGCCCTGCTAGTGGCTGCCGGACTAGGCGCGCCACCCGAGCATGCGCTGATCTCGCTGCTCGTCCTGAACGGGCTGCGGGTCTCCGAGGCTACCGGCGCCGATATCGAGCACTTGGGCGTAGAGCGCGGTCACCGCACCCTGACGATCACCCGTAAGGGTGGCAAAGTCGTGACGATACCGTTGGCGCCGCGCACGGCCCGGGCGATCGACCTGGCCGTCGGTGACCGAACGGACGGGCCGGTATTCCTGGCCGCAGACGGGCGGCGGCTGGACCGGCACGGCGCTGGCCGGATCGTCCGCAAAATCGCGCGGCGCGCCGGGATCGGCAAGTCCGTCACGCCCCACACGCTGCGACATGCGTTCATCACTGCCGCACTGGATGCCGGGGTGCCGTTGCGCGACGTGCAAGAGGCCGCGTCCCACGCGACCCGCGGACCACCATGCGGTATGACCGGGCCCGCGGCAGCCTG
>WNGE01008341.1_pt1 | contig 11080 bp, 8 predicted proteins | sample 5400651 | NCBI WGS metagenome assembly WNGE01 (sample SAMN13153370, study PRJNA577476) | soil metagenome | isolation source: 60 cm soil or saprolite under grassland replicate 2 | place: USA:California | collected 2016-06-15 | reverse complement strand
CTGCTCACCGACAACGACGTGCGAGACCGGTTGACACCGGCGCTGGCGGTGTCTGTGGCGCGCCGCTGCCTGATCGACGCCTACCAGGATGTCCTGGCAGCTCCACCCAGGCTCCGTGCCGACCTCGGCGCGGTTGATCTCGTCTTCACCGTCGGCGGGTACGTCGACGGGCCGGTCGGCTTTAGGGCCTACGGCACCTGGCCGGAGGAAACCGATCAGGCGGTGGTGGTCTGGGGCCCGGACGGCTCCATGCTGTGCTGCGTGCTCGGCCGCGAGCTCGGCACGCTCAGGACGGGGGCGCTCGGCGGGGCCGCGGTGCACGCCCTCGCCCGCTCGGACGCCGTGCGGGTCGGTGTCCTCGGCAGCGGCCGACAGGCGTGGGCCCAACTGTGGGCGGTCTCGGCGGTGCGAACGCCCCTGGCGGTGCGCGTGTTTAGTCCTCGCGCCGAACACCGGGAGCGGTTCGCGGAACGGGCGACCCTCGAACTCGGCGCCTCGGCCGCAGCCGTTTCCGATGCGCGCCAAGCGGTCCGGGGGGCCGACATCGTCATCCTGGCCACCGTGTCCAAGCGCCCTGTGATCTCCGCCGACTGGATCGAGCCGGGAGCCCACGTCAACACCGTCGGGCCGAAGACACGGTCGGCTCACGAGACACCACCCGAACTCGTGGACGCCGCCCGGGTCGCCGTAAGCGACTCGCCCGCGCAGGCGGCAGCCTATGCAGAACCCTTCTTCACCGACCGCGAGCTCAAGCACCTCGGGGCGGTCCTCGCCGGCGCCGAAGCGGGCCGTCGATCCGAGGACGACATCACTCTCTACTTCTCGACCGGTCTCGCCGGCTCCGAGCTAGCCATGGCCCTAGCTCTGACTCAAACTCAAGAAGGAGTCGGCGAATGACTACCACAGGGCGATCGACGGTGGTGATAGTGGCGAGGCACTGATCCGCATCGCACGGGCAAGATCACATGCTGGGGGCTGGACGATGGTCGATGACCTGCCTCGCCGGCAGAGCACACCAGCCGGGACGGGGCAATCACAGCGCTCAGCCGCGGTGCTCGTGCCGGTGTTCCGGGACGCCGAGGGCGAGCTGCGGCTCGTGCTGGTGGTGCGGGCCGCGCACGGCGTGCACGGTGGCCAACTCGGGTTTCCCGGCGGCACCACCGAGGCGAGCGACCGGTCAATGCTCGATACCGCTGTCCGGGAGACCAGGGAAGAAATCGGCCTCGCAGTAGCCGACATCGAGGTGCTCGCCGCACTGGACCCGATGCAGACACGCACAACCGGATTCCAGGTGTACCCGTTCATCGCGCGCATCCCGGCCCAAACTCGGTGGCGGCCGCAGCCGGGCGAGATCGCCGACGTCTTGGCGCCCGCCGTCCGATCACTCGCCGACCCGCAACACAGACATCAACGGGTGCTGTCGTTCCCGTCATGGCCCGAGCCACGCACGACCGACTGTGTGGACGTGAACGGCCATCTGCTGTGGGGGTTCACACTGCGTCTTCTCGACGCGGTGGTCCCGCGTCTGCTCGCCGGCGCATGGCAGATCTAGAGCGAAGTCGGATCGGTCCTATGCGAGGGATAAAGCCCCCGCCAACCCGTTAGCACCTCGACCCCAACACGCTCGCCCAGCACAGGGACAGCCTCTCGCCGACGCCCCTGCCAGCGACCTGACTCCACGGCGTCGGCGTAGGCGTAGCTGGCGGCGGCCTGGTCGTCGTAGCCGTGCGCGTCGCGGTACTCGAAATACAGCGCGATCGTGGCCTGCTCGGTGCCCGGTAGATCCCGGTTCGACGCACAGATGAATCCGGAACGTCGCCAGTCGACCGTAGCCGATCTTCCCCTCGCGGTCGTCGACCACAGGTTAAGGCATCGAGACCGCACCCGAAGCAGATCGTCGGCGGGTCCAGGGGATCGGCTCGTGTACGCACGATCCGATCCTCGTCACGGTCCTAAGCCATCAGGGCGTCGTAGATCCGCTTCGCCACCACCGGGTCATCCAAGTACCCCGAGATGCCGTGCCGATTCTCCGTGCGGTTGCGGACGTCGGTCTTGTTTTCGATGGCGGGGTTCGCCGGGTCAAGCGGGAAGTTCGCCATGGTCAGTGGATACAGCGCGACGACGTCGCGGTCGTCCATCGCGTTGAACCACGCGGACACACCTTCCGGGCACCGCAGCGTGGCCAGCGACCGCATCCGCCTGCGGATCTCCTCGACACCGAGCGGGGAGCCGACGGTCACGAACAGCGGCACCTTCCAGCCGCGGTTCATGGCTTCGTGGCGCAGCACGTTGTAGGTGACCACGGTCCCCAGCGAGTGTCCGACGACGACGGTCTCCACGCCAGGCGTGAACGCTTGGGCCACGCCGAGGTCGATCTTCATGCGGATCGCTGCGTTCTTCAGATACTGGTAGACGTCGTTCGTCGCCAAGGCAATGCTGACGCCGCTGCCGAACGGCACCTTCCGGTCGATGGCCCGCAGCGCGCCCTGCAGCCACTCCCAGTTGAGCGGGCCGCGGTCGACAACCTCCTGACCGATCGCTTCGGACATCTCCGCGTCGGTGATCCCGGCCTTCTGCCGAACTTCCTCGATAACCGCACGCATGAACGCCTTCTGGTCATCGTCGGAGGCCTCGCCCCGCACGATCACCTCGGCCACTTCCGATGCGGGCTTGCCCTGCACCATCGCGTCCAGCGTGTCGCCGTAGTACGGGAACCGGATGTCGGACTCGGCGATCGGGAGGTCCAGCCCGTTCGCGGCGAGACCCTCCCTCAAGGTGTCGATCCACTCGGCCTTGAGCGCAACTGACTCCTTGCCTTGCTGTGAGCGTCCGTGGACGAGAACGAGTTGACGGGTCACAGCACTTCCTGGGTCTGCAACGCAGTGCGCAATTGGTCGAGGGCCGGCGGGTCGAACAGTGTCCACAGCGACTGGCGCAGGTGCCGCTCGATGCCGTCGAGTGCAGGGTGTAGCCGGATGTCGTGGGCGGCCAGCAAAGCCCAGCCCTGACCGAGCATCGGCACGAACGGCACGATCCGCAGATCAGCCAAGACCCGCTTGCCGATGAGCAGCCGGGCAAGCATGTCGATGTCGAACAGTCGCAGGCCGGGGTCGTCGTTCAGGAACCCGCGCATCGCCCGAACCCGATCAATCGCGTTCAGCTCGCAGAACGCGTAGGCGGCGTACACCGCCAGGCTCGGGTCGACGGACTTCGCGACGCGCATCCGGTTCGCGACGTCCTCGGCGTTGGCGCCGACCAGCCGGAACCGGCCCTGACGGGAAGCCGCTGCCGCTACGGCGCGCAGCGAACTCAGTTCGCCCAGCACCGCCTTGTAGTCGTGATAGCGCCAACTGTTGGCCGACGGCTCGTGCGCGACGTCGGTCAGCTCACCGCGGTCGACCGTCAGCGCCGCGATGAAACCGGGGACCGCCGGGATGACTGTCCCGGAACCGTTGTCGAACTGGACGACGACGCTGGACCCGCCTTCCGGGACCGACCAGAACCGCACCACCTGGTCGTCGAGCTGATCGACACCGAGGTCCGGCGCGAACACGTTGATGATCCGCGCGCCCTGCACCTTGAAACCGCACTGCGACTCGAAGTGGTCCGGGCCGAACGGCACGACCAGGCGATCCACGCTGTCCGCGAGATCGGCAGCACCGGGCACCTCGGCGGAACTGCGCGCCGCCTCCAGCCCAAGTTCCAGCGCCGCCTTGTCGCCGGCCACCGCCGACTTCACGAGCTCTCGCGCCACTCTGCCGAGGTCTGCGCGGGGGCCCGCCGGCGCGGTGACGGTCCGGCGCTTCTGCGGCAGCGTTTCGAGCCGGGCGAGCCAGGTTGCTTCCGAGACGATGATGTCGTCCGGGTTCTGGTTGACCTTGTGTTCAAGCCCCTTCTCCAGGACGAGCCGCGGAATCTCGGTCTTCAGGAACGCGCCGAGCCGGCGCGTCTTGACCTGGAAACCGGCCTCGCCGTCCGTGAGCGGCTCCAGGACCTCGGGGCACCGGCCGTACAACGCATTCAGCATCGCTGTCGTGTAGAGCGCCGCGTAGTTCTTCGCCGCGTCCTGGATCTCGACGGACAACGCACCCCGTGCACATGCGAAGAGCTGGTCCACCGGCTTGGACGTGTCGCTGGCCAAGACGTTCGGAAACACAGGGACGCCCTGGATCCATTGCTGCTGGATGCCGCTCGCGGCGTTGCGACAGGCGTCCGAGATGACGACGATGTGCTGGACACCGCAGTAGCGCGCCTGGTCGACACTAGCGGCGAGGTTGACCGCCGCGTTGGGATCCTCCGGGGCGTCGGTCAGCAGCCAGGTTTCGTTCGTGTTCACGGTCAGGCCGTGGCCGGCGAAGTAGAGGATGAGCTGGTCGACGCCGGCGCCACCCAGCAACTCCTTGATCGCCTTCTTGATCGCCGCTGGATCGACCGGTTTGTCCTTGTCGGTGATCAGCCGGGTGTGCGTGCGTCGCACCATGCCCTGCGACACGGCCCAGCTGCGCATGCGGGACGCACCCGCCGCGGCATCGTTCAGCCGTTGCAGCGTTCCCGCCCTGTCCACACCGATGAACACACCAGCCCGGATCATGCCGGCCCCCTGGTTGGTCGCAGGCCTGCCCAGCTCCCTCGCGGAACGTAACGCATCCTCGTCCGCAAGTCAGGAGTCGGCTTGGTGCCCCGCCGATACACGTACCCCGCGACCAAGATGAGCTCCCGAGCGCAGATAGACCCATGGTTTCGAGACTATGGCGATCGATCCGACGCAGCGCAGCTCTCAGTTGCGGGAACCATCGCAGCTTTCACTTGCGGCAACCGAGTGGAACGGGCTGGGCCGCGGACTCCGCGATCATCGAACTCGTCGGCCACCGAGGACGTGGGCGAGCCGCCGCTCATTGCGTGATCGGCTCGCAGGCCCAACCTCCGTAGCACTCGATCCGTCTGGTGCAGCCGCCCCGCGCTCGCCAAGCGCGCGTTATTCGTGCAGATCGATCCCAGCGCTGGTGCTGCATATCCAGCGGGTGCTCAAGTCCAGGTCCAACGGGTGCCGTTTGGCGGCGTCAAGGATGGCCTCATACGCGACCGTTAGGGCGCCAACCGAGTCTGCGGTCGGCCGTCAGTGCATCCATCACACCCGCACGCCACCAGCCGCGGCTCACGGCTGGCAACCTCGCACGCTATTCGTCGTTATCGAGCACAGTGCTCCACCAACGTCGGCGAGCAGATCGATCGCTAGGTACGAGGTTGGTCAATCGACGCGCGTGGACACCACCCGTCGGTAGCTGCGCTTGTCCAGCGGCAAGCGTTTTTGCACGGCTCCGTCACTCGGCAGGAATGGGCTCCGGGTCGCCGGGGCTAGTCAATGGCGTCGTCGATGAGCCCGTACGGGGGTGCGCCGGTCGAGCCGCCATAGCGGACTGCGATAGCGGATTCGGGAACCGAGGCTGGCGGTTCGTTGTCGACCATGAGGATCTGCGCGCGGCCGGAATTCTCAGCGAGCCATGTCGTGATGTGCGCGTAGACGCGGTCGACGATGGATGCGGCGTTTATCGCGATGTCGGCGTCGCTCACGTCGTCTTCGTCGCCGGCGGGCGGTGTCTGGGCGGCGACGGTGCCGGGGCGGAGGTTCTTCTGAGGGCTGTCAATGAGTAGGAACCCCGGATGTCCCTGGCCTCGTTCGATGGTCTCCTCGAAGATGGTGAGCTCCCAAGCGAGCGCGAGCAATGTCATCGCACCGGCTGAGCCGATCTGGTCGTAGCGGTGCCCGCGGATCATCGGGATCAGCGCACGGGTGAGGTAGGCGTCTGCGAGCTTGGGGAATCCGAAGTCGGTCAACGTTGCCTCGAACCGGCGAGACAAGCGCGAGATGACCTCGTCGCGGCTCTGGCGTGATTCCTCCAGCAGCCTCCTGCGTTCCTTCGCCAGTCCCAGCGCCGCTGAGATGCGCGCGTGACCGCGTTCGCGCTCGATGAGCTGGGCATGCATCTTGCGGTGTCCGGTCAGCGTCGCCAGGTCGGCGTCCGCGGCGGCAAGCTGGCCGGTCAATTGGTCGCGTTGGGCGATGAACGGGGCAATGACCTGCGACGTTGCCGCGTCCAGTCGCCGCTGCGCGGCAGCGACAGCGGTCTGGGCCGAGTCCAGCTGCGGAATCAGGGCGGATACCTCGGCGCCGACGTCGTCGATGAAGGTCATCAGCTCCGACAGGCGCCGCTTGACGTTGCGCCGCTCTCGCGCCAGCTCGGTCGGCCCGTCTGCGGGGACATCTAGGGTCGGGGCCTCGCCGGACTCGGCGGTGTCGTCACCGGCGGGAACCGAAGCGCCCTGTTCCGCGCTGTCTTCGCCCGCGCCGGGCTGCCGCCCCTCGTCGGCGGAGGGACCGCTTAGCAAGCGGTGACGCAGGTGCGGCACTTCGGTGTGGCAAAGGGTGCAGCGTCCGTCTTCGATGGCGACAGGGTCGGCGAGTGTCGACTGGCACGCCGGGCAGACCGTCACGGACAGCGCGTCGAACAAGCGTTGCGACTCGTCCAGCAGGTCGATCTTGTGCAGGTCGTCGGCGTACTGCGACTGCAGCGGAGCGAGTCGAGCGAGCAACGTCTCGCGTTCGCGGACCCGGCCGGCAAGTTCCCGAGCTGTCTGCGCTGCCCCGTGGTAGTCGTCGCGGGCCGTGGTGGCGAATCGCGTCGAGGCTGTCAGCGTGGAGTTAATCTCGGCGAGTTGGTCCGCGAGTCGAGCACGGCGTACGCGCGCCTCGGACGCGGCTATGACGATGTCGTCCTCGGTCGGGACGCCGGCGTCGATGAGAAAGGACCTCAGCGCCTTGAGACCGGATTCCGCGTCTCGAAGTTCGACGCGCAGCGCCTCGATCTGCTCGGCGACGTCGGACTCCTCCTGGTCGGAGACGCCGAAGAAGTAGTCGACGACCTGGCGAAGCTTCAGCGTTCTAGCGCTGTTCTTCTCGTAGACCAGATCCGCGTTGTCGAGGCGGCGGTTGGCCAGGAAAGCCAGCGGCATCAGGTCGCGGAAGCTCAGGATGGCTGTCCTCGACTCGTCCTGACTCGGAGCCTGGCGGGTACGCAGTCCGGCGAGCCCGCAGGCGCGGAGCAGGAACTGCGACAGCGAGTCCGCGTCCTTAGGGTCGGTCGTCAGCCGACGCGGTGGCGTGTCGGCCAGTCCGTGGTGGTCGCCACGGAACAGCATCACCGTCTTCAGCGCGCTGCCGACCGGCCGTTCGATGACGTAGCGGGCCAGGTGCGCGGTGTCGGCGAGGACCGCGTCCGGGCCCGCTTCGGTGTCGTCGGTAGTGCTGGCCCGTTCGAGGATCTCGACCGCGAGCTGAGCGGTGCGGACGTTGTCGATCACCTCCGGGTGGACGGGGTGATTGGTCGCGCCGAGGCAGTAGTCGATGAAGTCCAAGACGGTGGTCTTACCCGTGCTGATCTCGCCGGCGACCAGCGCCAGCGGCATCAGGTTCCCGTCGTCGTCGGTGAAGTCGACGATGTAGTCGCGACGGGGCCCGGACAACCGCAGACCCCGGATGCGGATCGGGGCGTGTTCGTCCGGGTTGTCGACCGGTAGAAAGTTCAGGTCCAGCTCGGTGGGCTCATCGGGGGCGGTGGCGCCCGGTGCGTCAGACATCACCGGTTCTCCGCGGCGAGTATCGGCAAGGTGTCATCGACGTCTAGCAGGTCGAAGAGCACCGGGTCGGCGCGTAGCCAGCGGCCGAGCTCTCGCTGAAGCGCCGTGTCGTTGAGCCTGTTGATCCGCGGCAGCATCAAGCGGGCGCTGGCCCGGTAGGCGTCGGCGTAGACAGAGATGAGCTGCTCGGCCAGCTCGGTGCCCGCGTCGGTCACACGAAACACGCGGCGCCCATCGGCGCTGGCCGCCACCCGCACCAAGCCATAGGAGACCAGCAGTGTCAGGTCCCGGACCAGACGTTCACGCCGGGTCGCGTACCGCTGACCGGGTGCCGCGTAGGTCAAGGGATGCTCGGTAAATCCAGCCAGGCGCAGTGACCGGTAGGCGACGTCGTCGCGCTCGAGCACCAGGAACGGGTTCGCGGAGACGAAATCGGTGACAGCCAGTCGATGCAGGTCGAGGTCGACATTCAGCCGGCGTACCTCGGTCAGCAGCAGGGTGAGCTGCGCAAGTCGAAACTGGGTCACATCATCGGGCCGCAGCCGGCCATGCTCTAACTCCGATTCTGCGAGTGCGTTGCCCGCTGCGGTCATGCTTGCCCTCCTTCCGGTGACTCGACCGTGCCTGCGGCGGCCGGAGCGGTGATGGTCGCCGCCTCGGCGATTGCGGCCTGTTCGGGAGCTTCAGCGTCGCCGGGGCCACCGACAGCGCCTGGAGTGCTGGCAGGAACGGCGTCGTCGGTGAGGCCGTCTATGAACTCGCGAGCGTGCTCGCCGGCGATCGTCTCCCAGTGCCGCACCCATCCGGCGGCTCCGCGGTCGACGTGCTGATGCATCAGGCCGTGGCCGTGGATGACCTCTGCACGCAGGGAAGACGCTTCGGTGGCGTGGCGGGCTTCGATGCGGTCGAGCACGTTGAGGTAGAGGCCGGGTAGCTGCGGCCCGTCGTAGCGGGCGGTGGCGTCGTTGAAGCATGCGCTCCACACGGCGCCCACCCGGGCGCGCCAGTTCGTGAGCGCGGTTGCTTCCGCGGCGATGCCCTTGTCGGCGACTTCCTGCTCGAGGATCTCGGCGTTGAAGAACGCTTCTCTCGCCTGGCGGGTCTGAGTAAGCCTCGCCTCGTGCATCTGCTTGACGAACAGGGAGTCGCTGAAGCGGGCGTCGTCCTCAAGCTCACGCCAGGTGCGCCGCCCAGCGGCGACGTCCTGCCCGAGTCCAGACGACGCCGTGTCGGGGACGGTGAACATCGGGTTGAAGTAGTGCTCTCGGACCTGCTTGGAGTCCTCATCGAGGCCTTGTAGTCGTCGCCGCAGTTGGCCCGCATCCCACAGGTCGATGACGATGTCGTACTTGCGTTGCTGCCTAAGGGCCCATCCTTGCCACCATTTGTTGGTCGGTGCGTCAATGGTCACCGGGATGCACAGGGTCCAGTGGGTGAGCCGGTAGCCATTCGCCTCAGCGTGGGTGCGGGCGGAGGTGAACGAGTCGCGGATCTCGCCTTTCTGGGTCTCGCCGACGCCGTCGATGAAGAATTTCGACTGCCACACGGCTACGTCGCCGCCGGCCATGTCGCCGACGAACCCGTCGATACCCCAGTCCCCGGGGTTGGCCGCGATGCCGCGTACCTGCGGGTGCTTGAGGTGGACGATGTCGACGACCAGGTTCTCGAACTCGTCACGGGCGCCCCCGCGGCCACCACTGCGTGCGATGAGGAACTCGAAGTTGATCGTTCCCGGAGACACGATCATGACTTCGGTCATGCGGTTCTCCCCCCGCGACGATGTCAGCCTTGGAAGTATGCACGCACTCACCCTCCGTGACGGCCACAGTCCCGACTTGATGGCCGCCAGCGGGCAGATTCTGATGGCCGCTGTCACAGAGGCGCGGGCGACGATCACACGTCTCTGCAGGTGTCGACGCTGAATACGAGCGCCGACACGCCGCCACATGGTGGATGAAACCGCGCCTCTGCCGCGATAGTTGACGCACTCAACTGACGCTGCCCAAAACAAGGTCGGATCCCGTTCAGGGTCCGGCCTTTCTCATGCCCACAGCCGTGCGCTGTGCGGTCGCTGACTTCCTAACGACCGGCGTTCCCAGGACGTCGATGGTCAGTGGCCCTGTCTGGATTCGGCTCTCCCCACCAAAGAAACGGGGAGACCGACTCCCCCGCCGTCCGTTGGGCACCGCGCCTTGCGGACTTTGTGGAGGTTCCAATCCCATGTTGATGCTCGCCGCGCTGGCTGCGGCAGCGCCGGCGGCCGTCGTGGTGCTCGTAATCGGGCTCCTCGCGCTCCTGGCCGCCGTGCTGTTCGCAGATGGCCCCAACCGGCGTCTACGCAGGCTCTTCCGTGCGTGGCGTCGTGCTCGGTGCCGTCAGTGCCAGCCCGGTCGACCACGCCACCGGCGGAAGTAACGGCGGTCTGTCAGGCGCAGTAGGCGCAGTCTGACAGATCGCCGCGTTCCCCCCCGAGGCCGACTCCTCTCGCGATGTGTGCGAGGGGTCGGCCTTTTGCATGCCCAAAAATGGTTCGAGAGAGCCGCACTACTGCATTACTGCAGCGTCGCGGGTGGCCGGTGTCGGTTTCGGCGATTGCCAGCAGCTGCTGGCCGTAGCTATGCCGGGTGGCCCATTGACACGCGGCGAGCACCGAGTCGTAAGCGACACCAAGCCCGGTTGTCCTGCTCGTCATCACCTCGGTCTTTCCTTACCGGGTTGGCGGCGCTTGTTGGCTGATGTTCGGGCCGGGCCGCGACCGCGCGAGTTCTGCGTGCTGACGCGTCTGGCTGGTCACCGTGGTTGCGGTGCCGTTGATGTCCGCGATGCTGGTGGTGCGTGGAGGCGCCGCGGCGGGGCAGGCGTCGACCAGTCGGTAGTAAAGCTCCCCGGCCTGGTGCCGGTCCGGCAGTTCCTGTTGCGCGACAAGGCGGGCAGGTTGGCGGTGATGTCCCATCCGGCTGCGGCGGCTCGGTCGAGGCCGACGGCCAGTCCTGGCCAGCCCACGTCGTCGAGCACCGCCGCGCCGGCGGCGGCGCGTACGAGGCGCTCCCAACGGGGGGCCGACGAGGTCAAGTCGGCGAGTCTGGCCTGGAGGCGCTGAAGGTCGTCCGGGATGTTGGGCGCGGGTGCCCGGCACTCGTGCGCGCCCGCCGTGAGCGCTGCTAGCTGCGCGCCGGTGTAGGAGGTTTCTTGCATGGTCATGTCTTCCTCCGTCGAGGCCCGCGACTTTGACGGTCAGTAGCGAGGTCCGGTTGGGCCAGGAACGTCGCGGGCCGGGGAGACCGGGACATTCAGGTCAGGTGGACGTCCCGGGCTGCGGCCATCAGCGGGACCGGTGTCGGTGTCGGGGAGCGCACTGTCGCAGTCGGCCAGTAGCCGGTATTGCAGGTCGCGTGCCGGATGCCGTTCGGGTAGGTCGTCGCGGGCTGCCAGGCGCGGAAGGTTG
>WNGE01008340.1_pt1 | contig 11080 bp, 20 predicted proteins | sample 5400651 | NCBI WGS metagenome assembly WNGE01 (sample SAMN13153370, study PRJNA577476) | soil metagenome | isolation source: 60 cm soil or saprolite under grassland replicate 2 | place: USA:California | collected 2016-06-15 | reverse complement strand
CGTGACCCCCGACCCGGGAGCCCCGGACGAGCTGGTCGGCCAGTTCGAGCAGCCATGTACGCCGAAGCACACACCCGCTCCAGGGGGGGGCTACTTGCAGTGGCTCGAATGGGCCGAGCGGATGACGAAGACGCATCGGCAGGAGAGATGTCCGGACTGCGGTCTATGGGAGATCTGGGTTCCAAAGGAGGCATCCCCGGTGACCGACTACCCTCCTGCCAGCACCCAGCCGTGCATCGGGGCCGACCCCACCTGTCCCTGTCAGGATGGCGACCCGTGTCACTACCGCGACGATCCGGTGAGCGGGACCAAGGCGTGGCCGATCCCTGCCAGCACCTCCCAGGCTGGCAGCACCGAAGCCGACTACGACCTCGCGCTGGATCCCCGCTGCCTTTGGGGATGGGGTGGCTGCGGCCACTGCTTCGGGCATGCCTGCTTTCGGCCTTACCGCCACGACGGCCGCTGCTGGGACGCCGGTGACAAGCCGGCGCGCGGCGACCGGAAGTGCATGACCAGCCAGCGGCCGGAGGACTGGGACGAGCAAGGGAGGGCGGAGGCGAATGCCTGACCCTCCTGGCAGCACCGCCGGACGGCTGGCGGAGATCCAGACCGATTACAGCGGCCTATGGACCTGCGATGACCCGGCCTGGCGAGACGCTTTCCTGCGCGATCAAGTGCCGTGGCTGATCCAGCGCGCGCAGGACGGCGACCGGCTGCCCGCCGAGCTGGTTGAGACCCATATCCGGGCCGAGCAGGCCGAGGCCGCGTTCGTCGCGGAGGAGGACCGCGGCGACCGGATGCGCGACGAGGCCGAGCACTGGGCGGCCCGGTGCGCCGAGGTCATCGACGAGCGGGAGTCCGCGGAGGCGGCGCTGGCCGAGGCGATGCGGATCCAGCGGGTGCAGACCGGCCAAGTGGAGCGGGTGCGGGCGCTGCACAAGGAGTACACGGTCAAGGCGCTCGCTCCTGAGTGCGCTCGGGAGGAGTGCTCGCACGAGGACGAGTGCCCGCAGGACACGCCGTACGTCGTTTGCGGGCAGTGCTGGGAGATGTTCGAGGAGGGCGATCCCTACGCCTTCGAGCGGGCCGCCGCTTGGGATCAGGTCATCTGGCCCTGCGCCACCGCCGCCGCTCTGGCCACCCCGGCGGACGCCAGCGGGGAGGGCTGAGCGGTGATGGCTGGCCGAACGGGAGACGGCATGATCCCCGACCCGGGCGGGCTGCTCGCCGAACTGCTCGCCGACGAGACCTACTCCGACGTCGTGCTCGCCGCAGTAGGTGAGCAGGTCCGCTCCTGGCCGGAGCCGGACCGGCAGCGGGTGGCGCTGGCCTGCGACCAGATCGCCTGGTTCTGCCGCGACGAAGAGGGGCCAGCGTGACCGCGTTCGTCTCCAACCCGAGGAAGCTCCCGGCGGGCCTCGTCCCGCCGGTGAGGGGCCGCCGCTCGACCCCCCGGAGCGGCGGCAAGCCGGGGCCCGCAACAACAACCCCCCTTGCGGGTCCCGGCACCCCCCTGCGAGGTGAGCGCCGATGAGCGTCCGCGACGTGCCGGTCGGCCGATCCGTGTTCGCCGCCGCCATGAGTGAGGACCACCTGCTATCCAACGTGGTCGACCTGGCCCGGCTGCAAGGCTGGCTGATCCACCACTGCCGGCCCGCGCACACCGCGAAGGGCTGGCGGACGCCGATCACCGGCACCCCCGGCTTCCCCGACCTCGTGCTGGCCCGGCCGCCCCGGCTGATCCTCGCCGAGTTGAAGTCCATGTCGGGTGGGGTGCACCGGCTGCAGCGGGTGTGGCTGGTCGCGTTACGCGGCATCCCCGGCGTCGAAGTACGGGTCTGGCGACCGAAGGACTGGCTGGACGGCACCATCACCGAGACCCTGGGACGGCCGGCATGAGCGACAACTGGCGGGACGGTCTGCCGCGCAGCGTCCTGGACCCCTTCGGCCCGCGCGGTGAGGTCATCATCACCCCGGCCGACCGCCGCTGGCTCTGGCACGTCGAGTCCCTGCTTGCGGTCGCCGCCACCAACGACTACCTACGTGACCTCGGCCGGGCGCTGACCTCCTACCTGCACGAAACCTGCGCCCACCACTGGAATGATCTGCTGGACTGCGCCGACCTGCCGATCCGGCAGTGCTTGTGGTGCAACGTGGTTGAGGACCGCGAGGCGGTGCCGTCATGACGGCACGGGCCACCACAGCGAACCTCGACCTGCTGCACCGGGCCGCGGACCTGGCGTTGGACGAGTCCCGCCGGCATCAGCCGGGTGGCCGGGACGAGGCTGTCTGCCTCGCCGAGGCCGGCGTGTTCGCGACGTTCGCGCGGACCCGAGCGGCCGGCGTCCCCCACTGTGTGCTCGCCCTGGCCCGCGCCTACCTCGGTCAGGTGCCGTCATGAAGGCGCTGACTGTGCACAACCCGTGGGCTTGGGCCATCGCTCACGGCGGCAAGGACATCGAGAATCGGACGTGGACCATCTCCGCTCCGGGTGATGTGGCGGTCCACGCTGGCCGAACCCTTGACCGACAGGCACTCGGGCACCCGCTGATCCGGGCGGCCACCACGCGGTGGCTGGGCGGTCGATCGCCGGTAGGCGTCCTGCCGTGGGAGCAGAGCATCGGCGCGGTCATAGCCGTCGTGGCCGTGGTCGGAGCACATCGGAACTGCGACGGCTCGTGCTCGCCGTGGGCGGTGCTAGGTCAATGGCACTGGCGGCTGGCGAACGTCCGGCCGTTGCCGGAGCCCGTACCGGCACGAGGTGCACAGCAGCTTTGGCCGCTCCCTGATGATGTTGAGGCGGCTGTGCGCACTCAGCTTGCGGCGGTGGCCTCATGACCTGCCGCATCACCGCCGTCGATCTCGACCGGCGTAAGACGACAGCCGACGACGACGACTACTGCAGCCGCTGCACCTGCTGGATCTGGGAGGCGCTGGGATGGCTCCCGCCGAACAGCCGATGCGCGGACGTCGCCGCAAGGCGAAAGACCGCTGAGCAAGCCGGAGAGGCCCTGTGACCTCCCTGGACACGCTGGTCTCCGACGCCGCCGGTCTGGCCTGGCGGCTACGCGACGAAGACCCCGCTACCGTCCACGCCGACCTGTTCGCGCTGGCCGCCGCCGACCCGCTGCGGCTGGTGCAGACGACCTGCATGCTGGCCGCGATGGTCGACGTGGACCGCACCGTCGCCGAGCTGCTGGCCTGGACCGGCGACGGCCCGCGGCTGCGTACGGCGTTCACCGTGGCCCGGCAGTCGAGGCGCCGCTGCCGCTGGTGCGCCGACGGGATGCCGTTCGGCGGCGGCAACACCCGCTACTGCTCGACACCGTGCCGGCGGGAGTCCCGGCTGGCGCAGTGGCGGGAGTGGAAGGACCGCGCCAGGGCCGCCGTCCACAGTGTGGACAAGCCCTGTGGAACAGCCGGTCGGCTACCGCTCGCGGCGACCGGATGACGCACAGTCCGATGTGGAGAGTGAGGCGCTGACATGAGAAAATGTAGGCGGCGCCGGGGTTTCTTGGCAGAGCACCCGACGCCGCAACCTGCACGCGAGGCCCAGTATAGCGGCTTCGCGTCTGAACAGGACGGAGGCCAGCCTTGACCCTCGCTGTCAACGTCCCGCATGTCGTCACTGCGCCACACCGTGTCGCGTTCAGCGGCATGTGGTGGGCGACTTGCACATGCGGCGCCGAGGCGCTCGCGACCGACGCCGACGGCGTACGCACCGAGCTGGCGCCGCACCGGGCCGCGGAGAAGGAGCGGCTCGGCGGCATCCCGAACCGGGAACGAGATGAGGCCCGTCGCCTACGCCGGGAGTCGCGACGAGAGCAGACGCGGCAGCGGGCCACAAAGCGAGGCGCCAAGTGACCGAGCTTGCAAGGGTCGACACCGGCGAGATCCTCGCGGCACCGAACGGCCACCGGAATCTGCTGAGCGTGGCCCGGCGTGCGTTGGTTGAGGCGAGCGAGCTGCCTCACTTCGCTGATCTCGTCGCCCGAGCCGAGGTGATCCGGGTCGCCGCCCGTGCTGCTGGCCTGTCAACCGATGCACAAGATGACTGGACTCGGTACAAGGTCGACTGCGAACGGGCTGGTGCCGTTCAGATCAAGGCCATGCGGGACGACGGGGAGCTGACCAAGGAAGGACAGACAACCAAGGAGACCGGCCTTCCGAGCCTCGGAACGCTGGGAATCCAGCCCCAACGGGCCGCCGAGTGGGCGAAGCTTGCCGAGCTGACCGAGGAAGAACTGGACGCGGCCTTCGCAGACCTGATCAGGGTTGCGAGGGAAGAGGCCGGACTCGCCGGCAAGGCCCGCCGACCCGTGGCCGAACACAAGCTGATCAAGCTCGGCGCTGGCAAGCAGACCAAGGCCCGCCGGGAGGCATCCCGGACGGCGGCGCCGCTCACCGGCCAACTGGACCTGCGGATCGGCGACGCACGCGGGCAACTCAAAGACGTGCCGGATGAGTCGGTCGCGCTTGTGCTCACCGACCCGCCGTACGGGGACGAGGCGTACCCGCTCTACGACTGGCTCGGCGAGTGGTCAGCGCGGGTGCTCGTCCCAGGCGGGTCGCTGATCTGCTACACCGGCCAGTCCCGTCTGGACCGGGACATGGACCTGCTCGGCGCGCATCTGCGCTACTGGTGGCTGCTGGCGATGCTGCACAACTCGTCGCAGCGGCTACCCGGCAAGTTCGTGGTCGCCGAGTTCAAGCCTGTTCTCTGGTACGTGAAGTCTCACCGACGTGGCCGCAGCCTGGTCACGGATGTCCTTCGGCCGCCGACCAAGGACAAGACCGAACACGACTGGGGCCAGGGAGAGGGCGGTGCCCAACTACTCATCGAGCATCTGAGCGACCCAGGCGAACTCGTCGCCGACCCGTTCGCCGGCTCCGGCCGATGGGGGCTGCTCTCGCAGAGCATGGGCCGCCGATGGGTCGGGGCCGACATCAAGGACGGCGGCAGCACCGAGGTCGTGGCATGAGCGGCTGCGGGCGAACGTTCTGCTCCGGCTGCGACCAGGAGATGATCCACCGCGACAACCGCAAGAGCTACGAGTCAGCGTCCGCGTTCGGCCAGGTCGTATGGCGACTGCAGAAACGCGGCTACCGAGGCTTCACCATCGGCGATGTTGACATGTATGTCCGGCGTTACGCCAGAGGAGCCGGCAGAACGCTCCTGCGCCTAGTTGAGCAGAAGAACCCTCGACACAAGTTTGAGGGCGCGCAACGGCTCGCTCTCCATGATCTCGACGTGATCATCCGACATGCGGTCGACTGCAAGCCGCATGGGCTAGCCGACGACACCGTGCTCGACCCGGGCAGCGGTGTCTACATTGTCCGGGCCACGGTCGGCGAACTGCCCGGATCGAAGGACCGCAGGACTGGCTTCCCCCCTGATCTGGACGGCTTGGAGCAGCTCGTGACCGTTGAGGCGATGGACGGCAAGGAAGTGCTGGCCGCGCGGCCCGCTGAGGTTCTGGAATGGCTCGTCGACATGCCCGGCATGGCAGCGATCCGCTGGGATGCGCAACGCAAGCTGTTCGTGCCGGGCAAGGTAGCTTGACCATGAGGGGGGTCCTCGGTGCCGCTGCCCTGGGTGCGTCTGGACACGGCGTTCCCGACGAACCCGAAACTGCTGGCCATGCTCGCCGAGAAGGACGGCTACCGCGCCGCGGTCGCCTACATCTGCGGGCTGTCCTGGTCCGGTGCACATGGCACCGCCGGGTTCATCACCAGCGAGGCGCTGCCGTTCATCCACTGCCGGCCGGCAGACGCGGACCGGCTCACCGCGCACGGCTTCTGGCTACCCGAACCCGGTGGGTGGACGGTCAACGGCTGGGCCGAGCACCAGTCCGCCGGCGAGGAGGAGCAAGCCCGCAGCGCCAAGGCGCGCAAGGCTGCGCAGGCCCGCTGGGAGAAGGAACGGGACCGACAGGGAGCTGGCTAGGTGAGTCGACTGAGAGTGCCACCGTCGGTCTACGGCGTCGCCTGGGATGCGGACCGGATCGTGAAGATCGGATTCTCGGAGTACCAGCGCTGGCGGCACTTCATCGGCCGTGGCGGTCGCGTGATCTTCGTGAGGCAGTTCGCAGAGTTCCACTCGGCCATCACGGCGGAGGGTGTGTGTCACGACTTGCTTCGGTCATTGTCCTTCGCGTGTCCGTTCCGGTCAGCGATCGATGCGGAGCCGTACATGGGCAGGGGAGGAGGTGGGTGGCGGGAGTGCTACGCGATGACCGCCGAGGATGCACTACGAGCCATGGACGCAGTATGCCCGACCGCGCTCGGAGCACATGCTCCGAGCATGTGCTCCGAGCATGTGCTCCGAGCATGTGGGTGGCAGGTGCTCTAGCAATGCCTCGCGCGCGCAACGGACGGACGGACGGACTAACGGAGAACCACTCACCTACTGGAGATCATCTCTCAGTGGGTACCGCGTACGCGCGCATACGGCGGTCTCGGCGGTTGGGTGCGGTTCGCGGCGCCTACGGCGACCGCTCGGACGGTGTCTGGTGACGGCCGCTGTCGACGTCCGACCGTCGCCGCAGCCGGTCCGTGAGGACGTTGAGATCTGCCATCTGATCTGCCGCTACTGCTGGCCGGACGGCGAGTTCGCCATGTGCGGCGAGGACGTCCGGGGCACCCGCTGGGGACGACGCGACGACCCGGTCTGCGTCGTGTGCGAGGACTTGGACCGGCCGGATGTCCACGGCTGGCCATGCCTACACCGTCTCGTCGGCGGCACCCCGTGACTGTTGAGCGGGCGACGGTGGAGCGCCGGCCGCGGCGGTGGAGGAGGCGGACCGGGTGACCGGCTCCGGCTCGCTGTGCTCCGGTGTGGGCGCGCTGGACCTGGCCGTCGGGCGGGTGCTGGGGGTGCGGACGGCATGGTTCGCGGAGAACGACCCGGCCGCCTCGCTGGTGCTTGCGCACCATTTCGGCGGGGTGCCGAACCTGGGGGACATCACGGTCGTGGATTGGGCGTCGGTGGAGCCGGTGGACGTATTGACCGCTGGGTTCCCGTGCCAGGGGCTGTCCAGTGCGGGGCTGCGGCGCGGGTTCGCGGACGAGCGGTCCGGGTTGTGGGTGCATGTGGCGCGTGCGGTGGACGCGCTTCGGCCGTCGCTGCTGGTGGTGGAGAACGTCCGTGGGCTGCTGTCCACCCCGGCGGGAGAGGACCCGGATGATGACGAGGATTCCGTTCGCGACCTGGGACCGGACGGCTGGGGTGTGGGTGACGGGGCAGCCGGACCTGTTCGGGCGCTCGGAGTGGTTCTCGGCGACCTGGCCGACATCGGGTTCGACGCGACATGGTGCTGCCTTCCGGCTTCCGCTGTGGGCGCCTGCCACGCACGGCAGCGGGTGTTCCTGGTCGCGTCTCCTGCCGACGCCGGCGGCGAGTTCGTACGGCAGCAACCAGTCGCCGAGCCCTGGCGCTTCGGTGCGGCCATCGCTGGAGACGCTGGTCCCGCTGCTGCCTACGCCGCAGGCCCGGGATGGGCAGGGTCGGCAGCCGGGTCCGGCCCGCTTGCTCCCCACCCCGGTAGCCCGGGACGGGGCGGGTTGTGGCGTGCCGGGACCGGGCTACGTGTGGACCGGGGGGGGCAGCCCACCGCTGGACGAGACGGTGACGAACCTGCTGCTGCCCACGCCGCAGGCGGCGGACGGGGACAGGCAGTCGCTAGCAATGGTTCGGGGCAACCCGACCCTGCTCGGCGCGCTTTCCCGTGGGGACTCTACGGACCTGCTGTCCGCCGCTGGGAACGGCTCACCCGACCCGCCCCTGACCCTGTGGAGCCCGGACCCCGGGGAGGACGGGACCGGCTCGCCCCCGCCTTCCCCGAGTGGATGATGGGCCTGCCGGACGGGTGGGTCACCGCCGTACCGGGGGTGACCCGCAACGACGCGCTGCGGCTGGCCGGCAATGCGGTGGTCTGGCAGCAGGCGGTCGCCGCGCTGTCCTGGCTGCTGCCGGCCCACTTCGGCGCTGCGTTCTGCGAGGTTCCGGCGTGACCACCCGGCTGTCCGTGCACGTGCTGGTCGTCGGTACCCGTACGGGTGCGACCGTTACCCGGATGGGCGGCTGCTGGTGACGGAGGGGCCGGTGTCGTGCCGGCTGTGCAAGCACAACCGGGAGGGGACGTGATGGGCACTACGAGCAAGGCGGCTGTGTGGAAGCCGGTCCGCGAGCTGGTCGACCGGGTGGCGCCGTACCCGAAGGAAGGCAACGGTACGCCAGTCACGGCTGCGGCGATCACTCGGCATGCGCTCGTCCAGGCGCAGGTCGCTTTCGTTCGCAACAACGAGATGCCGGTGGGCAAGCCGGGCTCGGCGGAGTCTGCGGCGTGGATCGAGGCGTGCCTGCGGTTTATCGACCGCTGGACCGTCGCCGCGCTGTTCCGCGCGTTGACGCTGGTCGCGGACGAGGGGCTGGCCGATGAGACGGCGGGGAACATCTGGGCGGATCTGGAGGCCGGCGACAGTCCGTCGGAGTGGTTGTGGGAGTGGCTGAAGGACGCGGGTGTGGACCCGGCCGAGTTGACCGCTGCGGTTCAGGCGGCGTGCGCGGCGGAGCGTGAGGCGGCGAAGTACGCCACGCCGTGATCCCGTTTGCCGTCGGTGCGGCTTCCGGTGTGGGTTTGTGCGCGGTGTGGGTGACGGTGCGCTCCCGCCGCCGGTACCCGGCCGAGCACCGGCGGTCTAGGGCTGGCGTGCAACCGGCCGGTGCCGGGGCTGTACGGGCCGCTGACGGGTCGGCGGGGGCCGGCGAGGGTGGCGGGATGGGGGCGCTTCCCGGGCCGGGTGTCGTACGGCGCTACGGAGGCGAGCGGTGAGCGCTGACACTGGCGGGCGGACCGTCGTACAGGGCAGCACCCCGCATGCCTGCGCCCCGGGTTGGGAGTGGCGCGACATACCGGAGACCCCTCCGGGCAGCACTCCGCCGATGTCGTTCCCGGCTGGGTACAGCCGGTACGGCGTGCCGCCGGACCCGTGGAGGTTCCCCGAGGACACGGTCTGGGAGTGTGACTGCGGTCGGTCGTGGGTGAGCCGTGGCAGCGTCTACATGAACACGCCGGGGATGGTGTTCTGGCGGCCGGAGGGCCGGGTCGAGCGTTGGCGTCGTCGGCGGAAGGTACGGCAGTCGTGACCGGAGTGGAGGCCGTGATGGCGGACGGAAGCCGGTACGTCACCGAGGCGAAGGCCAAAGCGGCGGCGTTCGCCGACGGCAAGGCGAGCATGCGTGCCGGCCTGGAGGCTGTGGCCGGTGACATCGCGGCGGCTGCGGTGGCGGGCGAGCTGCGCCGGCTGGCTGCGTACTACCCGGCTGAGGTGTTCCCGGAGGGCGGGACGAGCCGGGACGCCATCGCCGGGACGGCGCTGCGGACGGTGCTCACTGCTAACGCTCAGGCGTGGGAACGCGGGGAGGAGCAGCCGTGACCGCCGACGCCGACCGCCCTGCCGACGTGCGGGAGGAGCCGGATCTGTTCTGCCGCACCTGCGCCATGGGCGACTCGTGCCCTGAACATGATCCGCAGCAGGTCGACGCGCGGGAGGTCATCGCCCGAGCGCTTCTTGATCTTGCTGGAGCCCGCGCAGTTCTGCCTACCGCGCAACAGGCTGATGCCGTCCTCGCCGCTCTGTCTTCTGCTGGCCTGGCAGTCGTTCCGGCCGGGGAGCAGCGAGAGGAGTGGGGTACCCGCAGGCCGGATGGTTCGGTGCTCGCGTTGGGTCAGACACGCGAGTGGGAGGAGGAGGTCGTCGCCTACGAGGACAGCAGGCCAGACGGGGTTCGCGGCTGCGTCGTTGTCTCCCGCGCTGTCTACTGCGGCCCGTGGCGTCCGGTCTCCCCGGAGCCGGAAGGGACCGGGAAGCCGTGAGCGTCCAGCCGGCTTCCTGGATGCGGCCCGTGCGGTTGATGGGATCACGGTTGAGGAGATCGAAGGCGCGGGCGCTGCGGAGAGCTACCTGCTGCGTGTCGGCGAGCCCGGGTCGGGATGGGCCGGACGTGGTGACTCAACGCTACCCTGATCACCGACTGTGGGGGGAGGGCGACGGTTGACCGACCGGCTGGCCGATGACCTGCTGTACGAGCTTGCTCGGCTGCTGCGGTTCAGGCCGACCGTGGAGTGGCTGGCCCGTCATCTGCCGACAGGGAAGCCTCCACTGTACGTGCTCGGCGTCTGGTCCTGCCCGTGGAGCGGCGATGAGGCCGACCCGCCCCCGCGCCGTTACTGGGTGTGGTACCGGCTGTACCGCTGGACCCGGACAGCGAAGCACTGGGTCGGCTGGCACGACTGGCACACGGTCGGCGTGGTCGACCACCCTGACCCGGTCTACGTCCAGCGGCACCGTCACTGCGACTGGTGCGGGGCGAACAAGCCGATGCCGGCCTGGGTCGTCCGGTTGGACGCCGATCCGTGACCGACCGGCTCAGCCTGGACGAGGAGGGCAGGCAGGTTCGCTGCGAACGCGGTCACTGCGCCCGGATGGGCCGGGACGGGCCGGGATTGTGCGATCCGTGCGCCGAGCACCACGGCCGGCGGCTGTCCGACCTCGCTACGCTGGCTGACCGGCTGCACGGTCTGCTCGGCCGGGGTCAGGGCGCCGACGACCGGGTGTCCGGCTCCCGTGAGCCGCCGCTGCCGGTGCGGGAGGCGGTGCTGTCGTTCCTGGGCCAGGCGCCGCTGGACTACGCCCGGCTGGACCTCGGCGTGTGGCGTGGCGTGGCGGACTGGCGGGGAAGCCCTCAGACCGGCTGTGAGCCGCTTCCGGCGCTGCTGGGCTCCTGGTGCCGGCTGATCGCCGCGGAACGGTCGGTGACCGTCCCGGGGCCGCCGCGGCGGCTCGTGGCCGCAGCCCGGTACGCGGGCCGGGCCGAGCCGGCGGTGCGGGTGGGCAGGCTCGTCTCGTGGCTGCAGCGGCACCACGACTGGGCCACCGCCCAGGATTGGGCGGACGAGTACGCCGTCGCCGTGCACGGGGCGTGGGTGACGGCGCGGACGCTGGCGGACGCCTGGGAGACGCCGACGCCGATCGCCGGGATCGTCTGCCCGGAATGCGACCTGCAGACCCTCTACCG
>WNGE01008338.1_pt1 | contig 11080 bp, 9 predicted proteins | sample 5400651 | NCBI WGS metagenome assembly WNGE01 (sample SAMN13153370, study PRJNA577476) | soil metagenome | isolation source: 60 cm soil or saprolite under grassland replicate 2 | place: USA:California | collected 2016-06-15 | reverse complement strand
TCCGAGTTATTTAAGCATGATATCAAAGAAGTTCGGCGCTGAGACAGCCGCGCATATTCGAGAAATGGCATCGCACAAGCTCGAACGGCGATATCTCAGTTAAGAAATGAGAATTATTTCAACGGAGCCTGGAAAATACTCCAGACGGCTCCAAACCTCTTCTTACGTGTCCTAAGCGACCTAGGTATAGCTTCGGGTTTGGCGCCGTGTTACCGCTCGTTGCTTCCAACCGTTGCATTGGAAGGAGACATCCGGTCGCATGAGTATCTATGGGTTCTTCCGATATTTGTAAAAGTGGCAGCGTGAAAAAATTTTTTTACGCCGGTTTTCTACGTCCGTTTAAACACGTGGGCTATCATCCTCAGTTTGACCATATCCGCAACCCGCCCCGTGGCTACGAATTCGTAACGGGCGGCCGAGTTGGAATGAATGCGCCGGTCAAGGTCCTGCGATCCTTGGCTGAGTTATTTCTGAACGCCATCAAAAATGGCTCCAAACCCACCGATATTGGGAGATTTAATCGATCACGATCGATTCTGGCGCAGTTGTCTGTTCCTTCAGATATAAGCTTGGTGTTTCTTCCGAGCATGCCGTACATCGTAGGGCAAGTCCCGTGGGTCATCGAAATAGAAGATACGACTACCCTGTTTGCGCCGTTTGCAAGGATAGCGGGGAAGAGAGTTGATCCACGGCTTTTTGGTACCGATGGGATTTACGACTCTGGTTTTTATCCTAGCATTAAGGCGTTGCTTGAGTCGGATAAATGTCGCGGTGTTATCTGCCATGTTCGGTCTACCGCAGAGAGTATTCCGCTGTTGTTCAATAATCCGAGATTGGGCGCGAAGGTTTTCCACGTTCCTTTGGGTATTGAAAAACGTCCAGTGCACAAACCCGTTCGACAAGCGGACGAGGTGACCTTACTGTTCACGAATTCATGGCATCAAGGCTCGACGGGTTTTTATTTGCGCGGAGGTTTAGATGTACTAGAAGCTTATGGACGCCTACTTTCAAGCCATCGCCATTTGCGTCTGATTCTCAGAAGCCAATTACCCGAAAACCTCGATCGGCGATATCGGCAGATTATCGAGCAAGGCTCGGTTCAAGTCGTCGACCAATTTCTTTCAACTGGGGACATGGAGGATCTTTTTTCAAGAGCGGATATCTATGTACTTCCTTCCGCTCGTTTGCATGTTGTGTCGATCTTGCAAGCCATGGCGCACGGCTTGGCCGTAGTGGTTTCCGACGGGTGGGGAATAGATGAATACGTCGATGATGGCAGGAATGGGGTGGTCGTTCCAGGTCGCTATGGCAAGTGCTCTTGGATGGATGGGAACGGAATGTTACGGGAGAATTATGAGCCGCTTCTCTCCGCAGACCCCGTCGTGGTGGATGGTTTAGTAGAAAAGCTCTCCCAAATAATCACCAATACAAACCGCCGCCGGGAGTTGGGGGAGACGGCGCAAAAGGACGTTAATGGCAAATTTTCCATGGAAAATTGGAATGTGGGTCTCGCGAAGGCGTTCGATTTGGCATTGACGTGCTAGATACGGATCGATCCGTGATCTTTATGAAATCGCCGCTGGTTTCGATAATTCTCTTCGCCCACGCTCCCTATGCGAAGTTTTTGTCCTGCTCGTTGGAATCCATACTCCATCAGTCATACCGCGATGTGGAAATTTTGGTTCTCACAGACGGAAGCGACGACGTCAGGGTAGTCACGGAGCGCTTCATGGGTGACCGGCGGGTCCATCTCTGCGCACAGACCCGCCCCTACTTCTTGGAAACAGCGAATGAATTGATGACGACCTGTAACGGGGAATATCTCGGCACGTGGAATAGCGATGATATCTATAATGAAAAGCACGTGGAGCTGCTTGTTGAGGCGTTGGAACATGATCGGGAGGCCGGGGGGGCTTTCGATAATACCGAGTATTTTAACGAATCAATAGAGGATAGAGAGAAAAGCGCAGGATTGATTGTGTCCGAGGCTGCGGCGAAGACACTATCATTCGGCCGCTTGTCGGTTCAGCACATTTTCAACGAGAATATCATGACGGGTCCTTCTTCGATCGTGAGAAAGACCGCATTCGAGCGTGTGGGCGGATATGATAACAAGATTCGGCTCAATTGCGATTTGCATTGGTTTTATCGGTTGGGGGCATATTTCCCGATTCGGTTCGTGAACTATGTTGGAGTGAGAAAGCGCATCCATCCCCTAAATAATACAGCTGTGAATCCGCATTATGAATTCGGGGTGGTGGAACTGGAGGACATCCGGGATTGCTATCCCGACGTATATCATCGGATTGGCAAGACGGTTTTTAACAAGAAACTCGGCAGGAAATATTTGCGCCTCGGATCCTATTATGAACGACTGGGTAAATTAACCCAAGCGCGCGAAGCGTATAGAAAAGCGATGCTGCTTCGGAAGCTCAGTTTTCGTTATGGCTGGGAATACTGCCGATCCGCTTTCTTGTCTGGCTGTTTTTAACTCCGTCTAGCTTTGAACTTCCAACATCCGTCCGTGGCTACGCTTCCCCATATAAGTGTCATCGTGCCGACGTTCAATCGAGGCGAAAGCTTGCAAAGATTGCTGGCAAGCTTGGGGTCGTTGGAGTTGCCGGATTTGATCGATGCTGAGGTGATCGTTGTCGATAATGGATCGACGGATAACACTGAGAAGATTCTCCAACAAGAAAAGGGAAGACAAAATCGGTTTGATTTGCGGGTGTTGAAGGAAGAGGCCAAGGGTAAATCGAGCGCATTGAACCGGGGCATCGTTCTAGCTCAAGGAGAAATCCTGATTGTCGTCGACGACGATGTCGTGGTGCACCATGGGTGGATGACTAAACATTGGGAGTGCCATCGTGCTAGTGAGTTTGGTGCGGTTCAGGGCCGGGTTCTTCCGGGGGTGGATCCCCAAGGGCACCCAGCGGATCAGAGCCGGCTTTGGGAATATAACATTCCCATCGTAGATTATGGCGACCAAATTCGGGACATCCGCGGCTTCACCGGGACTAACGTTTCATTCAAGCGGGATGTCGTCAGGCAAGTAGGTCTGTTTAATCCGCGGCTTGGTCCGGGCGCCTTGGGTTTCAGCGAAGATACCGAGTACTCGATGCGGATGCGCAGAGCAGGCTTCAAGATCGGCTATAACCCTGCTGCCGTCGTCTATCACGAGCTCAATCCGGAACGGTATGGTCGAACGTACAATCGTCGCGTGGAATATCGAAAGGGAGTTAGTCGAAGTATTTACCGACAAGACTCGATTTGGTTCAAAGTCCTGCCTGATTTAGTGGCCCAGTGTATGCGATACGGAATTTATCGGCTTCTTGGTAAAACTCAAAAGGCCTATAAAACCGAGGGGAGAATTCTAAAATGTTGGGGGTATCTCAGCGGCAAGTTAGGGTCGTCCAAATTGATGTGAGTCCCACCAGCGATTTTCATTAGGGGCAGGGTATGATCGACACCCCCAAAGTATCCGTCATCATTGCCACTTATAATCGGGCAAATTACATTCGAGAAACGGTCGAAAGTATCTTTCGCCAAGGCTTTCGCGACTATGAGTTGATAGTGATCGATGACGGTTCGACGGACGGTACGCTGAAAGTGTTGGAACCCTATGATTCCGAGCTGAGGTACGTTTACCAGGAAAATGCAGGTCCTTCTACGGCACGCAACGTGGGGGTACGATATGCGAAAGCGCCGTGGCTTGCTTTTCAAGATTCAGACGATCTGTCGCTGCCGGATCATTTGGCGACTTTGTATGCCTATGCGAACGAACATCCCAGCTGCGGGATGGTCTTCGCCAACGGCGCTTATCTCGGTAGCCCGGAGCACAAACGAGAGACGATCGTTCCTGCGAAAAAGTCACATCGTTTGGCCGCTGACGGAGTACAATTGCTCGATTTATTTGAAAAGAGCGTCGTCCGTCTCCAAGCCTCTTTGATCTCCAAAGAAGCCTACTATGCGGTGGGTGGGCACGACGAATCTTTGCGTATTTGCATGGATTTGGATTTATCGTTTCGTCTGTTTATGAACTCCCCGGTGGCCTATCTTGACCGCGTTGTTTTTCTATATCGAAAACACGAAGGCAACATCGGTCGCAACGAAGAGCTGCGCTTGATTGAAAATATTCGGGTGATTCAAAAATTGATCGAGCAGTTTCCCAGCGCGAAGCAGGAGCTCGGCGTGCGCCGCATTGCTAAGCGCATGGCCTATCGATATTACCGTCTGGCAAAAGGACGGTGGAAAAGAGGACAACGCGCGGAGGCTCGTGCGGCGATTCGAGAGGCGACGTCTTTATACCCGGCTTCTTTGAAGTATTGGTTTTACCAATTGCAATGGGGTCCAACCCCGCGCTCTGATGAGCCCGCTGGAATTTAGCTCTAAATAACCGCTAGCCTGGCGTCGTGGGCTCTTTAGTGAGCGAGCCTACAAGATTGTAAGCGTGTTCCCCAGCTCTTTTGCTGGAAAAGTTCGACCACTGTAATAGGCATTATGTTATAGCCCTTTGCATGGCAAAATTGATACGATAGTTTGTTTTTTTGAACCGCAACTCCTATCTTTTGAAAGCATGAATATTCAGGAAACCAAAGCGAGTGCGCCGCCTACGGTGTCCGCCATTGTTGTTTGCTTCAACGAAGAGCGGAATATTGGCGCGTGTCTCGATAGCCTGCGCTGGTGCGATGAGATCGTTGTGGTGGATTCCTTCAGCACCGATCGGACCGTGGAGATTTGTCGGCAATACACGAACCGGGTAGTACAGCGGAAATGGGCCGGCTATCGTGATCAAAAGGCCTTTGCACATTCCCTGGCGACGAAGGATTGGGTCCTACTTGTGGATTCCGACGAACGAGTTTCGCCGGAACTCAAAAAGGAGATTAACGATAACCTGTTGTCCTCTGACAATACGTGCGCAGGGTTTTCAGTGCCGCGTTTAGTGTTCTATTTAAACCGATGGTGGTGGCGAGGAGGCTGGTATCCGGACTATGACGTTCGATTGTTCCGCCGTGACCGTGCGAATTGGGGCGGTACAGATCCTCACGAAAAAATTTTGGTCGATGGCAAGGTTCGCCGCCTGCGGAACCCGCTCCATCATTTTTCTTACCGAGACATGGACGACCATGTGCAAAGGATTAACCATTTCACGTCCATTTCTTCCCGCGAGCTATTCAAGGAGCGAAAGCGTTGGCGGCTGGCGGATGCCCTGGTCCGGCCGGCTTTCCGCTTTTTTCGCTCGTACATTTTGCATCGTGGTTTTCTTGAAGGCTTCGCGGGTTTTTATGTTGCGCTGATGGCGTCAGTCTATGTATTCCTCAAGTATGCTAAGCTTTGGGAGCTGGAATTAGAGGAGAAAGAGGACGGTGACCGCAAGCGGTCATAGCCGCCGGCTCAGAATTCTGCACATCGATCCGGAGCGGATGTGGGGTGGTGGAGAGGCTCAAGTTCTTGGTCTTTTATCCTACCTTGCAGAAAGAGATCATCGCAATGATCTACTAGCGCATCCCGACGGCCGGTTGTTTCAACAGAGTCAGGCGTTGAACGTGAGAACGATTCCTCTGGTTGTACGTAATGACTTGGATCTACGGCCTGTGCCAAGCCTCCGGCGACTCATACGCCATGAGGATTACGATATTGTTCATTTGCACACGAAGAGAGCGCATGCGCTTTCGCTTTGGCTATCTCACGGATCCCCAAGGCCAAAATACGTGGTGACCCGGCGAATGGATTATCCAGAGTCCAACACGTGGTATACGCGTTGTCTCTATAATCGCAAGGTGGATGGAGTGGTTGCGATCTCACGAAAAATATCGGAGCTGCTGATCGAAGCAGGGGTAGAGCGTGAAAGAATTCGCTTAGTCCACAGTGGGATCGACCCGCGACTCTTTGAAGTTGCTGCCAATGCTCGAGATGCACATCCCGACCGTATGGTGGTTGGCATGGCGGCGGTTTTGGAGGAAAGAAAGGGCCATCGTTCGCTATTGGAAGCGGCGCGGCGACTCAAAGCGCAAGGTTGCCAGATTAGCTATCGCCTCGCCGGTGAGGGGTCACTAAGAAAATCTCTCGAAGAGAAGACAATACAGCTGGGTTTAAAAGAGGATGTGGAGTTCCTGGGCTTTGTCTCGGACATGCCTGGCTTTTTAACCAACGTCGATATTGTTGTTCTCCCTTCTCTATTTGAAGGTCTCGGAGTGTCGGTTCTGGAAGCCATGGCAGCGGGAAAAGCGGTGATTGCGAGCCGAGTCGGAGGGCTCCCGGAGATTGTGATCGACGCGGTTACGGGATTCTTGGTGGAGCCTCGTGATGTCGAAGGACTCGCCAGCGCCATTTCGAAACTCGCGGGTGACAGAATTCTGATTCGAAACATGGGTCAAAAAGGAAGAGAGCGCTTAGAAAAGAAATTTACTATGGAGCAAATGGCACGGAAGAATGAAGACTATTATTATGATCTCCTCGAAAAGACGGGAACTTGGCCTATGACCGAGCCGAGTTCAACTTCCGCATGAAACTTTTATTGGATATTCTCGCCAGATTCCGCCGCGCCCATCTGTTAGTGGTGGGAGATCTGATGCTGGATCGCTTTATTTGGGGTGATGTGGAAAGAATTTCGCCGGAAGCGCCTGTTCCGGTTATGCGGGTCATGGCGGAGAGTCATCGCCTCGGCGGCGCGGCCAACGTCATACACAATGTTCGTTCGTTGGGAGCTCATGTGACGGCTTGCGGGGTTATCGGACGGGACACGGCGGGGAAACGGCTTGTGCATGACCTGCGGCGAGCGGGAGCTTCCACAGCCGGCATCGTCGCCGACAAGCAGATGCCGACGACTCAAAAAAGTCGGATTATTGCTCGGCCGCGGCATCAACAGATCGTTCGTTTAGACCGGGAGAATCAAGACCCGATTGCGGACGCCACGTTAAAGCGACTGCGCGAATTCGTGCTCGCCAGAGCTAAGGCATACGATGGCATCGTCATATCGGATTATGGAAAAGGGGTCGTGCATGCCAGCCTCTTGAGGTCGATTACGCCTTTGGTCAGGCGAAAAAAGCTTATCTGTGTGGTCGATCCAAAAAAGGAAAACTACGGGGGCTATCAATTTCCGACTTTGATCACGCCGAACAAGGATGAGGCGAGCGAGGCCTCGGGGATCTTAATTCGAGATGATGAAAGTCTCCTGGCTGCCGGGGAGAAGCTAGTGCGAATGTGGCAAGCCGAAGCGGTTTTGATCACGCGCGGTCCGGATGGGATGAGCCTTTTTCGCCCGCACCGCTCGGTTAAGCATTTTCCCACCGAACCGCGAGATATGTTCGACGTTACCGGAGCGGGCGATACGGTGGTAGCGGTTTGTGGGTTGGCGCTGGCGTGCGGCGCGAGTTTTGAAGAAGCGGCTGTTCTTTCGAATCTGGCCGCAGGGCTGGTTGGCGAGGAAGTTGGAACCGTAGCGGTGTCGTTAGAGAAACTAAAACGAAGCGTCCAGGACAAACAGCCATGAAGAGCATGACAGGTTACGGCGAGGCGGCCAGCCAGATTCGGGGAACAAGAGTCACCGTTCAAGTACGAAGCTTGAACCATCGACATTTGGATCTGCAATTGAGGGCGCCGAGAGAATACCTTTCTTTCGAAGAAGAGATTCGGAAAATTATTCGCCAGAAGGTCTCGCGGGGGAGGCTGGACGTTTTTATTAATCGTTCGCCGGCAAAAGGGCAAGGTCGCAGACTCGAGCTGGACGAGCAGCTATTAGGGGAGTATTTGACCACCGTCCGACAGGCTAAAAGAAAGTTTCAGTTGAGTGGAGACTTCAGCGTGGCGCTACTTTACAGTATTCCGGACCTGTTGCAGGTTCGGGAAGTCGAGGTCAACGCCGCTGCGGAGCGGGAAGGGGTTTTCAAAATCCTCGATCACGCCTTGACGAAGCTCGAGCGCGCGCGCGAACGAGAGGGACGACAATTAAAGTCGGATATGCGGTCACAGATTCGTCACCTAAAACGGATCTCGATTCTTCTTGAATCTCGGGCGGGCGAGATCGGCACGCGTCTGCAAAAGGCTGGGGTAACACCCAGGGATCGGGAGAGCTCATCGCGAACAGACAGGGACGCGTCGGATGCATCAAATTGGATTCTCAAGGGCGATATCAACGAGGAGGTGGTGCGGTTGAAAAGCCACGTGGAAGCTTTGTCGCGGGTGCTCGCGGAAAGAGAGCCGGTGGGAAAAAAGGTCGACTTCATGCTTCAGGAAGTTCAACGGGAGCTCAATACGATCAGTTCCAAGGTTCCCCACCTTCCGGTCGTACAGTTAGTGCTCGAAGGCAAAGAACGAGTCGAGAAGATCCGGGAACAAACTCAAAATATTGAATGATTACCGAAACGAAATACATCACTCAGCGCGAGGGAATTATATTCATTCTCTCAGCTCCCTCAGGAACGGGAAAAACAACGGTTATTAAAGGCTTACAAACGGTTTATCCGGACATCCAACTGTCGATTTCGTTTACCACGCGGACGCGTCGGGCAGGAGAAATTCACGGCCGTGATTATTATTTTGTTAAGTCTACGAAATTCGCCGCAATGAAAGCCAACGGCGATTTTGCGGAATGGGCCAAGGTTCATGATTTCTTTTACGCAACGCCGCGCCGACTGTTGGACCAATGTGTTCGTGGCGGCCGCGACATTCTTCTGGACATCGATGTCCAGGGGGCGAGAAAGATCAAGCGCAACTATCCCCAGGCCGTCTCGATCTTTCTCCTACCCCCTTCATGGCGTGAGTTGCAGCGAAGATTGGCCCTGAGAGGGACCGACGGCAAGGAGACAATCCGTCGGCGATTGGTTAATGCCCGAGGTGAAATCAGAGAAATAATCAAGTATGATTATTATGTAGTCAATCGCGAGGTTAAGACATCGGTGCAAGTCTTGAAATCCATCGTTGAGGCCGAGCGGGCCAAAACTTTCCGAGTCAAGCGATGGCGCATCGAGCCGTTGCATCGGCAATAAGGTAACCCCGGCTGTGAGCAAGGAAATTAAAATCGCCGATCTGGTGGATAAGGTTCAATCCTATTATCCGGCCGCGGATGTCGAACTGATCCGCAAGGCTTATGATTTTTCCGCCAAAGTGCATCAAGGGCAGAAACGGCTGTCGGGAGAGCCTTATCTGATTCACCCGACGGCTGTGGCAGGTGTCATTGCCGACCTGAAGATGGATGTGCCCAGCGTCATCGGTGGCTTGCTGCATGATACGGTGGAAGACACTCTAACCACGCTGGAAGAACTGAAGGGGATCTTTGGTCGCGAAATCGCGTCATTAGTGGACGGCGTTACCAAACTCAGCCGGACGAATTTTAGCAGCCGGGAAGAAAAGCAGGCGGAAAATTTTCGCAAGATGCTGTTGGCCATGGGCAAGGACGTGAGGGTGATTCTCATCAAGCTCGCGGACCGGGTTCACAACATGCGGACGCTCGATCATTTGCCTCTCGAAAAACAGATTCTGACGGCTCAAGAAACGCTGGATATTTATGCGCCCATGGCGCATCGCTTAGGGGTGGCTTGGATCAAAACCGAACTTGAAGATCTCGCACTCAAGTATTTGCACCCGGAGATCTATTACCAGCTGAAGCGCAATGTCTCTAAGAGGCGGAGTGATCGCGAAAAGTATATCGCCGAAGTCATTTCCGTCATTAAAAGAAAACTCGAGGCGGAGGGAATCGAGGCCGATATTACTGGCCGGCCGAAGCACTTTTTTAGTATCTACCAAAAGATGGAAAGCCAGAACCTTCTCTACGACCAGATTTTTGACTTGGTCGCCTTTCGCATTTTAGCGGATACGGTGAGGGAGTGTTACGAAACCCTGGGCGTGATCCACTCCCAATGGCGTCCGGTACCGGGCCGGTTCAAAGACTACATCGCGTTGCCAAAGCCGAATATGTACCAATCGTTACATACAAGCGTGATCGGGCCATACGGCGAGCGGATCGAAATCCAGATCCGCACCCATGAAATGCATCGTGTCGCCGAGGAGGGGATTGCGGCCCACTGGCGTTATAAAGACGGGGCGGATTTCCAGGTTAACGATAACCAGCGTTTCGCATGGCTCAGGCAATTGTTAGAGTGGCAGCAAAACCTGCAGGATCCACAGGAATTTTTACACAGTCTTAAAGACGATCTTTTTACTACGGAACTTTATGTTTTTACGCCCAACGGTGATCTGTTGAATTTTCCCAAAGGCTCAACGGTTATCGATTTCGCGTACCGGATTCATTCCGACATCGGCCATCACTGCTCCGGCGCACGGGTTAACGGGCAGTTGGTTGCTTTGAAATACATATTGCGCAGCGGTGATACCGTTGAGATTATTACCACACCCCAACAGGTCCCATCCCGCGATTGGTTGAAGCTCGTTAAGACCCCCCGCGCTAAATCCAAAATCCGGGACTGGTTAAAATCGCAACAGCGCGAAAGAAGCGTGGCCCTTGGACGAGAGATTCTCGATAGCGACCTGCATCGCTACGGATTGGATTATCCCACCTTGCTGAAAGAAGGTCACATCGGTTCCTTGACGAAAGAGTTAGGGCTGAAGGACGAAGAGGCGCTTCTGGCGGCCCTCGGCTATGGGAGAATCACGCCGCGGCATGTGCTCGCCAAGTTAGTGCCGCCGGAGAAGCTTGATGGTAGTCACAAGAAAAAAGAAGGGTCTTTGGAGCGTCTTTTTCGGCTGGTGTCGGGGCAGAAGCAGGGTTTGGGTATTCGAGTGAAGGGCGTCGATGATGTTCTAGTGAGATTCGCTCTATGTTGTCACCCTTTGCCGGGAGAGCAAATCGTCGGTTTCATCACTCGAGGGAGAGGCGTTACAGTTCATACTGTGGGCTGCCCGACGGTTCTCGAAAGCGACCCTCACCGGAAGATCGAGGTGAGCTGGGAAGAAAAAAGTGGGCAGACGCCTCGTGCAGTGAAAATAGAAGTCACCTGCATAGATCAGCCGAGACTCTTGGCCGCCATCAGCTCCGCGATTACAAGCGCCGAAGCGAACATTGCGCGGGCTCAGGTAAGAACTTTCTCGGGCCAGAAGGCGCTCAACACCTTCGACGTGATGA
>WNGE01017674.1_pt1 | contig 11081 bp, 7 predicted proteins | sample 5400651 | NCBI WGS metagenome assembly WNGE01 (sample SAMN13153370, study PRJNA577476) | soil metagenome | isolation source: 60 cm soil or saprolite under grassland replicate 2 | place: USA:California | collected 2016-06-15 | reverse complement strand
ACGTGATGCTGACCAAGACTGGTGTCAAGCTACTCGACTTCGGCCTCGCGAAGTTCCAGGCGGCGGCGCGCGACAACGTGATTTCGGGAACCTCGGTCCTGGCGACGCAGGCCCAGGCGAGCCAGCCCCTGACGGAGCGTGGCACGGTGCTCGGCACGTTCCAGTACATGGCGCCCGAGCAACTCGAAGGCGGCGAGGCCGACTCACGCTCGGACATCTTCGCGTTTGGCGCCCTGCTCTACGAGATGGCGACCGGAAAGAAGGCATTCACCGGCAAGAGCCAGGCAAGCCTCGCCGGCGCGATCCTCCGGGACGATCCGACTTCCGTCACCGAGATCGCGCCGATGCTGCCGCCGGCCTTGAACCGCGTCATCAAGACATGCCTGGCCAAGGACCCGGAGGACCGGTTCCAGACGGCGCACGACGTCAAGCTGCAGCTGCAGTGGATCGCCGAGGGAGGCTCGCAGGCCGGCGTGCCGATGCCCGTCGCGGCGCGGAGGAAGAGCCGCGAGAGGCTGGCATGGGTAGTAACGGCGGCGGCCCTCGTCGCCTCGGCGGCGCTCGCGTTCGGCTACGTCCGACGGACGCCGGCGAAGCCGCGGATGGCCCGCTTCGAGATCGGGACCCCGGAAGGGATCATCGGCATCGACGCCCCGCGCATCTCCCCCGACGGGCGCTATCTCGCGTTCAACGCCACGGACACCGAGGGCAAGACGCGGATCTGGATCCGAGCGCTGAACGCTCTCACCGCCCAGCCCCTGACCGGCACGGAAGGAACCGGCCGGCCGTTCTGGTCCCCCGACAGCCGATTCCTCGGCTTCATGGCCGAGGGGAAGCTGAAGAAGATCGAGGTGACCGGCGGGCCGGCGCAGAAGATCTGCGACGCTCCGACGGGAGCCGACGGAAGCTGGAGCTCCACGGGCATGATCCTCTACGACGGCACCGGTGCCGATCCCATCTTCAAGGTCTCGGCGGCCGGAGGCACGCCAACCGTCGCCGCGAAGCCGGAGGCCTCGCGCAAGGAGACCCAGGTCGGCTGGCCCGAGTTCCTCCCCGACGGCCGGCGCTTTCTCTACATGGTCTACGGGCAGAAGCCCGAGGACAGCGCTTATCGCGTGGGCTCCCTTGACTCGCCCGACTCGAAACCGGTCGCGCCGGCTCAGACTCTCGTGACCTACGCGCCGCCGGGGTACCTGCTCTTCGTTCGAGACCGGACACTGGTCGCGCAGCCGTTCGACGCGAAGGCCGTGAAAACCAGGGGCGAGCCGGTTCCGCTTGCCGAGCACGTCGGAACCGACAGCGTGGGCCTGGCGACCTTCTCCGTTTCCCGGGACGGAACGCTCGCCTACCGGACCGGGGATTCGGGAGCCCGGATGCTCTGGGTGGACCGTTCGGGCAAGGAGCTCGAGACGATCGGCGAACGCGGCGAGTACTCAAGCCCGAGGCTCTCGCGGGCCGGCGACCGCCTCGCCTTCAGCCTCAACGATCCTCGCAGCGGCAAGGCCGACATCTGGATCCGCGACCTCACGCGCGGCGTCAATTCCCGGTTCACGTTCGGCGCCGGCGGCAACATCTACCCGGTCTGGTCCCCGGATGGCGGCACGATCGTCTTCCGTTCGGATCGGGACGGCAACTACAACCTCTACGAGAAGCCGGCGAGCGGCCAGGGCGAGGAAAAGATCCTGCTCAAGGACGAGGTGAGCAAGATGGCCACCGACTGGTCCAGCGACGGCCGCTACATCGCCTACGGGCGGCAGGGCAAGGAGACCGGGTGGGATTGCTGGGCGCTGCCGACCTTCGGAGACCGTAAGCCGATTCTCATCGCGGGGGGGCCGTTCCTGGAGCTTTTTTCAGCGTTCTCGCCGGACGCTCGCTTCGTGGCGTACCAGTCCAACGAGTCGGGCCGCCCTGAGATCTACGTCCAGTCCTTCCCCGTCGCGTCGGGCAAGTGGCAGGTCTCAAGCTCCGGCGGAACGGATCCCGCGTGGCGCGCCGACGGAAAGCAGCTCTACTACCGCTCGGCCGATCAGAAGCTCATGGCGGTGGAAATCCAGGCCGGGGAGAGCTTCAAGGCCGGAATCCCCCAGCCTCTCTTCGCGGCCACGGTCCAGCCGGGCATTGCCCGCAACAAGTACGTGCCGTCGTCGGATGGAGAGCGCTTCCTCCTCGTCGCGCCGCTGGGGCGTGAGGCCCTGAACCCGACGACCATCGTCCTGAACTGGTCCGCCGAGCTCGGGCGCTGAAGCGAGTCGTGATCCGTGATCGGCAAACCTCGCGGCAGCTGTGAGAGGAGCGAAATGCGCTGTCGGGTGATCTGCGATCGAAAGATCGGATGAAGTCGACGAGACCCCTGCTGATTGCCATACATATGGCTCAACTGATATTCTTACCCATATGAAGACGACCGTGGAGATCTCCGACGGGATTCTCGACGAAGCGCGCAAGGTGGCGGCCCGGGAGGGAACGACGGTCCGAGAGCTGATCGAAGCCGGGCTGCGCAAGGAAGTCCGGCAGCGGCGCCGAGGCGGCAGCCGATTCCGCTTGAGACGCGCCAGCTTCAAGGGCCGTGGACTTGTCCCCGAGCTTGCGGGCGCCGGGTGGGACCGGATTCGTGATCTCGCCTACGAAGGCCGCGATTGATCGCCGTCGACACGAACGTTCTCGTTTACGCCCATCGCGAGGACTCCGCGTGGCACCCGGCCGCCTACACCTGTATCGAGGGGCTCGCCCAGGGCCGGGGAGCCTGGGCGATACCCTGGCCGTGTTTGCACGAGTTCCTCGCCATCGTGACCCATCCGCGGATCTACGATCCTCCGACTCCCCTCGACAAGGCGCTCAACCAGGTCGACGCTTGGCTCGAAGCTCCCGGCCTCGTCCTCCTCTGTGAGTCCGGCAACTATTGGAGCGAGCTTCGAGCGCTGCTCGCGAGCGGCCGGGTGACCGGGGGACTGGTTCACGACGCGCGAGTCGCGGCCCTATGCCTCGAGCACGGCGCCGCGGAACTCTGGACTGCCGACAGGGATTTCACCCGGTTTCCAGACCTGAAGGTGCGAAACCCTCTTGTGGATTCGGCGCCATGACGCTCACCGTCGGCTCGAGACTCGGCCCCTACGAGATCCTCGGCCAGATCGGCGCCGGGGGCATGGGAGAAGTGTACCGGGCGCGCGACGAGCGATTGAAGCGCGACGTCGCAGTCAAGGTGCTGCCGCTGACGTTCTCCGCCGACGGCGACCGCTTGCGGCGCTTCGAGCAAGAGGCACAGGCGGCCGGGGGGCTCAACCACCCCAACATCACTGCGGTGTATGACCTGGGCTCCCACGAGGGGGCGCCGTACATTGTGACGGAGCTGCTCGAAGGCGAGACCTTGCGCGCGCGGCTTTCCGGCGGGGCGATTGCGGTGCGCAAGGCGATTGAGTACGCGATGCAGATCGCCAGGGGCCTGGCGGCGGCGCACGAGAAGGGGATCATCCACAGGGACCTGAAGCCCGAGAACCTGTTTCTGACGAACGACGGGCGAGTCAAGATCCTCGACTTCGGCCTCGCGAAGCTGACGCAGAACGAGGCGCCGGGCGGCCAGACGAACCTGCCAACTGCGGCCGGCACGGAGCCGGGCGTCGTGATGGGAACGCTCGGATACATGTCGCCCGAGCAAGTCAAGGGCAAGCCCACCGACCAGCGGTCGGACCTGTTCTCGTTCGGCGCGATCCTGTACGAGATGCTGTCGGGCGTCCGGGCGTTCCACCGGGACTCGGCGGCGGAGACGATGTCGGCGATCTTGCGCGAAGAGCCGCCGGACCCTTCGGCGACCAACAAGAGCGTTCCGCCGGGCCTGGAGCGGATCGTGCGGCACTGTCTGGAGAAGAATCCGGAAGAGCGCTTCTATTCCGCGCGCGACCTCGCCTTCGACCTCGAGGCGCTCTCCGGGCTTTCCGGAGCCACCTCGGCGGTTCCGGGTATCGCTGTCACGGACTCCAGGCGCCGCCCGTCGTGGCGGCTGCTCCTCGGCACGGTTCTGGCGACCGCCCTTGTCTGCGGCCTCCTGGCCTATGTCGCCGTGGCCCGGGCCGGTAACCGGCCGCCCCCTTCGTTCCACCAGCTCACGTTTCGCCGCGGCCAGATCCTTTCGGCGCGGTTCGCTCCGGATGGGCAGACCGTCATCTACTCGGCAGCCTGGGACGGAAAGCCCATGGAGGTCTTCGTCGGCCGGCCCGAGAGCCCCGAGTCGCGGCCGTTCGGGCTTGCGGGCGCGGAGGTTCTCGCGATCTCGAAGGCAGGAGAGATGGCCGTTTCGCTCAACCGCCACAACGAGGCCGGCAGCTTTCGGCGGACCGGAACGCTCGCGCAGCTCTCGGTTGCAGGAGGCGCCGCCCCGCGCGACATCCTGAAGGAAATCGAATGGGCGGACTGGTCGCCCGACGGCAAGAGTCTGGCGATCGTGCGGGTGATCCGGGGAAAGATGAGGCTCGAATACCCTGCCGGAAAGGTGCTTTACGAGACGAGCGGTTGGGTCGGCCATCCGCGGATCTCTCCGGATGGCGACTTGGTCGCCTTCATCGACCACCCGACGCCGGGCGACGACGGAGGGTCGATCGCCTCCGTGGACCGATCCGGCCGCGTGAAGAAGCTCTCGGAGCCGTTCGCCTCGGCCCAGGGCCTCGCCTGGTCGCCGGATGGCGAGGTGTGGTTCACGGCGACCCGGGTCGGCGGAAACCGATCGATCCATTCGACGACCCGAGGCGGAAAGGTTCGAGAGCGCGTCCGGGTGCCGGGCTCGCTGACTCTTCAGGACATCTCGCGCGACGGCCGCCTGCTCGTAACACGGGACACCATGAGGAACGAGATTGTCGCGCTGCCTGCCGGCGAGTCGAAGGAGCGCGATCTCACCTGGCTCGACTGGTCGCTGCCCACCGCCATCTCCGCCGACGGCAAGCGGATCCTTTTCTCAGAAGCGGGAGAGGGAGGGGGAGCGGGCTACTCGGTCTACGTCCGGGGCACGGATGGCTCCCCGGCGGTGCGCCTCGGCGAGGGAAGCGCTCAGGACCTGTCCGCGGACGGCGAGTGGGCGCTCGCGATCGTTCACTCCGCCTCGGACCCGCAACTGGTTGCGTACCCCACCGGGGCGGGCGAGCCGAAGCCCTTCTCGAAGGAAGGGCTTTCGGTGTACGGGGCGAATTTCATGCCGGACGGCAAGCAGATCGTCCTCACGGCGAGCGAACCGGGACACGGGACCCGGGTCTACCTTCGGAGCTTCGACGGCGGCAAGCCGCGGGCCGTGACGCCGGAAGGGTACACGGGTGTCACCGGTGGTGGGATCGTTGCGCCGGACGGCAAGTGGACCCTGGTCGTCGGGCCCGACCGGAAACGCTACCTCTATCCGCTTTCGGGAGGGGAGCCGACGGCGGTCCCGGATCTCGACCTGCGAGACGGCGTGGACCAGAAGAGCCTCGACGGCCGTTTCCTGTTCGTCCATCGCGGAGGAGAGATGCCCGCAAGGGTCTTCCGGCTCGAAATCTCGAGCGGCAAGAAAGAGCTCTGGCGCACCCTGATGCCGGCCGACGCGGCGGGCGTTCTCGAGATTTCTGTCGTCCCCACGCCGAGCGGAGAGGCGTACGCCTACAGCTATATCCGCACGTTGTCGGACTTGTACCTCGTCGGCGGCGTGAAATGACGCTTTCGGCGGGATCCAGGCTCGGCCCCTACGAGATCCTCGGCCAGATCGGTGCCGGGGGGATGGGCGAGGTGTACCGGGCGAAGGATCCGAGGCTGGGCCGCGACGTCGCCATCAAGGTCCTGCCCGCTTCGTTCTCGCAGGACGTGGACCGCCTGCGGCGCTTCGAGCAGGAAGCCAAAGCCGCCGGAGTCCTCAACCATCCCAACATAACCGCTGTCTACGACATCGGACAGCATGACAACGCTCCCTATGTCGTCCAGGAATTGCTCGAGGGTGAAACCTTGCGCGTGGAGCTTTCCGGAGGTCGCTTCTCGCCGCGCAAGGCGATCGACTATGCGCTGCAGATCACCCAGGGCCTTGCGGCGGCGCATGACAAGGGAATCGTCCATCGGGACTTGAAGCCCGAGAACCTTTTTGTCACGAAGGAAGGCCGCGTCAAAATCCTCGACTTCGGATTGGCGAAGCTGACGCAGGTCGGGCAATCCGGCGCCGCGACGAATCTTCCGACCGTCACGCCTGGCACAGAGCCCGGCGTCGTGTTGGGCACGCTCGGCTACATGTCGCCCGAGCAGGTCAAGGGACGGCCGGCCGACGCGAGAAGCGACATCTTCTCGTTCGGAGCAATTCTCTTCGAGATGCTCTCGGGCAAGCGCGCGTTTCACGCCGACTCGGCCGGCGAGACGATGGCCGCGATCCTGAGGGAGGATCCCCCGGACCTCTCCGTCACCAACCAGAACATCAGTCCCGGCCTCGAGCGCATTCTGCGCCACTGCCTCGAGAAGAACCCCGAGCGCCGGTTCCAGGCCTCGAGCGATATCGCCTTCGCCCTCGAGGCGCTGTCGGGTCTTCCGACCACGAGTGGCGCGGCGCAAGTGACGGCGGAAGGCTCTGCTCGTCGGGCCCGCTCCGGAATGGCCGTCGCGGCCGGACTGGCGCTGCTCGCGGCCGGACTTCTGGCAGGATCCTGGTTCGCCGGCGGCAGGAGCCGCTCTTCTCCGACCTACCAGCGCCTCACCTACCGCCGCGGCTTCATCAGCAACGCCCGCTTCGAGCGCCGACTGGGACGGGGCGCCGTCCCGGATCTTCTCGACGCGCCCGGGAGGCCGCGAATCGACGGCGCTTCCCTTGCCGAGCGCCTCGCTTCTCGCGGTTTCATCGCGCGGTGAGATGGCCATCCTGCTCGAACCGAGAATCGACTACAACCTCTACTTCCGCCGCGGGACGCTCGCGCTCGTGCCGCTTTCCGGCGGATCCCCCCGCGAGGTTCTGCGCGAGGTCCGGTCGGCCGATTGGGACCCCGACGGAAAAGACCTCGCCGTGGTCCGACAGGCCGAAGCCCGACAGCGGCTGGAGTATCCGCCCGGGCGACTCGTGTATGAGAGCCCGGCCTGGATCGCGTCGGTGCGCGTCTCCCCCCACGGCGATCGGATCGCGTTCTACGAGGGCTTGCCGTTCAAAGGTTACTCTCTGTCGGTCGTTAACTCTCAGAGCCGGAAGGCCGTGCTCGGTCCCGTTCGCCCCGACTTCTGGGCTTCCGCTTGGTCACCGGGCGGCGAAGAGATCTGGTTCCCTGAAAGCATTTCCGGGACGGGGGTGGAGACGCCGATCATGGCAGCGGACCTCTCGGGCCGGCAGCGCCTCCTCGAACGTGGACCGTTGACCGCCGATCTCAACGATGTTTCCCGGGACGGGAGGGCCCTGATCACCCTCTTCGACTGGCAGGAATGGACGCGCGGTTTCCTCTCGGGTCAGAAGACCGAATCTCGTCTCGTGGGCCGAATGGACCTGCGGCTGGTCGACCTATCCGAGGACGGCAAGCTGCTCGTCCTGCGAGAAGTCCTTTTCCAGGGCACGCAAGGCGTTTGGATCGCAAAAGGGGATGGATCGCCACCGATTCGATTGGGAGACGGCCTAGCGCACGGCCTCTCGCCCGACGGCGCCTGGGTGCTTGCGAGCAGCCAACAGGGCAAGCTCCTGGCGCAGCCGACAGCCGCCGGAGGGCCGAGACCGGTGAGCGAGGGATTCTTCGAGTCGATCCGATGGGCGAGCTGGTTCCGCGACGGCAAGAGAGTCCTCGTCTGGGGCCAGGCGAAAGGCGGGAAGACCGGCATCTTCGTCGTCGATCCGGATGGGCACGAACCGAGGCGCATCGCTCCGGAAGGGTACGAGCTCGTCGCCGGGGGCAACGCGCTGTCGCCGGGCGGGCTGCTGGTCGTCGCACGCTCACCCGAGAATCAGATCGTGTTGTGCCCCGTCGACGGAGGGCAGCCGCGCCCCGTCCCGGGCCTTGCCGGGCTCTTCGTGCCCGTTCAGTGGGCGGCGGACGGCAAGGGCTTCTATGTTTTCCGAATGGGCGAGATCCCGGCAAGGGTCGAGAAGATCGACGTCGAAAGCGGCCGCGCAACGCTCTGGAAGGAGCTCACGCCGCCCGACATCGCAGGCGTGTCCGTGCGCGCCGTCGCTATGACGCCTGATGGGAGGTACTACGCCTACTCGTGCCAGCAGTACCTGAACACGCTGTACCTCGTCGAGAACCTCGAGTCCTGGCGTCGGCCGACGTTTTGGTCGCGCCTCCTCGGCCGCAGCCCATGAGCCTCTCGCCAGGAACTCGCCTGGGCTCCAACGAGATCCTCGCGCCTCTGGGCGCGGAGTGCTCGCCGGAAGGCGTCTCTGTGCGTCGAAGCAGTGTCCTCGGGAGACGCTCCTCCCCGCCACAGGTTTAGGACGACAGGCTCCCAAAACGACCTGTTCCTAGACCCGTCCGGTCGGTCGAAAGTCGGGCGATCTCGCGCCTACAGCAGCCGAAAAATGCCGACTCGTGCCGCGAGAGAATTCGTGTCCTTACGGGTTTTTTCGCTCTGAGCAGACGCCGAAGGAGTTCTCATAACCCAAAGGTCGAAGGTTCAAATCCTTCCCCCGCAACCATGAAAACAAAGGGTTGGTGGCCATTCGGCGCTAACCCTTTTCTTTTTGTCCGCGTCTGTGTCCGTCTTTTCGCCGCCGATATCGTCCGATGTCTCTTGTGCCAGACGGGTCTGAGTCGCCCAAAGAGCTTTTCGCCGGTCGTCATCCGACGTGATGTCGTAGCGGCGAAAAACAGGGTCAGTTTCGTGTCCCGTATTCTCCGTCGCGACCGACTGCGGCACTCCCGCCCGAATCATGTTTCGAGCAGCCGTCCGGCGAAGGTCGTGGAAAGGCCTCCCCGGAACTCCCGCCTCTTTGCAGGCGGTCGCCCATGCCTTCCAGGGGTCGGCAAGGGGTCGGCCTTCATTGTGGAAAACGTGTGGCGAGAGGGCAGCCACGGAGCCTCTTCGGAACTCTCGCGCCTTCCAACGCCTCCTGACGAGAGTCGAAGGATCGCCCTCGAGGGGCAGCGTCCGTGGTGGCTTTCCGCTTTTCGACGCCCGACCGTTACATGGCTCTCATGTGACCAGAAGATGTGATATGCACGTCGGTCCTCTCCTTTAGGTTTGATGGAGGCGCAGAACATGACTGAGCACAACGAACCTAGTAAGGCAGATGCCCCGCCATCCCTAGCGATGTTGCAGATGATCTCCGGCTTTTGGATTTCGCGCGCTATTTATATCGCGGCGAAGCTCGGCCTCGCCGACCATCTTCGTGATGGACATAAAACTGCTGATGAGTTGGCCTCTGCTACGGGAACTCATGCGCGGTCGCTTTATCGAGTGCTGCGTGCGCTCGCCAGTGTTGGCGTCTTTGGGGAGGATGAGGAGGAGGGCTTTACGTTAACATCTCTGTCCGAGACTCTACGCACGGACGTGCCCGGTTCCCTGCGCGCTTTCGCTACTGTCGAATTAGGAGAAGAACACTACCCGGCGTGGGGCGAGTTGATGCATAGCGTAGAAACCGGCGAGATTGCCTTCGACCACGCTTTTGGTATTCCTGTCTGGAAGTTCTTTGAGCAGAACCCCGAGAACGCGAAGACTTTCAATGATGCGATGACAGGAATGACGCTTGCCGTGAACGATGCGGTTCTATCCAGTTATGACTTCTCACCCATCAGCAGAATAGTTGATGTCGGCGGCGGGCATGGTAGCCTTCTCGCCTCGATCCTCAAGGCGAATCCACAGATGAAAGGCGTGCTGTTTGATGTGCCGCCTGTCATAGAGGGCGCGCATGGTCGCATCGAATCTGAAGGGCTAGCTGATCGCTGTGAGGTATTGGCTGGAGATTTCTTCAAGTCAGTGCCCTCGGGCGGCGAAGCCTACATCCTGAAGTGGATCATTCACGATTGGGATGATGAACGCTCCATGATGATTCTTAAGAACTGTCACCGCGCCATGACAGAGAACGGTAAGCTTCTGCTCGTCGAAGCGGTAGTCCCGCGTGGCAGTGAGCCTCACTTCAGTAAGTTCATAGACCTCAACATGCTGGTGATGACGGGCGGGCGTGAACGTACTGAAAACGAATATCGAATGCTGTTAGAGGCGTCCGGTTTCAAGCTGACTAGTATCATTCCGTCAGAGTCGCCGATGAGCGTGATTGAGGGCGAACGCTTATAGTTTTGGGAAATTGTGCTTTAACGAACGCCGTTGCGTCGCCTCGCAGGAGCGGGCCGCTTCCTTGCGTAGCCGTCAGCGCGGAACGTCCGGTGGAGCGCTCGAATTGTCCTTTGACTGAGTGGGCCTACCGGAATCAGATCGTGAGCGCAGGACGCGCCGCTGCGAGGTGGTACGAGCCAGATCAAACGGTCGTCGTGAACCTCTCGTGAATCCTTGAGACCACGGCCGCACGCCACTCGCGCGAATTTCGTAGGGGGCCGAGGCGGGCACTCGTCGCCAGTGGCAGAGGGGACACAGATTCTATCGGGCGGTGCGCACGGTCGTTCCGTCCGGCGGGGTTTGCGAAGCTCGGCCCCTACGAGATCCTCGCGCCGATCGGCGCAGGCGGGATGGGGGAGGTGTACAAGGCGAAGGATGAGCGGCTGAAGCGCGACGTCGCGATCAAGGTGCTGCCAGTCTCATTCTCGGCCGATCCGGATCGTCTGCGGCGTTTCGAGCAGGAGGCCCAGGCAGCGGGCGCACTCAATCATCCCGAGGTGTTTCCGCGGCCCGTAAACCGCAGGGACGTAATTCTGTGAAACTCGGCCTCGGGACTGTCGCCATGGGCCTGGCGATCACAACGGTACGCTGCGACGACTCCTCCCGGACACGTACAGTACAATTGAAGAAAAATGTCATTTCCCCCGACACCGCGGAGGATTCTGTCGAGCCTCGCTCTTTTGCTCGTGGTGCTGGCAGCCCTCGCCGCGGTTCCCGGATCGACGTTCCGGCCGTGAGCAATTGGGCTGGCGGATAAAGAGATCTGACCGATGTCGAATCGGTTCGCCGTTTTTGGTCTCACCGCCGGAGTTCTTCTCCTCGGTCTGGCAATCTCGCCCTCGCTGAAG
>WNGE01008337.1_pt1 | contig 11081 bp, 9 predicted proteins | sample 5400651 | NCBI WGS metagenome assembly WNGE01 (sample SAMN13153370, study PRJNA577476) | soil metagenome | isolation source: 60 cm soil or saprolite under grassland replicate 2 | place: USA:California | collected 2016-06-15 | reverse complement strand
CAGGCCAAGGAAGGCAACGGCTCCATCGTCGGCCTATGGCACGTCAACTATACGGATTCCACCGGCGCGCCGTTTGGGGAATCGTTCAAAATGTGGCACCGGGATGGGAACGAGTTTGAGACCGCCAATTTCCCGCCCCCCATGGGAAACTTCTGTATTGGGGTATGGAAACACACAGGAGGCCGGACCGTCCAGCTCAATCACATTGGATGGAACTTCACCGCGGACGGAAGTTCGGACGGCTTCATCACAATAACCGAAACCAACACGGTGAGTCGCGACGGCGATACCTACCAAGGTGTCTTTGACCTCAAGCAATTCGACAACAATGGGAACCTTGTTCTTGAGGTCACGGGCACGCAGACAGCAAAACGGATTACGGTTTGATGGATCGGAAGCGGGCGGGGTCTCCGGCGGTGAGCGGAGACCTTCTCTCTCACTGGGCCAACGCTGCCAGCACTTCCGCCTGTCTACGGCATGGCTGAACAAGCTGCGGAAAAACTCGGTCCCGCGATTGATTTTGGGTGGCGCGGCGCTTCAGCGCTGCGGTAACTGCGTTGTTTTGAATGCGGCTTTAGCCACTGAGGGCTTACCTTCTGCGCGGGAATTAGTTTTTCCGCAGCCTCTGAAGCCGTGCCCTTCCCAAACCATTCATAAAACAGTTTATAGGATCACGCGAAAATCTCCGGGTCCGCCTCGGCGTAGAACTCCTTGTGCAAACGCCGGACAACTTCGGCGGCAGCGTCTTCCTCGATTACAAACGTCAAGTTAATTTCCGACGCGCCCTGGGAGATCATTCGGATCTTTACATCTTCCAGGATTCCGAAAACTTTGGCGGCGACACCTGGAGTGTCGCGCAAGCTCTCTCCCACCAGGCAAACGATTGCTTTGCGGCCCTCGTACTTCACGTCGGCGAGCTTGGCCAAGTCGGCGGCGAGCGCGGGGATTGCTTCGTTCGTCTCCGCCGTGACCGAGACGCTCACCTCGGAGGTGGAAACCACGTCTACCGCCACGTTGTGGTGATCGAAAATCTCGAAGATGGACTTCAAGTAGCCGTGCACGAGCAGCCGGCGGGGAGCCGCCACATCGATGATGGTGATCTTTTTCTTTAAGGCGATGGCTTTGAAGACGTTGGAGCTACGCGGCGCGCGTGCCGTGATCTTGGTTCCCTCGCAAGTTGGATTCAGCGAGTTCAGAACGTAGACCGGAATGTTCTTTTGAATGGCCGGCAGCACCGTCGCCGGGTGCAACACCTTGGCGCCGAAATAGGCAAGCTCGGCCGCTTCGTCAAAGCTGATGACCTTAATACGGCGGGCGTCGGGACAAAGGCGGGGGTCGGTGGTCATCATGCCGTCCACGTCGGTCCAGATTTCGATGCGCTCGGCATCGAGGCCGGCGCCGAAAATCGCTGCCGAGAAGTCGGACCCACCGCGCCCAATAGTCGTGGTGATGCCGGCACGGTTGGAACCGATGAACCCGCCCATCACCGGAATCTTCCCGGCATCCAGCAGCGGCTTGACTTTTTTTTGCAGGCGCTCATTGGTCTCGTCGAACTGCGGAACCGCGCGCATGAAGCTGTTGTCGGTCAGCAGGCACTGCCGCGAATCCACATGGACTCCGGGCAGTCCCCGCGCCACGAAGGCGGCGGCAACTATTTTGCTCGCCAACAACTCGCCGAACGCCGCCACGTTGTCATAGGTGCGTGGGGTGATTTCGCCGACCGCGCCGATTCCGCGCAGCAGTTCGTCCAGATCCTCGAAGTCGGCGCCCAGGTCGCCGTGAAATTCGGTGAACAGGGCCGTGCCGAGCAACTCCCCGGCAGTTTCATAGTGGCGTTCGCGCAGTGCGCGGGCCATCTTGAGAGCGGTCTTGCGATCGCCTCCGCCAGCGGCCTTGCCCATGGCAAGCAGGGAGTCGGTGACCTTGGCCATGGCACTGACGACCACCAGCGGCCGGTCTGCCAATCGGCCCTGGACGATCTGCGCCACCCGGTCGATCGACTTGGCGTCCTGCACAGACGTCCCGCCGAACTTCATGACGATCATGGGCGGCAAGACCTCCGGCCATCCGAAGCGAGCTCACTACAGAGACCGAGCGACACAGAGCAAATCTTGGAAGTCAGAAGGCAGAAGCCAGGCGGCGGAAGCAAAAAGCGGCAATCCCGCTCTTCTCTGTTTCTCTGGGTCTCTGTGGTGACGACGGTTTTCACCCCAGGTACCCCTTGGCCTTGAGCAGTTCGGCATTGAGCAGCGCAGCCCCGGCGGCGCCGCGAATGGTGTTGTGCGACAATACCGTGAATTTCCACTCCAATACGTTGCAGGGCCGCAGGCGTCCGACCGCAGTCGCCATGCCCGCGCTCAGGTCGCAATCAAAGCGCGGCTGGGGACGATCGGCGGCGGTCATGTACACAACCGGCTGAGGCGGCGCGCTGGGTAAGCGGAGCTGCTGCGGCTCGGCCTGGAAATCGTTCCAAGCGGCGATGATCTCTTCCGGAGCGGCCTTCTTCTTCATTCGGACTGCGACCGACTCCGTATGCCCGTCTTCCACCGCCACGCGATTGCATTGCGCGCTCATAGCGAACGGAGCCGGGTCCACACGCGCTCCATTCAGCGTTCCCAGCAGTTTCAGTGTTTCCTCCTCCATTTTCCCTTCTTCTTTCGCGATATAGGGGATGACGTTGCCGAGGATGTCGAGCGAAGCCACACCGGGATATCCCGCACCACTGACCGCTTGCATGGTGACGGCCATCACGGTCTCGAGAGTGAACGCCCGATGCAATGGCGCCAGCGCCAGCACCAGGCCAATGGCGGAGCAGTTGGGATTGGTGACGACAAAACCTCCCGATTGGGCGCGCCAGGATTGCTTTTCGATCAGCCGAATGTGGTCGGCGTTGACTTCCGGAATCACCAGAGGAACGTCTGGCTGCATGCGCAAAGCGCTGGAGTTGGAAACGACGGCACACCCGGCGGCGGCAAATTGCGGTTCCAGTTCGCGGGCGATGCCCGCCTCGAGCGCGGCGAAGATGATTTTCGGTGCCCCTTCGGGTTTGGCCGGCGAGACTTTCATTTTTGCGACTGCGGCGGGGATGGCAGTCTTCAAGCGCCAGCGCGCGGCTTCGGCATACGGCCGGCCTTCGGAGCGGTCGGACGCGGCCAGCCATGACACTTCAAACCACGGGTGATGTTCGAGCATCTGAATAAATCTCTGTCCGACGATGCCCGTAGCACCGAGAATTCCTACGGAAAGTTTGGTGGCCATATTGAACTGTGATTCTATACCAGCGAAAATTGGCAGGAAACGCCCCCGACGGGGAGGCATCTTTAGTTCCCGCACAACGGCAAATTACGACCCTCGGTGTCTGTCCAACTTTTGCGCGCGGATGTAGGCTTGGCTTAGGAGTGACTATGTCGGAACTACGCCAGAATTTTGCCACCAAAGAATGGGTTGTGATCGCAACCGAACGAGCGCGCCGTCCGGAAGAAATGGCGCGCCATTGCGAACGCAAGCCGCTGGCATCCTTTGTCGCCAACTGCCCTTTTTGCCCGGGGAATGAGAAGTTGACCCCGCCGGAAGTTCTGCGGGTGCCCGCCTCGATGGATGCTGCGTGGCACGCGCGCGTGATCCCGAACAAGTTTGCGGCTCTTTCCCGCGAAGTGCAGCCGACGCGCGGTGTATATCGTTCGCGCCGGGTAGTAAACGGCTTTGGAGTTCACGATGTGATCGTGGAGACGCCTGACCACTCTCAGGTTCTGGCCCTGATGCCCGATTCCTACGTGGCGGAAATCCTGCGTATCTATAAGACTCGCTATGACGAGCTCAGCCTCGACCCGCGCATCGCGCATATTACGATCTTCAAGAATCACGGGCCGGACGCGGGCACCAGCCTGGAACACCCGCACTCCCAGATCATCGCGACTCCGGTCATCTCGCTGCAGGTGCGCGAGCGCTTTCAGCACGCTTTGCGGCATTTTGACGACTATGGCGAGTGCATGTTCTGTCAGATGCTCCAGGAGGAATTAGAAGAACAAACCCGCCTCGTCATGGTTTCCGAGCACTTTGTCGCGCTCGAACTGTATGCCTCGCCGGCCCCCTTCTGTACCCACATTTATCCGCGGCGGCACATGGCCAGCTTCGGAGACGTGAGCGCTGCGGAGATGAACGATCTGGCGCGCATGTTGCGCTCGACGCTTGCCAGGCTCTACCACGGACTGGCGGACCCGGATTTCAACTTCACGATTCGAAGCGCGCCCGCCGAGAACGTCGGCGTAAAGTACTTTCACTGGTACTTGAGCGTGATCCCGCGGCTGACGCGGGTGGCCGGATTTGAACTGGGCTCGGGAATGTTCATCAACACGGTGCTGCCGGAAGCAGCGGCCGAGTTCCTTCGCAAAGTCGATGTGGAAACCGCAAAGGACGCCGCAGCAGCGGCCACGTCGTAAAGACTCTGATCTGCATTATTATTATTATTCATCCGCAACGCGAGGCTCTTGGTGGAACAGGACTGTGTGGCGTGAGAACTGTGTCCTCCCTCCGGGACTTGAATTATTTTTTTCACTTTCCCCAGCGCTGAAGCGCGCTGGGCTACGCTGGATCGCCCCTGTCGGGGCTGGATTCCAGATTCGCTCTCCCATCGGCCCGTCCGGAAAGTCGGTTCTCACGCGCACACTTCCTTCAGGGCCGAGTAACCCGGTTTCGGTCAAAAGCAAAAAGCTAACTTTTCCCTCTCCCCAATTCTTGCGGGAACGAGTATTCGTTGAGCGGTCCGAACTTGCGCTTTTCCGCGTAGATGCGCCAGCGTCGCCAGAAGATCCGCAAACTGGCCATCACGGGGATGGAGAGATAGACGCCGAGCACGCCGGCAATTTCGCCACCGGCGAGAACGCCGAACAAGGCGGCGAGCGGGTGCAGTTCGACACTTCCTCCCATCACCCGAGGCGCGATCACGTAGTCCTGCACCACGCGCCAGAGGATTAAGAAAAGCAACACCAGGGGCCAGTGCGGGTAACCGGTCAGGATCGCCACCGCGAGCATCGCTGCGCCCGCCACCAGCGGCCCGACCACCGGCACAAATTCCATCGCGCCTCCGGCCGTGCCGAGCATCAGCGCGTAGGGCATTCGCAGAGCCCCCAGAACCGAGCTGTAGGCCAGGAACGACAGTGCGGCAAGGGTTAATTGCGCGCGAATAAACTGGGCGAGCATCTGGTTCATATCGCGCAGTACATCCTGAAGAAACTCCCGCTGGTTGCGGGACTGCACCATGGCGAGCAGAACTTCATGGAACGAGCTGCCGTCGCGAAGGAAAAAGATGGCAAGAATGGGAACCAGGAACAATACCAGGAACAGCACCCAGATCTCCTTGGCCGACTCGGCGGCGCCCACGGCGATGCGCTGCGCCAGGCGAGACAAGTCTTCGCCGTGGTTGCTCAGAAAATTCTGGATGCCGTCCTGGGTGGGTTCGCTCCAGCCGCGCTGGTGTACGAACTCGACGGCCATCTGGCCGATCTTTTTTGAAATCTGCCCGGTGTTTGCCTTATCCATCATCCCGGGGAGCGCATCTCCCAGGCGGGCGGCTTGCCGGGCAATTCTGGGGCCGACGAAGAAGCCGAACACGGCGAGACCGACGAGCAGCAGAAGGTAAATGACGGCGATGGCACGGCCGCGGCCGCGCACCAGTTTCTCCAGACGCTGCACGGCAGGATTAATCAGGTAGGCGAAAAAAATAGCGAACAGGAAAAGAATCAACGTCCGGCGCGCCGCGTAGACGAAGCCAAATCCCACGGCAAACAGCAAAGCCGTGATCAGGACGCGCGACGTACGTGAATCGAGGATGGTCAAGAACTGCCGCTCCAGTCCCCCAAGTGCTGACCGGACCCCGTGCTCCCCTATCGTAGCGCGTTCGAGGGAAAAGCGATCCAAGTTCCGAAAGAGGCTGACCTTCAGCCCGGCGCAAGCCTCAGTCGCGGAGCACCTCGGTGTTCTCTTCCACAATGGAAATGCGCATTAATTTGAATTGATCGTGATCGTCCACCCAGAGATACCAGGTCCCGGAGTCGGTTTTCAGCTCCAGCTTGGTCAGTTCCCGCTCGGTCCCCTTCAGCATCACTTTCTCCCGACCGAGAGACTCCATGGTGCCGGGCGCTGAAGAATGCTGATGGGGGTTCACGGAAGCGAACCGGACTCGTTCTTTGATCGGGCACTGCACCTGCCCCTTTTCCTGCTTGCAGGCCATGCCCAAGAATTTCCAGACCAGCACTTCGCGGTGCACAAAAAAGTAGTCATCCAGAATGTTGGTGGAAGGCGGCAGCAGGTAAGGATGCTCCCCCTCCTTCCCCTGCGGCCCGCTAATCCACTTCTGCGTCAGGAACTGGTCGTTGGGGACGATCGTGAGCTGCGACTTGCCTGGGCTCACCTCCCGCCAATCGTAGCGCCGGATTTCGCCCGACCCCGTGAGCCGCAGCTCTGAGTTTTGGGTGGCTTGCGCGGCCGATCCTTCGGTCTTGAACTCCGATTCGATGACGCTCCCGTTCTGGTTCTGGTAGATCGCAAACGTTTCCGTTCCGACGCGATGACCGCCCATGAAAACGCCGAAGGATCCGGAGTCGACTTTCTGACCCTCCGGTTCTTTCTCTTTTTCCCTGGCCGCCGCGAATTCGGAAACCACCAGAGCCAACGCCAACGCAAACTGCCAGCGATACAACTTCACTGAGATTCTCCTGGCCTAGAGGTGGGGGGACCAGACGCGGCTGAATCCTGCCGGCCTTCTTCGGCCGCTGTCGGGAGCTGCAACGCAGCTTCGATCTCGGCGCAGATGGAAGCCACATCTCGCCCTGAGGTTTCCACGGAGATGGTGGCCTGCCCGTAGAAGGGAAGCCGCTCCGCGTGCAGCCGGGCGAATTGGTCTCGGCCTTGCCGCAGTGGCCGGTCGATTCCGTCTGCCAAGCTCCGCCGCCATAGTTCTTCTACTGGCGCGTTTAGAAATACAGAAGGCCAGTCTCGAAGCAAGGCTCGGTTTCTCTCTTGCGCGAAGGCCCCACCTCCGAGCGCGACCACGCTGCTGCGCTCGAGTGATTGCGTTAGATCCTGGAGTGCGCCGCTTTCGGCCCGCCGGAAGCCGGGTTCACCCTGGTCGCGAAAAATCTCCGGGACGCTTTTCCGCTCGCGCGCCTCAATTCTGGAATCGAGGTCGACGAAATTCCACCCCAGGCGCCGGGCGAGTTCCGGACCTACCGTGCTCTTTCCTGACGCCATGAATCCCACCAGAAACACCGCCCGCGCTCCCATGACGCACCATGACACAAGAAGGCACTGCTATCAATATGCCTTCCGTACCGTTCTGTTTCGCTCGATTGTCAGCGTAGCTTGAGGCGGATTTTACCACTGAACGACCGCATCACTACTCCCGACGCGGCTTTGCCGGCAGTACCAAAGAAGGCACGCGTCGCATCCAGGGAAACATGAGAATGCTGCTTCGGTTGAAGAGGAAAATCGTTCTGCACCTGCCCTTTCAGCGATTGGGCGCTGAATTCGGCCGAAGCGTTGGCCGGCACCAGGGCTTCGATGTCGCCGGTATGGGTGCTGAATTTATAGTCGCCGCCCAATCCGAAATCGCCACTGTAGAAAATCTTGCCGCTCGTGGACTCTACTTTGACCAGTTGTGCGGTCACGGAATTGAGGTGGATATCGCCGCTGATCGAGGTGATTTCGACGTGTCCGTTATGGACATTATTCAGCGTGATCGGCCCGCGCATGGTCTGAATGACCAGATGGCCGCGACTCTGATTGCGCGCTTCCACTTGCGCATTCGCGCCCTCCAGAGTTACGTCTCCCTGTAAACCGTCGGCCGTGATGGGTCCCGTCGAAGAACGCAGGTGTACCGCAGCGTCCGGGGGGACCGACAATTCGTAGTCCACGCGTCCGCTCTGCGGGTCGGCGCCCGGACGCAGTCGCGATCCCACTTCGACGCGGTTGCCGTGCTGCAGACTGTCCACGACTACCTTGTCGGATCTTGTGGTGGCGGTGATGAGGACCAGATTCGCGCTGCCCGGCTTGACCGAGATCGATCCGTACTGCGTGTCCACGGAAACATTAGCTTGCGGGCCGACGTTGAATCGGTATTCTTTCCGGTTTTCGGCGATCGCGACCGACGCCAAACACGTTGCCAGAACCAATCCTGCCACGGTGGTGCGCTGCAAGCTTTCCATGACTGCCCCTAAGCTAAACCCGATTCTACCCGATTCACCCTTGTTTACTGAACCTGATCTAACGCCAACTGGTACAGCATCGCCTTCTGCTGGCACGCTTCCATGAGGTGCTGGCGCGCATCCTCATCGCCCGGGTTCTGATCGAGATAGGCTTGCGCCTCGCGGATATAGGCATTCACCGAGCGCAACTGGTTTTCATAAGTGACCCGCATTCCCGGGTTGCGGTCGGACACCTCGCTCAGGAATTGCTGATCTTCCGCGCTCGGGGGCTCGGCGACCTCTTGAAGACCGCTTGCGCTCGGCTGAGGAGCGACGTGAACAGCGGGACCGCGAGCCACGGAAGTCCGGTTTTGCGCATCGGCAGTCTGAATCTGCGCGGCAGGAGCTTGCGTCTGAGGCACGGAAATCTGCTGCTGCGCCACCGGAGTGGCTGGCTTATGGCTCACCACGTACGAGCCCGCGACCGCCAGTGCTGCCGCTGCCGGCACCAGCCACCAGGCAGTCCAACGTCGCCCCCGCTTGGAAACAGGAACCGGAGACGCAGGCACGGCCTCCGGTTCCCATATCAGTCCCTCCGCCCGTAACTCGGCGGCAATTCGTGTCCACACCCGTGGCGACGGTTCTTCCGATCCCGCCAGTCGACTGGCCTCGCTGGAGATCAGCTTAAGGTCCGACACCAGCTCCGAGCAAGCTGGACAGGATTTGAGATGAGCTTCCAACTCACCGTCCTGCCGATTCTCCATGACCTCGGGCAGAACTTGCCGAACATCTGCGCACTTCATAACGACCTCTCTCCCCGATACCGCAACATCACTGCGTCTTGCCGGCCTTTTCGGCTCTCATAAACTTCAAATAGTCGCGCAGCTTCAATCTGGCTTTGTGAAGTTGCGACTTGCTGTTGCCAATCGAGCATCCCACCAATGCAGCGATCTCGTTGTGCTCGAACCCTTCTACATCGTGCAACACAAAAACCGTCTTGTAACCGGGCGGCAGACGGTCAATCGCGCGCTGCAACTGCAGCCGATCGATCGAACCCGTCAGCTTCACGTCCTCGGCGCCCAATTCTTTCCTCGGCGTTTCTTCCTCGGTCTCCAGCGTTTCTTCCAAGGAGACCAGCGGCAGGCCCTTCTTGCGCAGTTGCATCAGGACTACATTGACCGTCATCCGGTGCAACCAGGTGGAGAACGCCGACTCGCCACGGAACGTGCCGATCTTGCGGAACAGCTGAAGAAAGGCTTCCTGCGCCAAGTCTTCCGCTTGCGCCGGATTGGAGAGCATGCGCAAACATAGCGAGTACACGCGGCGTTTATGCAGGTGATACAAGACTTCGAAAGCCGCTTCGTCTCCCTGCTTCGCCCGCTCGATCGCCTCAGCTTCTGTAATATTTCGTTGTTTCGGGTCGGTCAAGTCACCTTTTCCGGCCGCTACTGTCTCAGATGCGGCTTCAAACTCTTTTCGTTGTACTGTTTGCGGACGGAGAGACGCCAACCGCCTGCTCCCGAATCTGGTGGTCAGAATACCAAAAAGTGTAGCTTTCCGGCGGCTTAACGTTGCCATCCAACACCTCTCGCTGACTTTGGTAACCCGCAATCGGTGCGAAAGGTTCTGGGAGCTTCCAGAAAAGTTGAAATTCCTAGATGTAGCGCCGCCGTCCCGGCGCTACTTAGGCCTTGCTGCTGGCAGTTATGGTCTCCAAACCATGACCCTGGGGACCGGTCTCGCGAATCCTTAGCAGAATGGCGAATGTCAGGCCGACAAAGCCCAGAATCGAAAATATCCACATTCCGAGCGCGTAGCCCCCGGGGTTGTCCAGTCCGGCGTGGGCATAGTCGTTGGCCCGGCCGATCAACAGGTTCAGGATGAAGAAGCCGATCTGCTGGATCAGAGTCATCAGGGCATACGCGGTTCCGAGCCGGGACTGGTCCACGACGTATGCGACCGAGGGCCACATGATCGCGGGAATCAGGGAGAAAGCAATCCCCATCATCGACATCGTGACCAGCAGCAGTAGAGGCAACGTAAAGTGTTCGAAAGTAAAGTGTCCGGAGCTGAACCACGGCAGCGCGAACGTTACGCTTCTGGCTGCCGAGAAGTACGCCATCATGAGGTACACCGGCATTAGCAGCACCGACCCGAGCATCATAAAAAGCGCCCGCTTGCCAATCCTGTCCACCATCAATCCGAACAGAGGTGTAGCAATCATCGCCGAGATAGGAAGTAAGCTGTTGCAAAAGCCCGCCTGCTTTATGGCTTCCGATGCCGCGTTGCCTCCGTGGGCCGCGAGGATCTTGTTGGTAAAAAAGTCGATTGCGAAAGTACGGAAGGGAAAGATCGCCGAATAGAACGTGAAGCAGAGGCCGACCACCAGCCAATACGACCCGTTGAAGCGGAGGGCCTGGCTGAACTCCAACTTGTCTACCGCGCCGCCCTTGCCGAGTTCGTAGCGGCCTTCGGCTCGGGTTTCCAGCATCCAGTAGATCACCGCACAGAACACTGCCAACACCCCGGCGCCGACCGCAATCAACAGCGGATTCTGCCAGCTAGGTTCACCCGCGGGTCCATGCGGGTAAAACGCCCGGTTGGCCCAAGTGGGAGAGTTGTCGGCTGCGACCGAAGCGAGTCGGGCGACGGTCAGGTTGATCCCGAAAGCAAAGCTCAGTTCTTTGCCCTTGAACCATTTCGCCAGAGCAACGGTGACGGCGACGATCATGGTTTCTGCGCCAAGACCGAGCACGGTCCGACCGGCAATCATCAATCCCAGATGTCCGCGGGCAGCGGTGAGGGCTGCGCCGAGGAAGCAAAGCACAGCGAAGAACGTGAGGGCTTTCTTGGTTCCGATCCGGTCGATGACGATCCCGCCGATCAGAAGGGTCAGGACCG
>WNGE01016774.1_pt1 | contig 11082 bp, 8 predicted proteins | sample 5400651 | NCBI WGS metagenome assembly WNGE01 (sample SAMN13153370, study PRJNA577476) | soil metagenome | isolation source: 60 cm soil or saprolite under grassland replicate 2 | place: USA:California | collected 2016-06-15 | reverse complement strand
GCACCTCGCGGGACGTCGCGCCGCGACCCTGGCCCGGCGACGGGACCGCGTTCGCCGTGACGCTCGCCAGGTACCGGATGAACTCTTCGGCCCGGTCGCGTTGGAGAGCGATCCGCGCCGCCTGCACCGCGGTCACCACAGCGAAGCCCACGACGAGCAGCGCGCCTCCCGCCGTGACGGCGGTCCCGAGTCGATGACGCCGCAGGAACTTGCGGATGTGATAGAGGCGGGTCGCCGGTCGTGCGGTGACCGGCAGGCCGGCGAGGTGGTTTCGGACATCGTCCTCGATCTGCTCGGCGGTTCCGTAGCGGCGCGCCGGGTCCTTCTCCATCGCCTTGAGGACGATCGTATCCAGGTCGCCGCGGAAGCGCCGCGCGAGCTTCGTCGGCGTGCTGCCGCGCGTCAGCGCCGCCTGCTCCAGCGTGTCGCCCGGCGCCTGAGCTTCGGCGACGCTGCCAGCGCGGAGCATGGCGACCGAGGGTCGCTCGGGTTCCTGCTCGAGCACCGCACGGATCACCTCGTGTTGCTGCCCGGTCGAGAGCCGGTAGGGGGAGGCACCGGTCAGCAACACATGGAGCAGCACTCCGAGCGCATAGACGTCCGTTGCGGTGGAGATCGGATCGCCTCGGATCTGCTCGGGGCTCGCGTACATCGGGGTTAGGAGGCGTTCGCCCGTGACCGTGAGGGAAGGCGCGCCCGCCTGGGGCTCGCCCCCCAGAAGCTTCGCGATCCCAAAGTCCAGGAGTTTCACTCTGCCCTCGGCCGTGACCATGATGTTGGCGGGCTTCAGGTCCCGGTGCACGACGAGGTTGCGGTGCGCATACTGCACGGTCGCGCACACCCGGCAGAACAGCTCCAGGCGGCCCTCGATCGGCATACGGAGATCGTCGCAATACCGGTCGATCGGCACGCCCTCGACGTACTCCATCGCGAACCAGGGCAGGCCGTCGGCGGTGACGCCACCGTCGAGCAGGCGGGCGATGTCGGGATGGTCCAGCGCGGCGAGGATCTGCCGTTCCTCGAGGAACCGCTGGACCCGGCGGTCGTCTCCCGCGCTCCAGGCCAGGAGCAGCTTGAGCGCCACCTCCTTCTGGTACTGGTCGTCGGAGCGCTCGGCGAGGTACACCGCTCCCATGCCGCCGCGGCCGAGCTCGCGCAGGATTCGGTAAGGACCGAACCGGGACCGCGGGTCGGTGGGGTCGGGGACAGTGATAGGCTCGTCGAACAGCGGTGCGGCTAACTCCGCCGCAGGAGTGTCGAGCAGGGGGGCCGCGTCGGCTCCCGCGAGGAGCGCCGCCACCTCGACGCCAAGCGCTGGATCGTCGGCGCACGACCGCTCGACAAACGCGGCGCGCTCCGCGGGCTCGACCTCGAGGGCTCGGCCCGCCGCATCCAACACGCGCCGCCACCACAGAGCCGATGCACTCCCGCTCATCGGAGCACCCGGTGCAGCCAGCCCTTGGCTTTGGTCCAGTCGCGGCGGACGGTCCGGGCGGTCACACCCAGGGCCTCAGCCGTCTCCTCCTCCGTGAGCCCACCGAAGAAGCGGCACTCCACGACCCGGCTGAGGCGCTCGTCCACTCCCGCCAGCTCCGCCAGGGCCTCGTCGAGGGCAATCAACGTGTCGGCTCGTTCCTCGATGGCCACCGGTACGTCGGTCAGGCTGACCCGCCGCGGAGCCGCTCCCCGCTTCAGGGCGCCACGCCGCCGGGCCTGGTCCACTAGAATGCGCCGCATTGCGCCCGCGGCAACACCAAAGAAGTGCGCCCGATCGGCCCATTGGACCCGGGTCTGGTCCACGAGCTTGAGGTACGCTTCGTGAACCAGCCCGGTGGTGTCGAGGCTGCGCTCCGGGCGCTCGCCCCCGAGCTGCCGGTGCGCGATCCCTCGCAGCTCCTCGTAGACGAGCGGAAAGAGCCGGTCTAGGGCACCTGGGTCGCCTGACCGCCAGGCGAGGAGCAGTCCGGTAATGTCGGGTTCGCGATCCATATCGGGCAGTGTGTCCGCTTTCATGGGTGGCCTGCGCCTTCACTAAAGAATCGACCAGCGACGGCACGGCCGCAACATCCCATGGATCGATCGCACCTGGGAGTGGGGTCTCGAGTCGACGATTGCGTTCTCAAGCACGCGTGACGACCCCACCAATCCCAACCCCGGATTAGCGGCCGAGATCTACCTGATCGACGGCGACGGGGCGAACCCCCGGCGGCTTACGGAGAACCACGATGGTGACGGGTTCCCGGCATTGTCGCCGGACGGAAAGAAGATCGTGTTCGACTCAAACCGCCTGCGCGCTGTGGGCGAGCCGCAAAACACGTCGGATCTGTTCGTCATGGAGCGGGATGGGTCCGAGCAGACCTGGCTGGTGCGCGGTAGCTCGGCGACGTGGTCGCCGGACGGCAAGAACATTGCGTTCCACGCGTCCGCGTCAGGGACCGGGCTGCCGATCAAGTCGGACCCCGGTGCCGCCACCTGGGACAGCGACATCTTCGTCGCGAACGTGGACGACGTGCTCGGGCACGGCGCGGGCCGGCAGAACCTCACGAACAGCCCGGACGCGATCGACGATGACCCCGATTGGTCTCCCGATGGGGCGCGGATCGTCTTCACGAGCCACGCGGTCACCGACAATCAACTCAACTCGGTCACCGCCGAGATCTACGTGATGAACGCAGACGGGACTGGTGCGCCAGTGCGCCTGACGAACAATGCCGAAGAGGAGCGGGCGGCTTCCTGGTCCCCGGACGGCTCGCGCATCGTCTTCATGTGCCGGCGGGGCGGTTCCGACTTCGAAATCTGCGTGATGAACGCGGACGGGACCGGACAGGTGCAGTTGACCGACAACCCCGTGCTCGACGCCACCCCGACATGGTCGCCCGATGGCGAGCGGATCGTGTTCCACAGACCGGTGGCCGGCCGGTTTCAGCTGTGGTTGATGAATCCCGACGGCACGGCACAGGTGCAGTTGACCAATACGCCGGGCCTCAACCTCATTGCGAACTGGGGTGCGATCCGTGCCCGCGTGCCAGCGGAGGATGCACCGTGAACGGGGACCATGCCTCGGGTACGACATTCATTGTGATGCTCACTGTGCTCGTCGCCGTAGCCTGTGACGACCCGCAGCGTCCAGTCCCCACCGGCCCACGCGCGAGCCTCATTGGCGGCGCGAACGGGTCACAGACCGGACCGATCGTCCTGCGCGGCACGATCCTCACGCCGAACGGCGTGATCAGGCACGGTTACGTGGGTATCGTGAACGGCCGGATCGTCGCGGTGTCCGCTAAGCAACCCGACATTCCCGACGCAGTGACGGTGAACACCGAAGGCATCATTCTTCCCGGCTTCATCGACCTGCACAACCACGTGCCCTGGAACGTGCTGCCGCGCTGGAGTCCGGGTCGGACCTTCACTGATCAACCGCAGTGGGCGGACGATCCGGAGTTCCGAGCGTTCAGCGCACCGTTCGACCGTCTCGTCGCCGCGTCTTTCTGTGATATGAACGCCTGGGGCGAGCTGCGGGCATTGGTCGGTGGGACAACGTCAATCATGGCGACGCGGTCCTTCGCGTGCATTCGCGGCCTGGTGCGCAACCTGGATTACAACAGCGGGTTGCCGGCCGCGCCGCGTTCGTGCAGGTCGCTCGCTTCTTGATCGCGAACCCGTTCTACGAGGCGCTCGCGATGCACGTCGCCGAGGGCACCGACGCCTACGCGGAAGAGCAGTTCACATTCCTGCAGTCGCGGGCTCTCTTGAATCCGAAGGGCATCCTGATCCACGGAATCTCCCTCGGCGCGAGCGACTTCCTGGCGATGGCCGCGACCGGCACAGCCCTGGTCTGGTCGCCTCGGTCGAACCTCGAGCTGTACGGGACGACCGCGAACATCGCGGCCGCGCTTGACGCCGGTGTCGAGATTGCCCTGGCACCCGATTGGGCGCTCACCGGCAGCAGCAATATGCTCGACGGTGGAATCGCGAGCACCTCGGCGGGCGGCTGACCGACCGTCAACTCGTGGACATGGTCACGTCCGTGCCCGCCCATGTCGCCGGCGTGGACGACGAAGTCGGCTTCATTCGTCCCGGATTGCGCGCGGACCTGCTGGTGGTCGGCGGGGAAGAGGACGATGATGATGTCGATCCTTATCGCACAGTCGTTGACGCCACACCCGAAGACGTGCGGCTCGTCTTGATCGCGGGCGTGCCGCTCTACGGTGATCGAGAGCTCATGCAGTCGTTCTGGGAGCGGGCCGACCTCGAAGAGACCGCCATCCCTGGCGCCGGGAAGACGCTGGCGACGCCAGCAGCCGGAGTGCTCGTTTCCGACCTCGCCGCGCGGCTGCAAGCTGCGCTGCAGTCGGAGGGCTCGTCGCTCGCGCCATTAACGGAGGCGCGGTGACGGACTACGGCTTCGGTTCCTGCTGCGTGAGGCAGTGCAAGGTGCCGAGCCCCCAGACGAGATCCACGGCGTGGATCCCGACCACGGGGCGATCCGGAAACAGCTCGGCGAGGATGCCGAGCGCCACGCGATCCTTGGGATCGTTGAACGTGGGCACGAGCACGGCGGCGTTGGCGATGTAGAAGTTGGCGTAGCTGGCGGGAAGCTGGACACCATCGAAGTAGAGCGGGGCGGGCATCGGGAGGTCGATTACCTCGATGCTCGCCCCTCTTTCCAGGTGCATGCCGTGAAGCCGCTCGCGGTTCTCGGCGAGCGGCTTGTAATTGATGTCCTTCGGATTGTCCTCACGGCATAGGACGACGGTCCCGGGCTTCACGAAGCGGCAGAGATCGTCCACGTGGCCGTGGGTGTCGTCCCCGGCGATGCCTCTGCCAAGCCAGAGCGTATTCGTGACGCCGAGCGTGTCCCGAAAGACGTTCTCGATCTCGTAGCGCGACAACCTCGGATTGCGGGTCTGCACGTTCGGATCGAGCAGACACTCTTCGGTCGTGAGTAGCGTACCGCGGCCGTTGACGTCGATGCTGCCCCCTTCCAGGACGATCTTCGCGTCGACCAGCGGGAGCTTGAGACGCTTCGCCGCAAGCACGGGGATCTTGTCGTCCCTCTTCCAGTCCTTGTACTTGGCCCAGGCGTTGAAATGGAAGCGGGCAATGGCGAGATCCCCGTGATCCCCGGGCTTGCGCCCGGGGTCAGCCGGGCTTCGCACGAAGATCGGACCGTAGTCACGCGTCCAGCCGCGATTCGTGGGGAAGCGCAGAAAATCCACGCGCTCGAGATCGACGCCGACCTGCTTGAGAATCCGGCTCGCCTGAGCCTGGTGGCGCGCGGAAGTGACGAGAATCCGGACGACTTCGCCCCGCGTGAGCGCGCGGACGATCTCACCATAGACCCAGGGGATCGGCGGAAACTTGCCGGGCCAATCGGTGACGTTATGCGGCCAGCCGATCCAGGTCGCCGCATGCGGCTCCCACTCGGCCGGCATAACGAAGCCATGGCTCAATCTCGGAGAAACCGGTGTTGGATATCGCTGTACGCGTCTGTGCGGCGATCGCGCAGGAACGGCCAATTGCGGCGTACTTCCTCGATCCGCCCGAGATCGACCTGCGCCAGCACCAGCGCCTCATCCTCGGCGGCCTCGGCGACGATGACGCCGAACGGATCGCACACAAAGGAGTGGCCCCAGAACTCGATCCCGGCCCCCTCGCCATCGAGCTTCTCCAGGCCGACGCGGTTTACGGCGGCGACCCAGCAGCCGTTCGCAATCGCATGACTGCGCTGAATCGTCTTCCACGCGTCGAGCTGCTGCTCGCCGAGCTGCGCTTTCTCCGCCGGGTGCCAACCGATGGCGGTCGGATAGAGCAGAATGTTTGCGCCCTGCAGGGCCGTGAGGCGCGCCGCTTCGGGATACCACTGGTCCCAGCACACCAGCGTGCCGATCGGGCCGACCTTCGTGTCGAAGGCGCGAAAACCGAGGTCGCCCGGCGTGAAGTAGAACTTCTCGTAATAGGCGGGATCATCGGGGATGTGCATCTTGCGATAGATCCCCTTGACCTTCCCGTCGGCGTCGATGACCGCGGCCGTATTGTGATACAGGCCGGCGGCGCGGCGCTCGAACAGCGACGCGATCACCACGACGCCGTTCTCCTTTGCGATTTTGCCGAGCGTCTCGGTCGTGGGCCCCGGAACGGCCTCGGCGAGATCGAACAGCGCGTGATCCTCGCGCTGGCCGATGTACTGCGTGCGGAACAGCTCCGGCAGGCACACGAGCGTCGCGCCCTGCTGCGCGGCGTCGCGAATGCGGGCGACAGCTTTACCGAGGTTCGACTCGGTGTCGTCGCTCATGCTCATCTGCACGAGCCCGACCTTGAACTGCGACGGCAACGACGTCGTCATGGGGATGAAGAATACGCTTAGAACACCCTGCTCGTCATCTTCGGTTTCCCGCGATCCCGCGTCATCCGGCCGGCTCGGGCGCGGAGGTCGGCGCCGCGACGAATGCGCCCCACGTGATTCAGGCCGAGCCACGACAGACCACCGAACCACGAGTTACCGGGGCCGAATGCGATTGAATATCCGACCAACATCCACTGCAGGCCGATCACGCGAGCGCGACCACGCTCATCATCATCGTGTTCAGGGCGTTCTTGGGGCGTACCAGACCGCCGTAGAAGAACGCGAGGCCCACGGTCATGAGCAGCACGAGCGCGCTCGACGTGAGAACCCACGCCGTATCCCCCGAGGACACGGTGGCTGGCGTCACGCGACGTCTGGTACGATTGCCTTGATCGCCGCGCGTTGGACCGCGTCGGCATTGACGGCGGTCAGGGCGGCGTTGTCTACCTCACCGGTGCGGATGCGGATCACGCGCTCGATCGGTTGCACGAAAATCTTGCCGTCGCCGACCTCGCCGGTGCGGGCCGCCGAGAGAATCGCCTGCACACACGGCTCGACGAAGGGCTCAGAACACGCCATTTCGATTTTGACTTTCTCGTGAAACTCCATCACGAGCGCGGTGCCCCGATACTGCTCGAACCGCTCGTGCTCACCGCCGTGCCCGCTCACGCGGCTCAGCGTGATCCCTGTGATTCCGGCCCGGAACAGCGCTGCCTTGACTTCGGGAACGCGGTCGGGACGAACGATCGTCGTGATGAGCTTCATGGAGTGCTCCCCGTCGATTGGAAGTGAGCTACTGGTTCGAGCACCGCCACGGGCGGTGCGACCTTGCGAAAGAGGGTGCGATACGATTCCCACCGCGCGAGGATCAACCGGGCACGGGCGCTGCCGGTCTTGTGGAAGTGCTGCTGCACGAGTTTGCGCAGGACGCGCTCATCCATCGAATTGAGCCCGCTGACCGCCACCATCTCGCGGTTGCAGCGCGCCTCGAGCACGCCCTGCTCGTCGAACACGTACGCGATGCCGTTCGACATCCCGGCCGCGAAATTCCGGCCCACGGTTCCCAAGACGACCACCACGCCACCGGTCATGTACTCGCAGCAGTGGTCGCCGGCGCCCTCGATCACGGCGATGGCGCCGGAATTCCGGACCGCGAACCGGTCGCCGGCCACGCCGGCCGCGAACAGCCGGCCTGAGGTCGCCCCATAGAGCGCGGTGTTGCCGAGCAGCACGTGCGCGCCACCCGCGTAGGCGGCGCCGCGGAAGGGCCGGATGACGATCTCGCCGCCGCACAGCCCCTTGCCGACGTGGTCGTTCGCTTCGCCCTCGAGCTGCAGGTGCATGCCTGGGAGCGTGAACGCGCCAAAGCTCTGCCCCGCGCTGCCGCGGAACCGGAGCTTGAGCGGCGTGCCGGGGCCCTGACTCCCGTGCTCGCGCGCGAGCTCGCCGGCGATCCGCGCGCCGACCGTGAGGTGATGATTCCCGATCGAGACCACGTGAGGAGCGGTGATCCGCTGCGCCAGGATGTCGGCGTCGAGCGACACAATGCCCGGCCGCGTATTCCGCGCGATCGTGCGCCGGCGGGCCTCGGTGGGGTCGGTGGGCGGCGTCAGCAACGCGGACAGATCGAGCAGGGCGGCGCGGGGCGTCTCGCTGCGCTCGATTCGTTGCAGCAGCTCCACGTGGCCGATGAGGTCATCCATGCGGCGCACGCCGAGTGATGCCATGATGCGCCGGACGTCTTCCGCAATGTGCGTGAAATACGCGATGACCTGCTCCGGCGTGCCCTTGAACTTGGCGCGCAGGTCGGGCCGCTGTGTTGCGATCCCCGTGGGGCAGGTATTCAGGTGACACTGGCGCGCCATGGCGCAGCCGACCGCCACGACCGTCGCCGTCCCAAACCCGAATGCCTCGGCGCCCAGCAGCGCGGCGATTACGACATCGCGTCCGGTGCGCAGCCCGCCGTCGGTCCGGACCTCGATGCGCTCGCGCAGCTTGTTGCGCATCAGGATCGCTTGCGTCTCGGCAAGCCCGAGTTCCCAGGGCGAGCCGGCGTGCTTGATCGACGACAGCGGTGACGCGCCCGTCCCGCCGTTGTGGCCCGAGATGAGGACGTAGTCGGCGTACGCTTTCGCGACGCCGGCGGCGACGGTGCCCACGCCCGCCTCGGCCACGAGCTTCACGCCCACCCGCGCCGTCGGGTTCACTTGCTTGAGATCGTGGATCAACTGCGCCAGATCCTCGATCGAGTAGATGTCGTGGTGCGGCGGGGGAGAAATGAGCGGGATCCCCGGGACTGCATGGCGCAGCCGCGCGATGAGCTCGGTGACCTTGTGGCCGGGGAGCTGGCCGCCTTCACCGGGCTTCGAGCCCTGCGCGATCTTGATCTCGAGCTCGTCCGCGCGCACCAGGTACTCCGCCGTCACCCCGAACCGGCCCGAGGCGACCTGCTTGATCCGGTTATCGGCGCGGTCCCCGTCGCCCCGGACGCCATACGTCGCCGGATCCTCGCCGCCTTCTCCCGAATTCGACCGCGCGTGCATGCGATTCATCGCAATCGCGAGCGTGGCGTGCGCCTCCGGTGACAACGCGCCGAGCGACATCGCGCTCGAGATGAACCGGCGCCGAATGTCTTCGGCAGGCTCGACCTCGTCGAGCGGCACCGGCGTCTGGGCGCGGAAATCGAGCAGATCGCGCGGGCCGGCGGGCGCGCGCGCGCGTGTGCCTGCGACGAATCCGGCGTACTCCCCGTGCTGGAGCGCGCGCACCAGCGGTGGCGACCAGCCGTGATCTTCGCCGTCGCGGCGATAGCGCACGCGGCCGTGATCGGGCAGGACGCCGGCGCTGTGGTGCCTGGCCAGCACATCCTCGGCGATTTCCCTGAAGCCGATACCGCCGATGACCGACGCCGTGCCGGTAAAGCAGCGCTCGATCACAGCGGGGCCGAGCCCGATGGCCTCGAAGATCTGCGCCCCGGCATACGACTGCAGCGTCGAGATCCCCATCTTCGAGAGAATCTTGAGCAGCCCCTTCTCCGCGGCGCTGCGGTATTTCTCGGCCGAGGACTCGACGTCGCGCAGGCACTGCAACGCGAGCCAGGGGTGCACCGCCTCGGCGCCGTACCCGAAGAGCGCCGCCAGATGATGCACATCCCACGCATCGCCGGCCTCGGCGACGAGCCCCACGCGGATCCGCTGCTTGGCCTGCACGAGGCGTTGGTGCACGGCACCGATGGCGAGCAGCATCGGAATCGGCGCGCGCGACTTGTCGGCGTCGCGGTCGCTGATAACGAGAATCGTGGCGCCGCGGCGTACCGCCGTCACGGCGTCGCGCGCGAGCGTCTCGAGTGCGCGCTCCAGCTCCTCGGGGCCTGCCGCGGCCTCCCACACGGCGCTCAACGTTGTCGGGTCCAAGCCGCCCCCCCCGCCCCCGCCGGCGCGCCGCAGGGCAGCCATTTCCTCTGCCAGGAGCACCGGGTGCTCGATGCGCAGCAGTGTCTTGCCGCCCGGCCGCTGCGCGAGCACCGAGCCGCGCCGGCCGAGGTACATGACGAGCGACATGACCAGCTCCTCGCGGAGCGGATCGATCGCCGGATTCGTCACCTGCGCGAAGCGCTGGCGCACATACGCGTACAGGCTCTGCGGCAACTTGGAGAGCGGCGCGATGGGCGTGTCGTCGCCCATGCTCCAGATCGCGTCGCGCCCTTCGGCCGCCATTGGCGCGACGACGTAGCGCAGGTCTTCGTGGCTGTATCCGAACGCGTGCTGGCGGGCGGTCAGCTCATCGGCGGGGAGCGCGGGCCCCAGCGCAGGGACTTCGGCGGGCAGCTGGCGAATGACGCGCGTGGCCCAGCGGCGGTACGGGCACCGCTGCGCGACCTCGAGCTTCGCGTCGGCGCTGCGGAGGACGACGTTGCGGAGCGTATCGACCACCAGCAGCTCGCCCGGACCGAGCCGGCCGGACTCGACGACGTCGGCGGGATCGAGGTCGACGATGCCGACCTCCGATCCGGCGACGACGACGTTGTCGCGCGTCACCTTGTAGCGGCACGGCCGCAGCCCGTTGCGGTCCAGCGCGGCGCCCGCGACGACGCCGTCACTGAACGCGAGCGCAGCAGGTCCGTCCCATGGCTCCATCAATCCCGCGTGATACTCGTAGAAGCTCCGCAGTGCCGGAGGCATATCGGGGATGCGTTCCCACGCCTCGGGGAGCAGCATCATCAGGGCGTGGACCGGATCGCGTCCCGAGCGGACGAGCAGCTCGAAGGCATTGTCGAGACTCGTGGAGTCGCTGCCGTCCTCCCAGATGACGGGCTTCAGCAGCTCGACGTCTCGCTCCCACGCCGGCGCCGCGAGCGCCGGTTCCCGCGCGAGCATCGCGTTGCGATTTCCCCATAGCGTATTGATCTCGCCGTTATGCGCGAGCAGCCGGAACGGCTGCGCGAGCGGCCAGCTGGGCAGCGTGTTCGTCGAGTACCGCTGATGGAACACGGCGATGCCGGTCTCGAACAGCGGTGACTCGAGGTCGGCGTAAAACGCCGGCAGCTCGGTCCCGACCAGCAGCGCCTTGTAGACGACCGTGCGGCACGAGAAGGAACAGACGAACACCGAAAGGCCGGCGCTCGCCGCGCGGCGCTCGATCACCCGGCGCGCGAGGTAGAGCCGCCGCTCCCAGGCTTGCGCGTTGGCCGGGCCGGACGGCGGGCCGACGAACAGCTGCCGGATCGCCGGCTGGCT
>WNGE01010079.1_pt1 | contig 11082 bp, 8 predicted proteins | sample 5400651 | NCBI WGS metagenome assembly WNGE01 (sample SAMN13153370, study PRJNA577476) | soil metagenome | isolation source: 60 cm soil or saprolite under grassland replicate 2 | place: USA:California | collected 2016-06-15 | reverse complement strand
ACCCCCGCAGGGGGTGACGCGGCGTGAGCAACTTCCTGAACGTGCGCCCGCCTGCCCCGGAGCTGGTGGACGGCGGGGTATTCGGCGACCCATCGGCGGCGTGGGTGGAAGCCCACTGCTGCGACTGCCCGTGGACGAGTCCTCCAAGTGGCCCCGATCCGCTACCAGGCCGGAAAGTTCGGCAGCGGCTTCAAGAGCCGCCCCAAGAGCCCGGCCGCCATCCGTCCTGTCCCGCTGGCACCGCAGGTCATCGAGGCGATCCGGCGGCAACTCCCTGGCGGCAGCGACCCTGACGACCTGGTCTTCACCGTCCCCGGCACCGACCGCGAGCCCCTGTCGCGGCACCTGCTCAAGCACGTGTACCAGAAGGCCGCCCACAAGCTCACCGACCCAGCGATGGAGCTACCCTCGACAGCCCGCCGCGTCCTGGCCGCGCTTCGGGCCGAAGGCCCCCTCATGCCCGACCAGCTCGCCGAGCGGTTCAGCACGCCCGGCGGCAAGCTCCGAGCGGCGACCATCGAGGTCGCCCTGGACATGCTCAAGTCCGAGGGCCTGGCACTCCCGACCATCCATGGTGACGGGCCAATGCGCTGGTCGGCCACGGAGGCGGACCAGACTCGCCGGTTCGCCGATCTCGACCTGCGCGGCCCACACGACCTACGCCACACTTTCGCGACCTGGCTGGAGGACGCCGCCATCCCCAGCCGAGTGATTGACGAGGTGATGGGCCACGCTGGCGGGCGCCATCTGGAGCAGGGGAGCCGGATGGGCCGGGTGTACCGCGAGACCACGCCCGAGATGGTCGCGCGGATCGTGGCCGCCGTCGAGACGCGCCTTGCCGTGGTGCTGGAGGTCGCCCAACGGGCCTCGCTGGAGTCGGACGCAGGGCGCCGCTGAAATGCGTTGCTGCCCGTTTGCTGCCCGTGGCAGGATTGACGCCGCTTGAGCATGAGAGGCATTTAGCGTTCTCGCTGGTGAGAATGCCGAGACCCCCGACAATTCTCGGGCTCGCGCTCTGCCTTCCCCTTACAGAGCGAGGGCCGTTGTCCTGCCGGGGGCCTCGTCGCCAGCACGATCGCACGGTCTCCGCAAGCCGTCAACGCGCCTGTGCGCGAACCTGTGGAAAACCTTGGGGACAAGTCGCCGCCGCTGTTGATTACGGCGACGGAGTCTGTGGACAACCGGCCCGCGGCTGGGGACAGGACGGGGAATCAGAGAATTCGATCATGCCGGTGACCAGCCTGTCGGATGCGGCCAGCTTGTGGACAAAGAAAAAGTTCCGCGCCGAAAGGCGACGGAGCGTCCCCGCCCGGAAGCCTGCGCCGCGGCCGGCCCTGGACGGTGAGGGTGGCTGGCCGGCCCGGGCGGGGAGCCGAAGCAGGCGGGTCGGGCGCATGGTCCAGGGGCGGAAGCAGGCGGGTGGGGCGCATGGTCCGAGGGGCAGAGGCAGGCGGGTCGGGCGCATGGTCCGAGGGGACGGCGCGACTGGCGCGGGTGTGGTCGCGGGAGCATGGGATACTCGTGGCCACGATGCCGAGATCCACCCCACGTCCAGAGCGTCCCGCGGCCGCTTCCGCAAAGCCGCTGGTCAGAGTCGTGCGTAGTCCGCGGCGGCGCAAGACGGTCACCGCGTACCGCGACGGCGACACCGTGGTCGTGCTGCTGCCGAGCCGGATGACCAAGCGCGAGGAGGCGCACTGGGTCACGACCATGCTCGAGCGGCTCGACCAGCGCGAACGCCGGCGCCGGCCGCCGGGCGACGATGAGCTGGAGCGGCGTGCCAGGGTGCTGGCGGCCCGCTACCTCGACGGCGCGGTCGAGCCCCGTTCGGTCAGATGGGTGGGCAATATGCGCAGCCGGTACGGCTCCTGCACGCCCGACGATGGCTCGATCCGCCTGTCCGACCGGATCGCGTCATATCCGGCATGGGTGCGTGACTACGTTCTCATCCACGAACTGGTGCATCTGGCCGTGCCGAACCATTCAGCGGCCTTCTGGCGACTCGTCGCACGGTACCCGCTGGCCGAGCGCGCGAGAGGGTTCCTGATCGCCAAGGGCATGGACGAAGGCGAGGGCTCAGGCGAGGGCTCAGAGGGCTCAGTCGAGCCGCGCGGCTCCCAACCCGATTCGTAGCCGGCGGCTCTTGACGAGCCGGCGGGAAGGCTATTGCCCGCCGGTCTCGCCGGTCCCCCCGGGCCCTTCCGGACCTCCGCGCTGGTCCGGACCTTCGGAGCCGGAGTCCGCCGCTCCACCGGTCCCGGGGCCGGCGTCGCCCTCCAGCAGTGCCCGGAGGCCCTCGTCGAGGCTGACCTCTTCGCCGCCGACCAGGCCGGCGCGCTCCAGCCAGCGTCCTGGCGAGGCGAGCTCCTCCGGGGTCGGCAGGAAATCGGGGTGTGCCCAAAGCCGGTCGAGGCCGTCGACGTCGGTGGCGGCCAGGACCTCACGGCAGAAGCGCTCGCCCCTGGCGGCGCCGGCACGCTCCGGGTCGGCGCGCAGGAGCTGGGCGAACAACGCGTGCGCGCCCTCGTCGTCGGCCATGCGCGCGCGCACCGCGGCCTGGATCGACGGCAGGGCGGGCAGCCGCCCGGCCAGCACGCGCTCGCTCAGCACCAGGGCGTAGCCGTCAGCCAGCGCGAGCAGGACCTCCAGCCGGGCGGTGGCCGCCTGCAGCGCGGGGCTCGGCGGGCCGCTCAGCCCTTCGCCGCCCTCCAGCAGCTCCTGGACGCTCTCCGGACGGCTCATGTCGAGCGTCTGCAGCCTGTCCATGAGCCCCGCCGGATCGGGCTCTGTCAACGCGGCCATCTCGTTGACCAGCCGGTACAGGTGGTCCTCGAACCACGGCACACCGGTGAGCAGGCGCTGGCGGACCACCTCGTGGCAGGCGAGCCAGAGGCGGAGCTGGTCGTGAGGCAGTCCGCTGGACTGCTCGAAGGCCTGCACGTTCTCGCTGACGAAGGCCAGACGGCCGCGGTCCTTGGCCGGCATGGTGAGGTCGTACTGGCTCAGCACGAGCTGCGAGAGCTGGCCCACGACGGTCCCGACCTGCAGCCCGACGATCAGGCCGCCGAGCCGCCCCACCATCTGGCCCATCTCCGGGGGCACCCCGGCGGCGGCACCGGGACCCAGCGAATCCGCCATACGGCTGGCGCCGGGCTCGATCAGGGGCCGGAAGCTCCGCAGCGCCGCCTCGGCCCAGTCGGCGCGGCTGATCGGCTGTGCCACCAGCGGGCGGTCGGGGCTGGGCAGGCTGCTCACCGGGTCGACCCACAGCTCCGCGAGGCGGAGGTGGTCGTCCCAGGCTCGCTGCTCGCCCGGCTCCGGCGAGAACTTCGGGACCGGGAGCGCGGGCGTCGCGCCGAGCGTGTCAGCCCCGATCGCGGTCGCGACCGCGACCTGGCGGGCGAGCTCCCAGTTGACCGGCCCGGGTTCGCCGGAAAGCAACCGAGCGAACTCGCGGAAGAGGGGTATCCGGCTGAAGAAGTCGCCGCCTTCCCCCGGGTGATCGCTCATGATCCCCAATCGTACTCGCCAACCGGGATCATCTTTAGCCATCGCGGGGTAGCCTGGATTATGCTGGCGGCTGGTCGGCCGCCACCTCTTCGAGCAAGGGACGAACGGTTGGTGGCACGAACGATTGCCCTGGTTGGGGCGCTTCACCCTGGCGCGGCGCAGCTCGCCCTCGCACTCGAGGACGAGCCGGAGGTCGAGCGCATCCTCGGCCTGCGACCCGCGCCCGCACCGCTGCTCGGCCCGAAGTTCGAGCACGTCGCGGCCGAGCCCGGGGACCAGCGCTTCGAGGCGGCTCTGTCCCAGGCCGACGTGCTGGTGCTGTTCCCGGTCCTCGAGGTGGGCGACCGCGACGGCCGTGCCGCCCGCGAGCAGCTGGCGGCCACGGTGCGCGGCTCGCTGGAGGCGGCCAGCCGGGCCGGCACGGTGGTGCTGTGGTCCAGCGGGATCGTCTACGGGGCGCATCCGGACAATCCGGTGCCGCTGGACGAGGGCATGACGCTACGGCCGAATTTCGACTTCCCGCCCGCCCGGGCGCTCGCCGAGGTGGAGCAGCTCGTGCTCGACACCTCCATCGGCCCCGCTGAGGCCGCCCGGGTGGTGCTTCGCGGCGCGGCGGTCTGGTCGCCGGCGTGGGGATCGTTCCTGTCGCGCATGCTGGTCGGGCCCGCGATCGTCGGGGTGCGGGGCTACGATCCGCCGGTGCAGAGTCTGGATCCGGAGGACGCGGTCCGCGCGCTGGTGCTGGCGGCGGGCGGGCGGCTGCCCAGCGGCGTCTACAACGTCGCCCCGGACGACTGGATCCCGGCCGTCCAGGCGGCCCGCCTGACCGGCAAGCGGCGCGTGGAGGTGCCGGAGGGCGCCGCGTTCGCCGTCGGCGAGCGGCTCGCCCCGCTCGGCGTCGCCGTCAGCGGCCCTGGCGAGCTGCACTACCACATGCATCCCTGGGTGCTTTCCAACCGCCGGCTGCGCGAGGCCGGCTGGTCGCCGAGGTGGAGCACCGGCGAGGCCATGACCGCCGCCGGCCAGGCCGTGCCGGAGGGCGTCCGCGTCGGCAGGATGCAGGTCCGCCGCAGCGACGTGATCCGCGGCGCCGCCGCGGCGGCGGCGTTCGTCGCCGCCCTGGCCGCGCTCGCCCGCAGGGCCAGAGGCGGCCGTGCATGAGCCGCCGGAGGTGTCCGCAGACCCCCAAGGGGGTGCCCGGGTGAGCCGCCGGCCGGTTCCGCGCGACCTCCAAGGGGCGTCCGCTGAGCCGGAGGTGTCCGGCGACCCCCAGGGGGCGCCTGGTGAGTAGGGCGCTCGCCATCGACCTCGGCACGGCGAACACGCTGGTCTACGTCCGGGGTCGGGGCATCCAGCTCCGGCAGCCGACGGTGATCGCCCTCAACGAGGGCAGCGGCGAGATCATGGCCCTCGGGGACGAGGCGTACGCGATGATCGGCCGCACGCCCGGGCACATCGTGGCGGTGCGGCCGCTGCGCGGCGGCGCCATCTCGGACTTCGAGACGACCGCCCGCCTCATGCGCATGCTGCTGCAGCGGGCCTGCCGTGGCCACGTGGGCAAGCCCCGGGTGGTCGTCTGCGTGCCCTCCGCCGTCACCCAGGTGGAGCGCAAGGCGGTGCAGGAGGCGACCCTGCACGCCGGCGCCAAGATGGCCTACCTCATGGAGGAGCCGATGGCGGCGGCGATCGGCGCCGGCCTGCCCGTGCAGGAGCCGACCGGCAGCCTGATCGTCGACGTCGGCGGCGGCACCACCGAGGTGGCCTGCATCTCGCTGGGCGGGATCGTGGCCGCCAAGTCGTTGCGCGTCGCCGGCTTCGACCTCGACGGGGCGATCATCCAGCACGTCCGCCGCGAGTACGCCATCGCGATCGGCGAGCGCACCGCCGAGAACGTCAAGGTCGGCATCGGTTCGGCCGTCCCGGTGCCCGGCGAGGAGGACAAGTTCGAGGTGCGCGGCCGCGAGCTGGCCACCGGCCTGCCCAAGACGATCGTGCTGAGCGCGGGCGAGGTCCGGGAGGCCCTGGAGGAGCCGGTCTCCCAGATCGTGCAGGCGGTGCTGGACACCCTGGCCGGCGCCCCGCCTGAGCTGGCCAACGACGTGCTCGACAAAGGGATCTTCTTGACCGGCGGGTCGAGCATGCTCCCCGGCCTGGCCGACCGGATCGCGCGGGAGGCGGAAGTGGCGGTGCACATGGTCGACACTCCGCTGGAGTGCGTCGCGCTCGGGGCAGGTCGCGTCATCGAGTCGTTCGACGACCTCGGCCCGATCTTCGTCGATTCCCCGCGTTATCTGTAAGAAGATAGATGAGGGCGATCCAGCGCCCACCGGTAGCCCGGCCAGGTACCTGACGGCTTGGAGTGGAGGAGGTCGCGTGCGGCAGCGAATGACCGCGGGCGTCGGAGCCGCCGTGCTGGTCGTGGTCGTCCTCGCGCTGAACTTCTACCAGCTCCCGGTCGTGGCGCTGTCGCCCGGCCCGGCGGAGGACGTGCTCAGCCGCGTCAAGATCCAGGGCGGGACGCCGCTCTACGACTCCAAGGGCAGGTTCTATCTCACCTCGGTCGGCATCGACGACGACGTGCGCTTCTTCGAGGCCATCCTCGACCTGGCCAACCGCGACGTGCAGCTCCGCGCGCGCAGCGACATCTACCCGCAGGGCGAGAGCACCCAGCAGGTCAACCAGCAGAACGCCGACGACATGGACGAGTCCAAGGTGCTGGCGGCGGTGGTGGCGCTGCGCAAGCTCGGCTACAAGGTCGACCCGAGCGCGGTGGACGTCACCGAGGTGCGCCCCGGCGCCCCGGCGGACGGCAAGCTGCGGGCCGGCGACCGCCTGGTCCGTATCGAAGGCCGGCCGGTCTCCAGCATCCAGCAGCTCCAGGACGTCATCAGAGGCCACCATCCCGGCGACACGCTCGCGCTGGTGGTCAGGCGCGGCGACGACGACGTGGCGGTCCGCGTCCCGGTCGCCCTGGACGACGGCCAGCCGCGCATCGGTGTGGTCCTTCGCGAGGAGTACGGCAAGCTGCCCGTGCCGGTCTCCATCGACACCGAGAACATCGGCGGGCCGTCGGCGGGCCTGATGTTCGCCCTGTCGATCTACGACCGGCTCACGCCGGGGGACCTCACCGGCGGCCGCCGCATCGCCGGCACCGGCCAGATCACCGAGGACGGCTCTGTGGTGGCGATCGGCGGCATCGGCGAGAAGATCGTCGGCGCCAGGCGGCAGGGCGCGACCGTATTCCTGCTGCCGCGCGGCAACTGCGACGAGGCCAGGAAGCATCCCCCGCCGGGACTGCGGCTGGTCCCGGTGTCGAACGTCAACGACGCGATCGCCTTCCTGCAGTCCAGGCCCGGTGAGGCTGCGCCACATTGTTGAGCCCGGCCCTCCAGATCGCCATTCCCGCGGACCGGTCGGGCTGGAGTTGGTGACGCGGGCCGGGCCAACCGCCGTCACCAGCGTGGCGGCTGCCTGGAGCCGGTGACGGCCAGCGCCACGCTGCCGGCCAGGAGGCCGGAGGCGAGCGCGATCGCGAGGAGAAACACCACTGCTACCCCCCAGAGCGGCTGGGCGGAGAAGGATGCCCCGCCCGTGAAGCCAAGGCGCCGGCGCGGCGGGAACGATACGGCCAGGCCCCGGCCCAGCCCTTTCGGTACATGTCGTGCTAGGGTCTGACCAGGCGGCCAGCCAATGGCGAAGCGGCTGGCCAGAGGCGGTTTGCATGAGGCAGCCGTACTGAGTGAAAGGCCCCCCGCCGTGGTAGCAGCTCGCCGCCCACCCCGCCGCTGGACGCTTGCCGTCCTGCTGCTGGCGTTCGTGCTCCTGGCTGCGATCGGCAGCCTGTCGAGCTTCTACACGGACCTGCTCTGGTTCCGTGAGGTCGACAAGACCAGCGTGTTCTGGGGCCAGATCTCCGCCAAGGTCACGCTCGGGCTGCTGGCGGGAGTGGGAAGCGGCCTGATCGTCGGCATCAACCTGTGGCTGGTCGAGCGGCTCGCCCCCCGCTACAGCGTCAACGTGGCCGGACGCCCGCAGGTGGAGCGAATCCAGCAGGTGCTCGGCCCCTACCTTCGGCCGCTGCGGATCGGCGTCGCCGCCTTCCTCGGCCTGGTCGTCGGCCTCCAGGCGTCGGGCTCGTGGCAGACCTTCCTGCTGTGGCGCAACGCGGCTCCCTTCAACGAGAAGGACCCGCAGTTCCACAGGGACATCGGCTTCTACGTCTTCCAGCTCCCCTTCATGCAGGCCGTGTTCGGGTGGCTGTTCACCACCCTGGTGCTGGCGCTGCTGCTGTCGGCCGCGGGTCACTACCTGCTGGGCGGAATCCGGCCGCAGGTCTCCTCGGACCGTATCGCCGGGCCGACGCAGTCGCACCTGACCATCCTGCTGGGCCTGATCGTGGCGCTGAAGGCCTGGGGCTACTGGCTCAACAAGTACCAGCTCGTGTACTCGACGCGCGGTGCGGTGACCGGCGCGACCTACACCGACGTGAAGGCGCAGATCCCCGCCCTCGAGGTGCTGTTCTGGGTGGCGCTGATCTGCGCGGTGCTGTTCTTCTGGGGGGTGCGCAGCCGGGGCATCGCCGTGCCGCTGTTCAGCATCGTGCTGCTCGCCGGGATCTCGATCATCATCGGCGGGATCACGCCCGCGGTCTTCCAGCGCTTCCGCGTCGCCCCGCAGGAGCTCCAGCGGGAGCGGCCCTTCATCCAGCGCAACATCGACGCCAGCCGCCGGGCGTTCGGCCTCGACCGCATCCAGACGCGACCGTTCGAGGACGGCGCGGCCTTGACCGCCCAGGACGTCGCCGCCAACCGCCCCACGGTCGACAACATCCGGCTTTGGGATCCTGAAGTGCTCAAGCCGTCCATCAAGAACCTTCAGGCGATCGCGCAGTACTACTCGTTCAGCGACGTCGACGTGGACCGGTACCCGGTGGACGGGCAGCTCCGCCAGGTGATGATCGCGGTCCGCGAGGTCGACCCGACGCTGCTCTCCAGCGGCGCGAAGACCTGGCAGAACCTGCACCTGGCCTACACCCACGGCTACGGCGTGGTGGCGACCCAGGTCAACACCGCCGCCAAGCAGGGCCAGCCCGATTTCATCGTGTCCGACTTCGATCAGGCGAAGGCCAAGATCCCGGTGACCCAGCCTCGGGTGTACTTCGGCGAGCCGCCGCAGGCCGGCCCGGACTACGTGGTGGTGGACACCAAGCAGCCCGAGGTGGACCGGCCCACGCCGAGCGGCGAGACGCAGATGTCGAGCTACGACGGCGACGGGGGCGTGCAGCTCTCCAGCACGGCGCGGCGGCTGGCGTTCGCCCTGCGGTTCCGCGACATCAACCTGCTGATCTCGGGCAACATCACCTCGCAGTCGCGGCTGATGTTCAACCGCGACATCCGCGAGCGGGTCGAGAAGGTGGCGCCCTTCCTCCAGTGGGACGGCGATCCCTACGCGGTGGTGGTCGACGGCCGCATCATGTTCGTGCGCGACGGCTACACCACCACCAACGACTACCCCTACGTGCAGCGGATCAACTTCGGGGACGCCGCGCGGCACGACGAGACCAGCGCCGGCGGCGTCCGCGGTTCGGGCAACTACATCCGCAACTCGGTGAAGGCCGTCGTCGACGCCTACACGGGCAAGGTCACGCTGTTCGCCTTCGACGAGTCCGACCCGATCCTGCAGACCTGGCGCAAGGCGTTCCCGAAGCTGTTCGCACCCATGGCGAGCATGCCGGCTGGACTGAAGGCGCACCTGCGCTATCCGGAGGACCTGTTCTCGATCCAGACCGACCGCTACACCCTGTACCACCTGAACACCGCCGACGAGCTGTACTCGCGCAAGGACCTTTGGACCCTGCCCGAGGACCGCTCCGGCGAGATCCAGCAGCAGCAACAGCAGCCGCAGGCTCAGAGCCCGGTGGTGGCGATCGCGCCGCCCACCAATGCCGGCAAGATGCGGCCGTACTACCTGCTGACCCGCCTGCCGGGGCAGAACGTGCAGAAGTTCTCGCTGGTGATGCCGTTCACGCCCAACAACAAACAGAACATGGTCGCCTACATGGCGGTCGGCTCCGATCCTGTGAACCAGCAGGGTTCCAAGGTGATCCTGGGCAACCTGCTGATCGTGCCGGTCAAGGACTCGTTGCTGTACGTCCAGCCGATCTTCGTGCAGAGCGCCGGGGCGAGCCAGAGCGCCGCGATCAACACGATCCCGCTGCTCGAGAAGGTCGCGGTGGTGCTCAATACCGATGTCGGCTACGCGGATACGCTGTCGGACGCGATCAGCCAGGTGGTCACGGGGCAGCCGGTGTCCCCGACCCCGGAGCCGCCGAACTCCACCGCGCCGACCCAACAGCCGGGGGCGTCGGCGACCGTGCAGCAGCTCCTGCAGCGGGCGAACCAGGAGTACCAGGCCGCCCAGCAGGCGCTGCAGAAGGGCGACCTGGCCGCGTACCAGCAGCACGTCAACGCCATGGCGAGGTTGCTGAACCAGGCGCTGGGCACCAGCCAGGGAAAGGCGCCCTCCTCCACGACGCCTGGCTCGTAAGGCGTTCGGCGTCCGCGGGGCCCTCTGCGCCGGGGTGGAGGGGTCCGGGGAACCCTGAAGGGCGCCCGGTGCATCGGGTCCGGCGTGATCTTTGCGCCGGCGGCGCTGGCTGTGCTACCTTGCGCCAGCAACGGCGCGGGGTGGAGCAGTCTGGTAGCTCGCTGGGCTCATAACCCAGAGGTCGAGGGTTCAAATCCCTCCCCCGCCACCAAGCTCACCAGGGTCTTCGCCCCTCACCTCCTCTCCGGAGTGGGGGGCGTCGCCCGTTTTGGCAGCAGAATTGGCAGCATCGCTGCCGGGCGAGCCCACGGAAGTGGTGTCCGGGCCCTCGAGGATGAGCCGTGCGACGGTCGCCGCCGCTTGCTCGTCCAGGCCCGGGACGACGTGGCTGTAGGTGTCCAGCGTGATCTGCACGTTGGCATGCCCCAGCCGCTCGCTGACGATCTTCGCCGGGATGCCGGCGGCCAGCGCGGCGGTCGCGTAGCTGTGCCGCACGTCGTGCAGCCGGATCACTGGCAGGCCAACCCTCTGTTGGCCGTCCTGCCGCCACACAACCCGCTTGGCGTGGCGTTGGAACCAGTCGGTAATCAGATCAGGGTGCAGCGGTCGTCCGTCCGGCCAGGTGAACACCAGGTCGTTGTCGTCACCGATCTCGGCGAGCGCGCGCTCCTCGGCCTGGCGTCGCCGGTGATCACGCAGCGCCTCCAGCGTCGCCGGGTCGAGCGCCAGGGAGCGCCGGCCGCTGGCCGTCTTGGTGTCGGACTCGTGCACCTGGTAGTTCACGACCACCCGGGGCAGACGCGGTGTCAGCCGCGCGCGGGGGAAGTCGATGTCGCCCCAGCGCAGGCCGGCGAGCTCGGCGCGGCGCATCCCGGTGGTGGCGACTAACGACTTGGTGCGCGATTGAGGTTGGGACGTGCTGGCCTGGTGGGTCTCGGCTGGGTGGTGGTCAGCGGCGGGCGGTCCGGTCGGAGACCAGCCCGGCGATGGCCAGGTGGGTCTCGGCGTAGTACTCCCGCCGCCCGA
>WNGE01008335.1_pt1 | contig 11083 bp, 11 predicted proteins | sample 5400651 | NCBI WGS metagenome assembly WNGE01 (sample SAMN13153370, study PRJNA577476) | soil metagenome | isolation source: 60 cm soil or saprolite under grassland replicate 2 | place: USA:California | collected 2016-06-15 | reverse complement strand
CACCTGTACCGCGGCATCGAGCAGGGCCTGGAGCGGCTGGTGGAGCGCCACGGTGAGGGAGGGGTGTTCATCGGGCCGCCCAGGCGCAGGCGACCACCGAGGTGTTCGAGTGGGCGGAGCTGACCGCGGTCACCGACCTGGCCTCGGCCCGGGCCGCGATCGAGCTGATCGTGGAGCAGGGCGAGGGTGCCCGCGGCGACTGGCGCAACGCCCACTTCGGCAAGTTCGTCGCCCTGCTGGAGGACTACCTGGCGGCCAGGGCGGCCGAACCCGGCTTCCAGCCGGCCCGGCCGGTGGTGCCGGCCTACGTGCGACGCCCACCCGACGTGGAGGCGGACATGGTGCTCATCACCGATCCGCTGACCGCGCAGGTCGCCGACCTGTTCAACGCGACCTACGAGACCACCCTGCAGGCCCTCAGCCGCTACTTCGTGCACAGCGGGGAGACCGGCGAGCAGGTCACCACGCTGGCCACCACGACCAAGCACCTGATGAACTGGGTGATGCGCCCGCTGGGCAGTGTCCTGACCACCCTGCCGGTCGGGCCGGAGCGGCCCGGGATGCTGGCGGGGCCGGCGTTCGAGATCGTGCAGCCCTCGTTCTACGTGCTGCCACACCGCCAGGCGGCCTGGCGAATCCTGGCCGAGCGGCTCGGGGAGCTGGCGAGCCGGGCCGAGCGGCTGAGCGGGACCGCCGGGCTCGGGCAGCTCGCCGACCTGGCCACCGACCTGCGCGGCATGGCCCAGGGCGTCAAAACGGCCTGACGCCCGCCAGCGGACCCGGCGATGGCGCACCGCCGAGATGCCGCTGCTGCGACGACTTGGACATTGATTGTATGGGGGTCTGGGGGTCTGACCCTCTCCCGCTACCAAGACCGACGCGCCTATCCGATGGCGCCGGTCACCTTGAAGTTCTTGCTGACGAAGACGTGGTGCGGCCAGCTGATCTTGATCATGTGGACCGCGTACGAGCCGTCGCTCAGCTTCAGCACACGGTTGACGGTGCCGCCCGGGTATTTGGCGAGCGCGGCGGCCTTGGCCTTGTTCGCCGTCGCTCCGGTGATGATCGTTCCCGCCCCGGAATGCCAGTTCTGTGGGACCTGACCGACGACTCGCTGGTTCTGGTCCGGTTGCGCTGACGTTGCCGGTTTCTCGGTGCCTGACGCGCCGTTGCTGGAACTCGCGTTGACGCTCGTGTAGGCACCGATCGCGACCGCGATGGCCGCGGTGCCGAGCGCGATGGATCTGGTGAGCTTTCGGGAAAACATCGAGAGTCTCCATGAACGGTGGGTTGATGGTTGATCTCACGATGCGACGAAGAGGTAAGAGCTTGGTGTGAAAACCCAAGAAGAACCCGTGATTGACCTACGAGAAGTTCGCGTATTCCAGCGACATTCTGGCGGCATGGCGGCATGAGACCAACCGCCTACCGACGCAGCACCCGCGGGAATGCGCGAACTTCTTGTAGGTGAGCTGATGCCCTGACGGACGTCTCGGAGCCAGTCGCGGAAGCGCCCGCCCGCACCGGAGTAGATTGGCGCGAATTGAAGACCAACCGCTCCAATCCGTGAGCCACCGTCATTCCCGGTTTGATCCCAGGCTCACCTGGGTTGGTCGACTACCAACCACAGAACCTGGTAACGGTTGTCCAGCCCGTCGGGATACCGGTGCTCGGCAGCAAGCCGATAATCCACGTTGATGACGGTAAGCGCTCTCACGCGGACAGTTCGCGGCAATCGTTGTCGGAGGATTCAAGGTCGCCCAGCACCCAGCCGCCACCATGGACCCCGAGCCATGAGGCTGCCCGCTCTCCACGCTCGCGCCGGCTGGGACAAGCCGTGCAGCGGAGTTGAGAGCATCGTCACCACAGAGGCATGCGTGACACCCACTGAACATGCCACTCCGCCGGATCCGCCCTGCGCGCTCCTCTCTGCATGATCGACGGCCGCAACCGGCACGGTCTCCCTCGTTGCTGGTGGCCATGGGTCGCCTACAGGGCGAATACCCCCAAACGTCGCCGATCGGGTGGGCCGCCGTCTCGTGGTCACCTTGGTGCGCGACCAACGGGCTGCTGCCTTCGTCAGGTCGCCGGTTGGAGCGTCGCGCGATCGTCGGCAGGATGCGGTGTCCGTTTGCGATGGCCGAGGTGGTGAGAGGTGAGCTGTGATAGTGGTGTGCGCCACACTCTGACCTGACACCGCCAAGGGGGACTGATGGAAGGCAGGCAGGAGTTGGTTGCGGTGCTGGGGATCGGCGCGATGGGCCATGGGATGGCGTCCAGTGCGCTGCGTGCGGGTATCCCGACGATCGTGTGGAACCGCGACCTGGCGGCGACCCGAGACCTCGCCGAGCTCGGCGCGGACGTCGCCGCCAGCGCCGCCGACGCCGCGCGGCGAGCCCCCATCGTCGTCACGATGGTGACCGACACTGACGCGGTCATCTCGATCGCGCGCGACCAGGGCATGCTCGCCGCGCTGGCTGCGGGCGCGGTCTGGGTGCAGATGAGCACTATCGGCGTGGCGGGCATCGAGCGGGTGGCGGCCATGGTGGCGGCCGAGCGTCCTGACGTGACGCTTTTGGACGCGCCGGTGTCGGGCAGTAGGGACCCTGCCGAGCAGGGCCAGCTGACGATCTTCGCGTCAGGGTCTGAGGAGGCCCGATCGCGGGTGGCTGGGCTGTTCGATGCGCTCGGGCAGCGGACCATCTGGGTCGGCCCGGTGGGGGCGGGATCGCGACTGAAGCTGGTGAACAACACGCTGGTCGCGTTCGCGGCGGAAGCGGTGGCCACCTCGGTCGCCCTGGCGGGCCGGTTGGGGCTGGAGGCCGGGAAGGTGCTGGAGGCCCTGGGTGGCAGTCCGCTGGTGTCGGCTTGGCAGGCAGCCAAGCTGGAGCGGATCGCCAAGGGCGAGTTCTCGGCCCAGTTCGCGCTGTCGCTGGCGCTCAAGGACGTGCGGCTGGCGCTGCAGGCGGCCGGCGACGACCGGTTCGCCGCCCTTGCGGGCCTGGCCGACGAATGGCAGCAGGCCGTGGATCAGGGGCTCGGCGGCCAGGACCTGACGGTGGTGACGCGCGTGCTCGAGCATGGAGGGGGAACGCCATGACCCTGATTGGCTACACGATGCTGTGCGAGCAGGCGGGTCCGAAGCAGTTGGTGCGAGACGCCTGCCTGGCCGAGGAAGCTGGCTTCGACTTCGCGGTCATCAGCGACCATTATTTCCCGTGGCTGGATGTGCAGGGCCACGCTCCGTACGCGTGGAGCGTGCTCGGCGCGGCTGCCCAGGCGACCGACCGCATTCCGTTGATGACCTATGTGACCTGCCCGACCCGTCGTTATCATCCCGCCGTCGTCGCGCAGAAGGCGGCGACGATGCAGCTTTTGTCCGAGGGGCGGTTCACGCTTGGGCTCGGCGCGGGCGAGAACCTGAACGAGCACATTGTTGGCGGAGGGTGGCCGCTTGCCGGCGTGCGCCACCAGATGCTCGAGGAGGCGGTGGAGATCATCCGGGCCCTGTGGGCGGGCGGCACGGTGACCTATCGGGGCAAGCATTTCGACGTCGAGTCCGCGAAGGTCTGGGACCTGCCGGACACCGCCCCGCCGATCGGCATCGCGGTGTCGGGGCCGGCAAGCTGTCGGCTGGCGGGGCGGCACGCCGACGCGATGATCGCGGTCGAGCCCCGTGCCGAGCTCGGCCAGATATTCGACGACGCGGGAGGCGCCGGGAAGCCGCGCATCGGCCAGATCGCTTTGTCGTACGACCCCGATCCGCAGATCGCGGTCAAGCGGGCGATGGAGCAGTTCCGCTGGTTCACCGGCGGCTGGAGGGTCAACGCCGAGCTCCCGGTTCCGGCGTCGTTCGAGGTGGCGTCCAGGGCGGTGCGCGAGGCGGACGTGGCCGCGCGGATGCCGTGCGGTCCCGACGTCGGCCGGCACGTCGCCGGGATTCGCCAGTTCGAGGCGGCAGGGTTCACCCACCTCGCGCTGGTCCAGGTCGGCGCAGACACCCAGGAGCGATTCATCACCTGGGCGGCAACCGAGCTGCTGCCCACCCTGCGAACGGCATGACCTGGCTCCGGGCGCGTCAGCCCGGCTTGGGGAGCGGGTTCAGCCTGGCTTGGGGAGCGCGGCGGGCAGGGTGGCCCAGTTCGGTACGCCCAGCCCGCTGGCGGGGTCGTAGCCGACGCCTGCCTGGCAGCAGCCGACGCCGGCGAGATCGTTGCTGCCTTGCGTGACGTCGAAGAAGGCCGACGGCTGCGCCGCCGCCTTGTAGAACCAGCCGTTGGCCAGCCCGACCCGTGGACGACCGGCGTTGCGCTCCGAGGCATCCACCAGCGCGGTGGCCGCGGCGACAAACGGCGTCGAGCCGCTGGTCCCGCCCACAGTCTGCAGCGCGGAGCTGATCACGTCGGGCCAGCCGGGCACGATGTCGGCCAGCGCGCTGACATCGGGGACCGCGCGGTGATTCTGTGCGTTGGCGCCGTCCTGGTAGGCCGGCCGAGGCTGCAGACGGGCCACTGCCCCGCCACCGGCCCCCCTGACGCCGAACACCGAGTCGTTCCACACCGTCTCGGAAACACGGGTGTCCCCCGCGCCAAGCGTCAGCCGGGTGCCGCCGACCGCGGTGACAAACGGCGACACCGCCGGATACGACAGCGTGGTCCCGGGCACGCTGGTCCCACAGGTGGTCGACCCAGCATCGCCCGCCGCCACAAACGAGGACACCCCGGCCAGCGCCGTCATCGCCAGCACCGCGTTGATCACCGCGGTGTAGGCGGGCAGCCCGCGGTTCTCGGCCAGCGCGCAGCCGCCAAAGGACACCGAGACGACGTCGGGGACGCCGCCGCTGTCGCCCACCGCCCGGCTGAACCCGTCAAGGACGCCGTTGAGGGTGCTCTGCACCAGCCGCACCTGTGCGGTGGGGGCCACCGCCGCCACGGTCTGCAGATCCAGGGAGGTCTCGTCGTCGGCATGGCCGATGGGGGCGGCCACGCCGTCACCCTGGGTCTGGGTCACCTTGGGTGGGAAGTACCCGAAGCACTGCCCCGCCAGCTTGAGGTCGTTGGCCAGCCAGCCACCCCCCAGGTCCAGGACCGTGATCACCGGCGTGCCGGCGGTGTGGGCCCGCAGCGTGTCGATGCCGTAGGCGGTCTGCACCTGCTGCTGGGCGTAGACGCGGCGCTGCGCCAGCAGCGGAGACGAGCAGTTGGCGGCCAGTGGGGTGCCGGTGTTGAACGGAAACGGGCGTGCCGCCTTGGTCGGGGTCGCGGTGCTGGCGGCTCCCGGGCTCGGCGTGGGACGCATCCCGTTGGGTGGACGGTTCCCCTCGGCGGTGGGGTCGTAGACCAGCGTCTGTGGCAGCAGCAGACTGGTGCCCGAGGGTTGCAGCGCGGCGGGCGTCTGCGCGGGGAGAGTGTAGGTGATGAACGGGCTGGATGCCGTGGCCGCCTGCTTGGACAGCGGTGTCCCCAATGCGGTCTGCCATTGCTGGGTCGAGCCGCTCACCCGTCCGAACAACCTGGTGGGGTCCGCCGCGAATTGCAGGCCGAGGGTCTTGACCGATTTGGCGACGGTGTTGATCTGCGCGTCGGAGGCGCCGAACCGGCGCGCGGCCTTGTCCAAGGAGCTGAAGTGGCGGTAGTCCGATGATCCCGGCGTTGCCACCTTGGCCACGGCTTCGCCGAGCCCGGTCGTCGAGCCGGGTAGCGACACGACGGCAAGCATCGCAGCGGCGGCAAGGGCAAAGCCACGACGCAAGCGCATCCAGACAGACTATCAACGCCAGCCGGCCGGTGGTGACGACAGGCGGGCCATCCAGGCCCTCCGAGCGCGAGGCTGCCACGCACTACTACCCTCGGCCGCGACCGCGGCGGTAGGACCAAGCGGCACACGTAGAAACCGAGCCGAGGGGGCTGCGTGATGAAGGCGGTTGTGTACGAGGACACCCGGCTGGTGGGGATACGCGAGGTCGCCGACGCCGGCATCCAAGATCCGGGTGACGTGGTGATCCGCGTTACCTCCAGCGCGATCTGCGGCACCGACCTGCACATGTACGACGGGCGCACCGGCGCGGACCCTGGACTCGTGCTCGGCCACGAGCCGGTCGGCACCGTCGAGGAGGTCGGCTCCTCGGTCACGCTGCTGGCGCGGGGCGAGCGGGTGGTGGTGCCGACGCATCTGTTCTGCGGGCTGTGCTTCAACTGCGTGCGCGGCTACACCGCCGCCTGCCTGCGGGTGCGCCCGGGCGGGTTCGGCGCCGCCTACGGCTACGCCGGCATGGGGCCCTACCGCGGCGCCCAGGCGGAGCTGCTGCGGGTCCCGTATGCGGACGCCAACTGCGTCAGCCTGCCAGGAGAGCCCTTCGACGACCGCGAGGACGACTTCGTGCTGCTCGCGGACGCGTTCGTCACCGGCTGGCACGCCACCGAGATGGCCGAGGTGACGCCGGCAACCAGCGTGGCGGTGTTCGGTGCGGGCGCTGTCGGGCTGCTGGCCGCCTACAGCTCCCTGCTGCGCGGCGCCGGCGAGGTCTACGTGGTCGACCACGTGCCCGAGCGGCTCGACAAGGCCGGTGAGCTGGGCGCCACGCCGATCGACTTCACGCAGGGGGACCCGGTCGAGCGGATCCGCGAGCTGCGCCACACCCGGCTGGCGAACGTCCCGCCGTGGGGCGAGGGCATCATGGACGGCGTGATGTGCGCCATCGACGCGGTCGGTTTCCAGGCGCGCGACCGCGCCGACCCGGCAACCGAACGGCCCACCCAGGTGATCGAGGACATCGTCCGCCTGGTCAACCCCACCGGCCGGGTCGGCATCGCCGGGGTCTACGCGGAGAAGGACCTCGCCCCAGCGCCCGGCGGCAGCCCCGACGGGTCGCTGCGCATCCACTGGGCGAGCTTGTTCAACAAGGGAGTATCCGTCCACTTCGGCCGTACCCACGACCGGCGCTACACCACCCGCCTACGGGACCTCGTCGACTCGGGCCGTGCCCGCCCAGGCCGCATCGTCACCCATCACGGCAGCCTCGAGGACGCCCCGAGCCTGTACGAGCGCTTCGACCGGCGCGCCGACGGGGTGATCAAGGCCATCCTGCGACCCGGCTGACCGGCTGGCTGCTCCCATCACCGGGCGGCGCGGCGGAGGCTCACCCCGACCACCACCACGGCCGCCAACGGCGGCAACCACCACGCGGCCACCGCCGCGGTGTGCAGCAGCCAGGTCACCACCAGCGCGACCGCCACGGTCGCCGCGACGGTCCAGTCGTCGCCGATGATGAAGCCGTACCAGAACCGCCCGAAACCCCTCAGCCAGCCCAGGACCATCCTCAAGCTCCCGTCTCCTCGGGAACGAGCCGGCGAGCGCGCCGGCGCAGCAGCCCGACGTAGCCGGCGGCCGCCAGCACGTACCAGCCGACCAGGACCAGGATCGCGGCGTCACTGCCCGGCCACGCGACCCCCAGTCCCTCCACCGCCCAGAACGTCCCAAAGCTGGACAGCAGCGTCCCCACCAGCAGCTGCAGCGCGCTGCGCGGAATCCTCTGCACCGCGCCGCGGGCAACCAGGCCCGCGCTCGCGACCACCACGAACGCCGCGGCCGCCCCATCCCCTTGCGAAGCCACTGCAGACCGAAGACCAGCAGCAGCGACCCGACCACCAGCCGCAGCCCGCCGATCGGCACCACCCGAAGCGCTGTCCCGAACGCCCCGACCAGCAGCGCAAGGACCGCGAGGCCAGCGCCGGCACCCAGCCAGGTCGAGCGCCACCCGCGCACGCTGCCGACACCCACGACGATGATCACCATCTCGATGACCTCGACAGCGGCAGCCAGGAACGTGGTGACGAAGACCGAGGACGCACTCACGATGACGTCCCTGAGTCCGCTCCAGCCCCAAGGTGATCACGCCTCAGCCGCTGCTCATCGGTCGCTACGTCGCGCTGTCGCCGCTTGGCGCGGGTGATGTCAGGGTCCCGAGGGTCCAACGGGAGCACTGCCTCCCGCCGCCGGCGCCAGCGGGCGTCCGCCGTCCGGCGCTGCCTGGTGATCCGCACCTGCCGCATCCCGCACCATCCGATGGTTCGCTGACTCGCGACCCGTCCTGTACAGCATCGCGCTCGAGCAGTCGGATGTCTTCACGGTCAGCACCCGTCCGCGCTCCCGGCGGGCTGCCATCTTGGGATACCAGCTAGCCGGAAATGCGCCCCGCCACCCGCCAGCGCCCAAGCTCTCGTGGATCGTCATGGCCGGGGCTCTCCCTCGTGCCGCAGGACTGTCGCGCCGAGCCACTGGCTTGCGAGTAGGGCCAGCTCAACGTTCAGGCGGTTCTCGTCAACGGGACAACCGAGGCCCTCAACGGCCTTGCGTACCCGATACTGGACGGTGTTCTTGTGCAGCGTGAGCCGTTCGGCGGTGGCTTTGAAGCTGCCATTCTCCTGCAGGAAGACGCGGAGCGTTTCACGTAGCCTGGAGTTGTGGTCGTCGTCGTCGGCGAGCGACCCAAGCGTCTCGATGACCCAGGCCCGCATGAGCTCGATCGAGCTCGACATCAGGGCCAGTGGAGCAACCTCCCCGAAGCTGGTCATGAGCTGTCCCGATGGATCAGCGGCCAGCGCGACATCGTGCGCGCCCAAGGCCTGGCGGTGGGTGCGGCGGAAGCCAGAGAGGCCGGCGCCAGGGGCGCCGAAGGCGAACCGGATCCCTGGTTCCGCCCCGCCGGTGCCGGTGCGCACAGCCCGAACGGCGAAGGTGTCCCTGGCGCCGAGCGGGAGCCAGGCCCAGGCACTGAACTCGTCCTGGGGAAGGAAGATCGGCCGCTCCTCGCACTCCGCCCGGCGCGCCACCTCCGCGGTCGCGCGTTCCAGCCGTGCGAGCGCGTCACTGCCTGCTTCCGCCTCGCCGACCCAGCACACCACACCGACGTGGTGCTGCCTGAGCCGGTATCCCAAGACCGCCTCTGAGGAATCGACGTCAAACCGGTCGCCTCTCAGCAGCGCCCGGACGCGGGCGGCTCGGGCCGCGCTGAGGTTCCGGAGCCAGTTCTCCTTCTCGGCTTCGTACGCGGACACGACCTCTTCCGACACCTGGTCGATGTAGAGGGCGGTGATCTCGGCGATGCGCAGCCCGGCTGCGCTGACGACCGATGCATTGTCGGTACGCCGCCCGAGTTCCTGCAGGCACCAGTCCTGGAACCGGGCGGAGCCGATCCGATAGGCACGCAGCAGCGCGGCAATGGGTACACCGCGTTGCGCCAGCCGTCGGGCATATTCCTCCGCGGCCGCCGGGGCGCGCACATGGCCCATGTCGATGTCGTGCTGAAGGACGTGCAACAACGTGGCCACGTTCTCCCCGACACTGGCTTCCAGCAGCGTGAGAACCCGGCTGTCGGCACGTAGCTGCGGGATTTCCCGCACGATCAGGTCGTAAATGTCCGCGGACAGCTCTGCGGTGCGGCGGGCAAGCGCGCCGGAGACGTCCGCGGCGCTCTGTGCCACGGTTGGACTGGATCTGTCCACCGACGGATCGTACGCCGCTGGCTCCGGAGCTGTCCCGTAACTGGAGGATGGCCAAGTCATGTCGGTTCGCTCACGTCGATTCCACGCGCCTCCAGTCCGAGATGCGGATGTGCGCGGGGTACGACGCGGGGCGGCTGCTTTGTGACGCGCGCCCAATGGCAGGACTGCGCCGCGGGGCCTACCGTTTGGGCGGGCGGAAAGGGGGGTGATGGCCTGACTGCTGCCGCTCTACCCGAGGAGAGGACCCTGCGCGATCCCCGAGGAGCTCGCATCAGGCCGGATGGGTCGGCACGGACCTTGGGTGGCGGCGAGCGTCACCAGCAGCGAGATCGGCAATCAGACCAAGGCAAGGAGGAATCGAAGCATGGACTTCTCCGCACAACTCGACGAACTGCAGCAGCGCGTCGCGGCGGCCAAGTCGGCGGCGCAGGCGGCCGCCACCGAGTCCCGTGACCAGCTCAGGCGGCGAATCGACCAGGCCCAGGTCGACATCAACCTGGCCGTCAACGACGCGCAGCAGCAGGCCGGGGAGGCCGCCGCCAGCGCACGGGGCAGGTGGGCGCAGATGAAGGCCGACGCCGCCGCCAAGATGGACGACCTCCAGGCGAGGATCGACAAGCGGGCCAGCCAGGTTGACGCCCGCGCGGCGGCCAGCGACGCGGACTGGGCGGAAGACGACGCGGCCGCCGCCATCGACTACGCCGAGTGGAGTGTCGACAGCGCGCGGCTGGCGGTGCTGGACGCCATCGACGCCCGCGCCTACGCCGACGAGCGCGCCAAGCAAGCCGGCTCCTAGCCGCGGGTCCCGAGCGGCTGGCATGACGCAACACGGCACAGGGTGGAAGCGGCCACGCCGCCACGGGCCCGTGGAACGGTGAGGGGACCCGCAGGCGGCGACGAGGAGCAAGGGAGGTTGCCATGACCAGCGACGCGACACCTTCGGGCACCCTGCGGGACACCATGCGGGCGGGCGTTCAGGACCTGTCGGCGATCTGGTGGTGGTTTCTGGTCCTCGGGGTCCTGTGGACCCTGTTCGGCATGTACGTGCTGTCCTACCGCGTGGGCAGCCTAGCCGCGGTGGCCGCGTTGGTGGGCGTGAGTTTCCTGTTCGGCGGCGTCACCCAGCTGGCGGTGGCCTCCAGGGTCCAGAGCGGGCGCTGGCTGTTGGTCGTGGCGGGGATCTTGGGGGTGGCCGCCGGGATCATCACCTTCGTCTGGCCAGACATCACGCTGTACGTGGTGTCGATCTTTGTGGCCTGGTACCTGATCGTCTTCGGCGTCCTGCACCTGGTCGGCGCGCTGGCCGGCCCCAAGGTGGCGTGGTGGTGGACGCAGCTGCTGCTGGGGGTCGCCGAGCTGGTGTTGGGGGTGTGGGCGGTGCGTTCCTGGCAGCGGTCGCTGCTGACGCTGGTGACCCTGGTGGGGGTGTGGGCCATCTTCCTGGGGGTGAGCGAGATCTTCGCCGCGTTCTCCCTGCGCGAGGCCACCAAGCGGGTCCAGCAGCTCGTCGACCGACCCGCTGAGGAGCGAGCAGCGGGGGGCCGCGCCGACGCCGACGCCAGAGCCGCCGACGTGTGACG
>WNGE01012741.1_pt1 | contig 11085 bp, 7 predicted proteins | sample 5400651 | NCBI WGS metagenome assembly WNGE01 (sample SAMN13153370, study PRJNA577476) | soil metagenome | isolation source: 60 cm soil or saprolite under grassland replicate 2 | place: USA:California | collected 2016-06-15 | reverse complement strand
GACCTCGTGGCGCGCTACGCCCCGACGACCCTGCCCATTCTGATCGTCGGTCCGACCGGAACGGGCAAGGAGCTGGTGGCCCGGCACGTGCACGCGCAGAGCGGCCGCCGCGGGCGTTTCGTGCCCGTCAACTGCGCCGCGCTTCCGCGCGAGATGGCGGAGAGCTTGCTCTTCGGGCATCGGCGCGGTGCGTTCTCCGGTGCGGTAGAATCGCGGCGCGGCTACTTTGAATGCGCGCACGGCGGCACGCTGTTTCTTGACGAGATCCTCTGCCTCACCGGTGAGAGCCAGGCAAAACTCTTGCGCGCCCTCGACACCGGCGAGGTCCAGCCGCTGGGCGAAGAAGGCGAACATTTCGTGGACGTGCGCGTTGTGGCGGCCGCCCAAGAGGGGGTCTGGGCGAGCCTGGGCCTCACCTTCCGTGCGGACGTCTACCAACGGATCGCCGGCGTTCTCGTCACGCTGCCACCTCTCGCCGAGCGCCCTCAGGACATCGTCCCAATCGCCCGGTACCTGACGGAGGCCGCCGGGAAATCCCTCGACGCCGACGCCGAACGCGAGTTAGAACGCTATCCGTGGCCCGGGAACGTCCGCGAGCTGCGACAGGTGCTGGAGCGGGCCGAGCGACTCGTGCAGAACGGGAGGCTCTGTGCGCGGGTCGTGACGGAGGCGATCGCGCTTGGTGCTCCACTGACGCTTTCCCCATCAGCGAGCGTAACCAGACCACGTCGGCGCCGTCGAACGCGGGAAGAGGTGCGCGCGGCCTGCGAAGCCAACGACTGGCAGGCCGGCCCTACGGCCGCAGCGCTCGGCGTCGGACGGACGACGCTGTTCAAGCTCCTCCGCACGTGCGGACTGGCGCTCAGGCGTCCCCCGTTCGGCCCAGTTCACGAGTCCACCGGCGAACTGAACGCGGACTGAACTCCTGAACCCGCGGGGCCACCAGCGCTCGCGCAAGTCGTTGTCGTACATGACCGACCTTCGACGGTGGTTCGGCACGCCGCGTGCCTCTCTGTCGGCCGACCCTGATCTGCCGAGGCACCCCGTGGTTCTTCGCTTCCGCTCCGCCAGCCCCGTTGTTCTAGCCGCCGCCGCGCTGCTCTTTGCTGGGATGTTCCGTCGTGCGACTGCCCAAAACGTCAGCGTCACCCCGGATGGTGGTCCGGTAAGCGTGCTTGCGAACGCGACAGGCCAACAGGTGGTCTTCCAGAACCTAAACCTCATTGGGACCCAGCACTACACTGTCTTGTGGTTTTGTTCGGGCGCCGTCTCGCAGTGCGCCTCGCCGCGGGGCTCCTCGTTCACGGGTTTTGACGGCTCCAACTGGCCTATCACCTTCAACTCTGGAGCACCGGGGACCGGGACCGTGCAGCTGACCGTAACTGGCAACGGCAGCGACCAGGGCTCCTACAACGTGACGGTCGACGGCACCCCGCCCGATGTACGGCTGATCGCGCCCACCGGTGCGGTCAGCGCCCAATACCCCACAATTCAGATTGCTTGGTGCGACGACAACTCGCTGAACGCGGGGAGCCGCTCGATTAAGGTGAATGGCGTCGTCGTGACCACGAGCTTCGACTACGTCGCAAACAGCGGGCCGCCGGACTGCGTGGTGAAGGCCACGTCCACCTCCAGCAGTGCGGCGCTCAGTATCGGCAGCAACCAGATCGATGCTGGCATCTGCGACAACGTGGGGCACTGCCCGACGAAGACCTTCTTCGTCACCCGGCTGGCCAACGGCGTCGCCGTCCGGGCGGAGCTGCCCGAGCGACAGCATTTCTCGTCGACCAGTGGCTCCCAGCGATTCTTCGTCAAGAATCTGCAGGGGGTCGTGGCGACCTTCACGCTCGGGTACGCCTGCACGGGGACGGCGTCGGGGTGCCAGGTAACGCCGACGACGTTGTCGAATGTTTCCCCCGGCGAGAGCCGCATAGCGACGCTCACGTACAGCGTGGGGGCAGCAGGCACGGGAACGACGATGGTCAAGGCGTTCGATAACACACCGGGAGACTCTGCGACGGTGGCTGTAACGGTGGTCAACGTGCCTGCCCCTCTGGTCTCGGTGGTTGGCGTGAATCCCGGTGCAACGCTCCGTCGGGATCTCTGCGTGACGATTGCGGCAGGTTCCTCGGCGGCCATCGAGTGCGGCGATCTACGGATCGTGCATGCGCTGCCGTCCATCCGCACGCTCAACAAGTCACGGACACCCACGTTGCTCTACAACAGCGCCCATGCTGAGCCCTTCGCCGTCATCGCGTCGGCCGTGACGCTCCCGAGCAGCGGAACTCTGCCTGACTCGGTTGAGGGCGTGCTCAAGAGAAACGGATCATCGGTGGTCGTGGGTCGCTGGGGTGGGAGCGACTGGACCCTAGGAGCAACACGACGGATCGCGTTGCCGTGGGCTGTCAGCCCCGACACCATCCGTACTGATACGGTCTACGACTACACGCTCGAGGTCGCAACCATCTACCCCGCTCCTACCGGCCGTCAGGCGACTGCAGTGACTAGCCAGTTGATCGTTGTCGATCGTCGCGGCAACGGGTTCGGCGCCGGATGGTCCCTCGCCGGTCTTGAGCGGATCAGGCTCGTTTCGAATGGCGGAATACTATGGGTTGGTGGGGATGGGAGCGCCCGCGTGTATCAGTCCACGCCCGATCCCAACGCGTGGGTGGCGCCGCCCGATCAGCGTCCGGATACGCTGAGGAGGGTCGGCGGTGGGCAGTACTATCGCGTAGTTCCCGGCGGCGCCAAGGTGTGGTTCAGCACGACAGGGCGACACGACTCTACGGTGAACCGATTGGGCCAGCGGACCGCTTTCGCCTATACGAACGGCCTCCTCACCTCGATCACGTTGCCAACGGCCGGCGGGGGCCAATCCTACAGCTTCACGTATGACTCGAGCGCACCGCCGCAGCGCGTCGTGACGATCACGGCTCCTGGTGCTCGCGTCACGACGCTGTGGCTCAGTTCCATGCGCGTCGATTCGATCCGCGATCCGGATAACACCAAGGTCCGACTCACATACGAGAATGGCACTAGCCGACGCATTGCGACCCGCACGGATCGCCGTGGCACCGTGACGAGCTACAACTATGACGTCGCCGAGAAGCTGTGGCGAGTTCACACCAATCTGCAACCTGACTCGATACGGCTCGGATATACCGCCCTAGAGTATCAGGGGCTATCCACGGCGAGCCCGAAGGTCGCGATCGATACCGCAAACGCGTACGCGACCTTCTACGGCCCCAGACACTACGCAACGCGGCCGAGCGATCAGATCTCACAGGTGATGCTTTTCTATACCGATCGGTTCGGCGGAAGCCGACGCTTGCGCGATGCCCTCAACTACTGGACGACTGTACGGCGGGAGGACGGCCAATGGCCCACTCTCCCAACCGATGTCGTCGACGCCACGGGATTCGAAACCCAAGCCGGTTATGACGGTCGCGGGAATCTCATCCGCCGAGTGTCAGTGCAGCCGCTAGGACCAGGACAGGATGCCATCACTCGCTACCACTGGGACGCGTTGTGGGACGCTGTGGACTCGATCATTACGCCTATGGGCGTCACGATGACGATGGCGTACAACGCGCAGAATGGGAATCGTCTCTTCGAGCAGGTTGGCTCCGATGTGGGCCGACGAGTCTCCTTCAACTACGGCAACGCTCAGAACGTCCTCTCGTCAGTTGTCGTGCAGTCTATCAAGCAAGACTCAGTCGTATATGACGGCCAATGGAACGTTGCAAGCAGTCGTACGGCTCGAGGCTTCTGGACCAGCTATTTTAGGGATGCCCTGGGCCGTGACACGCTCATCGTCACGCCGATCGACAGTAGCGACCAGGCTCAAGGCGGCGCGGCGGATAGTACCACGCGCCAGCGGCAGCGGACTGTCTTCACCGTGATGGACCGAGATTCGATTGTAGAGACCATTGGCCCGAACCGCGTAGAGGAGGTGCGGGTCGACAAGCGATACGACGTGACCGGCAATCTGCTGTCGCTCGCCCGCCTGTCGATTCCTGATCCGACGAATCCTCCCATCGGGACGATCACGACGCAATGGCGCTACGACCGTGCGAACCGCCGCGTGGCCGAGGTCGCGCCCGATGGTTTTGTGGACAGCACGGACTACGATCCCGCGGGGGACGTCGTCAATCTCCTGACTCGACGGAAGGATCCCACGAGCGGGGCCCGTGTGACGCTGAACATGAGCTACGACGCGCTCAATCACCTTGTGACACGCGTCTTGCCTCCGCTGACGTATCATTCCCGACCCACGGCCATTACGATCCTGAATCACAACCCCGGCGGTACGTGGATGAGTCCGGACTACCCGGCGTATGCGATCCCGTCCGAAACCCACACGTTCACCTACGACCCTGTGGGGCGGCTACTCACAGCCGATAACGCCGATGCGAAGGTGAAACGGATCTATTACCCCAACGGCCTCATCAAGCTGGACAGCCTGCGCATCCAGACAGTCGCGCATGACAACTGGGAGCAGCACAAGTACGGGTTGCAGCATACGTACGACGTCGATGGGCGACCGACGGTGCTCGCCGTGCCGCACCAGCTGGGTATCGGCAACGACACGACGATCTCGTACGCGTACGATCCACAGATCGGCGCCCTTCAGACCCTCCATGATCTACAGGGGAACGTTTACACCTTTGGATACAACCTTCAGGGAGACTTGAGTTCGGTTGCCTACCCGGGGGCGTACAGCGAAGGGCTGCGCTACGATCCCGACGGTCAGCTCGCAGCGGACACGATCTGGAACAACGGGTCGGGAACGTATCCCAGAATCCAGAGTGCTCCCCTCGTCCGAGCGACCAGTTTCTTTTACGATGCGAGGCACAAACTGCAATTGAGCGGCGAGACTATCCAGCTGCGGGACAGCCTGCGACCGAGCTACACAGGTCTCGGAAAGCTCAAGGGCACGCGCTGGACCGAGTGGGGGTGCAACGGGTGTTGGGGCGAGCCGACCGAGCACCACGTGACCGATGAGTCATTCACCCTGGACGCGTTCGCCAATTTGACCCAAAGCTCCGTCAGCGACTCGATCAATGGAAACGCGAATACCCCCTGGGGTGACCAGTGGCACTATCAGAGCAGCCCGACGTGCTGCGATACCTGGAGCTACCAGCCCGGTACCGGGCGAATGACCACGATGTCGGTCGCGCAACAATACCCACGCTCGTTCTACTATGATTCGGCGGGCAATCAAGAGTTCTTGTCCTCCGTGGATCCTGTCAACGTCATCGAGCACCCTCCAACGGAACGGGCGTCGTTCTTCGCGGCGGACGGAAGTCTGCGCATGGTAGACGCTCGCGCCGCGTATATTACGCATCCGTGGCAGCCTGGAGAGTGGCAGACGTACGTGGTCGAGGAATACCGCTACGACGCGCTCGGGCGGCGCGTGTGGGTGAGGAAGCGGGAGTGGTGTGACGACTCCGGTAAGGAAGTGCCGGACGCCACCGAGTGTCGCGTCGGCGTGCTGCGACGGATCATCTGGGACGGCAACCAAGAGCTGGCCGAGATCCAGATGCCCTGGGCCCTCCAAGGCGTGAACGCCTATACGGATACCACGCAGTACGCGAACTTGTGGGACCTCAACGAAACAACGCCTGTATCGCTCCCGTTACTGAACGTTCTAGGCCAGTCGGTGGCGCTCGGGGACCCGAATCCGTACTTCGGGCACGTCATCTATGCCGGTCGGCGTGGGGTCGATCAGCCGATCGCGATCACACGGGTGAACTATGTGATGGGTATGGATTGGAAGAATAGGTACGTTTATAACCCACCGCGCGTGAAGGCACCATTTACGATCGCACCGTTCTGGAATGCACAAGGGGACGCGCCGGTGGGGGTCTTCAGCACAGGTGAGGAGTTCAGCTGTGGCGTCCCGCACATTTACCCGAGCGGGAACGACACGGCATGCGTCGCGATCCGCTGGCCGTTCAACTGGTCATCCTCCGACCGCAACGGGGGACTGCCGCATGATTACTGGCATGGAACGCTGCTCGACGGCAAGAGGGACGGCTCGGGCTTTCGCTATATGCGGAACCGCCTGTATGATCCGTTGACGGGGCGGTTCACGCAAGAAGATCCGATCGGCCTCGCCGGCGGCCTCAACCTCTACGGCTTCGCCAACGGGGACCAGGTCAACTTCAGCGACCCGTTCGGACTCATCACAAGTCCGAAGTGTCTGAAGCTCCGTCAGAAGATCAGCAACATCGTGCAGGATCTTGAGAGAGAAATCAAAGCCTGGAAGACGAAGCCCTTCGACAAGATTAATCCCATGACCGGGAAGCCCTACGATCACATCGGGGATATCAAGAGGGACCAACGCGCCTATAACAAGAATGTCAATGATTATCGGGAAAATTGCAAAGACGATGATGATGACTTCAACAACTTCGACAAGAGTCTCGAACCAGTCGATCAGGACTTTGCGGTCTACGATCCCGGCCAACAGCCAAAGCTGATCGAGGAACGCGGCATGTCGAATTGTTCGGAAGCACTCAAGATTGGGGTCGTGCTTCTAGGGACGGGCGCCGCTATACTGGACGCCCTGAAGGACGTTGGCAGCGGTGGTACTGGAACGGTGACCGAGCCTCTAACGGCTCCCGCTGTCGCTGCAGTGTTCGGATTGTGCAGGTAGCAGGTCATTCGTATACTTGAAACAGGGCAATCGCCATACGATGATGAGACGAGACGACAGCGACGATGGCTTCGACGAGGGCGCTGCGGACAAATTGATCCGCGGGAGTCAAGAATTCCTTGCGCGGTGGGCGCCAGAACTCACCTCGGCGGCGACGTGGGAGCCGACGCAGGAGGAGATTGAGGATGCTAGTGAGAAGGCGTCCACGTGGTTCGGATCTCGAGCACCGTCGGCTCCCCGGGATGATCCCGAACGGCTCTGGTTCCTCCTCCTTGCAGAGCGCGCAATCATGACGTCTCGATTGCTACGAAGAATCGACGAACGGGGCCGTGTTCGCCTTTCTAAGGGCGAGTCACTATCCTGGGTGAGGTCGAAGCTACTCCGGAGCGTGTTGCGACTACTTCACGGCGAGGACGCATTTGGCTGGGCCGAGGCCCTCGAGGAATATCCGCCTTTTCATGACGAGGTGGAATACACTTCCGCCTCAACCCTGGAAAAAAGTGACGTCCAACTCTCCATGGGGCCGGCCACGCTCGCACTCAGGAACGATCTACAGAGTCTCCTGGAAGCTTTCGGCCACCTGGCTAGCGACGGCGAGGTTGGGAAGATCCTGAGGCGAATCGTCATCCGGGCAACGTGGGTAGTCATTAGCATGGAACTGGAGTTGCGTGAGCAAGCAGAATAGCGTCGCGGCGCGTAGGCGAGGCCACGACTTGGTATCTTGTGTCATGGCCGACTTCAGATTGCACAGAATCGCCGGGTGAAATTGCAGACTTGGGTATCCGGGCACCCGCCCCGCAAACTCGGGGTCGTTCTAGGCGCGAGCGAATCGCAGCCGCCGTTACATTCCTGCCTTCAGAACGCGTACCCGAGATCGATCTCGACGATCGGCCAGGCGGTATGCGCGCTCCCCGAGAGACTGACCCGCGCCAGCCCGGCGAAGGTCCTCGCGGCCACCTCGACGCCCGCGCCCTCCACGAACCGCGCCGGGTCCCAGGTCCAGCGGTCGAGGACCGTGCCCGCGTTCCAGCGGACCCGGCCGAACACGTTTGGCTCGAACTGCCACTGCGCGCCGAGCTCGACCTTCTGCACGTGCCGGCCGTGCCGCGTCTGAGTGTAGAGCCCCACGAAGGAGATGTCGCGGTCCGGGAACAGGTAATAGCTGTTGGCGCCGCCCAGGAAGAACTGGTAGTGCAGCGGCGGGTCACCGCCCGATGCGCCGACCGTCGCGCCACCCCACAGCGAGACCGCGCGGACGAGCGGCACGTAGACCCGGAGATCGGCGAACTGGTGGGAGAAAGAATTGCCCCATTCGGAGAGAGCCTTCAGGCCCACGCCCCGGCTCGGCACGATCCCCTGATCGTAGGTGTCGATCTCGAGCCCGCCGGCCGCCGTGTAGAACGTGCGGTTAATGGGCGCCGAGTCGGCGGCCGACACCTCCTCATCCCAGCGCGCGTGCTCGGCCTTGACCTTCACGAAGGTCTGCTTGCCCGTTCCATCCGAAGCCCGGGACGCTGCCGAGCGTGCTCGACAGCAGCACCGACGCCTTGTAGCGGCTGTCGTAGCGCAGTCCCAGGCCGAACCGGCCGGCGGATTGCTCCTTGAGGAACACCGTGAGCCGGCGTCGCTCCGGTGCGCTGTCCGGCGCGGGCTCGAGTTGGTAGCGGACGCTCTCGAACAGGCCCGTGGCGTAGAGGCGGCCGATCCCCTGGTCCAGCGCCCGGCGCGACACCCACGTCGGCGGCCGCACGCCCAGGGTGCGCTCGAGAAACCCGCGGGGTACCGGCCCGGCGTGCCCAGTGTCATCGAAGCGGAGCGCCATGATCCGCACCGAATCGCCGTCGGGCGCGGGCGGCCGGGGCTCGCGGGCAAGCGGCGCGCGCCCGAGCTTGGCCTCGATCTCGGGCAGGGCGGCCTGGGCTGCCGCCTCCCCACGCGCGATGATGACGCGCGTGCGGTCGAAGCCAAGCCCGCGTACGTCGGGCTTGATGAGGACGTCGCACCGACTCCGTTGGTTGGCCTCGGAGTCCCAGATCCGGAACGAAACCGATTGCACCAGAATGTCCAGGATCGAGACGATGCTGTCTCTGGGCTCGAGGGGATTCGTGACGTCGCTGCAGATCAGGACGTCGGCGCCCAGGGCGCGGGCGTCCTGCGCCGGCAGGTTGCGCACCACGCCGCCGTCGATCAGCACCCGGCCGTCGATCTCGACCGGTGCGAACACGCTCGGCACGGCCATGCTGGCGCGTATGGCGTCGGGGAGGAAGCCGTGATCGAGCACGACGGCCGTCCCATGCTCGAGATCCGTGGCCACGGCGGCGAACGGAAGGGGCAGGCGATGAAAGTCCCGCACCCCGTGGACCGACCAGGTCAGGCCGGCCAGGAGCTGGGAAATGCGCTGCCCCGCCACAACGCTCCGGGGCAAATGGATCCCGCCGCGGTAAATCGGCAGGGTGAGCAGATAATGGTCTTCGGTGAACTTACGGTCCACGGCGAGATCGCGGCGCGGCACGGGATCGGTCCAGAGGGAGGACCACTCGACGCTCGTGACGATACTGTCGAGCTCGGCCGCCCGGTAACCCACCGCGTACAGGCCGCCGACCACGCTCCCCATGCTCGTGCCCGCGACGACGTCGACCGAGACGCCGGCGCGCTCGAGGACCTTCAGCACGCCGATGTGGGCCAGTCCGCGGGCCGCCCCGCCGCTCAACGCCAAGCCGACGGTCGGGTGCCGGGGTGGCTGGGGCGCCGATTGGCCCTGCGCCAAGGACGCAGACAGGACGGCGGCGGCGACGACGGGGCCCAGCCACCGTCCGCACGACGTCATCGCTGTGCGCCTCCTACCACCTCAAACCCGCATGCGCGTGCCGCGATCGCCAGCTGTGCGTCGTGCGTCGCGACGACCATGGCGGGATGCCGCGCCTCGCGCCATGCGAGGGCGGTGGCGAGGTGGATCGCGTCGAGCGTGCCCAGGGGGGTCGGGAATGGGTCGGCCGCCCGGCGCAGAATCGGTGCCGAGATGTCCGCCAGGCTTACGGCCTGCATGAGCCGGATCGCCGCGCCGCGCCGCTCGGCTGCCTCTTCGAGCGTCAGCTCCTCGCGCAGGCGCAGCCGGTCGAGCGTGCGCAGCACCTCCACCTCGGCCAAGCCGCTCGCCACCGCCGTCTCGACCTGCCGCCACTCGCGCAGGCGGCCCGGCTCCCCCAGGAGGAGGCGTAACAGCACCGAGGCGTCTACATAGGCGATCACCGCTGGCCCTGACGCTCCTCGAGGAGAGCGGCCAGGCTGTCGACCGGACGCCCCAAGGGAGGGGGCAGGGCCACCTCTCCCGGATGGGTCACCGCCTCACGCACCACGAGGGGGCCGGCGCGCGACTCGAGCGGGACGACCCGGGCCACGGGTGTGTCACGATCGTACAGCGTGATCGGCTCTCCCCGGCGAACGCCGCGGAGGTACGAGCTCAACCGTGCTTTGAACTCTGCAATGCCCACGCGCTGCGATTTCGACTCTTTCATGGTCACATGATAGTCACTTGATGGTCATGTTGTCTACGTCTCGGCGCTGCTGGAGTGGACTTGCCCTAACCCGTTTCCCCCCTCTATTTTGTGAGTCTATCTCCCGACTTTTGCCTTGAGGGTATGCCGACCATCAACCAGCTCGTCCGGCACGGCCGGCGCGACGTGGAAGGAAAAGAGAAGGCGCCCGCGCTGCGCGGTAACCCGCAGAAACGCGGCGTCTGCACGCGCGTCTACACCACGACGCCCAAGAAACCAAACTCGGCGTTGCGGAAGGTCGCCCGCGTCCGGCTGACCAACGGCTTCGAGGTGACCGCCTACATCCCGGGCGAAGGGCATAACCTGCAGGAGCACTCGATCGTGATGATCCGCGGCGGCCGCGTGAAGGACCTGCCGGGCGTGCGCTACCACATCATCCGCGGCACGCTCGACGCCGCGGGCGTGAACGAGCGCAAGCAGTCGCGCTCCAAGTACGGCGCCAAACGGCCCAAGGCGGCGACGACATGAGCCGCCGCAAGAAGGCGGTGCGCCGGCCGGTGCCGCCCGATCCGCGCTACGACAGCCAGACCGTCTCCAAGTTCTTGAACAACCTGATGGAGCGGGGCAAGAAGTCGCTCGCCGAGCGGGTGTTTTATGGGGCCATGGACCTGATCGAGCAGCGCACCGGGCAGCCGGGGGTGAACGTCTTCAAGCAGGCCCTGTCGAACGTGAAGCCGGCGCTGGAAGTGAAGTCGCGGCGCGTGGGCGGGGCGACCTACCAGGTGCCGGTGGAAGTCCGGCCGGAGCGGCGCACCGCGCTCGGCATGCGCTGGCTGATCTCGTACAGCCGCGCGCGGCGCGAAAAGAACATGGCGGAGCGGCTCGCCGCCGAGCTGATCCTCGCCTCGAAGGGCGAGGGCGAGACCATAA
>WNGE01009915.1_pt1 | contig 11085 bp, 9 predicted proteins | sample 5400651 | NCBI WGS metagenome assembly WNGE01 (sample SAMN13153370, study PRJNA577476) | soil metagenome | isolation source: 60 cm soil or saprolite under grassland replicate 2 | place: USA:California | collected 2016-06-15 | reverse complement strand
ACGATGTAGCGGCCCGTGTTGTCACTGCCCTGGGCCTGCGTGCCTGGCTGGGTGAAAGATGCCAGCTTCAGCGCGTTCGGCGCCTGGGTCAGCACGTAGGTCCGCGCTGCCCCGCCGGGGGCCGAGTTCGCCCTGTCCGCACCGGCGGTCAGGATGGCGATCTGCTCCAGGGATGCGTTGCCCGCACCCTTGATCTGGCTGGACAGCGGGTGCACCGCGCCCTTCTTGACCTGGCCGATACCCGCGTGGATCTGCTGACCACCGGACAGCGCGCTGACCAGGCCGGTAGCGATCTGCTGGGCGCCACTGATGGCGGCTGGCAGACCCACGGCGGTCTGGTGCTCTCCGTTAGCGATCGCGCCGAGCCCCACGACCAGCTGCTTGCTGCCATTGAAGGCCTGGCCGGAGCCAATGGTCAGACGCTGCGACCCGGCCGCCGCGCTTGCCGAGCCAGCCGTCAGCTTCTGCGAGCCCGCCAGCGCGCTCGCCGAGCCGACGGTCAGCTGCTCGGAGCCCGCCAGCGCGCTCGCCGAGCCGACGGTCAGTTGCTGCGACCCGGTCACGGCATTGGCCGACCCTGCGGTCAGCTGCTGCGAGCCGGCCAGGGCACTCGCCGACCCTGCGGTCAGCTGCTGCGACCCGGCCAGCGCGGTGCCCGAACCCGCCGTCAGCTGCTGCGAGCCGGCCAGGGCACTCGCCGACCCTGCGGTCAGCTGCTGCGAGCCCGCCAGGGCACTCGCCGACCCTGCGGTCAGCTGCTGCGACCCGGCCAGCGCACTCGCCGCACCGCCGGTCAGCTGCTGCGCTCCCGCGAGGGCGGCCGCTGTGCCCGCCGTGAGCTGCTGCGACCCGGAAATCGCGGTCGCCGCTCCGGCCTGCAGCGCGCCGATGCCGGACTTCGCGCTTTGCAGCCCGCCGATCAGCTGATCGAGCCCGCCCACTACTCCGTTGAGGACGGCGGTCGCATTGGGGTTCGTGCTGCCGATGATCTGCAGCGCCTGCTGTACGCCGCCCTTGATCGCCTGGGCACCGCCGATGGCGGTGTTCGTGCCGCCAGCGAGCTGCGCCAGGCCGCCCGCGATCTGCTGCAGGCCGCCGGTCAGGTTCGCCTGGCCCCCGTGCACCGTGGCGAGCCCGCCGCTCAGCGACTCCAGGCCGCTGTGGATCGTGCTCAGGCCGCCGGTCAGGGACTGCTGCCCGGAGTGGATCGTGCTCAGGCCGCCGGTCAGGGACTGCTGCCCGGAGTGGATCGTGCTGAGCCCGCCGGTCAGGGACTGCTGCCCGGAGTGAATCTTGCTCAGCCCGCCGGTCAGGGACTGCTGCCCGGAGTGGATCGTGCTGAGCCCGCCGGTCAGCGACTGCTGCCCGGAGTGAATCTTGCTCAGCCCGCCGGTCAGGCTCTTCTGGCCGTTGTGGATGGTGCTCAGCCCGCCGCTCAGCGACTGCTGCCCGGAGTGTATCTTGCCCAGCCCCTTGGTCAGGCTGGCCTGTCCCTGGTGGATCGTGCTCAGCCCGGCGGTCAGTGATCGCTGCCCGGCATGGATGGAACCCAGCCCGCCGGAGAGGCGATTGGCGCCAGTGAGCGCCTGGTGCGAGCCGACGTCGAGCTGCTGGGCTCCGGTAAGTGCGGGCGCCAGGCCGTCGTGCAGCTGGCTGGCACCGGTGGCCAGCTGCCCGAGGCCGGTGACCAGCGCGCCGACGCCGGTGTTCAGCTGGCTGAGCCCCTTGTCAGCGCCGGAGGCCTCGGCGCTCCACGTCCCGGTCTGCGCCACCGACTGGTTCGCGTCCTGGGCGGTGGCCGACAGCCCGGGGGCGCTGGTCGGCGAGACCAGCGAAGCGTGCAGCGTGGCGGTCGGGGCGCCGTTGCCGGTCGCGGTGAAGTTCACGTCCTGGACCGGACTGCCCAGCGGGCTGAACATCACCAGCGACCACTCGAGCGTGTGCGAGCCGTCCTTGTTGGTAACCACCGCGGCGTCGGGTGCCTGAATGTTCTTGCCGGCGCTGGGCAGCGAGACGATCAGGTGTCCGACCAGCGGCAGCTGCACATTGACCGTGGTGCTCTTCAGGTTGCCGTTCGACAGCTTCCAGGTCACCTTCTGCTGCTGGCCGGAGGTGTTCTCGATGTGGTAATTCGTGGTGCGCGACGCACCTGCGACCGTGCTCGAGATCGTCATGGCTAGCGGCATCGTGCCGGCGAAGCTGTTGATCGAGCCGTTGCTCGCGATCAGTATCGCGGACTTCACGGCGCCGCCTGCGCCGATCGACGCTTGCACGGTGCTCGGCGCCGAGGTGGGCACGGCGGCGTGCCCGGAGAGGGCGGCCACGGCCGCCCCTGGCATCAGCATGAATGTGGCTACCGGCACGAACAAGCCGGTGAGAATGACGCTTGCGCGGCGCCAGGTGAATCTCGGTGCGCTCATGGTGCTGTCCTTGTCTTGGCGTGCCAAACCTGACGGGAGAATGGCTGACATCGGCTCAGGGCGAGTCCTGGGTGGTTGTCCGGGCGCGGGGCCTGCGCTCCCGGTGCAGTGCGGTGGCGAAGGCGATGGCGACGATGAGGGCCACGCCGGTGAACAGCTGGTTGATCCAGTCGGCGACTCCGGCGAACGTGAGGCCGGTGATGTTGACCGCCAGGAAGAGGATGGCGACGATCGAGCCGAGCACGTTGAGCCGGCCGACCTTGAAGGATGCGGCACCGAGGAACGCGGCGGCCACCGCGGTTAGCGTGAACTGCTGCCCGATCTGCGGGTTGCCGGCCCCGCTGCTGGCCAGCAGCAGCACGCCGGCCAGCCCGGCAAAGGCGCCGGACAGCACGAACGCGATGAACGTCACCCGCTCGACCCGGATCCCGACCAGCCGCGCGGCGGCCTTGTTGGAGCCCACCGCATGCAGGCTCCGGCCGAACGGAGTCTGCTCGAGGAGGTACCAGACGAGCAGCGCGACGACGGTCACCACGTACACGCTGTCGGGTATGCCGATCAGCTTCCCGCCGCCGAACGACAGCAGGGACTGGGGGATGCCGAGCACGATCGACTGCCCGCCGGTGTACCAGATGACGAGGCCGAAGATCACGGACGCGGTGCCGAGGGTGATGATGAACGAGTCGACTCGCAGCAGCACCACGAGCAGCCCGTTGCCGACACCGATGACGGCGCCGACGGCGATGCCGAGCACCACGCCGACCAGCAGCGGCACGTGCCCGTGTGCGTAGAACGCCGCCGTGGCCACTGAGCTCAGCCCCGCCGCGTTGCCGATGGACAGGTCAAGGCTGCCCGAGATCATCGGGATGATCAGCCCGAGCGTCAGCACGACGAGCACCGCCTGGCTGCTGGCGATGTTGCGGAAGTCGGCCGCGGTCAGGAAGACGGCCGAGGTCTTGCCCCAGATGCCGTAGACGCCGATCGAGATCCCGAGCAGCGCCACCAGCGAGTAGCGCTGCAGGATGCTGGTGCCGCGGCGGCGCATCGCGCGCATCGTGCCGCCTGGCTGCGGCCCGGCGGCCCGGCTGTCGGCCGGCTCACCTTGGCCGGCCACGCCGGCCACCGCCCCCCCGCCGGCCACCGCCCCCTCGCCGGCCACCGCCCCCTCGCCGGCCACCGCCCCCTCGCCGGCCACCGCCCCCTCGCCGGTCACCGCTGTGCTGTCGGGCGGAGCCGTGCCATCGGCCGCCGCCGCGCTGCCGGCCGGGGGGACGGCACTGGCCATGCTCGCCTCCGTTTTATCCGATGTCATGCCGCCTCCGAGACATTGACAAGCTCGGTCAGCTGATGGGCATCCAGCGGCTGCTCGACCACGGCCGCGATGCGGCCGCCCTTCAGCACCGCGACGCGGTCGCTGACGTGAGCGAGTTCCTCCAGGTCGCTGGCGACGAGCAGCACGCTGGTGCCGGCGGCCGTGGCGCGCCGGACAAGCTGGTAGATCTCGCTGCGGGCGCTGACGTCCACGCCCTGCGTCGGCTCGTCGAGCAAAAGCAGCCGCGGCCGCTGCCGTAGCCAGCGGGCGATCACGACCTTCTGCTGGTTCCCGCCGGAGAGGGTCTGCACCGGTTGCCGGTCGGACGCGGCCCGGACCAGGAACTCGCTGATCGACGTGCTGGTATCCCTGCGCTCCTGGCCGTGCCGGAACAGCAGCCGGCGGAAGTACGCACCCGCCTGGCCGGCCGACAGGTTGTGCCGCACGCTCTCGGCGTGGAACAGCGCGTCGGCCTGCCGCTCTTCCGGCACATAGGCGACGCCCGCGGACATCGCCGCCGACGGTGACTCGGCCTGGTACGGCTTGCCGTCCAGCGTCAGCCGGCCCGCCATCATGGGGTACGCGCCGAAGATCATCCGGAGCAGCTCGGACCGGCCGCTGCCGAGCAGCCCGGCGATGCCGAGCACCTCGCCCTTGCGGACGGAAAGGTCGACGCCGAGCAGCGGGCCGCCGCACGCCCCGCGCACGGTCAGCACGGCCTCGTCGTGCAGGTCCTGGGCGACGGCCGGGAACAAGCGCTCAATCGGGCGCCCGACGATCAGCTCGATCAGCCGCCCCTCGGTCAGGCCGGCGGTATCGACGGTCGCGACCTTGCGGCCGTCCCGCAGCACCGTGACCCGGTCCGCGACGGACAGCGCCTCGTCCAGCCGGTGGCTGACGTAGAGGATCGTCTGGCCAGCGGCCGCGTAGCGGCGCAGCGCGGTCAGCAGCTGTTCGACCTCCGGGCCGGGCAGCGCAGCCGTCGGCTCGTCCAGCACGAGCACGCCGCTGTCCGCCTCGTCCCTGTCCTGCAGGGCCCGGATGATGGCGACCCGGCTCCGGTCGACCGCGGCAAGCGCGCCGAGCGGCGTCGTCGGCGTGGCCGCGATGTGGTAGCGCGCGAGCAGTTCTGCGGTCCTGCGGTGCAGCACGGCCCACTTGATCCGGCGCCCGGCCCCGGTCGGGAAGCCCTCTCCCAGGGCGAGGTTCTCGGCGATCGTGAGCTCGGGAAAGACGGCAGGCTGCTGGTGCACGAACCGCAGCCCGGCGGCGTGCGCCAGCACCGGGCTCCAGTGCTCGGCCCGGCCGCCCTGGCCGCCCGCCTCGATCCAGCCGCCCGGCTCGGCCGTCACCACCCCGGCGAGAATCTTGATCGCGGTCGACTTGCCCGAGCCGTTGCCGCCGAGCAGCGCGTGGATCTCGCCGGCCCGCACGTCCAGGTCGAGCCCGTCCAGCGCGAGCGTGCCGGAGTAGGCCTTGCTGAGTGACCGGGCGCTCAGCGCGAGCGCCCGGTCTCCTCCAGCGGCATCGGTCACTGGCCGACGCCCCAGGCCTTCTCGTAGATCGCCTTGTAGTTGATGCTGGAGACGAACGGGCCGGACGCCGGCAGGTTGTGCGTCGCGTCGACGAGCTGCCAGCCGAGCCCGGAGTAGGCGGGCTTCTGGTGCCGGAAGAGGCTGTTCATCGTGTCGATGGCGGCAAATCCGGTCCAGTCGGACGGCGCGATCATCGCCCCGTTCACGCCCTGGTGCGCCCGCATCAGGTCGAGCTCGGGCTGGAAGCCCTCGCCGCCCATCACGTAGATCTGGCCGACCCGGCCGCTCTGGGCGACCGCAGGCGCGATGCCGAGGATCGTGGCCGCGGTGTACGGGCTCTTGACCGCGTTGGCCTCCGGGTGCTGCAGCAGCGCCGTGGCGGCCTTCTGCTGCAGCACGGAGCCGAGTTCGGTGCCGGTGAACTGCACCTTGTCGACGACCTTGCAGCCGGAGCACTTGGCGATCTCGTTGAGGAAGCCCTGGCCGGTGTACTTCAGCACGACGAACTCGGGGTCGTTGAAGTAGATGACCTGGGCCTTGCCGCCGGTGGCCGCGATCATCGCGTCGGCCTGCGCGGCACCGTAGGACTCGGTGAACTTGTCGATCGCGCGGCCGGTGGCGACGCCGTAGTCGATGTTGCCGGTGAACAGCGGCTTGCCGCCGGCACCGAAGGCGGGGTCATTGCAGTCGAAGCTGTAGATCCCGACCACGACGACGCCGCGCGCCTTCGCCTCCTGCAGCGGGCCCTTCACCGTGGGGCAGTCGGTAGCATCCAGGATGATGCCGTCGGCCCCGGAACTGATCGCCTGCCGCATCAGGCCGGGCGCGTTGGCCGGGTTGAGCTGCTCGTCGTAGACACTGACCTGCCAGCCGATGGCTTTGGCCGCGGCCTCGGCAGCATTGACCGGCACCGACGAGCTGATCGACGACTGGCCGGCCGAGATGATGACGATTTTCTTGCCCTTGACCGCCGGGCGGGAGGCCGTCGACGGCGACTTCAGGGTGCCCTTGTACAGCGCCTGCAGCTTCGCGGATTGCTGCTGGCCGGCCACGCTGGCCGTCGGTGCCTGCTGACCGCTCGGCGCCGGGGCAGTGCTCTTGGTGGCCGCGGGTGAACCGCTGGAACCACTGCAGGCGGAGACGAACGCCATCGCGAGCAGGGCAAAGACAGTGGCCGGTCCCTTGACCCGGCCAGCGAGATGACGTGTCATTCGGAGTCCTCCTGTGGGGCGAGTGCCCGTTGTCTCAAGCCAGTTTCAGTCCGCAGGTGATGCAATACAGGAGCGGCACTCGCGCACGAAGGCCGCAATCTCGGGGCAATGGGCGGCGGTGTTGAATTCAGCTGGGCCTGGCCATTCCCGGCGTCGGCTCCGGCCGCTTGCGCAGGCCGTCGTCGCGCATCGCCGGCACGTCATGTCGTGAAATCGCACGCGGCGAGAGCGCGTTCTCCGAAAGGCGGATCCATGGCGCGGTGCAGCTCTCCGGCGAGCGGGCCCCATCGGCCCCGGAGCTGCTGGTCCTCGGTCATCCGCCCTCCTCGGGTGCCTCCCCCGGGTGCATGCACGGTGACGTTAGCACTGGGCGTGCAAAAAATAAAGTATCCGTTCGCAACACTTTGGGCGCAATGTCACGGGTCAACTCCGTACCGCACCGCGCCCGCACCTTGACGCCGGGCGGGCGGGTGATTATTAAAGGGTGATGTCAGCAGACCGGAACATGGTCGCCGGGGCGCCGCGGACCAGCCATAACCTCGCGCTCCTGGCCGAGAGATCATTCGAGCGCCTCGGTGACCACGAGTCCCTGATCTTCGAGGGCACGCACTACCGCTCCGGCCAGTTGTTCGACCGGGCGCGCCGGGCCGGCGCGGGGCTGGCCAGCCTCGGCATCTGCGCTGGTGACCGGGTGGTAATCCTGATGGCGAACTGCCCGGAGGTCGCGATCGCCTACAACGCCATCTGGCGGGCGGGCGCGGTCGTCACGCCGGTCGTTTTCCTGGTGACCCCGGCGGAACTCGAGCACATCCTGGCGGACTCGGGCGCCGCCGCCGTGATCACGACGCCCGAGTTGCTCGCCACGGTGACGGCCGCAGCGGCCGGCGCGCCTGCGTTGCGCCAGGTGATCGTGGTCGGCGGCGGCTCACCCGGGCAGCTTCCCGCGCATGTCAGCGCCATCGACTTCGCCGAGCTTGAGGCGGCCGCGCCCGGCAGTGTCACCCTGCGGTCCGACGATGATCTCGCGACGCTGATGTATACCGGCGGCACCACCGGCAGGTCGAAGGGCGTCATGCTCTCCCACCGCAACCTTTACTATTGCGCCGCGAGCTCGCATGAGGCCTCGCAGGAGCCCGGAATTACCCGGACGCTGGTGCCGCTGCCACTTTCGCACGCCTATGGAATGATCGTCACGCTGGTCGGTTTTCATGCCACCGAACCCGGGATTGCCGTGCTGCAGCGCTGGTTCGATCCAGCGGAATGGCTGGCAATGGCGCAGCGATACCGAGTGCAGCGCACTGCAGTCGTTCCGGCAATGATTCAGATGCTGCTCGCCCAGCCGCTTGAGGAGGCTGACCTTTCCGCGCTTGTCTACGTCAATTGCGGGGCCGCGCCGCTGGCGGCCGAGACCCGTGCGCAATGGGAGCGGCGAGTGCCCGGCTGCCAGGTCCTCGAGGGCTATGGCTGCACGGAGTCCGGGGCGGTGATCTCCGTCAGCCCGCCGGGATCGTACCGGCCGGGCTCGGCCGGCCTGCCCATACCGGGCTATCAGGTCGCGATCCGCGACGAGGCCGAGCATGACCTGCCGCCCGGCGCGGACGGTGAGATCTGCGTGCGATCGGAGGGAGTGATGACCGGCTACTGGAACTCCCCCGAAGAGACCTCGCGGACGCTGCGAGGCGGCTGGCTGCACACCGGGGACATCGGCCATCTCGACGAGGACGGGTACCTCTACGTGGTCGACCGGATCAAGGACCTGATCATCCGCGGCGGCTTCAACGTCTTCCCCCGGGACGTCGAGGACGTGCTGGTGCAGCATCCCGCCGTGGCCATGGCGGGGGTGGTCGGCAGGCCGGACCCGCGGCTCGGGGAGGAGGTCGTGGCGTTCGTGTCGCTGCGGCCCGAGGCGCAGGCAGCGGCCGCTGAACTCACCGCGTTTACCCGCGAGCGGCTCGCTGCGCACAAGTATCCGCGCGAGATCCGCATTCTCGACGCGCTGCCGCTGACCAGCGTCGGCAAGCTGGACCGCAAGGCGCTGCGCGCCCGCCTGCGCGGAGGCTGAGGCCGGGCAGGCGGCGGCCCCGGCGGACCGGAGATCTCCTCCGCGGGCCGGCGTCCGGCGCGCTAGATGCTGAACCCTGCCTCGCGGAGCAGCGAGGTCATGATGGTGACGACGCTGCTCCTGGCCTGCTGAGGGCTGAGGCCGACGTCTGCTCGCAGCGAGTCCCAGAACGCCCAGATGCTGATGCCGTGCAGCGAATCCGCTAGCACCCGGCGCTGCTCGCCCGCGAGCTTCCCGAGCTCGGCGGCGAACACCGCCTCAAGCTCGGCCCGGGCGAGCGCGATCATCCGCCGTTTGCTACGGCGCAGTTCCGGTGAGAACGGCTGCTGGACCCGCGCCGCCCGCCAGCCGGGCGTCATCTGCTCGTGCACCCGGGTGCGCTGATCGGCGAAGTGCTCGATTCGGTCAGCAAGCGGCAGGTCCGCCGCGATCGGCCGGACGATCTGCAGCAGTACCTCCAGGTCGCGCCGGCCGGCCTCGAGCAGCAGCGCCTCCATGTCGGCGAAGTGCTGCCAGACCGTGCGGAGCGATACCCCGGCCCGCGCGGCCACCCGCGGCGCCGTCGGCCGCAGGTCACCCTCCGCATGCAGCGCGCGCATGGCGTCGACGATCGCCCGCCGGGTCTGGTGCGACCGGGCCATCCGGCCGTCGGCCGGCTTTGCATCGGACAGCAGGCTGGCGATGTCGGAGCGCAGGATCTTGGCATCCTCGCTGCCGAGCGCCGACAGGTAGGAGTCGAGCCGCTCCCAGGAGTTCCGTACGTTCGGCGGGGTCTCTGCGAGAGTCGTCACTGCCGGAGCCTTCCGCGTCAGCCGGAGCAAGAATGCCGAAATTATAGCATACCCCGTGCAAATACTTCCGGGTCCGCTCCGCCGCGCGGCGCTGGCCAGTGATTTTGACTATATACGAGCCGCCCGGCCTCGCCGCCTGCCGTGCCGCAGTGCCGCCTGGCGCCGGTAAGGAGCGGCCGGCGGGGTCAGCTGGGGTACAGCGCTGATGTCCAGATGTGCAGCAGGGTGGCGACCAGGGTCTCCTGGTCATCGAACGGGGGCGTGCCGGTGGCGGCGAGGTAGTACAGGCGCTCGCCGAGCCAGGTCAGCGAGCTGGCGAGTGCGGCGATATCGACCCCGCTGAGCCGCCCGAGTGCCACCGGGTCGCTGTTGATCTGCGCTAGCGCGGCATCGGTGAAGCTCTTCATCTGGTCCAGCCACAGCTCGGTCAGCCGCGGGTCGGTACGCCAGTTCTCCACGATCGCGCGCAGGATACCGGCGGGCGCCAGCCGTGATCCCCTCGCGCAGCGCCGCCGCCTTGTCCGGCGGTCCCGCCAGCCAGGGCCGGGCAGCATCGTGTCCCTGAGCGACCGCCCGCCGGACGAGTTCCGCGAGCACGTCGTGCTTGCTGTCGAAGTAGAAATAGAAGGTTCCGCGCGACACGGCGGCAGCCGCCAGGATGTCGCTGACCGCGAGATCGCCGAATTGACGGTCCGCCAGGAGGCTGGTGGTCGCGGCCAGGATCGTCTCGCCGCTCACGCTCGGCGGGACCTACGGCGCACTGCATCTCGCCGTCGACGATGCCGATGCCGTGTTCCGGGCCGCGCTCGACGCTGGCGCGACCGAGTTCGAGCCACTGCACGACGCGTTCTGGGGCGACCGGACTGGCCAGTTCATCGACCCGTTCGGCCACCGGTGGGCTCTGGACCAGCACCTTCGTGATGTCCCGCATGACGAGGTGGTGCGCCTTGCCGCCGAGGCCTTCGCCCGCCCGCAGGACGCCTGACGGCTGGGACTGCCCCGCCGAGCCGGACCGGGCCGGCGCCGCTGCGCCGGGGGCTAGGAGCGCACCCACAGGCAGAACGGGTGCCCGGCCGGGTCCAGGTAGACGCGCACCTTCTCCTGCGGCTGGTAGTCGGCGAGCGCGGCACCGCAGGCGATCGCATGGGCCCCGGCGGCGTCGAGATCATCGACGACAGCCCGGCGCCGCCGCCGGGCGCTGCGAGCGTCACCCACCCCGGCTCGTCCGTTCGCACCGGCCAGCCGAATAGCCGCCGGTAGAAGGCGGCCAGCTGGCCGGCATCGGGCGCGTCGAGCACGGTGGCCGTGAGCGTCAGTTCTGGCCGCTGAGTCACGCTGTGCCTCCCGGGTTCTCGCCGTCGTGACGAGCCTAGGCAATCCGTGCAGCGCACCGTCGGCGAAGGCCGGCACATCGCCGCGCGCAACGGCGCGGGCGGGCCGCTGCGGTAGCGCAGCGGCACTGCACCATAATGGCGTCGCCAAGCGGGACCGGCTCGCTCATGGGGGCGCACCCGCGCCCGCGTCATGCTGGCCAACCGGCGGCTTTCGCGGGTGCGCCGCGCGCTCACGGCCGGTGCGAGGACGATCGACACCAGCCGCGGGAGTGGCGGGGCACAGAGGGGAACGGACATGCCAAGCTCAGGGATCCTTGACCTGGCCATCGGGCTGGCCTTCGTCTTCGGCGCCACGGCCGCCCTCAGCTCGGTCGGCACCGAGCTGATCGCGCGCTGCCTGGGGCTGCGCGGGGCGTACCT
>WNGE01008332.1_pt1 | contig 11086 bp, 10 predicted proteins | sample 5400651 | NCBI WGS metagenome assembly WNGE01 (sample SAMN13153370, study PRJNA577476) | soil metagenome | isolation source: 60 cm soil or saprolite under grassland replicate 2 | place: USA:California | collected 2016-06-15 | reverse complement strand
TTTGCACGGATTCAAGGCAATGATAGTTTCGCGATCTAGAACTAGACAATCACGGCTTAAATGCTGAAGTCACAGCAGTACAATAGCTCAATCAAGGCGAAAGAAAGAAAAGTGCTGTACATCTTTTCTTTCTTGATTTTTTGGTACTTTTTTATCAAGGAAAAAGTACAGAAAAATATAATTAACTTAAACAGCTCTAAATTGTCAAATAAAAATCATGAATCCTAAAGTAGAAATATTAAAAAAGAAGATCGAACAGAGCAAGTGGGGCGGTGGCGAAAAAAGAATTGCCGCACAACATCAGAAAGGAAAACTTACTGCACGTGAACGTATAGAGTTGTTGATAGATCCGGGCTCATTCGAAGAGATAGGTGCGCTGGTCATTCACCGCACGATTGATTTTGGTATGAATAAACAACATTACTATGGTGACGGTGTGATCACTGGTTATGGTACAGTAAATGGAAGACTGGCATATGTTTTTGCCCAAGATTTTACTGTATTTGGAGGAGCACTCTCAGAAACACATGCAGAAAAAATTTGCAAAATCATGGACCTTGCAATGAAAACAGGCGCACCCGTTATCGGTCTCAACGATAGTGGTGGTGCAAGAATCCAGGAAGGTGTAAGATCGCTTGGTGGTTATGCAGAAATCTTTTACATGAACGTGCAGGCGTCGGGGGTGATACCGCAAATATCTGCGATCATGGGCCCATGTGCAGGCGGTGCTGTTTATTCCCCGGCGATGACGGATTTTACTATCATGGTGGAAAATACAAGCTACATGTTTGTTACAGGACCAAATGTTGTAAAGACGGTTACCAATGAAGAGGTAACTTCTGAAGAATTGGGCGGTGCATCTACCCATTCTGTCAAATCAGGAGTTACACATCTTACTGCAGCAAATGATATGGATTGTATTGCACAGGTAAGAAAGTTATTGAGTTACGTGCCGCAGAATTGCGAAGATGTTGTACCTAAATTACCCTATACGTTAAGCGATGAAACACGCGAAGTGCTAAATAATATTTTGCCCGACAGCACCAACCAGCCCTATGACATGCGCATGGTTATAGAAGGAATCTGTGACACAGATACTTTTTTTGAAGTGCATAAGGAATTCGCAGAGAATATCGTTGTTGGTTTTGCGCGATTAGCGGGAAGAAGTATTGGCATAGTTGCAAACCAGCCCATGAGTCTTGCTGGTGTACTTGATATCAATAGTTCAAAAAAAGGTGCAAGATTCACCAGGTTCTGCGATTGCTTCAACATCCCTTTATTGGTGTTGGTTGATGTGCCCGGTTTCCTTCCCGGCACAGACCAGGAATGGAATGGCATTATTATAAATGGTGCAAAGCTGTTGTATGCATTTAGCGAAGCAACCGTGCCGCGTGTTACCGTTATCACGAGGAAAGCTTATGGCGGCGCTTATGATGTAATGAACTCAAAACACATTGGTGCGGATATCAATTATGCGTGGCCATCTGCAGAGATAGCTGTAATGGGTGCAAAAGGTGCCAGCGAAATTATCTTTAAGAAAGAAATTTCAGAAGCTGCCAATCCTGCTCAAAAGCTGCTGGAGAAAGAAGCAGAATACGCAGAAAAATTTGCAACCCCTTATCTGGCGGCCGAACGTGGCTTTGTTGATGAAGTGATCGAACCAAAAGAAACAAGAAAAAAACTTATTAAAGCATTTGCAATGCTTGAAAACAAAGTAGCAAAACGTCCAAGAAAAAAACATGGAAATATTCCCTTATAGTCTTTATAGCAAAGCTTTGAGCACTGGCTGAGACTACCGTTTTATAAGCAGGCTCTCCGATATTCAAACGACCAACAGTTGAAGAACAGTTTTCCAAGTTTAATTATACAAAAAACATAACTGCGATTACTACCTATTGATTAAAACAGGTGACAGAAACAATACGTTTCCTCTTGGTCGGTATCAGGTATCACTATACGCCATCCAGTGCCCGCATACAAATAGCTGAACAGCAGAGTCTTGTAAATTTATTAAAGTAACCGCTGCTGCTACGTCTATAATTCGTTCAACAATAAATCAAAATGATTATCTAAATAACTTTACATACTTTTTCAAAACTCATTGCATATGTCTTCAGACAAAATAAACGGAATAGATCTTTATTGGGAACTTACCGGTTCAAAAGGTGCACCGCTGGTTTTAGTTCATGGTTCCTGGGGTGATCATCACAATTGGGATAGTGTAGTAACCGAACTCTCAAAAACTTTTCGCGTACTTACTTACGATAGGAGGGGGCATAGCAAAAGCGAACGCCTGAATGAACAGGGTAATATTGAAGAAGATGTTTCTGATTTAATTGCGCTGATAGAATATTTGAATTTATCTCCTGCACATATAGCGGGTAACTCAGGTGGCGCCGCTATTGTACTTAGAACAGCGGCAAGGAGACCCCAGGTATTTAAAACTTTAATCGCTCATGAACCTCCGTTGTTTGCTTTGTTAAAAGAAGTTCCGGAAGCGCAACCAATTTTGCAAATAGTGAGTAATCGCATTCAGGCAGTGGCGAGTTTGATTGCAAAGGGAGAAAATGAGGAAGCGGCAAAACTGTTCGTGGAAACAATAGCGTTTGGTGAGGGAGCGTGGCAACAGCTTCCTGCAGAAGTGAAACAAGCTTTTATTTACAATGCCCCAACTTTTTATGATGAGGTTCAAGATTCTGAAAGTTTGCAAATAGATACCAATAAACTAACTGATTTTAATAAACCAGCACTGCTAACAAACGGTACTGAGAGCGCTCCCTTTTTCTCGTGGGTTGTAAATAAATTAGCAAACGCGATTCCTCATGCGCAAAGAATAATTTTTGAAGGTGCGGGTCACGTTCCACATATGAGTAATCCGGAAAAATATGTAGAAGCAGTAAAAAAATTTTGCTTGCAACAAACATAACTATTATATTTTTATCTGTGGAGATCTTAGCAGAGCTTAGCATGAGCCTGTAAAATCAGCATTTTACGAGCCTTTAATTAGATTTGAAACACTATTCAGCGGGGCTTAATGCCAGAATTGTCGAACCTTGTTATCGAAGATTTGGAGAGAATTATAAACTTTATTGAGCACGGCGAATAAGAAAGTAGCAGAAGCGGACTGCGTCCGCCGAAGCCCACGCGAAATTGAAGAATGTATGTTAAAAAGGCGAAGCCCATCTACGCTAAAGCTTCGGTGGGCGAAGGCGAGTTGAGGATGCCAAGTTCGAACCAATTTATGGCTGACCTCAACAAAATTGCCGAATTTTTTTCCACTTTGCTTTAAGCACAGTGGGATGCAAATAAAAGAAAAAATAGGAGTAAATCTGCCTTTCTGTGACTTTTTGTCTTTAGACTATAAAAGTGGTGACACAAGTCTTGCGGTTTTTTCAATAAGCTTTTTATTCCATGAACGCATTTCCCATTTCCCTGCATCAATTTTTTCAGCGTTTTTTATGTCCTCGTAAAAGACACAGGTCAGTTCACCCGCTAATTCCTCGTTATACACAATTGCATTCACCTCAAAATTCAGATCAAAACTGCGGGCGTCCATGTTCGCAGTTCCTACAATAACCGTCTTTCTATCAGCAACCAGTGTTTTAGCATGCACAAAGCCCTTCCTGTACATATAAACCTCTACACCTGCATTCAGCAGGTCACCATAATAGGAACGGGCAGCAGCATTTACAATTGCCGAATCTGAGACCCCAGGCACCAATAGTTTTACGGAAACTCCCCCCAGTGAAGCCACTATCAGTGCATCAAGTATGCTTTCACCGGGAATGAAGTAAGGTGTAGAAATAAGAATTTCTTCAGTAGCCAGGTTAATAGCTTGCAACAGGGAAAATAAAACGGTTGGCGTATCAGAATCAGGACCGCTCCCGGCTATCTGTACGATTTTGTTACCTGTAACCGGTAAAGAAGAGGGTCGTGGAAAAAAGAGTTCATTGGGTTCCAGGTCATCTTTTGCACAAAAATTCCAGTCGCATAAAAAAAGATATTGAAGGTAAAGAACACCGGGCCCTTCAATGCGCAGATGTGTGTCCCGCCAAAATAATTTTTTCTCAGCATCAGGTTTATTCACATATCTATCGCTTACATTAATACCGCCTACAAAAGCGATGTGGCCATCCACCACAATTATTTTACGGTGGTTTCGGTAATTGACCCGGATACCCAGCGCCAGCAAGGTCATTTTGTAAAATGGAAAGACCTTCACACCGGCGGTTTTCAGGCGGCGAACCAGTTTCCGGCGAACAGACCGGCTGCCAAAATCATCATAAATAAAACGAACAGCTATACCTTCTTTTGCTTTTTGGACCAACACCTGCTCAATTGCTCTTGCAATTTCCCCGTCCTCATAAATATAATATTCGATATGAATATGGGTTTTTGCTGCCTCCAGTGCCCGCAATACCTCAGGAAATTTATTCTCTCCATTTATCAGGAGCTTTACGGCATTATTTGCAGTTAAGGCACTTTTAGTGTTTTTAGCCAGCATGTATGCCAGTTTTTTAGAACTCTGAACAGCAGTACCGGCATTTTCAAAATTGTGTTTGGAATATTGCAGTATCTCCTCATTTAATTTTTTTGCCAGCTCATCATCCCGGATTAATTTTTTACTATACATCTTACGTATCCGGTGATTAACACCGAAAGAGAAATAAAAAATGATTCCTGCAAAAGGAAGGAAGATCACAAGCAGCAGGTATGCTAATGCCTTTGTACTTGTACTGGTATCGTAAATAATCCGAAGGCAAACCAACACCAGCACAACTATATAAATTATCTCGTAAACAAGAAGCCAATTCATTTTTTTACAAGTTCATTTAATACAAAGATGAATAATTACCCCGTTGACCTCTTAACGAGTAAAAGCCCATCTCGTTTAGTTTTTTGGTAATTACTTCCGGAATGCAGGATTTAAAGCTGTAATGATTCATTAAAATCCCTTTTATATTTTGGCAAAACACCAGTATCCCAAAGATTACCAGGTCTTCATCTTTACCGTAGGGATGCGAGAACCGGTGGCATTCGGAAATAGAAAAATTATTTTCGCTGATAAAATATTTTTCCTGTATCCATAACAAATCATCTCCAAATAAAACAAAATCCTCAACATATCCTTTTTTATGTAAGTCGATAATAGCACGATGGAAGCCGTGATAACTGCGCATAACTTGTTTTTTATGAAATAAATTTTTTCAAAATAGTTGAGGATCTTATTTTGCGTGTCTACAAAGGTCTTATCCAAAATCTTATCTGTCAATGTCAGTATTATCGGTTATGTGGCATTAATTATTTTATCTCCACTTTTCTTATCATTGACTTCAATAGTGTATATCGTAAACTCATGACACTTTCACTAAGAGTTATTTTTTGCAAGCGAATTCTCCTTACTGATCACTTTTATCTTCCTGTGAGTAATTACGGTTGATTTATTCAACTATGCATTATGTACTACCGGTGGAGAGCAACCGCAGGGAAAAGAGAAGTTTTTCTCAATGAACCCGTATTTTTTCCTGGGAACTCAGTTGCTGTCTTAATTTTTTTAAGTTTTGACCAGGTAAATAACTTTTTCAAAGACACATATACTTGCAGAAATAATAGCAATATCCTTTGTGTCGTGTTAAGATCAGAATAATACAAATCATTGAAGTAATTATAGTCACTTCAGTAGTGTATCAATTTAAGCCACCAAGGCACAAAGACACGAAGAATATACATAGAAAATCTTTAGACTAAACTTTGTGTCTTTGAGATTTTGTGGCTCAAAAATTCAAACTAAGACACTACTTTCACTTCAAATGTTCCCTGAGCATCCATGCCATTTTTTCATGTACCTCCATAATTCCTGTAATGAAATCACTGGTTCCGGCGTCATGAAATTCATCGGCAAAACGGTTAATGTTTTCCCGAAAGTGAATGATAATGCTTTCGTGGTCCACCAATAGCTCTTTCACAAAACCTTTGCCGTCATTTTTTTGGCTCGGTTGCTCGGTTAGATGGGTGAGTTGCAAAAACTCTTTCATAGTCGCCGGCGCATAATGTCCCAGTGAACGGATGCGCTCTGCTACATCATCCACAATCTTGTCCAGTTGCTTATATTGTTCTTCAAAGAACACATGTTTTTCATGAAAATCTGGTCCTTCTACATTCCAGTGAGCATTTCGTGTCTTAACAAAAAGTAAAAACTCGTCCGATAATAAACTGTTGAGCAAATGAGATTCTTCGGAAAGATTTTCAGAATTAATACCAATGTGGAGATCCATATTCTGCTATTTTTTACATTTCTTAAAATTGCCGGTAATAAATGATCTTTTCTACCAGCGGTGTAAAACTATTCAGACTGACAATGGACGGCAATGGATAAACAACTGCAAATGATATATATTTTACCTATAAGAATTAATCCTTCTTCAGATCCAGAGGTGAAGGCAAGCATCCTCTCTCATGCTGGCAAATACGCACAATAAAATGTCTTTGATGGAAATAAAATAACAACGGTCGAACGTTGCCATTTACTAGTGACAATTTCTATCGGTTTTCCTTTTATCATGTTAGCGGCAGTTAATTTGATTAGCAAAAGATTGCCTAAACTCCAAAGGGGGAAGGTTCGTTTTTGCCTTAAATAACTTGCTAAGGGATTGCAGATGTTCAAACCCCAGTTCATAAGCGATTTCACTAATCGATAAATTGGTTGTCGATAGTTTTTCTTTTGCATTTTCAATTAACTTCTCATGACCTTTCACCATGTGCGATTCTTGCCCCATCTAAACCGCGTTTTATCCTCTCCAGTATAATCGGGATCGAGGTAGATATGCAAACTGCATATATGGTTGTCCCGAAATTTGAACACATTGCAAAAGCGTCCGCCGGGCGTTTTGCCTCCCTCCCATATTTTACCGGACATTTTACCATGCGAAGTTCCTTCAACAACAACATAGTCACCTGAAGGAATAAAAATGAAGTTGTCATAATCGTGACGGATGAATTCCAGTTCGTCCTGGAAACCTTTCACCATTTCGAAAAACGATTCCCGCCCAAATCCAAATCCAAACTTGGGAAAATAAATTTCAGCGTCTTCATGAAACAAATCAAGAACGTCTGGACGTCCCTGGTCCGCCCTAATGAAATATTCACGGGCAATTGATATTTTATCCTGATCGTTCGAACTCATTTTAATTTTTTTTTACTTAGCCGATTCGGTACTGACCGCCGTCGACGACAATGGCCTGCCCCGTAATAAAGGCAGCATCATCGCTTGTTAAAAAAAGAATTGCACCAGTAATGTCTTCTGGTTCTGCAAGTCGCTTGATCGCTTGTTGTTCCCATGTGGCACGTTTCATTTCATCTGGTTGGGATGCAGTTGCTAAAGTATTAGTGAGGCCGGGTAAAACAGAGTTAGCAGTAATACCATGATTTGCTACATCATTAGCAAGACCTCTCATGAATCCAATAATTCCCATTTTTGAAGTAATATAGTGACTCATGCCGGGAATAGCCAGCCCAACCATGTTCGATGATATTCCAACAATCCGTCCCCACTTTCTCTTTCTCATCGTTGGTAAGAAATATTTTACACTCAGAAACTGTGAATCTAAATTCGTTGCCATTGTCTTTCGCCATGTCGGAAGATCCAATTCATCGATAGTTCGATTTGGAAAATATCCTGCATTATTCACAACGATATCTACTCCACCCAATTCCTGGCTTTTAAGGAATACCGAATGCCAATCTTCTTCCTTTGTCACGTCAAGCTGAAATCCATGTGCAGTGGAACCAACCTTGTCTACGGTTTCCTGTGGCACTTTGAGGTCCGTTGCAATAACGTGTGCTCCCCTCTCAGCCAATGCCAGGGCTATTGCCTGGCCGATGCCTTGGGCGGCACCTGTCACCAGTGCGATGTGCCCCTCATGTGTTCTGAATGTAGTTTTCATTTTTATTGCATTCGTAGATTGGTATATTGATTTGAGCCAAAAATTAGTTGCATTTAGGATTACAGTTGAATCAGGTTCAGCGAGGCGACTGAACCTTGGCCTGTTGAAGTTTGCTGCCATTGGCCAGGTCGCCCAGGTCAATTACTGCAAATCCAAGTGCCTTGATAATTTCACTCACTTCTAATTTTGAAGAAATATCGTCACCGGAAATAAACAGCACTCTTCTTCCACCAGCCTGTTTTGGATCTTCAGCCAGGATCTTAAAAGAAAGGGTGTTAAATGCTTTCACGATCCTTGCTCCGGGAAGAAGTTCAGCGACTACCTGCGAAGAAGATTTCCCCTTAAGATCTGCTACCTGAAAGTCGGGTGCATATGTAATAAAGTGATTGGTAGCATCGATAACAATTTTGTTTGTCCAGTCAGCCACTCCTGTCAGTGACGAAACCTGTAACCATGGCAGGGATAAAAGTACGATATCTGCTTTGGCAGCGTCTTCCACTGATCCCGCCTTTGCACCAACGCCTAATGATTTTACGATTCCTTTCAAAGAGTCAGGCCCATGGCTGTTACTTATTACAACAGGAAAGCCCGCTTTAAGTAAATGTTGCGCTACGGTTTGTCCAATATTGCCTGCCCCTATAATACCAAATGATTTTTTCATAACGTCTTTTTTGTTTGTTTCAATATAAAAGTAGATTGCTGCCTGAGGACTGAAAATGACCTCTAACAAAAAATCGGGTTGATATACGCCAATTGAAATTTTTTCATGTTACTTTTTGATAGCTTCATTTCGTTTTCATATAATTTAATTGACAAATTTTTTTATTGCCTTAGTAGATTGGTATATTGATTTGAACCGTGGGAAATAGTTCAAGAGCATTACCTCCTAACACCTGCCTTTTTTCTTCTCCCGAGAGTTCTGTACTGTCAGTCACATTGATCTTGCTTCGAACTGCGATATCCTTGCGCAGGTACGGAAAGTCTGTTCCAAACAACACTCTATTCACACCAGCGATCTGGCGGAGTGTATGTAGTACCGGGTCTGACCAGGCTAACGCTGTATCCCAAAAAAGCTTTCGAAATGTTTCGGCGGCTGTGCCTCTATTTGAACTGTCTCCCATTATATTCATCTCATCCACTATTGCAAATCTTCCCGCCAGGTAGGGGACTGTTCCCCCGGCATGCGAGAATATATATGTGACATCCGGTGTAGCAGAAAAAGTACCTCCATAATGCAATTGAGCAATTGCCCTGGTTGTGTCGACTGGAAAGTCAATCAGGTTGTCGGTAAGACCGAGACGATGTGCACCCGGATCGGGAGAAGCATTAGGATGGACATAGACCACCGTCCTATGGCGTTGCAGTTCATCGAATAAAGGCTTCACCGACGGGTCGCCAAGATAGATACCATTTGAGTTAGTAAAGAGCACTACGCCATCCAGTTTTAGCACATCGAGAGCATACTTCATCTCGTCAATAGCATCATTTATGTTTGACATGGATACACTTGCAAATGCACCGAAACGCTTGGGATGTTTGGAAATAAGCGAAGCGGCAAGTTCGTTACACTTCCTTGCAAGTTCGCGTGCCGCATGCTTATCCGGCAATTGTATACCTGGTGTACTTATCGAAAGTATAGCAACATCGATCCCGGCTTCGTCCATAAATGCAAGCGAACCTTTAGGCGTCCAGCTCTGCGGTTTAAGTCCGCCAACAGGACTTTCTTTTTCATTAGTCGCCTCAAAGAAAAAATCAGGCAACATGTGATGGTGTGTATCAATGGTTAAAGGCATGATTGTTAGATTAAAGGCGTGTACAAAATAGCCCGATAGCTATTTTGTACACACCAGTTTTATTCATTAAAAAGGATACTGCCTTTGAGTGCTTCGCGAGTTGATCCATATCAGATCGGTAAAATCCTCCAGGCTGTGCGGGCCCGTGCGTCCCCAACCACTGTCTTTCACACCACCCATGGGTGCGTGGATTTCCTCGTTTACAGTAGGAGAATTAACATTTACTACACCATGGAGGATCTTTGAAGCCAGTTCAAAACCCTTGTAGGTATCCTTCGTAAAGATGGATGATACTAAACCATATGAAACACGATTGGCTACTGCAACTGCTTCTTCAGCAGTATCTACTGCTTCAACAATCACTACCGGACCGAATGTTTCCTCATTCGATACAATAGCATCGTAAGGAACATCAGTCAGAATAGTTGGGTGGTAGATTGGCCCTTCAAAACTGCCACCTGCCGCTATCTTTGCGCCCTTGCTGACAGCATCTTTCACGCGCTGGTCTACCATTTGGATGGCAGCTTCGGTGATTAGCGGACCGATGATGGTTTTATGATCTTCCGGATCACCAAATGGCAGAGAATTGGTCCTGGCAATAAATTTCTCCAGGAATTGATTGTAAATCTTTCGTTGTATAATGATCTTTCTCGTATTCATGCAAATCTGACCCTGGTGAAAGAAAGACCCAAAAGTAGCGGCCCGGACAGCATCATCAACGTCTACATCATCCAATATGATCATCGGATTATAACCACCCAATTCCAGTACTGTTCTTTTTAAAGTTTTACCGGCACGCTCAGCAAGGTACCTGGCCGTCTTTACTCCGCCGATCAGGTTTATTAACCGTACGTTTGGATTCTCAAATATCTCGTCGGACATGTTTCCCGCGTCACCAGGTGCATGCGTTACCACGTTTATCACACCCGGCGGAAAGCCTGCTTCGTCGGCAATTTCGGCGATCATAAGACCCGCTGAAATTGGGGCAAATTCAGATGGTTTGACAACAACAGTGTTGCCGGCGACTATAGGCGATATTGCAGTACGCCAGGAAAGTATATTGGCCCCATTCCACGGGGTAAAGCTTGCTACTACACCAAGCGGCCTGCGGACTCCCATTGAGAATGACCCCGGCACATTTGTTTGCAAAACTTCCCCTTTAATATGATATGCCCATCCTGCACCTACCTCAAGAGTTTCGGCAAGCAAGTCCTGCTGGAATGTAGCAAATGAAATAGTACTTCCGGTTTCTTTCGCCAGGATTTCGGCAATTTCAGATCGCCTTCTTTTTATTATGGCTGCTGCCTTAAATAACAGTTCGGCTCTTTGTGCCGGCGTGGTAGCGGCCCA
>WNGE01017366.1_pt1 | contig 11093 bp, 8 predicted proteins | sample 5400651 | NCBI WGS metagenome assembly WNGE01 (sample SAMN13153370, study PRJNA577476) | soil metagenome | isolation source: 60 cm soil or saprolite under grassland replicate 2 | place: USA:California | collected 2016-06-15 | reverse complement strand
GGGGTAGCAGCAACGACCGAAGGGAGGCAGCTGCGGACCCCCTGGCTCGTCGAAGGTCCGCCAGAGGGCGGGGCTTCGAGGAGGAGATCAAGGGGTCCAGGGGGGGTAGCAGCAACGACCGAAGGGAGGCAGCTGCGGGACTCCGACGCTCGTGCGATATGGTCCGGACCGTGCGCCGACGGATCGACGCGGGAATCCTCCTTCTCCTGACTCCCCTGCTGTGGGGCGCAACGTTTCCGGCGACGAAGATCGCCCTCCGCCGGCTGCCCGTTGCCACGTTCATGGCCTGGTCCAGGACCTTGGGTTTCCTGGCGATCCTGGCCATGGTCCCGCTGATCCGCGGGGCCGGCTTGGGGCACGGTCGCCGTATCCGAGAGGTCCTATGGCCGGGGCTCATCCTGGGAGCCCTGATGTTCGTTGGGTACCTGCTACAAACCGAAGGCCAAGCTCGGACCACCGCCACGAACGCGGGGTTCATCACCGGCCTCTATGTTGTATTCGCGCCCATCCTGGCAGCCGCGCTACTTCGCCATCGGGTCCCGGGCGCAGTCTGGCTGGCCGTCTTCCTGTCACTGATCGGCCTCAGCCTGCTCTCCATTCGCGACCTCGGCGAAATTCGCCTGCACGTGGGTGACCTTCTGGTCCTTGCTGGAGCGGTCGGGTGGTCAGGACATATCAGCGCCGTCGGCTATTTCTCTCCCCGCTTTCCCGCGTGGATGCTGTCGCTGGCCCAAATGGGGGTGGCATCGCTGCTTCATATCGCGCTGGCCACGACGACAGGGATCCGGCTGGGCGCGGTAGCGTCCGCGGACGTTTGGCCGCTGCTCATCGTCACGGGAGTCATCGGGTCTGGCATCGCATTCACCATCCAGGTGTTGGCACAGCAGACAGTGACGCCGGCCCGCGCGGTGGTACTGCTCGCCGGGGAAACGCTCTTCGCGGCGTTCTTCGCGGCAATCTGGTTGGGCGAGCGCCTCTCCGCCCACCAGTGGGTGGGGGCGACGCTGGTCCTCACCGCCATGGCGTATTCGGAGCTGTCGGCCCGTCGGCCGAAAGAGAGCCTCGTCGACCCCGCAATCCCTTAGCGGCCACCCTGGACAAGCCCTTCGTAGATGCGCCTGGCCGGCACCCCCGTCAACTCGCTGATCCGGCGGGCGACCTCGCGTTTGCGGCCGCCGCCCCGGACCAGGCACGCGGCCAGGCGGACGGCCTCCTCCTCGTCCCTGGCGGGCCGCGTTCCACCGCCCTCCAGCACCACCACGACCTCGCCCTTGAGCTCCCGCGATCCGAGCTGTTCCAACACATCGGATAAGCGGCACCGGATCACCTCTTGGTGGAGCTTGGTGAGCTCGCGCACCACAGCCACCCGCCGCTCGCCGCACGCAGCTAGGAGATCGCGCAGCGAGGACGCGACCCGCTTCGGGGACTCGAAGAGGACGACGGTGCGCGGCTCGACGCTCAGCGCCTCCAGCCGGACGGATCGGGACTTGCCAGATCTGGGAAGGAATCCTTCGAACACGAACCGATCCGTGGGAAGCCCGGAGACCACCAGCGCCGACACGACCGCTGAGGGCCCGGGGATCACGTCCACAGAGACCCCGGCGTCGACACACGCCACCACCAATCGGTAGCCCGGATCCGACAACCCGGGCATGCCAGCGTCCGAGACTACGGCCACGTCCGCGCCACCGGACAGAGCGCGGACTAGCTCGGGGATCCGTTCGGCCTCGTTGCCTTCGAAGAAGGACAGCAACCGCGCCCTGATGCCGAGGCCGTTGAGGAGCCGGCCGGTCCTGCGCGTATCCTCGGCCGCCACCAGATCGACCGCGGCCAGCGTCTTCCTGGCCCGATCGGTCACATCCCCCAGATTGCCGATCGGCGTCCCCACGAGATAAAGGGTGCCGGCCACCCAAGGATTATCGACTCGGGGCTCTCGCCTTGCCTTCCTCCTCCACTTCCCCTCGGTATCCTCGGGAAACGATGGCGACGGAGACGGACACGGAGCCGGGCGACTTCCCGGCCCTCGGCTCGCGGGTACAGCGCCGGGCGAGGCGGGCACCGTGGTACAGGCGTGCGTTCTTCGTGATCTTCGCGGTGACCGCCGTTGCCGCAGGCCTGCGCTTCTACCACCTGTCTGCTCCCCACGCGTACGTATTCGACGAGGTCTATTACGCCAAGGACGCCTGTCTGGATGCGGGGTTCCCCTACAAGCGCTGTCAGCTGAACAGCCCTAACGAGCAGACCGTCACCGTTCATCCTCCGCTTGGGAGGTGGATCATCGCCGGGGGCATCGCGGCGACGGGCAAGCCGAGCGATTTCGGCTGCCAGTTCGGGGTCGTCTCCCCCCGTTGCCACCCATTCAGCTTCCGAGTGGCGGCGGCAGTTTTCGGGGCGCTGTCCGTCCTGCTCGTGGCCGTACTGGCGTACCGGCTGTTCGCGAGTGCTCTTTGGGCGGGGGTTGCCGGACTGCTTCTGGCCACCGAGAGCCTCAACTTCGTGCAGTCCCGGACGTCGATGCTGGACATCTTTCTGGTGACGTTCGTCGTGGCCGGATTCCTGCTCCTGGTCCTGGACCGACAGTGGGTCGAGCGGCGCACGCCTCAGCCGAGCGATCTCCCCGAAGAGAGCCAGGAAGCATACCTGTTGGAATTGCCGCCCGATCGTCCGCCCGCTCCGATCTTCAGACCCTGGAGACTCGCCGCCGGCATCGCCTTCGGTGCGGCGGTGGCTACCAAATGGTCGGGGGCCACGGCCCTGGCTGCGGCCATCCTCTTGACCATCATGTGGGAGCGGACCAGGCGATCCGAGGTGGGCTTTCGGCACGCCCTCCGGGAAGCTCTCCGAGACGAGGCGTTCGGAATCTTCTTGTTCCTGCTCGTGCTCCCGGCCGCCGTGTACATGGCGAGCTACGCGAAGTGGTTCGCCGACCATCACGGGCTGAACCTGGTCGAGTGGTGGAAGCTGCAGCGAGGGATGGCGGACTATTCCATCCACCTGCGAGCCAAGCACCCCTACTCCTCACCGGCGTGGAGTTGGCTGATCCTCAAGAGGCCGGTCGCTTACTACTACCAATGCTTCCGCAACGCGGCTGGCGGATGCGGGTCCCAGGCAGAGATCCTTGGTGTCGGCAATCCGGCCATCTTCTGGGGCTCGCTGGTCGCCGTTCCCTATGTGCTCGTCTCGTGGGTCCGAAGGCGCGACTGGCGAGCGGGGCTCATCTTCATCCCCTTCGCCCTGCAGTACGGACCGTGGTTCTTCGCCGCACGGACGAACTTCCTCTTCTATCTGGTCCCCGTCACGCCCTTCATGGTCCTGGCGGGGGCGTATGGGCTGAAGGACCTGTTCGAAGTGGAGCTCGGGCCGCGGCGGGTTCGGACGCTTGCTCTTGTCGCAGGTTTCCTCCTGGTCGTCTCGGTCGGCCTCTTCGTCTTCTTCTTACCTGTTCTCACAGGGAGAGCCATCTCATATCATGCGTGGAAGCTTCGCATGTGGTTCCCCAGCTGGATCTAATAGCGATCGGCCGGCACGAGCCGATCGACGGTTCCATCCGCCTTCCCCACGAGGACCTCCGAGACCAGGCTCGGCTCGAACAGGCCATGTCCGACGACTCCGGGGATGGCCTGCAGCACGGCGCTGAGATGCCTGGGATCCGCTACCGACCCCAAGTAGTCCACGATCACGTTCCCATCCGCGGTCTGCTCGGCGTCTCTACGCTCGACGTCACCGAGGGAGGACAGGAGGCGAAGCGTCGATGCCAGCCCGAACGGGAGCACATCCAGCGGAACGGGGGGACCCAACCTTTCCACCAGCTTGTCCGGCGAGACGATCACGACGAACCGGTCTGCCGCCGACGCCACCACCTTCTCGCGAGTGTGAGCGCCTCCTCTCCCCTTGACCAGCCACAGGTCGGGCGCGACCTGATCGGCTCCGTCCACCGCCAGATCCAACCGCTCCATCACGTCGAACGGCTGGAGTTGGAGGCCGAGCGCCCGGGCTGCCTCCTCCGTCCCCTGAGACGTGGCCACGCACACGATATCGAGCTCCCGTCGGGCCAGCGCCGGGAGGAAGTGCGCGACCGTGCTTCCAGTCCCCAGACCGAGTCGCATGCCTTCTTCGACCAGCACGGGCCGGAACCGGAGACCATCGGCCGGGCTCAGGCCGGCGACCTTCGTGCCTTCGAGTCGCTCGTACGTGCCTACGAGAGCGACGTCTGGCGGTTCGCGTACCACCTCACTCGCAACGCCACCGCGGCGGAGGACGTCGCCCAGGAAGCGTTCCTCCGCGCGTATCGGGCGATCGGCAGCTACCGGGGCACCGCAAGGTTCACGAGCTGGTTGCTGCGGATCGTCCGCAACTGCGCCGTCGATGCCTATCGCAAGGCCCGCAAAGAGACCGTGATGTCGGAGCCGGACCGGGCAAGGGGCGGGGATCTCTCCTTGGTCGTCGATCCCCCGAATTCGGTGGAACGAACTCGTATAAACGACGCCATCCGTCGGCTGCCCATGCCGCTCCGGGAGCCCTTCGTGGTGATCGAGATCCTGGGGTTCACGTACGAGGAGGCCTCGACGATCCTCGAGACCCGGATCGGAACGATCAAGAGCCGCATGCATCGAGCCCGAGCCGCGCTGATGGAGGCGCTCGAGGAAAAGGAGGTGGCCGGTGAGATGTGAGGCCGCCCAGAAGAGCCTTTCGGCGGCCATGGATGGCGCCGCGTCGGTATCCCCACAGGTCGATGCGCACCGCAGGTCCTGCCGGCTCTGCGCACGGTTCGAGGAGGGCGCCTGGCGGATCCGCGGCGCGGTTCGGTTCGACTTCCAGATCCCGCCTGCTCCCGACCTGGTTCTGGCCGTCATGCAACGGGTGCAGGACTACGAGGCGGACCGGATGCTGGGCTGGATCCCGGAACCCCACCCCCTGCGCAAGCGCGTGTACCGTCAGCGCTTCGTTCTGGCCGCTCTGGTTACCGGGCTGATCATCGGGATCGTCCTCACGTCGGGTGGGCTGGTCCCGATCGGCACTGAACGCTCCGAGGCAACGGCCGAGGAGATCCCACACGAACTGGTGCGAACAGCGAAGGGACTGAGCGACTACCGGGCCACGTTGGATGTCACCGAGTGGCACTGGACCCGAAGCGTCGCTCTCAGAACGTTCGTTGCCACGCTCATGTTCCGCGCACCCGAAAGCTTCAGGGTCGAGGTCCAGGACACCACGCGCTATCCCTCTCCCGTGTGGCCCCGGAACGACCTGCTCCTCGTCACCGACGGCCGCACCTGGCAGGCCACCGGTCCCGATCCCTGTCCGTCGGCAGCCCTCCCCGTCTGCGCGCATCCCAGTGCTGTGACGCACTCGGTGAGAAATAGAGCCCCCTTCGACTCGCGCTCGTCCATGCCCACCGACGCGATCGTGCCCATGACCGTGCTGGCCGCCTCCGACAGAGTCGAGGTGGTCGGCCCGGACACGGTGGCCGGGCGGGAGGCGGTAGTCGTCGACGTGACCTACCAGGATGGCGCCTCGGTCTTCCAGTACTTGCGGTTCCTGGGCTCGTGGCGTCCGTTCTATCCGCAGGATCGGGTGGCACTGTGGCTCGATCGAGAGACCTGGTTCCCTCTGAAGTACGAGGTGTTTCCCGCGGAGGGTGAGGTGCGGTCCGCGTGGGCGAGCCAGATGGGGCTTCCCAGGGAGCCCCCGGGCAAGCCCGTGTTCGCCGCGGTCGCCCGCTCCTTTGCCGTGACACCTCCTCCCCCCGCCGGCCTGTTCGAGGTTCGTCCCGGGCCGAATGCCATCGACGAGGGGTTCGAGGATTCGGCGTTCCCCAAGCCCCGCGGCGGGCCCTACCCGGCGGGGGACGCCGAGCTCATGACACCACGCGTCTCGGAAGGCCTCAAGCCATGGCGCTACGGCCGGTTCGCCCGTACCGATGTGCGGCCCTACCGCCAAACCATCATGGCCTACTCGAGAGGCCTCAGCTGGTTCACGGTGACCAGGGTGGTCGGATGGAACCAGCCCGGGCTGTTCGGAGTGGGAGCGTTTGCCGAATCCGTGCGGCTGGGCAAGAGCGAGACTGGATATTACGAACCGGCCACGGAGGCCGACCCGAGGAGGCTCGCCCTCCATACCGCAGATGGCGAGTTCCTGGTGACGACGAACCTGCCCCGCGCAGGGCTGATCAGGATCGCCGGTTCGCTCGCGTCGAAGGCCCTGCCGGCGCCCGCCGGTTGGAGGGTCCATCGATGGCCGGGCGGGTCCGTGGTGAACGAACTGACTCTCCGGCAGGCGGTAGCTCGAACCCCCTTCCCAGTCCTGACCCCCTCCTACCTCCCGCCCGGCTACCACGTGGGGCCAGCGGAGACCGTGCGGACCAAGGCCACTGCCGGGATCATGCTGGTGTTCCGGCGGCCCGCCGCGGAGCTCGACGGCTTCGGCCTGCGCCTCTATCAGGCCAACGGACAGTCACTTCCGCCTCCGACCGGGGCCGATCAGCAGGTGGTGAGGGTCGGCGGCCACGCGGGCAGATGGTCGCCCCAGGACCATCTCCTGGAGTGGACGGACGGCTCCATCTACCGCTCGCTGCAAGGACCCGAGTTCGACCTGGGCACGGTGGTGCACGTTGCCGAGTCCCTCAGGCCACCCGTCGCTCGGAGCTCCCCGAGGAGGTCACCGTGAATCGGGACGTCGGAACAGGCCTCCCCTCGCATCCGGGCGCGCACAGGCCCAATCGGATGGCTGCCGCAGGCGTCGCCCTCATCGTCGGCCTCGCAGGCGGTGGGCTCATCGGCCTGCTCACGCACGGCCAGCCTGCTCCGCAGATCCATCGAGCTTCACCGTCGCCTTCCTTCACAGCTCCACCCGTACGCAAGCTGACGCCCGACACCTTGCTCGCCTGGACCCCTGGCGGGCTCCCCGACGGACTGGGGAGGGAAGTGGCGAAGCTCCCCAAGGTCGAGCACCTCGTCAGCGTGATCTCCGGTACCGCCTGGCTGAGCGGCTCGACCGATGCCGACGGAACACGGGTGGACCATCCGCCAGCCGGTCTGTCGATCCCGCTCGAGGTAGGCGGAGCCGACCCGAGCGCGTACGCGTCGTTCCTGGCACCCGCCGACCGCGTGTTCCTTCCGGCACTCCTCAAAGGGGAGGCGCTCCTCGGGACGACGTCGGCGAAGCTTCGACGTCTTGGGCCTGGGAGCACGCTGATCTTCGGGAGCCGTAGGTTACGAGTGGCCGGTGTCGTCTCCGACGCAGCGATCGGTGCCCATGAGGTCCTCGTCTCCCGACGCGTGTCTCAATCGCTGAAGGTCACGCGCGATCGGTATCTGCTGATCGATCCGGCTCGTGGCGCCTCCCGCAAACGGCTGACCAAGGGGATCCGCTCGCTTCTTCCCCCGGGCGTCCTCCTGAGAGTCAGAGGGCCGGGCGAGACACCGTTCTTCCGCCAGGGCGACGCCGTGCTGCCACCCGTGCGGCTGAAGGTCCTATTCGGCGAGTTCGCCGCCAGGCCGACCGCCCGCGGCTTTCTCGACGTCGATCCGGCATGGGTCCGCACGCACATCGTGGTAGTTCGGGTCCCGATCCTGGGGAAGGTCCGGTGCAACCGGGCGCTCATCCCCCAGCTCCGCAATGCGCTGGCCGAGGTGGAACGGGAAGGGCTCGCCGAGTTCATCGACCGCAAGGACTATGCGGGCTGCTATTCGGGGCGGTTCCTCAACCGCAACCCTGAGGCAGGTATCTCCCATCACGCCTGGGGGGTGGCCCTGGACGTCAACGCGTCCACGAACCAGTTCGGCCAGTCTCCCCATCAGGACCCCCGTGTCGTCGCCATCTTCCGCAGGTGGGGGTTCACCTGGGGCGGCCGGTGGCTGCTCCCCGACGGCATGCATTTCGAGTTCGTGTCGTTCCCTTCCGGGGGCTAGCGACCGGCTAGCGCACCTAAGTCGGGTTCGCCCGGTAGGCTGGGTAGCTGATGACTCCACGGCGTCTCCGACCGATTCTGACCTCGCTCCTGGCCGCTGTCCTGATCGCCACAGCGTGCAACAGTGGAAGAAAGCCTGGGCCGCCCGCCAGTACCGGAGCGGACTCCATCGCCGACCTCAAGCAGGGCGCTGTCCAGGTCTCGTTGCTCAGCAGCGAGTCGCCCGTGAAGCCGGGAAAGACCTATTTTGGCTTCGACCTGATCACGAGCAAGGGCGGCGTCATCACCGGCGCCAAGCCGAAGGTATGGCTGGCGAAGGATGAGAGCAGCAAGCCGGTCGGTCCCTTCAGCGCCACCTGGTATCCGTTCACCCCCGCCAACGAGTTCAACGACACATCTCCGCGGTCGGCGCTGCCCGGAACGTACGCCACCGTGATCGACGTCCCATCGGCGGGCAACTGGATCGTGGCCGTCACTGCAGAGGCCGATAACAAACCGGCGGCCGGCACAGCTGCCCTCAAGGCCACCGATCAACCCGTTCCGGCGCAGGTGGGGACCAAAGCCCTTTCCATCAAGACACCCGTCGCCAAGTCAGAAGCGGAGGCGCGCCAGATCTGCACGCGGAACCCGCCCGATCCCCTGCACTACATCTCTCTCGACAAGGCCCTGTCGAACGGGAGGCCCACCGTCGTCGCCTTCGCCACCCCGCTCCTGTGCGAGAGCATGTTGTGCGGGCCGGTGGTGGACGAAACGCTCAAGGCCTTCGAAACGGTGGGGAAGAGCAAAGCGAACTTCATCCACGTCGAGGAGTTCCTTCCCGGCCCGGACCTGAAGCCGCCTCCGGCCACCCTGGAGAACGCCTCTCCCGCCTTCCGCGCGTGGGGGTTCCAGACGGAGCCCTGGGTGATCGTCATCGACAGGCACGGGATCATCCGAGCCAGGTTCGAGGGACCGGTGACGGCTCCTCAGATCGAGGCCGCACTCCAGCCACTGCTGTAGGGAAGCCGCGGTTCCACGCCCGCCTCAGGATGTGCGTTACCCTCGCCACGACGATGAGCATCGCGTGCAGGCTGTACGTCGATGGACGGCTGGAGGAGGCGGCGTTCGACCCGGTCCAGATCGACGAGGTCTTGAAGCGACCCGACTCGTTGGTCTGGCTCGACATCGAGGATCCGACGGAGGAGAAGCTCGCCGTCCTGGCCGAAGAGTTCGGCTTCCACGAGCTGGCCATCGAGGACTCCCTGCATCCTCATCAGCGGCCCAAGATCGAGCAGTACGGGACGTACTTCTTCCTGGTCGCCTACGGCGTGACGATCGAGAGCGGCGGCCTGGCCAAGCACGAGCTGGCCGCGTTCGTCGGGCACAACTATCTGGTGACGGTGCGGAAGCCGCCTGCGTACGACCTGGCACCAGTGGTGAAGAGATGGGAAGCCAACTCCGAGCTGACCGCGGAAGGAGGCGGATACCTCCTCTACGTGCTGATGGATGAGATAGTCGACGGCTACTTCACCGCCCTCGACCACTACGAGGACCGGACCGAAGAGGTCGAGGACACCGTGTTCGGAGAGGGTGGCCACGGCCAGGTCCAGAGCGAAATCTTCGGGTTGAAGAAGGATCTGGTTCACTTCCGGCGGATGGTCTCCCCTCTGCGCGACGTCCTGGACGTGATGCAGCGGCGCACCGTCGACGTGGTGACGCCTTCGCTCGAGCCTTACTACCGCGACGTGTATGACCACGTCTTGCGTGCCACCGACTTCGTCGACAGCCTTCGGGACATTCTGTCCTCGGCCCTGGAAGCTTCGCTGGCGGTGATCAGCAACCGGCTGAACGAGGTCATGAAGAGCCTGACGTCGTGGGGGGCGATCATCCTCGTCCCCACCCTGATCGCGGGGATCTACGGCATGAACTTCCGCCACATGCCGGAACTGGAGTGGTACTACGGGTATCCGTTCGCGCTCGGGCTGATGGTCGTGTCGGGGCTGCTCCTCCATCGGGCTTTCAAGCGCCGGGGCTGGCTCTGATCCAGCCCACCAGGTGAGCGAGGGGCCGGCCCAGGCTGCTCGCCTGGGGGCGAATGCTGTTCGAGCCGTGGGGCTCCACCGAAGATCCCGTCTATTTCGCCCGGGCCCCGGACGCGTGAATCTCATCGCGAGCGCACCGACCACAACCAGGGCTTTGTGCTGCGCCCCGGCGGAGATCGCCTCCGGGATCGATGGAGTGGTCGGGCCCGGCTCAACGGGGCACAGACAACTACTAAAGGACGTCGGCGAACAGGAACCGCGAGTCCGGCGATTCCTGGGCGATCCTCCAGAGTCGGACCAGGACCTCCTGGCAATTGGGGCACACGCGCTCGAGACCCAGCTTCGCGCAATACCGGCAACGGACGAGCGAATCCATGGGCGAGCCGCACGATTCGCAGGTCACTCCGACTGGTGTGGCCATGCCACACCATCGGCAAAGGACCTGCACTTCAAGGGTCTGAGTCGTGTCCACGACAACTCCAGCCACCACAACCTCCAGAGCAAGCATCGGACCAGGGAGGGCTCGGGCTAATACCTAATACTGGGAACAAGTGGAGCAGGCGCCCGGGCAGGGCACGCGGGGACTCGGGGCCAGCCACCGCATGAGTCGCGGCTGTTGGTTCACTGGCATAGGCCGGCGCCTTCGTCTCGGGCGGGGCGTGATCGGACGCGGTGGCACCCGGCCACCACTCGTGCGATCATTCAGCGCATCGCCAAGCTGCTTCGTCGCGGTCTTCTGGCCGAGTGACGATTCCCAACCACACTCGACATCACTGCCTGGGAGCCGCAAGCCATCAGCATGGAAGATGACATGACTGGAGTCGCCAGCTAACAAATGGACTCGGGGCCTTCTACGTCGACTTGTCGTGGTCTTCAAGTTGCGACATGTGCTCCGTAGGCTCTTAGTCTCACTGCTGCTCCTGCTGGTGCTGAGCTTCATAACGTACGTCGTTCTAGTGAACCTGGCCGATCCGCTGCGTTCCCGAGAGAGTGGCCTCGATCCACTGGAAGCGGGACGACTGAGGCAGGTTCTGGGGCTGGACAGACAGATCTTCCTCGGCTACTCCTCCTGGGCCTTCCACTTCCTTCGAGGGAACTGGGGAGTCTCCTTCCGCAACACGCCGGTCGCGCCTGATATTCGCGACGCCCTCGCGAACAGCCTCGTC
>WNGE01008327.1_pt1 | contig 11093 bp, 7 predicted proteins | sample 5400651 | NCBI WGS metagenome assembly WNGE01 (sample SAMN13153370, study PRJNA577476) | soil metagenome | isolation source: 60 cm soil or saprolite under grassland replicate 2 | place: USA:California | collected 2016-06-15 | reverse complement strand
GCCATCGCCAGCGCCGTCTCCTCGGCCACCGTGCCGTGCTCGTCGACGATCGCCTGAGGCACGCCGGCCAGGACCTTCAGCTTCGCGGTGTAGGTCACGAAGCCACCCTTGAACCACTCCGAGGCACCCGGCGTGTCGGTGAAGTAGCTGGCAAGCAGGCCACCTGACGCCGACTCCATCGTGGCTACCGACAGTCCCTGCTTGACCAGCAGCTTGCCAATCGCCCCGGCCAGCGTCTCGTCGTCGATGCCGTACACCCAATGATCGGCGATGGCGCGGACCTTCGCCTCGAACTCGGCGATCATCGCGTTAGCGGCGTCCCGGCTGTCGGCCTTGGCGGCGATCCTCAGGTGGACCCCGTCCTGCTTGGCGTAGGTTGCCAGGGTCGGGTTCTCGTTGTTGATCAGCGCGGCCACCAGCTCGGCCACGTTCGACTCGCCGATGCCGACCGTCTTGAGCGTGCGGGTCACCAGCACGCCACCGCCACCCATGTCGAGGCGAGGCGCGGCTTGCTCCTCCCACATCTTCTTCATCTCGTGGGGCACGCCCGGCATGCACACGATCTTCTTGCCGTTGTGCTCGACCCACCAGCCCGGCGCCGTCCCGATCGGGTTGTCGATCGCCTGGGCCGACGGGATCAACGTCGCCTGCTTGATGTTCATCGCCGGCATAGGGCGGTTGCGGCGCGCGTACCAGCCCGCGAGCACATCCTCAAGCTCCGGCCGTACAGTCATCGTCTCGCCGAGCGCCGCCGCGACGGCCTCGCGGGTCAGGTCGTCCTCAGTGGGGCCGAGGCCGCCGGTCATGATGACGACGTCGGAGCGCCCGAGAGCCCGCTGGACGGTTTCCGAGAGGCGACCCATGTTGTCGCCGACGTGGGTCACGAAGTAGAGGTCGATGCCCAGGCCGGTGAGCTGCTGGGCGAGATATTGCGAGTTCGTATCGAGGATCTCACCGAGCAGCAGCTCGGTGCCAACAGCGATGATCTCAGCCTTCACTGGCGAACCCCTTCGACGCGCCGTGCGATTCGAGGCCGAAGCGCCGTCAATGGGCCGCCTCGGCGTTGCCCGATCCTACCGTGCCGGCGCGGAGTTGCGCCAGCATCAGCCGCCCGTCGGCACTTCCCAAGACGGCTAAGGCATGGTTCAGAACGGGTGGATCTGACTTGACAGTTGGTGGGCGGCTGGGGCAAGAAAGAACCCTGGTGCGTCGGACCGACCGACCAAATCCACCCCGTGCACCAGGGAGGAGCCGATGGCTCGTCGGCATGGTAGCACGGCCAGTCAACGGGTGGCGTGGGTGAGTCAGTTGCTGGCGGGCAGCGGGACCTACGGGCTGGTGACGCTGCTGAGCCAGACGGCTGGGGTCTCGCGGCAGACGCTGTACACCTGGGCGGAGCAGGGGCGGATGGCGCTGGAGCAGGCGTTTGAGCCGCGCGACGCGGAGCGAACGGTCACGCCGGAGTTGGAGCGGCAGGTGTTGAGCCTGCTGGTCGAGGCGCACGCCACCGTCCGGGGCATCCAGACGAGTTTGTGGCAGGTGGCACGGCGGCGGGTCAGTCTCGGGACGATCAGCGCGATCGTGCAGGAAGCGCAGCGGCGGGCCCAGGCGTGGCTGAGCAGCCACGCGCCGCCGTCGTCGCGGCCACTCGCGCTGGACGAGATGTACGGGAACGATCGGCGCGGGGCGTATCTGCACGTCGTCGACACCGCGAGTTGGGCGGTCTGGGCGGCGGAAGGCCCGGTCCCGGTCGATACCGAGAGTTGGACGCTGGTGCTGTGGCAGGCCCAGGAGCGCGGGCTGCGCTGGCACACGACGATCAGTGACGGTGGCGCCGCGATCGACGCGGCCGTGCGGGCGGTCGATCCGACCGGCCAGCATCGCCGGGACGTCTGGCACGTGCTGCATGTCTGCGCCCAGGTCCAGGGTCGGCTCGATCGCCGCGTGACGCAGGTCGAGGCCCAGACCGCGAGCGTCCAGCGACAGGCTGCCCGGATCGCCGCCGGCCAGCGCCCGCTGGGCCGGAACCCCCGGACCGATCTGGTCGCCCACCAGGCGGCGTGTGCCCAGGCGCGGGCCACCGCCGACGCGCTCCGCTTCCTGACGGCGACCTTGCACCACCTCCTGGAGGTCGTCGTGCTGACGTCCACTGGCCTGCTCGACGCCACTGGACGCGAGGCTGAGCTGATCACGCTGCTCGCGCTGTTGGACGAACTGGCCGCGACCGCTCCCCCGGCTCAGCAGCCCGAGCTTGCGCGTCTGCACCGACACCTCTCGCTGGCCCTGCCCGGCCTGCTGGCCTTCGCACCACCGCTCGACCGCGTCCAGCACGATGCCACCGTCGTCCTGGGTGCCGACGGCGTCGCGCTGGTCGCCTGGGCCTGGCAGCGTCGCGCCATCCTCGCTCCCCGCCGGGATGACCTGATCGCCCAGTTCCCACCGGCCTGGCAGCCCGCCGCCCGACTGCTCGTCAACGCCTGGGAGACGGCCGTCCGCGCCAGCAGCGCGGTCGAGAACTGGCACTCCATCCTCCGCCCTCACCTCGCCGTGCACCGCGTCCTCTCACCGGGCCTCCTCGCGCTGCTCGTCGTCTGGCACACCCATCGCGCCTTCGCTCGCGGCCCCCATGCTGGCGTCAGCCCGCTCCACCTCAGTGGTCTGCCCGACGCTCCCGCCGACTGGCTCGTCGCCCTCGGTTACCCGCCCTTCGACGCCCACTCAACCGACCAGACCCTCACGACCACCGCCCTGCCGATCGCCGCCTGACTTCTGAACTGTCAAGTCCGTTTGAACCGTGCCTAAGCGAGGTCACTGGCGCGATTCGGATGTACCTGGCCTCGCTCGGCAGTCCAGAGCGAAACCCTCACCTGCACCTGCACGTCTGCCCCTGTCCGGAGGGCACCCCGTTCGATCAGCAGCAGTTCGCGGCGATGCAGTTTCGGGACGGCGAGTACCTGGCCCTGACTGACGAGCGCCTGGACGACCTCGCTGCCCAGATCCGCGAGGCCATCGCTGGCTACACCTGAGGCCGGACCAGCAGTCGGCGCTGGTTGCGAGCGCTGGCTCGGCCCAGTCACGCCGGCGATGCGACCCGAGACGTAGCTTCCCAATCCGGGCCATTCGAGAGGTATAGAACAATCTGCCCGCAGCACGGCCCGTCGCGTTAGCCCGCATCGTTTGAGTCGATGGACGCGTCGATGCACCGGTCCAGCCATCACCTGATTCTCATCATCCGGGTATCCACGTCGACTATCAACATGCGGCCGGCCTGGAATCGATCCGCCACCGCGACGACGAACCATGATGCGAGCGGTGAGAGCGGGTCTGCGAACGGTCTCGGCGGTGATGGCAGCCCTGCTCGTCGCCGTGACGCCGCTCCTGAACGCGGCCCTGGCGACGGCGTCGTCCGGGTCGACGGCTGGCCCACTCGGCGTGCCGGTAGCGTACGCGGCCGGCGCGCCCGACCTTCAGCCACAGTCACTCTCGGCCCCGACACTGAGTGGAATCTACTATCTGAGCAACACGTATACGGCGAGTCTCACGATCAAGAACACCGGCGACGATGTAACCGCTGGAACCTGGATCGACGAGCTCTACCTTTCGACGGACCCAACCTACGATCCTGCCGATCGCTACGTCACCGGCCTGACGTACAACGGGCCCGCGCTCAATCCGGGTGACAGCTACACTGTCCAGCTCCCGTTCAACGTCACCAGCACGATGCCGGGAGACTACTACCTCATCGGCAAGACCGGCACTGGCGCGAGCAACCCGGAGCCGAACCGGGCAAATGACGCGATCGCCATACCGGTCACCATCGACTACCTGCCGCCGTCGCGGCCAGATCTGAAGCCGATCGACATCCAGGTCGTCGAGGGGAAACTGGTCATCGGCGAGACGGCCACGTTGCGCTACACCGTCCAGAACGTCGGCATTGCGAGCAATGGACCAAACGCCCGCTGGTCCGATGGCGTCTATCTTTCCCGCGATCAGGCGCTCACCGCCGACGATAAGCTGCTCAGTAGTGGCGTTGTCGTCGGCCAGCAGCTTGCGCCCGGCGATACCTACACTCGCAATGCGGGCGCGCCGATTCCGAACGTCGGGCCCGGCTCCTGGTACCTGATCATTTATGTCGACGCCCTGAGCGAGCTTCTCGAAGTCAACGAGTCGAACAACGCGCTGGTCATCCCAATCACAGTCGAGCTGGCAGCCACACCTACCCCGACCGAGACGCCGCTGCCAACGGCGACGGCAACCACTACGTCGACGCCGACCGAGACAGCGACGGCCACCGCCACGTCGACGGATGCGCCTCAGCCGACGAGCACGCCCACGAGCACGACGGTCCCACCGACCGCGACCCCGACGCCGACAATCGCGCCGACCCAGACCGCTACCTCGGCCCCGGCCAAAACGGCCACCCCAACTACGGCTCCGACGCGGACGCCGACTGCCACAGCCACCCCAACCCGCACGCCAACCTTGACGATGACCCCCACCCGAACACCCACCGCGGCCGCCTCGCCGGCCCGGACCCCCACGGCGACGCCGAAGCCATCGGACGACGATGACGACGATTGGATGGACGGCGACGGCGACTTCAATGATGACCACCATCACCACGTCCACTACGATCTCAACCTGCGCTGTCGGAGCGGCCGCTGGCGGCCGAGTCTGGAGGTCCGCTGGCGCGACGACAACGACGACGACAACGACAACCGACGCGGACACGGTTCGTCGGACCACTACTTCCGCCTCGACGACGTCAGCTCGATGCTGTGCGGGCGGGACCGCTCGGGCGCATTCGACACGCACCACGGCAGCGGCAGCGGCCAGTATGACGACGACGATGGCGCCACCATCGAGTGGACGTTCACCGATGGACGAGGCTGGTCTGATCGCCAGCGTGCCACCATCAAGGTGTGCGACTCGCGTGGACGGACGGTCCTGGAGTGGTCCGGCAACGTCAGCAACGGCCGGAACAGCGCCCACGGCCGCTGATCCAGACCCCGCGACACTGATCTCACCGAAGCCTGCCTCGATTCTGGGCACATCCAGGGCAGGCCTCAGGCACGCAACGTGCATCGGCTGACTAACGATCAGTCCGGCCTCGGATCACTCGGCCAGGCGTCACGCTCAGATCCGAGATCCGCTCGTATCGTTGGAGGTCAGCCATGACCGAGAGTCAGAACCGGGACACCATCCTGACGTACGTCGCCGATATGTACACCCTCGAAGCTCACATCGAAGAAGCGCTCGATCATCAGCTCAACAACTTTCAGGACCATCCAAAAGCGAACGCGGCCGTGCGCCGGTTCCACGTGATGGTCAGGACCCAGCGCGACGCGATGAAGGCGCATCTTGACAGCCTGGGCGGCAGCACCAGCGCTGCCATCAAGAGCACCGTCACCAGCGTCCTCGGCATGGCGGCCGGCGTTGTCAACAAGGTCCGCCCGGAGGCGATGTCGAAGAGCCTGCGCGACGACTACGCGGCGTTCAACCTCGCCGCGATCAGCTACCACATGCTGTACGGCACGGCCCTGATGCTCGGCCATCAGCAGACGGCGCAGCTTGCCGAGCGGCACCATCGCGCCTACACCGATGCCATCCAGGACGTCAATCAGATCATCCTGTCCGTGGTGGCCTTCGAGCTGAAGAGGGACGGTCACGTCGTCGACGAGCGGGCGATGGATCGGGCCACCGACACGATGAACCAGGATTGGAAGGCGACCGCGCCGGCCTCCAGTGCGACTGGTCTGGGCTCGACCTCTTCGACCACCCGCGGTGACCCGGGCTCCAGCACCTTCGACGCCTAGCGCGCCGGCCCCTGAACACCTTCGCCCTCCCCTCTGCTCCCCCGTTCCCGCGTCACGCGGGAGCGGGGGCTTATTGATGGGAGAACGTTTCAGACCAGTCTACGCACCGAAAGCGCTCGGCCGGTCAACCGGGCGGCCAGCCCAGATGCCGTCCACCCAGGACGTGGACGTGGATGTGCGCCACGCTTTGCATGGCATCTGGGCCGGTGTTCACAACCAGACGGTAGCCGCTCTCGGCGACGCCTTCCTGCTCGGCGATTAGCCGCGCCGCCCGCAGCAGCCGCCCGGCGATCTCGTCGTGCCCGTCCTCCAGGTCGTTGGTCGACGCGACGTGCTGATTCGGCACGACCAGCACGTGGACTGGCGCCCGCGGCTGGATGTCTCGGAAGGCGGTTACTTGATCATCCTGGTAGACGATCGTGGCGGGGATAGCTCCTCCGACGATGCGGCAAAAGAGGCATTCGTCCACGTGATCTCTCCCTCGATCGTGTCGCCGACGAGGCGATGCAGGCGCACGGGTGTAATCTGGCCTTCGTGCTCGATGCCCGAGGCGACGACGCGCAGGTAATTGTCGGTGAGGCCGGACCAGAGGGGCTTGACGTCACCTGGGCTCAGGATGTCACACTCGCCGGGGCCGGCTTCTGCTTCCGCACCCCGACCCTCTCCCGGCGAGAGACGGAGTCCGTCCGAGCCAGGCTGCCCGAGCAACGGAATCCCGGGCCGGGCCGGGCGCCGATGATTGACCTCGTCTTCCCAGAGGACATCCATGATCCGGCCGATGAACTGGCCGCGGTAGGCGCGCCGAAGCTCGCCGTCGAGCAGGTGGGCCTCTTCGCTACGTTGCTTCTTGACGGCCGGCAGCACATCGTCGGCGAGGCGGGCGGCAGCCGTGCCAGGCCGTGCTGAATAACGGAAGATATGCTGCTCGGCAAACGCCACGTCGCGGATGAAGGCGAGGCTTTCGGCGTGCTCCTCGGCCGTCTCGCCCGGGAACCCGACCATCACGTCGGCCGTGATCGCAACCTCCGGCAGCATCCCGCGCACCCGCTCGACGAGCGCACGGAAGTCGGCGGTTCGGTAGCGGCGCACCATCCGCCGCAGCACGCTGTCCGAGCCACTCTGGAGCGGCAGATGGAGGTGCCGGCACATTCGGGGATCGTGCCAGAGGTCGAGGAAGCCGTCTGGCCAGTCCTGCGGCTGAATCGAGGAGATCCGGATGCGCGGGATCGGCGTCTCGGCCAGGACGCGCGCAACGAGATCCGTCAGCGAAGGGCCACTGCCGGCCCGGACGCGGCGCCTCTCGCGATCCCAGTCCGAGCCGTAGGCGCCGATCTGGACACCGGTCAAGACCGCCTCGCGATAGCCGAGGCCGTACAGCAGCTTCACCTCGTCGACGATCGCCTGGATCGGGCGGCTGCGCTGGGGCCCGCGCGCCTTCGGCACGATGCAGTACGTACAGTGGCTGTTGCAGCCGTCCTGGACCTTCACGAAGGCGCGCGCCTTCCGTTCGAGCGCCGGCATCCGAGTGATCCAGTCTGGACGCTCGGAGCGATGCTGCCAGGTCTCTGGCTCGATGGGAGCGGGCGCAACCAGACCAGCGTCGGCCAGCCGCTGGACGATCTGCTCCTTGTCGTCGTTCGCCACGACCAGGTCGACGCCGTCGATGGCTGCCACCGCTGCCGGATCGACCGACGCGTAGCAGCCGGTGACCACGAGGTAGCCATCCGGGCTCGACCGCGCGGCATGCCGAATCGCCTGGCGCGAGCTTTTGTCGCCCTCGCCGGTGACGGTGCAGGTGTTGATGATCGCCAGGTCAGCCGTCTCGCCGGGCCCCACCAGTGTGACGCCGACGCGGGCCAGGCTGACGCTCCACTGGCGCAGCTCACCTTGATTGACCTTGCAGCCGAGTGACACGAGCGAGGCCGTTCGCGCGTGCGTGTGGGGTTCGGACCGCCGATCGCCTGACATGCTGGAATCGTACCGGAGGCGCCACGCAGATGGCTCATTACCTCCTGAATGCTCGATTCGAGAGGGTGGCTTCACTTCGAGACCGTGTCTTCACTATGATGTGCGTGCCATGGAGGCGACACCCCGCACGATTCTGATCGTCGACGGCAGCCCGGAGGATCGCGCGAGCATCGGGCGGCTCCTCGACCGGGTGCCGGGTCGACCGTACCGCTGGCTTGAGGCGGCGAGCGGACGGGAAGCGCTGCCGTTGATCGAGGCGGAGCGGCCCGATTGTGTCCTGCTGAGCGATCGGCTGCCGGACCTGGATGGCACCCCGGTCCTGGATCGGCTGCTGGGAGCCGGGGGACGGGCGGCGATCGTGGTGGTCAGCGCGACCGACGACGGTATGGCGGCGATCGGACGCGGCGCTCACGGCTGGGTGACCAGGCCTGGCCTGAAGGCCATGCAGCTCCGGCAGGCGATCGAGCAGGCTCGGCTGTACCAGGTCGAGCGGTGGATGCGCAGCCAGGAGGCGATTCTGGCGGCGGCCGGCCAGCGATTGGCCGAGTCGCTCGATCCTGACGCAACGCTCGAAGCTATCGCCGAGCTGATTGTGCCGTCGCTGGCCGACTGGTGCATTGTCGACCTGCTGACCGAGGCCGGTACGGTCGAGCGGGCGGCCATCGTCCACGCCGACCCGGCCCGGCAGGCACTGGCCTCGGGCCTCCATCGCTACGCCCCGGACCTCTCCCGTCCGGATGGCGGTGCCGATGCGCTGCGACTGGGGCGGACCGACCGCGATGCAACCGTCACCGACGAGATGCTGGTCAAGATCGCCCGGGACGAGAATCACCTGGCGCTGCTGCGGGCACTCAAGCCCGTGTCTCACATCCGCGTGCCGCTGCTGGCGCGGGGACGGGTGCTGGGCAGTCTGCTGCTGATCTCGGCCGAATCAGGCCGGCGATACAGTGCCGAGGATCAGGTGCTGATCGAGGAGCTGGCCGGACGGTGCGCCCTGGCACTCGACAACGCCCGCCTGCACGCGGCCGAGGAACAGGCCGGACAGCGAGCAGCAGCACTCGTCGAGGCGACGCGTGTCCTCACCGAGGCCGGCGCGTCTGCCGACGCGGTGCTCGGCGAGGTGGCCCGGCTGGCAGCGAAGCTGGTTGGCGATCTGGCGATCGTGAGGCTGCTCTCGGCTGATGGGCGCTGGCTGGAGGTGGCCGCCTTCGACCATGTCGATGCGTCGGCACGTTCGGAGGTGGCAACCGCGCTGGCGGACGAACGTCATCCAGTCGACGCGGGCGCGAACGGCGCGGCGCTCCGCACCGGCCAGCCAGTGCGGATCGCTGGTCAGCCTCTCGAAGACCTCCAGCGAGCGAGCGATCCTCGCCTCTGGCCGTCAGTCGCTACGCTGCCAACCTCGGCGTTGCTGGCCGTCCCACTCCGGACCGCCGATCATGCGATCGGGACGCTGTCCGTCTCACGACCGGATTCGAACCGGGCCTATTCCGCCGACGACGAGCGATTCCTCCAGGCGCTGGCCGAACGGGCCGCCATCGCCATTGATCGGGCACGGCTCCACGAGGCCGAGCGGCGGACGCACGAGCGTGCCGCCTTCCTGGCCGAGGCGAGCGCGGTCCTGGCGGCCGACGTCGAGTACGACGCCCGGCTGACGGCACTGGCCCGGCTGGCAGTACCGGCCCTGGCCGACTGGTGCGTCGTGGACCTGCTCGCGGACGACGGCTCCTTGCAGCGGACGGCCGCCGCCCACGCCGATCCGGCGTTGCAGCCGGTCGCCGACGAGTTGGTTCGACGGCATCCTCGGCTGGAACCGGGCGCCGGCCATACCGTCACGCGCGTGATGGCACAGGGCGCCGCCTGGATCGACCCAGACGTCGCGGATAAGCGCTTCGAGGCCGAGGCGAGGGACGCCGAGCATCTGGCGTTGCTGCGTCAGCTCGGTATGGCCTCGGAGATGGTGGTGCCACTTGTGGCTCGTGGCCGCGTCCTCGGCACGCTTACCCTGGTCTTCGCGGCGAGTGGGCGGCACCACACGCCGGACGATCTCACGCTCGCGCAGGATCTGGCCGGGCGGGCCGGCCTGGCACTTGACAGCGCGCGCCTGCTCGATCAGATGCGCGCCGCCGAGGCCCGCTACCGGGCGCTGTTCGAAGGCACCGCCGACCCCACCTTCGTGGTCGACGCATCCGGTCGGCTGGTCGAGGCGAACGAGGCGGCCGTCACGATGACCGGATACGCCCCAGCCGAGCTGCGTCGCATGACGCTCATCGACCTGGTCGCGGATCGGGTGGCCGGGGAGGCTGAGCTGGTGGCCGTCGCGCGGGCCGGCTTCTGGCGCGGCGAGCTGGAGATCCGGCGAAAGGACGGGACGATCGTCCCGGTCGAGGCGCAGACCACGGCGGTCAGCGTGCCGGATGGCACGATCTACGTGTCGGCGCTGCGGGACATCGGCGAGCGCCGCACGCTCGAGCGGCTCCAGCAGGAGCTGCTGGCCACGGTCAGCCACGACCTCAAGAATCCGTTAGCGTCGGTCGTCGGCCACGCCCAGCTCATGCGGCGCCGCCAGGAGTACTCCGAACGATCGGTCAACTCGATCCTCTCGGAGGGCCGGCGGCTGGGCCGGCTCATCGACGACCTGCTGGACGTGACGCGTGCCGAGACCGGTCAACTCGGACTTCGCTGCGACTGGGGTGATCTGCTGACGGTCGTACGGGCCTCAGTCGACGCCGCGCAGGAGGTGTCCTCCGCGCACCGGATCGAGCTGTTGGCGCCCGAGGGTCCGGTGGTCGCGTTCTTCGACCCGGACCGGTTCGAGCAGGTCGTCCAAAACCTGCTGCTCAACGCTATCAAGTACTCGCCGGATGGTGGGCAGGTGCGCGTCCAGGTGGAGGAGTTGGACGACGAGGTGCGGATCGCGGTGGCCGACGATGGCATCGGCATCACGGCCGACGCACTCTCCAACCTCTTCGGGCGCTTCTACCGTTCGCCGGAGGCCCGAGATCGGCGGCTGCCGGGCCTTGGACTTGGGCTGTTTGTCACGCGCTCGCTGGTCGAGGCCAACGGCGGGCGCATCTGGGTCGAGTCGGCTGGCGCCGGGCACGGCAGCACGTTCATCGCGAGTCTGCCCCGCCAGTCCGGCGGTCGGCGGTCGTCGAGCAGTCCGGCCCCGGCCGGCGAGACGGAAGGCCTGGCGACAGGGCAGAGCGCCCCAAAGATCTCGCCGACGCCGTAGCAGGCTACCGCCGCGTCGTGATGGCGACCGGCGCCCCAACGCCGACTCCGAGCGCCAGTGCCGCGCTGCCGTTC
>WNGE01008326.1_pt1 | contig 11094 bp, 9 predicted proteins | sample 5400651 | NCBI WGS metagenome assembly WNGE01 (sample SAMN13153370, study PRJNA577476) | soil metagenome | isolation source: 60 cm soil or saprolite under grassland replicate 2 | place: USA:California | collected 2016-06-15 | reverse complement strand
GGTCCGAGTCGGGTGAGGCCTGGGCGCCCGCCGGTCGGGCCTGCAGGCTCGCGAGAGCGAAGAGCGCCGCACCGCACGTGCGCGCCACCCGATCGAAGGTCACGCAGCAACTTACCGGCGTGCATATTCCCATCAAGAGGGGGGAGGTGGGCATGACTCGAGCGATGGTCTTGATCCTGCTCGCGGGTGCGGGGAGCGGGGTGGGGGTGGGGCTAGGGGCGCGCGCCGGTGCCGGGCAGCGCGGCGACTGGCCCATGCCGGCGAAAGACTACGCATCCACCCGCTACAGCGACCTGAGTGAAATCACGGGCGCCAACGCGGGCCGCCTGCGCCCCATCTGGAGCTTCTCGACCGGCGTGCTGGGCGGGCACGAGGGGCAGCCCCTGGTGGTCGACAACACCATGTACGTCGTCACCCCCTATCCCAACGTGCTCTACGCGTTCGATCTCACCCGCGAGGGCTATCCCCTGAAATGGAAGTACCGCCCGCCGGTGGACCCCAATGCCACGGGCGTCGCCTGCTGCGACGCGATCAACCGGGGCGCGTTCTACGCCGACGGCAAGATCGTGTACAACCTGTTGGATGGGCACACGGTCGCGGTCGCGGCGGCGACGGGCCGGGAGCTGTGGATGACCAAGATCGCGGACCTGTCCGAGGGCGAGACCACGCCCGTCGCCCCGCTCGTCGTCAAGCATCGCGTCATCGTGGGCGCGTCCGGTGGTGAGTTCGGAATCCACGGCTGGTTGAAAGCGCTCGATCTCGAGACGGGGCGACTCGTCTGGACGGCCTACAACATCGGGCCGGACAGCGAGGTGCTCGCGAAGCCGGGCACCTTCAGGCCGTTCTACGATCGCGGCGCCGAGCTGGCGCTCACGAGCTGGCCCCCGGATGTCTGGAAGAACGGCGGGGCGCCTGTGTGGGGGGGGATGTCCTACGATCCCGGCCTCGACTTGCTCTACTACGGCACCGGTAACCCGGCGCCGTACAACCCCGAGCAGCGCAGCGGCGACAACAAGTGGACCGCGAGCGTTCTGGCCCGCCGGCCGGAGGACGGTGCGTTGGTGTGGGCGTACCAGTTCACGCCGCACGACAGCTGGGATTTCGACGCCGCCGCGGAGATGATTCTCGCCGACGTGGTCGTGGGTGGCCGGCCGCGGAAGGTCCTCGTGCATTTCGATAAGAACGGCTTCGCCTACACCATCGACCGCGCGACGGGTGAGGTGCTCGTGGCCCAACCGTTCGTGGACGTCAATTGGGCGAAGCGCGTGGACCTGAAGACCGGCCGTCCGGTGATCGATTCCACCAAGCTGACGGGGGCGTCCCGCGGGAACGTCAAGGACGTCTGCCCGACGCTGGAAGGCGGTAAGAGCCCCGCGTCGCCGGCCGCCTACTCGCCGCGCACGAGGCTCTTCTACCTGGCCACCAACAACATGTGCATGGATTACCAGGCGACCCAGGCGACGCGCATCGCGGGCACGCCGTTTATGGGCGTGAACAGCCCCTACCACGCCGGGCGCGGCGGATATCTGGGCGCGTTCATGGCGTGGGATGCGGGCAGCGGCAAGAAGGTGTGGCAGACGACGGAGCCGTACCCCGTCTGGAGCGGCGCCCTCGTCACCGCCGGCGACGTCGCCTTCTACGGCACGCTCGACGGCTGGTTCAAGGCGGCCGACGCCCGGACGGGGAAGGTCCTGTGGCGGTTCAAGGTCGGATCGGGAGTGGTGGGCAATCCGATCACCTACACGGGCCCCGACGGCAGGCAATACGTGGCCGTTTACGCCGGCATCGGCGGTGACTGGTTGCTCTTGTCGGGGGACGTCCGGTCCGACGATCCGGCGGACGTGCGGCCGCCGGCGGACTTCATGCCGGACATCGCCCGGCATACGAGTCAGGGAGGCATCGTGTGGATCTTCGCACTGTAGCCGCGCTGCTCGCCCTCACCGCGGCGTGCGGCGGGCGTGAGGCCGCGGCGCCCGTGCCTCCCAGGGCACGCCACGGGGCGCGCGTCCTGGCCGGGCGGTTAGCGCCGCCCGCGGTCGCCGCCCCGATCTCCCACAACCCCTTCCACGGAGACCGGCAGTCGGCCGCGGAAGGAGAGCGGACGTTCGCGGCTATGAACTGCGACGGCTGTCACGGTGGCGGGGCGGTGGGCGCCGTGGGCCCCAACTTGCGGGACGGACGCTGGCGCTACGGCGGGTCCGATGCTGAGATCTTCGAGTCGATCTTTTACGGCCAGCCGCACGGCATGCCGGCATACGGCGGGCTCCTGCCCCCGGCAGCGGTCTGGAAGCTCGTGACCTACCTCCAGTCGCTCGAGGCGCCGGCCGACGTGCCGACGGAGGCATGGAAATAGCCATGCGACTGCTGGGCGGTCTCGCCGGCGCGATGCTGCTCGCGGTGGTGCTGTGGGATGCGTTCGAGACGATCATCCTGCCGCGCCGCGTGAGCGGCCGGATCCGCCTCACCAAACTGTTCTACCGGTTCACCTGGGTTCCGTGGCGCGCCACGGCGGGGTGGCTCTCGGGCCGCCGGCGCGAGGCGTTCCTTTCCTTTTACGGTCCGCTCTCGCTGATCCTGCTGCTCGCCCTGTGGGCGACGGGCAGCGTGGTCTCATTCGGACTGCTGCAATGGGCCGCCGGCTCCGCGATGACGATAGCGGGCGGGGGCGGGGGAGGGGGCGGGGGCACGCCCGGCTTCTGGTCCGACGCGTACATGAGCGGCACGACGTTCTTCACGCTGGGCCTGGGTGACGTGGTGCCGCGCACCGCGATCGCAAAGGCGCTCACCGTGGTGGAGGGGGGAACCGGGTTCGCCTTTCTCGCGGCGGTGATCGGGTATTTTCCCGTGATCTATCAGGCATTTTCACGCCGCGAGGTCGCGATCTCGCTGCTCGACGCCCGTGCCGGCTCGCCGCCCAGCGCCTCGGAGCTGTTGTGGCGGCACCGCGGGGATCCCGGCGTGGCGGCACTGACCGAGCTGCTGCGTGACTGGGAGCGCTGGGCGGCCGACGTGCTCGAGAGCCACCTGTCGTATCCGCCGCTCGCCTACTTCCGGTCGCAGCACTACAACGAGTCGTGGCTCGGGGCGCTCACGACGATCCTCGACGCGAGCGCGGTCCTCATCGTCGGCCTCGAGGGGTGGTGTGCTCGGCAGGCGGAGCTGACGTTCGCGATGGCGCGCCACGCGGTCGTGGACCTGGCGCAGGTGTTCAGCACGCCGCCGCGACGCGCGGAGGAGCGCCTTTCGTCAGCCCAGCTGGCCAGGCTCCGGGAGCGCCTGGCGAGCGCCGGTCTGGGGCTGCGGGCACGGCCCGACTTCGAGCCGCGGCTCGCTGAGCTACGCCACATGTACGAGCCGTACGTGGAGGCATTGGCGCACCATCTCGCGGTGCCGCTGCCGCCGTGGGTGCGCGAGGTCGAGCGCCCCGACAACTGGCAGACGAGCGCCTGGGATCGGGTCGTGCGTTTGCCGGCGCGCGGCCGTGATGTGGGTGGGGAGGAAGAGCACTTCTGACCTCAAATGCGCACCCCGACCTCGTCGAGATGGTTGAGTAGGTCCGCTGGATCCTGGTACACCCGGTACGCGCCGGCGCGCTCCAGCTCTTCCTCTCCGTAGCCACCCGAGAGGAGTCCCACGCCGAGCGCGCGGGCACGACGCGCGGCCAGCAGGTCCCACACGCTGTCTCCCACCACCACCGACTCATCGATCGGGACACCGAGGCGCTCAGCGCCCGCAAGGAAGAGATCGGGGTCGGGCTTCGCGTGCTGCACTTGATCGCGGGTCACGATGGGCACCCCGGCGGGGATGCCGAGCAGGTCGAGGTTGGGCTTGGCGCTCTCGATCCTCCCGCTGGTACCGATCGCCCACGGGACGCCCGCTTTCGTGAGGTAGGCGAGCAGCTCGCGCGCCCCCGGCAGGGGACGCACCTGCGACACCTGGCGGGCGTAGGCCTCGGCGTGCGCGCGCCGGATCTGCGCCGCCTGCTCGGGCTTCAGTTCACGGCCGGTCTCGCGGAACAGGGCGTTGACGAACAGCCCGCCGCTCATGCCGATCCGGCGGTGGATGCGCCACACCGAGAGCTCGATCCCCACGCTCTCGAGCGCTTCGCGCCAGGCGAGCACGTGCTGGTACACGCTGTCCACCAGCGTGCCGTCGAGATCGAAGAGAAAGGCCGGGCCGGAGGGCATCGGTGCCGTAATGTAATCGTCGTGGATGAAGGAGGGGCGCAGCATGCTGCGCCCCTACGCCTCCGCGTGACGCCTTCGTGCTACGTTGTCGCGCGACGTATCTCTGCTCGACGCTTTTTTTATTTCAACAGCATGTCGTGCGGCCGCGCCTGCCCCGTCGGCAGGTGCTCGAAGTCCACCTCGAACTTGGGATCGATCACGAGCCCCGTGGAGGTCACGTCCACGAGCCGCACCGCGTAGGGAACCTTGCCGTCGAGGTTCGAGAGCAGCGAATTGCTCACGTACAGCCGCTTGTTGTCGGGCGTGAGCTTGAGCATCTGCGCCTGGGGGATCGCCACGCTGCTCACCAGTTTGGGATTGGCGGGGTCGGCGATGTCGTACTGCTGCACGGCGCCGCCGCCGAACAGCGAGACGAACAGGAAGCGGTTGTCGTACGAGATCCGCATGTCGGCCGGGATCGCGTTGTCGGCCAGCTTGATCACACGGGTGAAGGCCAGCCGGCCGTCTTTGCCCACCTCCCAACGCCACACGCTGTTCCCGAACGCGCAGTTGATGAACCCGCCGCGCGCCGCCGCGCCGTGCAGCCAGCGCACCTCGAGCGGCGCTTTGTCGAGGTGCTCTTGCTGGAGCACCTTGCCGGTCTTGTAGTCCCACGCCACCACGACGTCGCCTACCTGGTCCATCGGCGTGTTGCCGGCCTTCACCGCGTGGGGGTGCGCCCAGCTCGACGTGACGATCAGGTTCAGGTCGGGCTTGATCCCGACGTCGTACATGTAGTCCGGGGCGGGTAGCGCCTTCAGGAAGTTTCCGTCATTGTCGAGCTGTACCAGCGCCCCAGGCGCGCCGCCGTCCTTCGAGCCGAGCATGGCGATCGTGACGCCCCCCGGCACCGCGTAGAACGTGTGCGGTCCCGAGTAACCGGTGCTGGCGGCGAGATCGGGCACCGTCTTGATGAGCTTGGGATGCTTGGGATCGCTCCCCACGTCGTAGATGAACAAGCGGTTCGAGAACAGGCCGCCCGCGAAGATGCGGTCGGCGTTCACCGTGTAGCCGAAGTGGTGCGCTTCGTTGGCGGGCGCCGAAGTCGGCGTCGTCGCGATGATCTTCCCGTACGTCGGCGACGCGGGATTCGCGTCGATCGTGGTCAGGAAATCCGGGTCCTTCTGGTCCGCGTCGCTGGTCCAGACGTACAGCACCGATTCGTGCTGGCCGGCGGGCAGCCCGTGGACGAACACCGACTCGTCCTCGGGGCCGCGGGGCGCGGGGACGACCGCCGCCGGCAGCACGACGAGGAGTGACAGCAGGGCGATGCGTTTCACGATCCATCTCCTCCTTCATGAATGGCCCAAGAAGACAAAACCGGCCGCGCTTCCGCGGAGCGCGGCCGGCATTGGAGGGAAGCTACTAGAGGTTCCGCCGTGGGCAAGAGCGCCGCTCCGGATTGCTCACGGACGTTGCGGCCCCCCCTCCCGGGCACATATTACCACCCCTTCAGTCCCTCCCGGGGAGCGCGCGCTATGAAGCGAACGATCACCCTCAATGTGAACGGCGCGCCGCGGACCGTCGAAGTGGAGCCGCGCGCCTTGCTCGTCTACGTGCTGCGCGACGAGCTCGACCTCACGGGCACCCACATCGGTTGCGATACCAGCCAGTGCGGCGCGTGCACTGTCCATCTGGACGGCCGCGCGGTGAAGAGCTGCACCGTCCTCGCCGTACAGGCCGAGGGCCGCATCGTCACCACCATCGAAGGGCTCGCGCCGCATGGCGGGTTGCATCCGCTGCAGCAGGCGTTCTGGGAGAAGCACGGGCTGCAGTGCGGGTTCTGCACGCCCGGGATGATCATGACCGCGGCCGACCTGCTCGCCCACAACCCGAAGCCGAGCGAAGCGGAGATCCGCCACGCGCTGGACGGCAATCTGTGCCGCTGCACCGGCTACCAGAATATCGTCGCCGCGATCCAGTCCGCGGCCGGCGCGCGTTAGGAGGCGCTCACATGGCGACGCTCTTCGGCTCGGGGATCAAGCGGCGCGAGGACCCCCGGCTCATCACCGGCCGGGCGACCTACACCGACGACGTGAAGCTGCCGGGACAGCTGTACGCGACGGTGCTGCGCAGCAGCTACGCGCACGCCAAGCTGAGCAAGGTGGACGTCGCCAAGGCGACACGGGCCCCGGGCGTCGTGGCCGTGTACACCGGCGCCGACGTGAAAGACAAGCTCAACACGGTTCCCTGCGCCTGGAACGTGCCCAACTGCGACCTGAAGGTCCCACCGCACCCGCCGCTCGCGACGGACAAGGTGCGCTATGTGGGCGACGGCATCGCGCTGGTGGTGGCCGAATCGCGCGCCGCGGCGCGCGACGCGCTCGATCTGATCGACGTGGACTACGCCGCGCTCGATGCGGTGGTCGATCCGGAAAAGGCTACCCAGAAGGGCGCTCCGCAGCTGCACGCCGAGGTGCCGGGCAACGTCGCGTTCACCTGGAAGGTCGCCGGGGGCGACGCCGCCAAGGCGTTCGCAGAGGCGCAGGTCACGGTCGAGCAGCGCATTCTCCACAATCGCCTGCTGCCCACCGCGATGGAGCCGCGCGCCGCGTGCGCGAGCTACAACCCCGGCACCGGGCAGCTCACCTGCTGGGTGACGAGCCAGAATCCGCACATCCACCGCTTTCTCCTGTCGGTGATGACCAAGCTCCCCGAGCACCGGATCCGCGTCATCGCCCCCGAGGTGGGCGGCGGGTTCGGCAGCAAGATCCCGGGCTACGCGGACGAGGCCCTCGTGAGCTTCGCATCGATCGAGCTGGGGCGGCCGGTGAAGTGGACCGAGGATCGCTCGGAGAATTACAAAGCGACCATCCACGGCCGCGACCACGTGGAGTACGTGGCCATGTGCGGGACCAAGGACGGGACGATCACCGGGCTCCGCACCCGGGTGTACGCCGGGCTGGGCGGCTACGCATCCACCGCCGCTCCCGGGATCCCCACGATCCTGCACGGCCTGATGCTCTCGGGGCCCTACACCATCCCGAACATCGAGGGGACGGTGTACGGCGTGTACACGACCGCCACGCCGGTGGACGCCTACCGCGGCGCCGGCCGTCCCGAGGCGACGTTCCTGCTCGAGCGCTTGGTGGACCTGTACGCCCGCAAGATCGGTATGGATCCGGTCGAGGTGCGCCGCAAGAACCTGATCCCCAAGGACAAGTTCCCGTACACCGTCGCCACGGGGATCACCTACGATTCCGGGAATTACCAGGGCGCGCTCGACAAGGCGCTGTCGCTCGTCGACTACAAGAAGTTCCGCGCCGAGCAGGCCAAGGCGCGGAAGGAGGGCCGCTACCTGGGTATCGGCGTCACCACCTACTGCGAGATCTGCGGCCTCGGACCGTCGCAGGTGGCGGGTGCCGTCGGGTTCGGCGGAGGCCTGTACGATTCGGCGCTGGTACGCGTGTATCCCACCGGGGTGGTGCGCGCGTACATCGGGGCCAAGCCCCACGGGCAGGGTGAAGAGACCACCTTCGCGCAGATCGTGGCCGACGAGTTCGGGCTCCCGGTCGAGAACGTCGAGGTGGTGGCGGGCGACACCGAGACGACGCCGCAGGGGTGGGGCACCTACGGCAGCCGCACCACCGCGGTATGCGGCAGCGCGGTCAAGGTCGCGGCGCAGCGCGTGAAGGAGAAGGCCAAGAAGATCGCCGCCCACCTGCTCGAGGCGAGCGAGGCCGATCTCGAGTGGAAGGACGGCAGGTTCGTGGTGAAGGGCTCCCCCGACAAGGGCAAGAGCTTCGCCGAGCTCGCGCTCATGGCCAACGTCGCCTGGAACATGCCGCCCGGCGTGGAGCCGGGACTCGAGGCGACGGCGTTCTTCGACCCGTCGAATTTCGTGTACCCGTTCGGCACGCACATCTGCACCGTCGAGGTGGATCCCGAGGTCGGCGCCGTGAAGATCCTGCGCTACGTCGCGGTGGACGACTGCGGGCCCCAGATCAACCCGATGATCGTGGAAGGCCAGGTGCACGGCGGCGTGATCCAGGGGATCGGCGAGGCGCTGCAGGAAATGGCGGTGTACGACGAAGACGGCCAGCTGCTCACCGGCACCCTGATGGACTATGCGGTCCCCAAGGCGTCGCAGATGCCCCGCGTCGAGACGGCCCACACCGTGACCCCGTCCCCCGTGAATCCCCTCGGTGTGAAGGGGGTGGGGGAGACGGGGACGATCGCGTCCGTGCCGACGCTCGTGAACGCCGTGTGCGACGCGCTCGCGCCCCTCGGCGTCACCCACATCGACAAGCCGCTCACCCCGGCGCGCGTCTGGGCCGCGATCCGGCAGGCGAAAGGAGGCCGGCCATGATACCGGTCTCGTTCGAGTATGTGCGCGCCAAAACGCTCAGCGACGCGTTCAAGCTGCTGGGGAAGAACGCCAAGGTCATCGCCGGAGGGCACAGCCTGCTGCCGCTCCTCAGGTTCCGGCTGGCGCAGCCGGAGACGTTGGTCGACATCGGACGGCTGCGAGAGCTCCGGGGCATCAAGCCGGCGGGCGGCGGCATGAAGATCGGCGCCGCCACGACCTACCGCGAGCTGCTCGACTCCAAGGAGCTGAGGGCGCGGTACCCGCTCATCGCCGAAGTCACCGAGCACATCGGCGACTTGCAGGTACGCAATGCCGGAACGATCGGTGGAGGCCTGGCGCACGCGGACCCCGCGGCCGATATGCCGCCGGTGATGCTGGTGCTGGACGGGACCTTCGTGTTGCAGTCGAAGGGCGGGAAGCGCTCCGTTGCCGCGCGGAAGTTCTTCAAGGGCCCGTTCACGACGGCGCTCAAGGCGAACGAGCTGCTCACGGAGATCCAGCTGCCCGCACCGCCGAAGGGCGCCGGAATGGCGTACGCGAGCTTCGAGCAGGCCGCCTCGGGCTACGCGCTGGCGGGCGCCGCCGCGCTCGTTGCGGTCGCGAAGGGGATGATCACGCGCGCCGAGCTCGCGTTGACCGGGCTCGCCGAGACGCCGTTCCTCGCGCGGGCGGCGGCGAAGCTCGTCGGGACATCGGGCGACGAGCTGATTTCCCAGGTGGCCGCGGCCGCGGTGGCGGGTGTGGAAGCGAACGACGACATCCATGCGGGACCCGAATACCGGGCGCACCTCGCCACGGTGGCCGCCGGGCGCGCGCTCGCCCAGGCCCTCGCGCGGGCCGGGTAGTGCGACTCGACTTTTCCGGTGCGCCGGAGATCGCCGCGCCGCCCGACGTCGTGTGGCGGCGGCTGCTCGACCACGAGTTCGTGGCGTCGGTGGCGCCCGGCGTCGAGTCGGTGCAGGCGATCGACGACCGCCATTTCAAGGTGGTGTCGGGGTTCGGCGTCGGTGCGGTGAAGCTCAAGTTCCAGCTCGACGTCGAATTGTCGGACGTGAAGCCTCCCAAGAGCCTGAAGATGTCGGCCCGCGGCAAGGCGCCGGGATCGGGGGTGGACGTGCGCACCACCCTCGAGATCGAGCCCATCCCGCCCAACCGCTCCCGGCTCAAGTGGAGCGCCAGCTCCGAGGTGCGGGGCACGGTGGCGAGTGTAGGCGCGCGGCTCCTGAAGGGTACCGCCCGGAAGCTCACCGAGACCTTCTGGAACAAGTTCGCGGAGCGCGTGGGGCAGCGCGCGAAGTAGATTGTGAATGATGGGCGCGCGTTCAATCGATTCGGTGCAGGCCGACTTCGCCCGGGAGCGCTACGTCGCCGACCGCGACCTCGCCACAGCGGTGTATCTCTCCCTGGCGCTCGACCGGCCCTTGCTGCTCGAAGGCGAGGCGGGCGTGGGAAAGACCGAAGTAGGTCGCACGCTCGCCGCCGTCCTCAAGACCGAGCTGATCCGCTTACAGTGCTACGAGGGCCTCGACGTCAACACCGCCGTGTACGAGTGGGACTATCCGCGCCAGATGCTCGAGATCCGGCTGCTCGAGGCGCGGGGCGAGGCGAAGCAGGCGGCCACGAAGGACATCTTTTCCGAGGAGTTCCTCATCCGGCGGCCTCTGCTGCGCGCGCTCGAGAACTCGCGTCCCGAGCCCCCGGTGCTGCTGATCGACGAGGTGGATCGGGCGGACGAGGAGTTCGAGGCGTATCTGCTGGAAGTGCTCGCCGACTTCGCGATCACCATCCCCGAGATCGGCACGATCAAGGCGCCCCAGGGGCGGCCGCCGCATGTGATCATCACCAGCAACCGCACCCGCGAGGTCCACGACGCGCTCAAGCGGCGCTGCCTGTATCACTGGATCGACTATCCCAGCCCCGAGCGCGAGCTCGCCATTCTCGAGCAGCGCCGTCCCGGGCTCGCGAAGACGCTCGCCGCCCAGGTGGTGGCGTTCGTGCAACGGCTGCGCTCCGCCGACTTGACGAAGGTCCCGGGCATCGCGGAGACGATCGACTGGGCGGCGGCGCTCGAGGCGCTCGGCGCGAAACAGCTCGAGGCGGAGCAGGTAGAGCGGACCCTGGGGGCGCTGCTCAAGTACCAGGAGGACGTGGCGGCATTGCGCGGCGGGGGAGCGGCCAAGCTGCTTGACGAGGTACGGGCGGTGAAGCCGTGACGACGGGCAACGCTGCTTCGGGCAACGCCCTTGTCGGCAACGTCGTCCTCTTCGGGCGCATCCTGCGGCGCGCCGGCCTGTCGATCGACGCGGACCAATCCCGCCGCTTCGCCGACGTGGTGGCGCTGCTCGGCGTGGATTGCCGGGGCGACGTGAAGGCCGCGGGCCGGGCGGTGTTCGTGCGGCGGCGCGAGGAGCGCGCCGTGTACGATGCGGCGTTCGACCTGTTCTGGCGTCGCAGCACGACGCTCGGCGGCGCCACGGACCGGCTGCCGAGGTTGCGGCAACAGACCGGACCGCGCGCCGACGTGAGCTTCGGCCCCGATGCGCCGCCCGGAACGGACCT
>WNGE01011918.1_pt1 | contig 11096 bp, 11 predicted proteins | sample 5400651 | NCBI WGS metagenome assembly WNGE01 (sample SAMN13153370, study PRJNA577476) | soil metagenome | isolation source: 60 cm soil or saprolite under grassland replicate 2 | place: USA:California | collected 2016-06-15 | reverse complement strand
ACCTGCTCTCCGTCGGCGCGAGCTACGGCATCCTCGTGCTCGTCTTCCAGCACCACTGGGCAGAGGGCATCCTCGGCTTCCGCTCGAACGGGGGCATCGCTTCCTGGATTCCGCTCTTCTTGTTCGTCCTCCTCTTCGGCCTCTCAATGGACTACCACGTCTTCATCCTCAGTCGCGTCCGAGAGCTCGTCCTTGGCGGGACGCCGACCCAAGACGCTGTGTCACGCTCCATCCGGCAGACGGCGGGAACGGTAACGGCCGCGGCGATCGTGATGGTCGCCGTCTTCTCGATCTTCGCGACGTTGAGCCAGCTCGACCTCAAGCAGGCCGGGTTCGGGCTCGCGGTCGCGATCCTGCTCGATGCGACGTTGATCCGAGGAGTGCTGCTGCCCGCGACGATGACGCTCCTCGGAGAGTGGAACTGGTACCTGCCTCGTTGGCTCGGCTGGCTCCCTCAGCTTCAGGTGCCGATCCCCGCCACCTCCGCCAAGGCCGTCCCGGCCGCCGTGGGAGCAGCCGGCAAGTAAAGCTCGGCGCCGCTCAGGCCGTGAGCGGAACGGCTGCGCGATCGGCGATCGCTCGATACGCGCCTGCCGCATCCGACGCCTCGAAGATGTGAGACCCGACGACGAGCAGACGCGCGCCGGCGGTGACGAGCTCGCTCGCGTTCCGCTCGTCGATACCCCCGTCCACTTGGATCAGCACCTCGTCGGGAAGGAGCTGCCGCAGCCTCCGAACCCGATCGAAGGTCTCGGGCATGAACTGCTGCCCGGAGTAGCCGGGATGGATGCTCATGCAGAGCACGAGGTCGGCGTCCGAGGCAGCTACGGCGGCCTGGTCGGGTGCGGTCTCGGGGCTGAACGCCACGCCGAAGCCGAGCCCCTGCCGCCGGGCCGCAGCCGAGGCCGCGGCGAGGTCACGGACGGCCTCGTAGTGCACGGTGACCGAATCGCCGCCGGCCGCCGCGATCTGTTCGAAGTGTCGCTCCGGCGAGTCGACCATCAGGTGGCAGTCAATCGTCGCGCCCCGTTCGTGGAGCGGCGCCGCGATCGACTCGAGGACGATCGGCCCGATCGTTACGGGCGGGACGAAATGCCCGTCGCCGACGTCGTAGTGGAAGACTCCCGCGCCGGCGTCCAGCAGCGAGTCGATCTGCGCGCCGAGATTCCAGAAGTCCGCCGCGTACAGCGACGGTGCGATTTCGACAGCTCGGACACGGCTCGTCCAGCTCATGTCTCTACAACCACGCGGCGGCCGCGCGGTCGACGATCGCAGTCGTCGTTCCCTTCCGAGAGCGCACCAGGCTCGCCGGCGTCGTCGGACTCGGTGCACCCGACAGCGCCTGCATCACAGGCGCCGACTTCTCCGCTCCGACGGCGAGGAAGACGACATGCCCGGCCTCGGCGAGGGCTTCGGGCGTGAGCGTCACGCGCTCGACGTGCGGGTCGAGCCCGGGGTCCGCGGCGACCGCGCGCCTCGAGGTCGCGCCGAGCGCGGGGGAGTCCGGAAAGAGGGAGGCCGTGTGCCCGTCGGGGCCGATGCCGAGCAAGACGAGCCCGAGTGGGACTCTGCGAAGCTCACGGTCGTATTCCTCCGCCGCGAGTTCGGCCCCGAGCTCGACGCGAATCCTGTGCACGGCTGCCGGTGGGCGAACGAGACGGGAAAGCAAGGACTCCTGCACGAGCCTGAAGTTCGACCGCTCGTCGTCGGACGGGACACAGCGTTCGTCCCCCCACCAGATCTCTGCGCGGCTCCAGTCGCCGTTCTGGAGCGCAGCGAGCTCGTAGGCGCGCCGCGGAGTCGAGCCGCCGGCAAGGACGATGTGGTCACCGGCGTGTGCGGCATCGGCCAGCAGCCGCGCCGCGCGCGCTGCTGCGTCTTCTGGATCGGCGGCGACGACGAGTTCGACGCTCATGCATGTACTGTCTCCGGCCGCCGGCCGGACGTTTCATCCTGACGTGTAACGACCTAGCAGCGGAGCGGGACTGCACAGCATGAAGGTTGCAGTCGCGTTCGACCACCGCGGGATCGTCCTTCGCCAGCGTGTCATCGACGAGCTTCGGGCCGACGGCTACGAGGTCGTCGACTTGGGCACCGATCGCGCCGAGCCGAAGATCGACTACCCGGACAAAGCGCGCGAGATCGGGGATGCAGTCGTCTCCGGCAAAGCCGAACGCGGCGTCTTGATCTGCAGCTCGGGTGTCGGCGCCGCGATCGCAGCCTGCAAGGTCCCGGGTATCCGTGCGGCGATCTGCCACGACGTGTACACCGCCCACCAAGGTGTCGAGCACGACGATATGAACGTGCTCTGCCTCGGCTCGGAGATCGTCGGCGGAGAGCTCGCCGCAGAGCTCGTTCGCACGTTCCTGCGCGCCCGCTTCGACGGCGGCGAGCGGTACGTGCGGCGGCTACGGAAGATCGAGGAGCTCGAGCGGGCAGCGATTTCGACGGTTGCCTGATGGAGCGAACGATCTCGATCGAGCCGAGGGCGGTCTTCCTCGGCGCCGCGCCTCTATTCGCCCTCTTCGCGCCGCTCCTGCTGATCACGGCGCCGACCGCCCGCCTTCGCTGAGCGCCCGGGTGGTCGACGTCTCGTTCAACGGCCTGGCCATCGTCGCGGCAGTCGCGCTGGGAGCCCCTCTCGCGCTCGGCCTCTTCCCCAGGCTGCGACTGCCGGCGATCGTGCTGGAGATCGTGCTCGGGATCGTGATCGGGCCCCAGGTCTTGGGCTGGGTCTCGATCGACACGCCGGTTCAGGTCATGAGCCTGCTCGGCTTGGCCTTCCTTCTGCTGCTTGCCGGGCTCGAGGTCGAGTACGAGCGCTTCCGCGGTCGTCTCCTCCGGCTCACCGCAACCGGGTACGCGCTTTCATTCGGACTCGCACTCCTGATCGGCTTCGGCCTCAAGGCGGGCGGGCTTGTCAAGTCGCCGCTCCTCGTGGCCATCGCGCTCTCCGCGACCGCGCTCGGGATCGTGATTCCGGTCCTGAAGGACGCAGGACAGGTGAGCACGGAGTTCGGGCAGCTCGTCGTGGCAGGCGCCTCCATTGCCGAGATTGCAACGATCGTTTTGCTGTCGCTCTTCTTCTCGGGCGAGTCCAGCGGGCTCGGCTCGAAGGTCGTCTTGCTCGGTCTTTTCGGGCTGTTCGTGCTCGCAGTGGGCCTCGCGGTCAGCGGCGCCCAGCATTCGATGCGGATCTCCGCCACTCTCTTACGGCTTCAGGACACGACCGCTGAAATCCGCGTTCGCGCAGCGTTCGTCTTGCTGGCCGTTTTCGTCGTGCTCGCGGAGCGACTCGGCCTCGAGGCAATTCTGGGCGCTTTCCTCGCCGGCGCCATCATCAAGCTCGTCGACCGCGACCAGATGATGACCCACCCGCAGTTCCGGCACAAGCTCGAGGCAGCCGGCTTCGGCATCTTCGTCCCGTTCTTCTTCGTGACGACCGGCGTCAGGTTCGACCTGGATGCGCTATTCGGGAGCGCGAGAACTCTCGGGATGGTGCCGATCTTCCTCGGCGCGCTTCTTGTAGCTCGCGGTCTTCCCGCGCTCCTGTACAAGCCGCTCGCAACGCGCACGCAGACGGTCGCCGCCGCGCTGTTGCAGGCGACCTCGCTCAGCTTCCTCGTCGTCTCGGGCCAGATCGGCGTGCAGCTGGATCTGATCCGGCCCGCCACCTACGCGGCGCTCGTCGCCGCTGGGTTGCTGTCTGTTTTGCTCTTCCCGTTGACGGCCCTGACGCTACTCCGTGGCGCGGAGCGAGAGCCACGAAGGGTGTTCGAGCCAGCGCCGCGACCGGGCTAGGCGCGGGTGCGACCTCGCGGCGACGTGCGAGGGAGTAGAGAGTGATCGCCGTCTTCGGCGGGCTCGGCGCGGCGTCCGTGTTCGCGATCGCAACGCTTTCGGCGTCGCGGGGAACCCGCATGATCGGGCCGCGGTCCTTTCTCGCCGGCGTGATGCTCGTCGGGCTCGTCGCCACGCTCCCGGCGGTGGCGGCGCGCAGCGTGCCGGATATCAGCGGCGTCGATGCCGGCTGGCTTGTTCTCAGCGGATGCGGCAACGTCGCGGGACTGCTCTGCGCGTACGCTGCGCTGCGGCTCGGCAAGGTCGGGATCGTCGCCCCGATTGTCTCGACCGAAGGCGCGATCGCGGCCGTGCTCGCCGTGGTCGCCGGGGAGGGGATCTCACCAGGCGCCGGAGCGACGCTGGGCGTGATCGCGTGCGGGATTCTTCTCGCGGGTGTCACCCGCGACGCGGACGAGGTCCCGGCCGATCCCGCTGGGGTGCGCGCGTTGGCCTTTGCAATCGCCGCGGCGCTCGCCTTCGGAGCAAGCCTCTATGCGACGGCACGAGTCGGTGCGAGCCTGCCAGTTGCATGGGCCGTTCTGCCGGCACGAGCGGTCGGCGTCGCGGCGGTGACGCTGCCGCTGGCCGTGACACGACGGCTGACGATCACCCGACAGGCGCTACCGTTCGTGGTGCTGTCGGGTCTCTGCGAAGCCGCCGGGTTCGCCCTCTTCACGGTCGCCTCGCGCCACGGGATCGCGGTGAGTGCCGTCCTCGCCTCCCAGTTCGCGGCGATCGCGGCGGTTGCCGCCTACCTTCTGTTCGGAGAGCGGCTTGCCCGTGTCCAGCTCGCCGGCGTGGCTTCGATCGTCGTCGGCGTCGCCATCCTCAGCGCGCTTCAGGTCTGACGAGTCGAGCGACCTGCTACTGGGCGAGGTACGCCTCGAGCGCAGCTCTGATCTTCGAGCGTCCACGGTGCAGCAGGACGCGCTGATTCGACGCGCTCAGAGCGAGCGCCTCACAGACGTCCTCCGAGCTCCAGCCCTCGACGTCGCGCATCGTGACGACCGCTCGCTGGGTCCGCGGCAGCTTCGCCAACGCTGCCGCGACGCAATCGAGCGTCTCGCCCGCAAGTAGGCGCTCTTCGGGAAGGTCTTCGAACCGTTGTGGGGTCGAAGCCCAGTGCCCCGCCCAGTCGCTCTCCGGTCCGAGAAAGCGATCGGCATCGACGGACGGCTCGTCGGCGTCGAAGTCGCCGCCGTCCATCGCCGAGAAGGGGATGCTTCCGGCCTCGCGCGCGACGCGCGTATTGGCCTTGTTCAGCAGGATCCGAAAGATCCACGTCTTGAGGGACGAACGTCCCTCGAAGCGGCCGATCCCGTTCAAAACCCCGATCCATGCCTCCTGGACGACCTCCTCCGCGACCGCGCGCGTGCCAACGGTCAGCTGCGCGAGACGCAACATCGTCGGGCTGTAGCAACGAACAAGCTCGGCGAACGCGGTTTCGTCTCCCGCCCTCACGGATGCGAGGAGCCGCAGCTCGCCGGGGGCGGCGCGCTTCGGTGAAGCAGAATCGGGCTGGACGGGTGCGGGAACGATTTCGGCGTGGACTGTCATGGCGGCGAGCCTCCTCCGGTAGGCCACGACGGTCTCGCACAGCCGGGTGATCCGTCATCACCTAGGCCGCGGGTTCACCCGGGTGAACTTCGCTCACGTGGCTTGACGCCGCGTATTCCAGGTCCGGGGAACCCGGAGAAGCGTTCGTTCTGCGTTCCGGTCGATGTGCTCTGGCGAAAGGCGGCCCAGAATGTCAAGCGTCGTGCGCATCTGTTGGAGGTGTGCCAGACACGGGCCGCAATCCCGAATGTGGGAATCGAACCGCGCCCGCTCAGCGGGTGGAAGCGCATCTTCGAGGTAGTCGGTCACCAACTGGACGAGTTCTTGGCAGGTGAATGGTTCGACAGGGGTCACGGGTTCGGAGATCAAGTCCTCTATTTTTTTAGTCCCTTCGCTGCCTCGAAGTGTTACGGCTGTAACGCGAGTCGCCCGTCGGTGGACAAACCAACCAGTGAAGGCCATCGCCGTTCATCCCGACGTTCCCGGCTCGGCCCACCTGGCCGACGTTCCCGAGCCGCGCCTTGCCGACGTACCGGACGGCCGTGGCGTCCTCGTCGAGGTCCTGCGCGTCGGTGTCGACGGTACCGACCGGGAGATCAACGAGGCCCAATACGGCGCCGCACCGCCCGGCGACGACTTCCTCGTCATTGGCCACGAGAACTTCGGCCGCGTGCTCGAGGTGGGCGAGGGCGTCTCCGCGGCGATCCATCCGGGCGGCTACGTCGTCTCGACGGTCCGCCGCCCCGGCGGCTCGGTCTACGACCGAATCGGTTTGCAGGACATGACCACCGACGACGTCTACTACGAGCGGGGCATCAACCTCTTGCACGGCTACCTGACCGAGCGCTACGTCGAGAATTCCGACTACGTCGTTCCACTGCCGCCTGCGCTGGGCGAGGTTGGGGTATTGCTCGAGCCGCTGACGGTCGCTGAGAAGGGCATCGCCCAGGCGTTCGAGATCCAGCGACGGCTGAAGGTGTGGGAGCCGCGTCGCGCGGCGGTTCTGGGCTCCGGTACGATCGGGCTGCTCGCTGCCCTCGTGCTGCGCCTGCGTGGCCTCGAGGTGACCTGCTTCTCGCTGCTGCGCGCGCCGTACCTCAATAGCGAGCTCGTCGGGGAGCTCGGCGCGTCGTACGTCTCCTCGCAGGACGTCGCGCTCGCGTCTGCGGGCGGTCCCTTCGACCTGATCTTCGAGGCCACGGGCTACAGCCCGCTCGTCTTCGAGGCCGCCGAGGTGCTCGGGAAGAACGGCGTGCTCGTGCTCGCCAGCGTGACCGGCGGCGAGCGCGCCGTCGAAGTCCCCGCCGACCGGATCAACCAGGGCTTCGTGCTCGGGAACAAGGTGATGGTCGGGACCGTCAACGCGTCGCGTGCGGACTTCGTCGCCGGCGTCGACGACCTCGTGCAGGCCTCGCTGCGGTTCCCCGGCTGGCTCGAGCGGCTGCTGACGACGCCGGTGGCGGGTCTCGAGGGGTACGAGCAGATGTTCGAGCATCTTGAGGGCGGCGACGGGATCAAGGTCTTTGTCGAGGTCAAGGCGCCGGCCGGCAGACCTGCGGTTCATACAACCGCAGGAGCAGGGGCCGCCTCGTGAGATCGGTGCCGATCTATCCGGCGATCGCCGACTACGCGCTCATCTCCGACTGCCACTCGTGCGCCCTCGTCTCGCTGGACGGCTCCGTCGACTGGTGCACGTTCCATCGCTTCGAGGCGCGCCCGGTCTTCGCCCGGATCCTCGACTGGAGCAAGGCCGGCTTCTTCAGGATCGCGCCGCTCGACGACGACTACGAGCCCACGCGGCGTTACCTCCCCGGCACCAACGTGCTCGAGACGACGTTCACGAGCGAGCGCGGCACGCTGGTCGTGACGGACTTCTTCTCGTACCGCGTTCCCGGCCCGGAGGAGGACGCGCACGCGGCGCATCCCGACCACCAGCTGATCCGGATCGCGCGCTGCACCGAGGGCGAGATGCCCGTCAAGGTCAAGCTTGTCCCACGGTTCGACTACGGCCTGACCACGCCCAGGCTGGAGATGCTGGACTCCGACCTCGTTGTCGTGTACGGCGGCGCCGATGCGCTCGTCCTGCAGAGCGAGCTGCCGTTCGGCCACGCAGAACGTTCGGCGACGACGGGCAACCGGACGCTCCATTCGGGCGAGGAGGCGTTTGTCGTCCTGACGTACCAGCTCCCGCACGAGCTCTCGCCGGAGCGGCTGACGAAGGAGGACGTCTCGACTAGGCTCGAGACGACGACGCAGACCTGGAAGGCATGGTCCGACCGCTGCGCCTACGACGGCCCCTATCGGGAACAGGTGGTGCGCAGCGCGCTCGTCCTAAAGGCGCTGACGAACGCACCGACAGGCTCGATCGTCGCGGCCGCAACGACGTCGCTTCCCGAAGAGGTCGGCGGCGAGCGGAACTGGGACTACCGCTTCAGCTGGCTTCGCGATTCGGCGCTGACGCTGAACGCGCTGTTCGCGCTCGGCTACGACCAAGAGGCGCAGGCCTACATGGCCTGGCTGAGGCGAACGACGGCCGGCCGCGCGAGCGAGCTGCAGATCATGTACGGTGTTGGCGGCGAGCGTCTGCTCCCCGAGGTGGAGCTCGACTGGCTCGAGGGCTACCGCGGCTCGCGGCCGGTGCGGATCGGCAACGGGGCCTATTCCCAGTTCCAGCTCGACGTCTTCGGCGAGCTGCTCGACACAGCCTGGCTCTATCGCCGGCACAGCGGCGAGATCGACGACGTGTTCTGGGACTTCCTGTCGCGCGTCGGCGGGGCCGTGATCGAGCGCTGGCAAGACCCCGACCAGGGCATCTGGGAGATCCGCGGCGAGCCGCGCCACTTCGTCTACTCGAAAGTGATGGCGTGGGTCGCGCTCGACCGGGTGATCAGGCTCGCCGAGCTCGACGGCCGAGATGGCGACCTCGACGCCTGGCGGGCGGCTCGCGACGAGATCCGCATGCTCGTCGAGAGTGAGGGTGTCGACCCGGCCACGGGCGCGTTCCAGCAGGCGTTCGGCGATGGCGGCAAGCTCGATGCGTCGAATCTGATGATCCCGATCGTGGGCTTCGTCGCGCACGACGACGACCGTGCGAAGGCGACCTTCGAGCGCGTCGCGGACGAGCTCTCGGCCGACGGCTTCGTCTACCGGTATGTCACGGACGGCGTCGACGGTCTCTCGGGAGACGAGGCGACCTTTGCGATCTGTTCCTTCTGGCTCGTCGAGTGTCTCGCGCGCGCAGGCGAGCGTGAGCGGGCGCGTGAGCTCTTCGAGCGTCTCCTTGGCTTCTGCAACGACGTCGGCCTGCTCGCCGAGGAAATCGATCCGCACACCGGCGACCTCATCGGCAACTTCCCTCAGGCGTTCTCGCACCTCGGGTTGATTCAGGCGGCGATCGCACTCGACGTGCCGGCGAGATCGCGTGACGCGCGCCGAGCGGAAGCGGAACCTCGCGCTCGAGGAGGCAGCGCGCGCTGGCGCGTCCGCGCTGGTGGCAACAGCGCCGGCGACGGTGCGCTGGCTGCTGTGCGGCCGTGGCCGACCCGTCGACGACACCTCGCCGCACGCGTCCTACACCGTCGTCCTGACTGCGGAGCGCGCTTTCGCGCTCTTCGCCGATATCGAGGCGTCGCGCGTCGAGGCGGAGGAGCGGCTGGACGAGCTGGGCTACGAGCCCATGTCCTATCCACGCTACGACGGCCCGGCGGAGACGCTAGCAGGGCTGCTCCGCGACGGCTCGGTCACCGACGCAGAGCTCGAGCCGGCGCTGGCCCCGCACCGGCGCGAGCTCGACGAGGACGAGCGCGACCGCTACCGGCGGGCGGGCGCGGACGCGGCGGACGCGATGCGTGCCGCACTCCGGCACCTTCGTCCAGAGGAGACGGAGCTCGAGGCTGCTGCCACGCTCGCCGCGGAGGCGCGTCGCCGAGGCTTCGTTCCGGCGGTCGTGCTCGTCGGCGGCGAGAAGCGCCAGCCGCTCCACCGCCACCCCCTCCCGACCGACGCGCGGGTCGGTCGTCACGCGCTGCTGGCGTTCACGATTCAGCGGGAGGGCCTGCACGTATCGATGACGCGCCTCGTCTCCTTCGGGCGGCCGCCGGCGGACCTCGAGCAACTAGTCCAAGCGGCCGCGGAAGTGGATGCGCGCCTGCTCGCGGCCTCAACGGCGGGGTCGCCGCTCGGCGAGGTGTTCGAGGCCGGGGCGGCCGCTTACGCGGCGCAGGGCTTCCCCGAGGAGTGGCGCTGGCATCACCAGGGCGGTCTCACCGGCTACAAAGGACGTGAGGCGTTCGGTGCCCCACGCGAGCAGACGCCGGTACCGAGCTCTGCGGCCGTTGCGTGGAATCCCTCGATCGGCGGCGGCGCGAAGTCCGAGGACACGGCGCTCGTGCAATCAGGGAACGTCGAGGTGGTGACGCGAACGCCGGACCTGCCCGAGGTCGAGACCTCCGGGATTCCCAGGCCCGGAATCGTCGAGCTCTGACGAGCCCGGCCTCTGCGCCTACCGGATGAGAAAGGCGCGGGCCGGGGCGCCATCGGAGCCGACGAGCTTGAGGGGCGCGCAGACGAGCTGGTACTCGCCGGGATCGACGTCACGCAGGTCGAGGCCCTCGACTGCGACGATCCCGGCGCCGAGCAACGCTCGGTGGGCGTCCTCGTCCCCGAGCGAGAGGTAGTCGATGCCGACGAGGCGCACGCCGCGCTCAATCAGCGCCTTGGCGCCGCCGCCCGTCAAGGAGACGAAGTCGTCGACGAACGAGTCCTGCTCCCAGAGCATCGAGTTGCACGTTTTGAACAGGACGCGCTCGGCGAGCTCGATCTGTGCGAGTGCCTCGCCGTCGAGCCGCCCTGTGACCCGGGTGGCGTCAACGACACGGGCCGGCCCGACGAGGACCTGAAGCGGGAGCGTCTCGGCGGCGGGGGCGCCGTCGATGAAGTGCGCCGGTGCATCCACGTGCGTGCCCGTGTGGACGCCGAAGTCGAGTCGGCTGATGTTCGCGGCCGCACCGTTTGCGAGCGCACTGATCCGCTCGAGCCGGACGGTCGGGTCGCCGGGATACGTGACCATTCCCGGCCTGATCGCGACGCTGATGTCGAGGATCTCCACCCCGTTCAGACCGAGCATCGAGCCTGTTCGTTACGGGCTGTAACGCGTCGCCTGCGCTACGGGACTGTGCGGTACGGGCATGGCGACCGGGACGATCAGCATCCTCGACGGCAGTACCTTCCTCGTGAGCGATCTGCGCGGGGACATCGATGCGTCACCGAACCAGCCGCACGGGTTCTTCTATCGCGACACCCGATTCCTGTCCTGCTGGCGACTGACGGCCAACGGCTCGCCGCTGAACGTCCTGTCGACGGACGAGACGCAGTACTTCGCGTCGACGCACTTTCTCGTGCCACCGACAGGGACGGTGAACGACAACCCAACCGTCTCGATCCATCGGAACAGGACGATCGGAGACGGCTTCCACGAGGACGTGACGGTTCTAAACCACGACGTGAAGCCGCTTCGGGTCGAGCTCCGCTTCGACGCCGACTCCGATTTCGCCGACCTCTTCGAGGTCAAGGATGCGCTCGCCAAGGTGGGCGAGCGGTACACGCGCGTCGAGAGCGGCACGCTCGTGCTCGGGTATCGCCGCGGCGACTTCGTTCGCGAGACGCGCATTCGAGTCTCCAAGCCGGCCACCGTCGAC
>WNGE01008324.1_pt1 | contig 11096 bp, 7 predicted proteins | sample 5400651 | NCBI WGS metagenome assembly WNGE01 (sample SAMN13153370, study PRJNA577476) | soil metagenome | isolation source: 60 cm soil or saprolite under grassland replicate 2 | place: USA:California | collected 2016-06-15 | reverse complement strand
GTCATGGTCACCACCCTGAGAGCCATGTCTTCCTCCCGGTCTCGTTCGACCGAGAGGTAGGGTCAGCCCTCCTCGGGAGGTGTCACACATGTCCCCGGAACGTTCTGTAACCGATGTCCCCGGACATCACACACTTGGTGATGTTCTGGATAGTTTGCAACGTGTTGGCAAAGCGAGGCGAGCCGCCGACAGCCGACTCTGTCGGCGCCGAGTTCTTCCCGAGGACTCAGGCGCTTACGTGGCCGCGATCAGTCATGGTCAGATGTCTCGCGAGGCCGTCAAGGATCATGTCGAGGGAGGTCGTGTGGTGGCACCACCGCCGATCACTGGGGAGCACCCTTCCCCCCGGCCCGCCGCGGTGGCACGATCGCCCGTGGAGGGAGAGATGAAGGCTCGAACCCCGAGCGTCCTGACGTGGTCGGCCCTCGCTCTGACTGGCGTGCTCTTGGCTGCGGGGGGATGGCTCGCCGCGGTCAACGTGGGGACGCAGATCCCCGAGCAGCTCGGTGACGTCAGCCCGGGGACCTTCGCGATCCTGCTCCTCGGTGGGCTTCCGTTCCCGATCGTAGGGTCCTTGATCGTCGCTCGGCGGCCGGGCAACCGGATCGGCGTCCTGTTCCTCGCCATCGCTCTGGGGGGAGGATTGAGCGCCGTCGCGACCCAGTACGCGATCCACGCTCTCCTCGCGGATCCCGGGTCCCTCCCCGCCGGTGCGTGGGCAGCCTGGCTCCAGACTGCCGCGGTCGCCCTCGCTGTCCCGCTCTTCGTCTTCCTTCCCCTGTGGTTCCCCGACGGGAGGCTCCCGTCGCGCCGATGGCGACCAGTGGCGTGGCTCGGGACGGCGGCGATGGCCCTCCTCGTGCTCGAGTCATTCGCTCCTGGCCCAATCGAGGGCTTCGGCGTGGAGAACCCGGCGGGCATCCCGGGGTTCGGTGCGTTCGTCGACCTCGCCTGGGGCCCGCTGCTCCTCGCGACGATCGGGTCGGTCGCCGCCCTCATCGTCCGCTTCCGGCGGTCGAGGGGGGACGAGCGCCAGCAGCTCAAGTGGTTCACCTTCGCGGCAGCGGTCCTGATCGCCTACCTGTGGATGACCGACGTCCTCTTCCCGCAGGGTCGCTTGAACCGTCTCGGGCAGGTCCTCCTAGCGCTCGCCATCGGGGCGCTGCCCGTCGCGGCCGGGATCGCCGTGCTGAGGTATCGCCTCTACGACATCGACGTCGTCATCCGCAAGACGGTCGTGGTCGGCGTGATGGCGGTGTTCATCTCGGTCGTGTACGCGGGGCTGGTGATCGGCGTCGGCGCGGTCGTCGGCAGCGGGGGCAACGCCGCGCTGTCCGCGGCTGCCGCCGCGATCGTCGCCCTGGCCTTCCAGCCGGTACGCCTGCGGGCGCGACGGCTCGCCGACCGCCTCGTCTACGGTCGGCGTGCGACGCCGTACGAGGTCCTGTCGGAGTTCTCCGAACGCATGGGCGAGGCGTACGCGAGCGATGACATCCTGCCGAGGATGGCGCGGATGCTGGCGGAGGGGACCGGGGCCTCGCGGGCCGAGGTGTGGCTGCGTTCGGGCGCGGAGCTCCGGCGAGCGTCGTCGCACCCCACCGGCGATCCGTCGGTGACCGTACCCGTCCCGGTCGGCGAGCTTCCTCCCTTCGACGACGCAAGCCTCGCGGTCGCCGTCCGGCATCAGGGCGAGCTCCTCGGCGCGCTCGTGGTGACGAAGCCGCCGACCGATCCCATCACGCCGGCCGAGCAGACCCTGGTGGCCGACCTCGCGGCGCAGGCCGGGCTGATCCTGCGGAACGCCGCGCTGATCGAGGACCTGCGCCGCTCGCGCCAACGCATCGTGGCGGCCCAGGACGAGGAGCGACGGCGGCTCGAACGGAACCTGCACGATGGCGCCCAGCAGCAGCTCGTGGCGCTCGCCGTGAAGCTCCGGCTCGTGGAATCGCTGATCCCCAAGGACCCGGAGGGCGCGGTCCGGATGACTCGGGAGGTGGGCTCGGACGCCAGGGACGCACTCGACACCCTCCGCGATCTCGCCCGCGGAATCTACCCGCCCCTCCTCGCGGACCGGGGCCTCGCCGCGGCCCTCGAGGCGCAGGCCCGTAAGGCGGCCCTGCCCGTCGCCGTCGACGCCGACAGGGTCGGCCGGTACGCACAGGAGGTCGAGGCAGCGGTGTATTTCTCGTGCCTTGAAGCCTTGCAGAACGTGGCGAAGTACGCGGAGGCATCCTGGGCTACGGTCCGCCTGTCATCCAACGACGGGCTCGTGTTCGAAATCCGCGACGACGGCCGCGGGTTCGATCCGTCAACCACCTCGCTCGGGACCGGGCTCCAAGGCATCGTCGACCGCGTCGCCGCGATCGGCGGCACGATCGACGTGCGCTCGTCGCCAAGTCGAGGAACCACGATCACCGGGCGGATCCCCGTCGAACCGCTTGACTAACTGCCGGCCCTCTCCTTCGGGGGACGAGGCGTAAAGGCTTGTCCGGTCCTCCGGCGGGCGCTCGGCGAACTTGTACGAATGCACACGATCATGAGGTCGCGAGCCCGTAACGGGTCGCGCCGCAAAGCTCGTGCCCGAGGAGGAACCGGATAGTTCTCTGACCCTTGTTCGGCTCCGGCAGCGACCGAAGCGTTCGAATTGACCCGGCCCCAGGGCCGAAGCCGCGTTGAAACGACCAGCGCAGCGACCGCCTCGACGACGTGTCTTGCTCACATCGAGAGAACGTGTGGGCCGGGAAGAAGTCCGGTGGTTCTTCGATGCCGACCTCCTGCGGGATCGTGCCCACGGCGTCCCGGAACGCTGCGACCGCCTCCTCAGATGCGAAGACGTCGACGATGCAGAACCCGTTCTTTCCCTGGCCGGCAACGTGGACCAGGAGTCCCTCGAAGGGGAGATCAGATGGCGACTCGATCCGGGACTTGCCATTCGTGAGCCGGCGGACGACCTCCTCGTATCGTTCCCGCGTGAGGCTCGGGACTTGGTGCACTGCCATGAAGAGCATTGCTCGCCTCCTATCCGTCCTGCGGCTCCTCGCCGGAGCGAGCCATCTGAGCGAGAGTCGGCCCGCTCTCCGGCATCGATCGGCGTGGCGGTGGACGACTTTCCACTCGCCGTCCTCCCGACGGAGGATCTACGTGACTCGCAGCTCATAGCCCTTGAGGGCTACTCCAGCACCAGTGTCCACCTTAGTCAGACAACCGCGGCCCCTTAAGCGGGAGGTAGCCAGAGAGGAAGTTTGGCCAAAGTGTTTGCAGGTGGTCGGGTTCGGCGACCTTGGAGACTGCCCGCCAGCGCGTTTGCACGCGCTCCCGGTTTGAGGGGTTTCAGTAGCGGAGGCGTTGCGGGCACTGTGCGAACCGCATGCCCTCGAAGCTCGACCAGTTGTAGGTTAGCTGCATGAAGCCGTTGCAGGACAGGGTTGCTTTGGTGACCGTGGCGAGCCGCGAAGGTGGCAGGGGGATAGCTGTCGTACTGGGCGAGCAAGGTGCGACGGTATCCGAGGGGCATTCCGTCTCTCTCGACGACCTACGTCTCTCAATGCGCGTCGTACCTTGTGAAGTCGCACGCACCCCCCTTGAGGCATTGTTCACCTCCTGCGTGCTCCACGGAACCCGTGGACCTGGAGCTACCCCTGGCGCCGGGGTGCCTCCGGAGCCTGCTGGCGTGCTCGTCGTGCGCGGGCCCTACCAACGAGGAACGCGCGCCCGGCAAGGGAGGCGATGAAGAGCGCGGCCAGCGCGCCGAAGAGCGCGCCGAGACTGGGACCGCCGTTCGCGGCCCGCGCAGACACCGGGCTTCGGATCTGGCCGAGCCTCGCGCGGAGAAACGCTATGCATGCCTCCAGGACGGTGCCCCCAGAGCCGGGGACCGGCGCCAGGAGATAGTAGACGCCGTGCGCGCTTCCCGGGACCTCGATCAAACGGACGGGGACGTGCGCTTCACGAAGGGCGCCCGCCATCTCGGCCACTTGTGACAGAGGGATGACCTCGTTCGTGCTGTTCGCCAGGAGCATGGGCGCGTCGGTGGCATCGACGTGCGCCAGGGGGGAGGCCTCACGGAGTGGGCGAGCGCACGCGGCCCCGTGGCAACCGAGAAACTGCTCGATCGCCTCCCGGCCCGTTATGCCGTTCCTCAGGCGGGTGGCTCCCACGTCGGTCACTAACCTGCCGAGGTCCATGGGACCCGACAGTGACACGGCTGCGGCGATCCGCGAGCCGGTGTCGCGGGCGCCGCTCCCGAGGACCGCCAGCAGGGCCGCGAGGTGCCCGCCCGCTGACTCGCCGATCGCGCCGAGTCGCCGGGGGTCGACGCCGAACTCCGATCCGTGCGCTCGGATCCACCGAACGGCGGTCTGGACGTCCTCCACCGGAGCCGGGTATGTGAACGTGGGAGCCAGTCGATAGTCCACCCCGAAGGCTACGAACCCGGCTTGGGCCAGCTCGACGCCGAGTTCCTGATCCCATCCTCGGATGCCGGTGTACCACCCGCCGCCGTGGATCACGATGACTCCGGGATGGAGTCCCGGCGCGGCCGGTAGGTATGCGTCGAGCTTCAGAGACACGCTTTCGGTGGTCGCGTATACGATGCCGTTCTGAATTCGCACCCCCGTCTGGCTCACCGCCGGCGCGGCGAACCCCACTGTCGCGAGCAGGGCGAGCGCCAGGACATTTCCGCCCAAGGCAGCCCCCGGCAACGGGTGGTCAGTCTTCACACCCTGCTTGTCGGGAGGAGCCCCCTTCGCGGTTCAGTGTGAGCGTGGGGGGGGTGTGGCCCAGCCAGCTTCTCGAGGCAGCCTCGGGCGCGGTGTCGGCGAATCGGGATCGCTGCCGCGGTAGGCTAACCACAGTGACCTGGTACTCAAGCGAGAACGCCGCTGAGCGAGCCGGGGTCGAGCCTAACTACCTCGTTCGACTGGTGGATCTCGGCATCCTGACACCCGAGGAGCGGGATCGCTTCGCCCCGGGCGACGTTCGCCGAGTGCTGATGGCGAAATCACTCGAGGATGCCGGGATCCCGCTCGATGGTGTGGGCGCTGCAATCCAGCGCGGTACCCTGTCGCTCGCCTTCCTCGACGCGGCCAGCTACGAGCGGTTCGCCGCCCTCGCAGCCGAGACGTTCCAGCAGGTCAGCGACCGGACCGGGATCCCGCTCGAGCTGCTGATGGTCATCCGCGAAGCGATCGGCATGGCCCAACCGTCGCCCGATGACCGACTTCGCGAGGACGAGATGGCGATCGTGCCGTTCATCGAGCTCCAGGTCTCCGAGGGATTCCGGCCGGCCGCCATCGAGCGTCTGCTCCGTGTCCAGGGCGACAGCACCCGGCGGATCACCGAACAAGAGGCCGTCTGGTGGAACTCCGAGGTGATCGAGCCGGCCATGGCGGCGGGCAAGGGCGCGGAGGGGATCGCGAACGCCGACCTGGCCGATCGGAATGCCCCGCTTTCGGAGCAAGCCGTCCTGGCCATGTATCACGCGCAGCAGGCGCGCGCCTGGACCGCCAACATCATCGAAGGCTTCGAGGTGCTGATGGCGAAGGCCGGGATCCACAGCCGCCTCGAACGGCTACCGGCGATCTGTTTCCTTGATATCAGCGGCTACACACGACTGACCCAGGAACGCGGCGACGATGCGGCCGCTGACCTGGCTACGACGGTCCACCGGCTAGTGCAGCGCACCTCGGTGCAGCACGGCGGCAAGCCCATCAAGTGGCTGGGCGATGGTGTGATGTTCCACTTTGTCGACCCCGGCCCCGGGGTGCGGGCCGCCCTCGAGATGGTGGATGGGCTGGCGGCGGCCGGGTTGCCGCCTGCCCACGTCGGCTTGCATGCGGGGCCGGTCCTCTTCCAGGAGGGCGATTACTTCGGCCAGACGGTGAACCTCACTGCCCGCATCGCCGAGTATGCGCGGCAGGGGGAGGTGCTGGTCAGCCAGGCAGTAGCCGATGCCTCGCAGGAGAAGGGGATCGCGTTCGGCGACATCGGTCCGGTGGAGCTCAAAGGCGTGTCCGGAACGGTGCACCTGCTACGGGCCCATCTCGCCGATGATCGTCCGGTCGGTCAGGGAGCGAGTGGGTCGGTCGCCGAGTGACTCCGTTGCTCGGTCGGTTCTGCGCGGAACGGCTTCGGAAAATGCTGAGGGCGCCGCACGGAACCCGATGTCCTGTCGCGGCGTAGAAGAGGTATGCGCGTGGGCATCGTGGTCCTGACCCTCATCCTGCTCGCCAGCTGCTCGGGAGCGGGTGGCGGCGGGGTGTCGGGTTCGCCCGTCGTGCCGTCAATGACCACCGAGGCGCTGATCGGGTCGCCGATCGACCTCACCGCACTCTCCGGCCGGATCGTCTTCGACAACTTCCAGGATGTCTGGTCCATCAACGCGGACGGCACCGGACTCAGGCGGCTCACCCGGTCACCCTGGCCCGAATTCGACCCGTCGTTGTCGCCCGACGGTCGCTTCATCGCCTATCGATCCGAACCAAACGAACATCCCGAGCTCTGGGTCATGAACGCCGATGGAACGGGGCAGCACCAGCTGACCCGGGACGGCGGCTTCCCGAGCTGGTCTCCCGACGGCTCGATGATCGCATACGCGCCCGGCGGCGGGCCTTCGGGCAGGAGCGGGATCGCTGTCATGAACGCCGATGGATCCGGACAGCGCCGCTTGGCCCACACCGACTACGGCGAGTACCCGTCGTGGTCGCCCGACGGCAAACGGATCGCCTTCAACTCCAATCTCTCCGGTGAGGGCCTGATGTACATCGTCGACGTCGACGGTTCGCGGGTGGTGGATCTCTCGGGGGTGGGGCAGGGCCATGAGGTCGCTTGGTCGCCCGACGGCCGGTCGATCCTGTTCGTTTCGGAACGAGATCATCCGGACAACTACAACGACATCTATGTGATGCGTCCGGACGGCTCCGGCGTGAAACGCCTGACGCGTGCTGGCGGGGAAACGCCCGCGTGGTCTCCGGACGGCCGCTACATCGTCTTGTCCGCCGGAGGGCTCTTCGTGATGCGGGCGGACGGCTCCGGCGTCACGTCGGTGCCGGCCGAGGGCGTGGGGGAGGCGACGTTTCCGGATTGGCGCTGAGATGGTGGCCTTTGCACAAGCGGACTCCGCTGGGGGTCCGCGTCGTGACCTTCACGGGTGGAATCCGGCCAGCCGTTCGGCTTCCTCACCGAGCTCCCGCCGCGGTGGCCCGATCGAGCGGACGGAACGTCTCCATCGGGTCCGTCCTCGAGCGTTCACCATGTAACTGACCGCCCCACCTGACCAGGATCACCCGCCGCGGCACGAGACTGCATGTTCGACGGTCGACCCCAGATCTTTGGGGAGCGGAGAGAAGAGGCATGGACCTGGCTTGCGGATTGGCCGCCGGTACCCGGGGCGGTCCGCCTATCAGACGACCGAGTACAGCCGCAAGTCGCCTGGGACTCCCTTCAGCTCGTGCGAGCCCTGATCCCGGAACTCGATCCCCCGATCCGGCCACGAGATCCCTCACGGTCTGAGACACGAAGATCTCGCCGGGGCCCGCCCTCGACGCGACTCTTGCGCCGACGTGGACGCCGATCCCCCGGAGCTTGTCCGCGACGACGTCACACTCGCCGGAGTGCATCCCAATCCGAAGGCTCACGCCGATCTCCCCTACCGATTGAGGATGCTTCTGGCGCATTCAATGGCGGCAGTGGGGGAGTCGAACCACACCAGAAACCCGTCTCCGGCGGTATCGATCTCACGTCGTCCGTCCACCCGAATGGATAGTCCTCGCTCCAGCCTGCCTTGGCGTAGGTCGCACACAGGATCAGGCCACTCACCCGCTCGGGATGAGAGACCGCCGTGGCGATGCACCGGAGGTCCCGCGTCGGCGTTTGCGAACAGCGTGGCCCGCTCACTCCCGGACGCGTGGAGCACCGACACCAAATCGTCCAGCCGCTCCTCCAGGGTCGGGATCTCCGTCAGTCGAGCGGAGAGCCCGAGGCCGCGGGGTCCATGAGGATGAGCCGACCCGGTCTTGAAGTTCGGGGGCGGTCGTGTTGCTGGGTGTGAGCTGGTGCTGCCTGGTGCCTTCCTGTCCAGGTGAACGGGCTTGTTTGTGTTGCCGGACCTCAAGCGATCCAGTCCGGGAAAAGAGGGTTCGCGACGCCTTCGACCGGGAAGAGCGTTCGGCCGGAGCCGTCGGGGCGGATCAGGTACATCTCCGCGGCGCCCGCGACGAGGATGGCCGAGCCGTCCGGCGACCAGGCGAAGAACTGCCCGAACTCCGACGTGACCCGTCGCTGGCCCGCGCCGTCCGCGTTGATGATCCAGACGTCTTCCCACGGCCCGATGTCCCCGGTGGTTCGGCAATCGGCCGCATCGGAGATCGAGCAGTCGTCCCTGGCGGATGAGAACACGATCCGCGTGCCGTCCGGCGACCACGCCGGCCACCCGTCCTCGCCCGGCGCGGTCGTCAAGCGGCGGACGTGGCTCCCGTCCTCGTCCATCACGTAGATGTTGTAGTCGGGGTTGCTCCCGGTGGCGCCGGGCTCCGGGGCCATGAAGGCGATCCGGGAGCCGTCGGGCGACCACGCCGGGTATTCGACGTAGTGGCGGGAGACACGACGAAGACCCGAGCCGTCAGGGGCCACGACGTAGCCGCCGACATCGATCCCGCCCGTGCCGACCAGCGAGTTGAAGGCGATCCTCTTGCCATCGGGAGACCAGTCCGGTCCCCACGCGTCCTTGCGGGTCAGGTTCCGCTGATCCGACCCGTCGGCCTTCATCACGAAGATCCGGGACGTCCCGTCGTGTGGCCAGTGTCGGTACACGATCCGCGAGCCGTCCGGCGACCACGTCGGGTCGAACTCCATGGCGGGCGCGGACGTCAGCCGCCGAACGTGGGTCCCGTCCGCCTTCATCGACCAGATGTCGTTCGTCTCATCGGAGAGCACGATCCGTCCCTCGAGGGATCCGATGTCCATCCGTGGTCCCGAGGCCGACGGGGAAGCGACCGGCTGCGTGGCCGTCGGGGAGGCCGCGGGCGAACGAGACCCGTTCGCATCCCCAGCGGGCCGTGGGCTCGAGCACGCCGCCATGATGACCAGTGCCAAGGCCGGGGCGATCCTGCGCATGCCCCTCCTACGCTCCCTGAGCCCGGGAGGTTCCGGGGGTATCCGCCGACGCCTTCGAGACCTGGCGGAGGTGTGTTCCACCGGACTGGGCTCCTGAGAGGCACAGGAATCCCTACCTCGCTCAGGCAGCAACACTGGGACTCGCCAACAGCGGGTCATCCCGGCGATACTCGTGCCATGCAGCGGACCGGTGGTCCGATTCTGCTCGCAGTCACGAGGGAGGTCGCATGGCCGGCAACGGAACAGCCAGCGCTTCGGAGCCGATCGTGTACATCGACCGTTCCGAGATCCGAAAGGGTTCGATCGAAGAACTCAAGGCGGGGGTCCAACGGCTCGTGGAATTCATCCACGCCCGCGAGCCTCAACTGATCTCGTACGGCTTCTACATTGATGAAGAAGCAGCCAAGATGACCGTCGTGGCGGTCCATCCCGATTCGGCATCATTGGAGCTTCACATGGACATCGGCAGCGGCGAGTTCCGGAAGCTGGCTCACCTGCTTACGCTCACCGCGATCGAATGCTACGGCCGGCCAAGCGAGGGGGCACTCGAACAGCTGCGGAACAAGGCGGCCGCGCTGGGCGACGGAGGGACCGTCATCTCCATCGGACGATTCGCGGGGTTCACGCACTTCGCATCCGCGACGACCTGAACGACCGTGCCTACGCCCTCGAAGCTCCTATTCCCAGAGCGGGCGGGTACGGCGTCATGACCGCATCGGACACGTCGGCTCCTCCTTCGGTTTCCAGACCGGGGAAGTGGTCTGGTGCCTTCCCGTGACCCCTGATCATGTCCTGGATGTTTGCAACGTGTCTGCAAGCAACTCAAGCGGCGCCGGCTGACTCTTGTTGGCCGCGTCGATCGATCGATGGGTTCGCCTGGTGGTAGAAGCGGCTTGGCGGCTTCGTCTATACCCTTGATCTGATGGCCATGGATAGGCGACCAGCGATCCGCCGACATCATGCAGATCCTCGAGGATTCGCTCACGGCCGAGGGGATCGAGGAGTGGCTCCGCACCGCGAATCGGCTGCTGGACGGACCGATCGATCATCGACGAAACGGACACCGAGAGTGTCAGGCGGGTGGCGCAGGTCGCTCGGGCTCCGAGCGCGGTGTCACAGGTTGGACGGCTGAGCGGTCCTTGGAGTAAAGAAAGGACGTGAGGAGCGAGCCCGAGACGCCGCGTGGGGACGTATACGAGGACCTCCGGCCGCTGCTGTTCTCCATCGCCTACAGGGTCGTCAGCCGCGTGAGCGAAGCGGAGGACCTCGTGCAGGAAGCCTTCCTCCGCTTTCACCGGGCACAGAGTGAGGGCGTGGACATCGACTCACCTCGGGCCTGGCTGTCTACCGTCGCGACCCGGCTCGCCATCAACCAGGTGCGGTCGGCCCGGGCGCGCCGGGAGACCTACGTGGGCACCTGGCTGCCCGAGCCGCTGCTGACGGACCCGGCCTCGGACGCATCCGTGCACGCGGAGACCGCCGATTCGCTGTCGATGGCGTTCCTCGTCCTGCTGGAGAGCCTGAGCCCGGTCGAACGGGCCGTGTTCCTGCTCCGGGAGGTCTTCGACTACGGCTACGACGAGATCGCCGCCGTCGTGGGCAAGAGCGAGGAGAACTGCCGGCAGATCGCGGTTCGGGCCCGCCGGCAGGTCGAGGCGAAGAAGCCGCGGTTCGAGGCCTCGCGCAGGCGGCGGGAGGAGCTCGCCCGCCGGTTCTTCGATGCGATCGGCGATGGTGACCTCGAAGGCCTCACCCGCATGCTCGCCGCCGACGTGGTCTCGTACAGCGATGGCGGCGGGAAGGCTTCGGCGTTCCCGCACCCGATGCACGGGCGCGAACGGGTCGCGCGGGTCCTGCTCCTGTTCGGGGAATGGAGGGCGCAGCTGGGCGCCGAGCGGATGCGGTTGGCGGAGGTCAACGGACAGCCCGGAGCGTTGTTCCTCGGCCGAGATGGGCGGGCCGTCCTGGTCGTTTCCCTCGACATC
>WNGE01031045.1_pt1 | contig 11097 bp, 10 predicted proteins | sample 5400651 | NCBI WGS metagenome assembly WNGE01 (sample SAMN13153370, study PRJNA577476) | soil metagenome | isolation source: 60 cm soil or saprolite under grassland replicate 2 | place: USA:California | collected 2016-06-15 | reverse complement strand
TTCCATTCTACGGATAGAACGTATTTTGTCGATTGCCTGGCTGCGAGCAATATTAACAATCCATGCTTCCGGGCTGCCCCGCTCCGCGCTGTAGCTTTGCGCCTGCCGCCAAACTTGGACAAAAACCTCTTGGAGCAAATCCTCGGCGTCAGAACGAGCCTTCAGCATTCGCATGGCTATGGTAAAGACCAGTGTCGAGAATCGATCGTAAAGCTGGCTGAACGCGTCGCGGTCTTGATTTGCGACTTGCTGGATAAGACGAACGGCGATGGTTGGATCGGCAGTCACTAGTAGTTCCTATGCACTTGTCTCGCTTCGCGCTGAAGTCAGGATCAGCACGAGAAAAATTCCCTCAGTGTCATAGATGCTGCCAACTCTAGCCATTCTTCAAGACTCACGACCTCACGCCGGAGCATTCTAGTCCAGCCCATTCTGCTGCGCAAACCTGCCCTCTACTGATTACGAGCGGGCCTAGGGCTTTGGATTTATTTCGCGAATAAAGTTTTCCAAAACCATTCCACAAACTTTTTTTTGGGAAATCCGAATCTACCGCGCCCGCCGTATTCCATAACAAAAGATCATGGTGAGTCCGACACACAACGATAATAGAGGAGAGTTCATGAAACGGCACCGCATAAGTTTAGCAATCTTGGCAGCGATTCTGTTGGGGAGCGCGCCTGTCCTGGCACATGAGGAGTGTGATGAGGAGGATCAGTCCAAGGTTGTCAGTGCCCAGAGCGAAAGCGTGAGCCCGCAATCCCAGCTCGGGTCAGACGTTACAATCAAGCTTTTTCAGTACCAGCCGGGGCGAATACAGGTAAAGGCAGGGACGACGGTCACGTGGATGAATGAAGACGAGATCTTTCATACGGTTACGGCCGGCGAGCCGGAGAAGAAGGGCGGCGGATTTGACGCGTCTTTGGATGGCAAAGGCAAGAGCTTCAGCTTCACCTTCTCTCAGCCGGGAATCTACACTTACTACTGTGATCGCCACGAGCATATGCGTGGTGAAATCGAGGTTCGTTAGCAGGTTGCTGAAAAAGACTCATATGCTTCGTTGCGCTCAATCGCCTCGCTTCAACGTACTGCTCAAGTGCGCCTATGCTCGTCGATTTTTCGCGCGCCTCGCCTCTGAGATCTTTTTGAACAACCTGCAAACAAAGTCGAAAGAATATTTCCAATCTGAAGGAGGAGAAGAAGATGAAAAACAAAATTGTACGGTTTATTGGCGGTTCGGTGCTGGCAGCCGTCGCGGTGACCGGCTGCGGCTGGATGAGTTCCCAAAGCCCAATGCAAAGCCATTCGATGCATGGCGGTACGATGATGAACAGCAAAGAATCGGCCACTTCAGCCGCGGATCTGCGCGTCGGGCTGAACTTACTGCTCGGCGAGCATGTTCTTATTGCCGCAGTGGCGACCAGCCACGCGCTCGGCGGACGGGATGCGGCCTTTAAAGGGGCAGTCGGCGGTTTAGATGCTAACTCTGTCGATATTTCCAAGGCGATTGGATCAGTCTACGGTCCCGATGCCGAGAAAGCGTTTTTACCTTTGTGGCGTAAGCACATCGGATTCTTCGTCGACTACACCACCGGCGTTGTCACCAAAGACAAAGCAAAGCAGGACAAGGCGGTCGTCGATCTCGTCAGTTACAGTGAAGACTTTGCAGCCTTCCTAAGTTCCGCCAATCCGAATTTGCCGAAGAGCGCTGTGACAGAGCTCGTCAAAGGTCACATCCTCACGTTGAAGGCCGTCGTTGATGCCCAGGCTGCCAGCGACTGGCCGAAGGCGTATGGAGCGATTCGCTCAGCCTATGGCCACATGCATATGATTGGCGATCCATTGGCCGGCGCGATCGCCAAACAGTTTCCTCAAAAATTCAGCGGTGCCGTGGATTCGCCGGCAGCGAATCTACGCAACACACTCAATCTGGCTCTGCGTGAGCATGCCATCTTGGCAGCTATGGCCACCGGTTCGGCCTTAGGTGGCCGGACAGCGGAGTTTAACGCCGCTGCCGGCGCGGTGGATGCAAACTCCATCGACATCGCCAAAGCGATCGGCTCGGTTTACGGGGCGGATGCCAAAAAGGCTTTTCTGCCTCTGTGGCGCAAACACATAGGGTTTGTGGTTGATTACACCACCGGGTTGGCGACCAAGGACCAGATGAAACAGGATAAGGCAGTGGCCGATCTCATTCGCTACTCCGATGACTTTGGCGCCTTCCTAAGTTCCGCTAACCCCAACTTGCCAAAGAGCGCGGTGTCTGACCTGGTGAAAGGCCACATTCTTACCTTGAAGGATGTCGTCGATGCCCAAGCCGCCAAGGAATGGCCGAAGGTCTACAGCAACCTTCGTCTAGCGACGAGCCATATGGCGATGATCGCTGACCCTCTGGGGATGGCCATCGCGAAGCAATTCCCGGAGAAATACGCGCAGCGCTAACGGCACCACGCAGTGACGCATTTCGACCAGGGCTGGGCGACCAGCCCTGGTTGTTTCCTCGGAGAAATGAAAATGAAAACCCACCACAGAAAGCAAGAGCAAGAAGGAAAAGTCGGACTCGGACTACGTTTCGACGACAGGTCTCTTGTGCGTTTTGAAGCCGATATCCTCGCCGCGGAAGATTTCGCCCGCATCTACCGAAGCCGTCCGCTTTCACCTGAACGTGAGCTGATGGTGGCGGTTTTGGAAGGAGCCCTCGCCGACTATCAACGATGCTGCAGCGTCCGTGACAAGAAAGGCATGAAGCAGTTCGCCGACGCTAAAGCATGGATTCTGGAGTCGGACTCAGAATGGATTTTCTCTTTCATCAATTGCTGTGAGGCCCTCGGTATCGAACCTGGCTACTTGCGCCGGGGACTACTTCGATCAAAGCAAGGAAAGCGCACGAGACCGTCGAGTGCTTCGGCGATACAGCGCCAGAAGAACCAACCTAAACGCTTGCGTCAGGCGGCGTAACTGAAGCCAATCTCTTTGGTAAAATCCTTCAACGAAAAATTAACGAAAACAAAAATAACCCAAATGCAGAAAGGAGAAAAACCATGAAAGCTCTTAAGCAGCATCCGATTTCCCGAGGCGTAGCCGTCATTGTGACGGCGCTCATGACGCTAACGACAACGGCGCCCGTTGCCCGGGCCGCCAGCCATCGAGAGGCGCCGTTGATCGCGCTCGACCCGGCGGCGGATAACACGGACACTTATATGTTCCGAAGCTGGCAAGATCCGAGCAAAGTCGTGTTCATCATGAACGTCATTCCCGGTCAGGATCCAGCAGACGGTCCGAACTATTTCAACTTCGATGATGACGTGGTCTATCGCTTCAATATCGACAACAACCAGGACGGCAGCGCTGAAGACATCATCTACGAGTTTCGCTTCAGAACGGAAAACCGGCCGATATTCGGGCAGCTCGAATTTCCGCTGGCCTATGTGGGTAATCCCAATATACCAGTGCCCGAGCTGCAGGGCATCACCAAGCTCGACGGTACCGGCTCTGAAGGCCTTACGCGCCGGCAAGTCTACACGGTGACCGAATTGCGCGGTAAGGGGCGCACGGAGCTTCCGATCACAGGACCGGCATAAAGGTTTTTGCCGGGCAGCGCGCGGAGACTTTCTATATCGATCTCGGCGCGGTCTTCGACACGGTTAATCTGCGCCGGTTTTTGCCGCTGCTCACGCCGGCCGAGGACGCCGACGATTCGAAGGATCCGTTCGGCATCAACCGCTTCAGCGGCACAAATGTTAACAGCATCGCAATCGAAATACCGATCGCGCGGATCACGAAGGACGGCAAGCCCGTAGAGACGACGAACGATCCTTTGATCGGCATGTATGCCTCGACGAGCCGACAGAAAATCAAGATACTGGGGAACAACGGCAAGGTTAGGACCGAGGGACCTTTGGTGCAGGTTTCTCGCCTGGCGAATCCGTTGGTGAACGAACTGATCATCAATACCTCATCGAAAGACTTCTGGAACGCGGAGGAGCCGGAGGACGAAGCGCAGTTCCAGGAATTCTACAAGAATCCTTCAGTGGCGCAGGCGCTGGAGCTGATTTTCGGCGTGCCGGTGACCCCGACGCCGCGCACGGATCTGATGAGCGTATTTCTCAAGTATCCGGGCCAAGCGCTTGACGGCGACAACTGCGGCAAGCCTTGCGCTGAGTTGCTGCGACTCGATCTTCGGGTCGCTCCAACACTCCCTGAGGACCAAAAACGGCTGACGATTCTCGCTCACGACGCCGCGGGAGTGCCGACGCCCGATCCAGCCGGATTTCCGAACGGCCGCCGTCCCAATGACGACGTTACTGATATCGCCATTCGCGTAGTCGGCGGCGCCAACTACATCGCCGGACTCGTAGGCGACGGCGTTAACTTCCTCGGTGGTGCGCCTGAAGCGGGGACCAATGATGGCCCAGGCTATGGAACGATCCAGGGAAATCGCCTCGATGTAACGGCTAATGGGATCGCCAAAGAGTTCCCGTATCTACCAACGCCATACGACGGTCGCGGCAGGCGGCACATCGACTGTGTACAATCAACCGGAGTGCCCTGCGTCGAACCATAACTCATGTACGCACCGGAGGGGGACGAGAATCTCCCTCCGGTAAATCTTTTTGAGGAGGAGTGGAGACCATGAAAACTTACCAATACTTATCGTCGACAGTGGTTGCGGCTCTTTTATTTCTTTTAGGTATCGATCACGCTCTCGCTCAACCCACCCGGACGGACTACCAAATCGCCTATTACCAACAACTGATCAAGCGTAATCCGCGCAATGGGAAGGCATTTTATGGATTGGGTGATGCGCTGATTCGCAAGGCGCGGGAAACCGGCGACCCAAGCTACTTTAATCGAGCCGAAGAAGCGCTCAAAAAATCTCTGGAGATCGCTCCGACAAATGCCGGTGCCATGCGCCACCTCGCATACGTATTTTACTCTCGTCACGAGTTCGAACCCGCAGCTGTGCATTCGCGCAAGGCCATTGAGATGGATGCCAACGACGGCGATTCCTACGGCATCCTGGGTGACGCGCTTCTTGAGGTGGGGAAGTACGATGAAGCTCGTGATGCTTACCAGAGGATGATGCAATTGGAAGATAGCCTCTACTCGCGCAGCCGCCTAGCCGGACTGAAGAGCTTCCATGGAGATCCCGCAGGCTCCATCGCTGAACTCGAAAAGGCCATCGCGGTGGGCAAAGGCGCGAAGCAACCGGCGGAAAGCATTGCCTGGGCAGAGTGGCAGCTTGGCACTGATCACTTCACTCTGGGCGATCTGGCGAAAGCTGAAGCTTATTATCGTCAATCGCTGCAGAGTTATCCGAATTACTATCGCGCCCAGGCGGGAATGGCGCAGGTGCGCGGTGCACAGAAACGATACGACGAAGCCATCGATCTTTACCAGAAGGCAATCTCAGTTTTACCGATGCCGGAGTATGTTGCTGCCCTAGGTGATCTCTATGGGAAGATCGGGAAACCTGCGCAGGCACGGCAGCAGTATGAACTGGTCGAGTACATTGGCCGCCTGAACGCGCTCAACCAAGTTCTCTACAACCGCGAGCTTGCCTATTTTTACGCTGATCACGACATCAAGTTGAGCGAAAGTCTCGAACTCGCTCACCGTGAGTTGGACTACCGGAAAGATATCTATGCCTACGATCTGCTCGCTTGGAGCCTGTACAAGAATGGCAAAGCTGAGGAAGCCAGGGACGCCATCCACGAAGCATTGAAGTTAGGTACTCAAGACGCGAAGCTCTTCTTTCACGCCGGTATGATCTACTACCGACTCGGCGAAAACGAGAAGGCTAGAGGATTTTTGGCTCGCGCGATCTCGACCAATCCTCAGTTTCATGTTCTCCATGCCGAGACCGCCGCGTTGACTTTGAAGCAATTGGATGAGTCCGTCGCTCATGTGGGTGTCGATCGCCAAGCCCACGGAGGATAGAGCTGTGTACACTCGATTGATCGCTTCTGTTCTTTTCGCCGCTTCGATGATGATCTTCGCTGACGCCGCGATAGCTCATCCGTTGGGCAATTTTAGTGTCAGCCACTATTCAGCGATTCGCGTCGGTAAAGAAGCCGTCGAACTTCGTTACATCATCGACATGGCTGAGATCCCGACTTTTCAAGAGATTCAAGAAAGCGGGATTGTACCGAAAGCGGGAGATCCTAACCTCGAAGCTTATCTCACGCGCAAGACCGAACTCCTCCGCGACGGTTTGACACTTGAAGTCAATGGTCAACTTCTCCCACTACGGACGGAAACCAAGGAGATCATCTTTCCGCCCGGCGCCGGTGGTTTACCAACGATGAAGATCGGCATCTTGTACAAAGCGAAGCGGACGGACGATTCGATAAACCAGGAACAGCTACTCAGCTATCGTGACGGCAATAAAGAGATAATCGCCGTCGCAGTGCCGGGCGCTGTGATATTGAACAGCTCGGTTCCCGAAATCGATCGCAGCTCCCAGTTAAATAACTACCCGACGGATCTATTGAACAGCCCGCCGCAAGAGCTGGAAGCGCGCGTGGCATTCACGAATGCGGCCGTGCCAACACCTCTTGCGGCTGTCGAAACTTCGGTGCCAAGAGTGGAAAAAGTAGAACAGACAAAGGCAGATGATCGACTTCAAACGACACCTTCGCACGGTTCCCTTTCGTCAAAGGAAATTCCAACGAGTCAAGAATCGATTGAAGCTAAAGGAACTACCTCACCCATAGACGCGGCGCTCCCGCCAACAACGGAAAGTGGCCCTGTTCAATTACAAGCCAATCGACAGGCCACGCCCCGCAATTCGTTTACAGAGTTGATAGCAACGAAGCAGTTGGGTATCGGGATTGTTTTAATCGCCCTCGCTGTTGCTGTCGGCCTCGGTGGGTTTCACGCTCTTGAACCTGGCCACGGCAAAACTTTGGTGGCTGCTTACCTCGTTGGCTCCCGCGGAACCATGAAGCATGCGTTTTTGCTCGGACTGATTGTCACCGCGACCCATACGGCCGGAGTGTATCTACTCGGTGCCGTGACTTTGTATGCTTCACGGTACATCGTACCGGAGCGGCTTTATCCCTGGCTGGGTGTAGTCTCGGGCGTGATGATCGCCGGGCTGGGCGCGGTTCTCTTGGTGCGGCGTTATCGAGGTAAAGACGGGCTCTCAAGTCATCATCACCATCATGCGAATCATTCTCATGGCTCGGATCACCATCAGCATCACCATGACCACTCTCATGATCACGGCCACGTGCATAACCACCACGATCTCAATCCGCAAGTGCCTCTTCGAGAACTCCTGACACTCGGTATTAGCGGCGGAATCGTTCCCTGTCCTGCGGCGCTGGTCGTATTACTGAGCGCTGTTTCGATGCAGCGGGTCGGTTTTGGTTTGCTCCTAATCGTCGCGTTCAGCGTTGGGTTAGCAGCCGTTCTGATCACAATTGGTCTTTTGATGGTTTACGCGCGTCAGTTCATGTCACGCTTCCAAGTTGATAGCCCGCTCACGACCCGGTGGCTGCCCTTGACTTCGTCGGCTTTCATTCTTGTCTTCGGCGTCGCTCTCACGGTACAAGCGCTTTAAACAGCGGGGATTTGTTTCTGCCCAGCTATGAGCTAGAGGTTGCTGATCGTCCTAGGTATTTCGCGACAGAGAAAATAGAAAAACCAACCCCAAGGAGGAGAACATGATGATGAAGTTGTCGAAAATCGCTCTAGGTCTTTTTGTCTGCCTGCTATTGGGTGGAGCCGCGTCAAATGGCGTAGCACAATCGCAGGCACCCGGGTCGGCCTCTACGCTTTACAAGCGGCTCGGCGGAAAAGTATAACGGCTGGGTCGAGTACAAAAAGGGAGTCCAAAAGTTTTTCTTTGACAAGATATCCGGCGGTAAACTGATACCCAATAACGATCTCAAGATCACGCGTCGAGGCGATGTTGCTTGGATGACTTTGACGTTTCGTCTCTCATTTACTCTGAAGACCAATAATGCAATGAAGATCGACTGCCGGCATACCGCGATCTGGGTGAAACGCCGTAGCAAGTGGTTGATCGTACATGAGCACATATCAGCGCCGCTCCCTGGCTAGAACGGGACCGGGACATTCTCCGCTTGCTTTTGGCACATCTGTTTCTCTTACCGTCGTGCAAGATATTCATTGCTACGCATTTGGGCCACACTTCGTCGTTGATTCGTCGCGCGCTGTCAGGTGCAAGTAAGAGTTAGAGAAGTCTACGAGATCCTACGTTTGACTGAAGGTCACTTACGACTGGAAAATCCGCGCTGACAAACCGTTCCTGCGTAATCTTTCTTTTCTACTCAAGCCGGTTTTCTCGATGAATCACAGTTGGGCCATGGCACAGGGTGAACAATCGCTTAAGGCTGAGTTGAGGCGTCGTCACCTAGCAACGCAGCTCTAAAAACGACTCGCCATCAAGCCGTTTCGGCCCTCATTTTTCCCGCTTGCTTCGCCTATTTTTCGGATTTAGGATACACCCCGTTAGCGAAATTAGCCCATTTTGCCGTTAGGAGAACCCAATGGAGCCGATTAAACTTGCAACTGTAGCTGCGGCCAATGCTAAAAGTCGGAGACTTAGAGAGCTCGTTCGCGCGCCGGAAATTCTTGTCATGCCGGGAGCGTATGACGTGCTGAGCGCCCTTTTGTTCGAACAGATGGGCTTCAAAGCAATCCAGGGCACCAGCGGTGGCATCGCCGCCGCGTTAGGCTATCCCGACGGTGAGGTCATGAGCCGTGACCTATTTGTCGAAATCACAGGCAAGTTCGCTGCGGCGGTTTCCGTTCCAGTGAACGCGGACGGTGAACGTGGTTACGGTGATGAGAATGAGATCAAGGAAACCGTGCGCCGGTTAAACGCTACGGGGGTAGCGGGAATGAATCTGGAAGACGGGGCTGGTGGCAAGCCGGGCGGGGCGCGCGGTTTAGTCGAATTGTCACAACAGCTTCGGAAGATCAAGGCCGTCATGGAAACCAAGCGCGTGCTCGGCAGCGAGTTTTTTCTCAATGCCAGAGTTGATGCATTCCATGTCATCACCGACGATCCAAAGAAGGCACTGGATGAAGCGATTGGGCGCGGCAACGCATACGCAGAAGCCGGTGGTGACTGTATCTTTTACTTGTTCGTGCATTCGAGCGATATCATTGGTCGCCTCGCCAAGGAGGTCAAAGCGCCGATTAGCATACTCGCGGGGCCGCAGGCCCCGAGTGTGAGCGAATTGCAGGACCTAGGAGTCGCTCGAGTTAGCTATGGTTCGGCCTTCCTTAAGGCCGCCATCGGCGGGACCAGAAAGCTGGCGCAGGAAATTCTCGAAAAAGGGACGATTACAGGTCTCAAAGAGGGGATGCAGACGCCTGAGATTGCGGCCCTGATCGCAAAAAGAAAGGCCGGGTGACGAATGGCGGGACAAGGTACGGTCATTGCTATCCATATTGCGGCCACCGGGGCCGCGCCGATGAGGTCGGTTGCCAATGCACAAGTAGTAGTCGGCAGAGGAGTGGAGGGAGATCGCTATTACAGTAAGCTCGGTACTTATTCTAATCAACCGGGGTCAGGCCGCGACGTCACTCTAATAGAAATTGAAGCGATCGATGGCTTAAAGAGAGACTATGAGGTTCAGTTGGACCCAGGCCAGTCGAGGCGCAATATTGTGACGCGGGGCATTGCGCTAAATCATCTTGTCGAACAAGAATTTCGCATCGGTGATGTTCTTCTCCGCGGTACGCGGTTGTGCGAGCCCTGCGCCCATATGGAGAAACTAACCGTTAAAGGGACCATGCGGGGCTTGATCCACCGCGGCGGTTTGAGAGCGGAGATCATAAAGGGTGGTACAATTCGGGTCGGAGATAGGATTTTTCCTGAAGTCGCTATCTAATTTATCTGCCGCCGGAATCGCCGTGTCATTCATCCCCACTCTTGCTCTCCCTCATCGAGGGGTAGAGTACGGTTCGGCTTCTTGCCGAAAGAATCGATCTTAAGATCATTACAGATATTTTTTTGTGACCGCCTGGGCTCTCGCACTGATTCTCGCTGCTGCGTTCATTCACGCGAGCTGGAATCTGCTCAACAAACGGGCGAGCGGTCACGCAACCTTCACCTGGGTTGTGGCGGTCCTATCAGCAGTGTTCTATGCGCCGGTGGCGGCCGCAGCGGTTCTTTTCTGGCAAGCGCAAATTGGTTGGCTCGAGATCGGCTTCATGGCGGGAAGCGCGGCCTTCCACACTGGTTATTTTGTGCTCCTCAACGAGGGTTACCGCGCCGGGGATCTTTCGTTGGTTTATCCGTTGGCGCGCGGCACAGGGCCCTTGCTTTCGACGGTTGCCGCAATCTTGTTTTTCGGCGAACGGCCGAGCGTCATTGCGCTGGCGGGTGGACTCATGATTGTCGCCGGCGTCATCGTGCTCACCTGCAGTCCGCAACGGTTAAGCCAGGCCGGAGCCAGAAAGGCGATGGCTTATGCTCTGGTGACCGGGACATTTATCGCCGCATATACCTTGTGGGACAAGCAGGCAGTGAGCGGATTTGCGGTGTCGCCCATTCTGCTGGATTGGGGTGCGAATCTTGTGCGTTCGCTGTTGCTTACCCCTTTCGCGCTGCGGCATTGGAAAAGCGCGCGCAACGAATGGCGGATCCACCGCTCTGAGGCTATCGGCGTCGCGTTGCTGGTGCCGCTTTCCTATATCCTGGTTCTTATGGCGATGCAGTTCACACCGGTAAGTTACGTGGCGCCGGCGCGGGAAATCAGCATTCTTATCGGCACGGCGATGGGGATGCGCTTGCTTGCGGAAGGGGACGTGCACCGCCGTTTGGCTGCCGCCGGTGCGATGGTTCTAGGCGTGGTAGCGCTGGCGGTGGCATAATAAGAGGTTCCAAACGTTCCAGCCGTTCAAAACGTTCCAATCGTTTCGGAACAGGAAGGCACAATGGCTTCTAGGGACGAATCGTTCAAGGATTTTGTTTTGGATCAGTTGCAGGACCTGGACGGTGTCGAGGCGCGACGGATGTTCGGCGGCCACGGGCTCTGTCAAGACGAAACCTTTTTCGGCATCATTCATAAAGGCCGCCTGTATTTCAAAACGGATGAGCACACAGTTGCGGCATAT
>WNGE01020785.1_pt1 | contig 11098 bp, 4 predicted proteins | sample 5400651 | NCBI WGS metagenome assembly WNGE01 (sample SAMN13153370, study PRJNA577476) | soil metagenome | isolation source: 60 cm soil or saprolite under grassland replicate 2 | place: USA:California | collected 2016-06-15 | reverse complement strand
TGGGCGCGCAGAATGCCCGGATCTGGACGGCCAGCGTCATGATCGGAATCCAGCCGACGTCCGCGCAGAACGGCGGATCTTCGCGCGTACCGCTCCTGTTGGTCGGCTACGCTCCGCGACTGCTCAGCCGCCCTTATCGGTTTCCTGGACGAGATCGTTTCCAGCCTGTGCCGCGCCCGCCCCCGTCGGCCCGGTGGGATTGTGAAGGAATTCCGTGAGGGCCCGGTGGTACGGGGCGATAGTGGGTAGGTCGGCGTACTCGTCGGGGCCGTGCAGGCCGTCGCCGCCGATGCCGAAAATGACGGCGTCGGTGCCCTGCTGGTAGTAAAAGCGCCCGTCTGCGGCGCCATGCTTGCGAAGGAAGTCGGAGCGGTATCCCTGGTTAGTCACGGCTTGCTGGAGGCTGCGTATTTCTGGGCGGTGCTGGTCGGCGTGGTGCGGTGGGTCAGCGTGTTCGATCACGGGGGTGACGCCGGGCTCGCAGAACGATGCCAGGTAGGCGGTTATTTCGGGAATGGTCTTGCCGTTGAGGTCGGAGTCGTCGGGCGGGTAGCGGATGTCCAGCCATGCCTCGGCCAGGGCCGGGATCTGGTTGCGGGCCTGGTTGGGGGTCTGGATCCGAGCGAGGTTGATGGTGGTCCGCCAGGCCTCTTCGGTGGCGGGCGGGCAGGTGGCCAGCAGCCTGGCCAGGCTGGCCTGCAACTTGATCAAGGCGTTGTCGCCTCGCCATGGGTAGGCGGCGTGACCGCTGCGGCCCACCGCGCGCAGGGTCGCGGTGATCATGCCCTTGGAGTCGGTCACGATCCGCAGTCCGCTGTGCTCGCCGATGATGACGAACTCCCCGGCAACGCTTTGCTGGATCTGGTGCAGGGTGCCGTTGCGGCCGCCGACCTCCTCGTCGGTGACCAGCTGCAACCCCAGCGGGTAGGGCAGGGCGCTGGCGAGTTCACGGAATACCTGCGCCTCTACTAGCGCGGACACCTTCATGTCCTGAGCGCCGCGTGCGTACAGGCGGTCACCCTCGCGGCGCGGCCGGAACTGGGCCGCTGCCGCGGGCACCACGTCAAGGTGGGCGTTGAGGATGATCTGGAAATGTGGCCGCTGCGCGCCGCGGTACATGAGCACGCTCGGCTTGCCACCGGACTCGAACCGCTCCACCGTGAACCCGTGCCCGACGAAGTCCACCACGAAATCAAGCGCCTTGTGCAGGTCACCGGGCCGGTCGGCGGTCGAGCGCACGGCGAGCAGCTCGCAGGCCGCGGCAAGGAACGGCTCGGTATCCATCCCACCATCCTCTCCCGCTACGTCGCGGGCCAGCAGCCGGCGGCTCACCCGTGACAGCCATGAGCAAACAGTCCGGCCCGGCCAGGGAACCTTGCCGGCGGATCACCCGGGGCCGGCCATGCTCAGGACGCCGCCCAGGCCCGGCAGCCGGGCGCAGTTGCCCGGGCGCGGCTGAGGATGCCCGGCACAATGGTGGCTGTGACCGGTCAGCCCCCGTTGCCTGATGCGCCGCCGGGCTCGTCGGTGCTGGAGGCGGTGCTGGAACGGATCACCTACGCCAACGAGGACACTGGCTACACCATCGCCCGGGTGGCCACCGAGCGGACCGGCCCGGACCTGGTGACGGTGGTGGGGCCGCTGCTGGGCGCCCAGGTCGGGGAGAGCCTGCGCCTGACCGGGCGCTGGAGCAGCCACCCCCGCTACGGCAGGCAGTTCCAGGTGCACTCCTATGCCACCGTGCTGCCGGCCACGATCCAGGGCATCCGCCGCTACCTGGGGTCGGGGTTGATCAAGGGGATCGGGCCGGTGATGGCCGAGCGGATGGTGGCCCATTTCGGCACCGGCATCCTGGCCGTCATCGAGACTGAGCCCGGCCGGCTGACCGAGGTGCATGGGCTGGGACCCAAACGGACCCAGAGGATCGCCGACGCGTGGGAGGAGCAGAAGGCGATCAAGGAAGTGATGGTGTTCCTGTCCGGTGTCGGGGTGTCCACGTCGCTGGCCGTGCGGATCTACAAGAAATACGCCGGCACCTCGGTCTCGGTGGTGCGCAACGAGCCCTACCGGCTCGCGTCAGAGGTGTGGGGCATCGGATTCAAGACCGCCGACACCATCGCCCAGGCAGTCGGGATCCCCCGTGACAGCCCGCAGCGGATCAAAGCAGGGCTGCAGTACACCCTGTCGCAGGCCGCCGACGACGGGCACTGCTACCTGCCCGAGCCGAACCTGATCCGCGAGGCCGCCAAGATCCTGGAAGTCGGCCGGGAGCTGATCGGCCCTTGCCTGGATGAGCTCGCGGCCGGCGAAGGCGCCGTGCGTGAACCGGTGCCGGCCGGCGGCAATGCCCCCGGCGGGACGATTCCGGCGGTGTATCTGGTGCCGTTCCACCGGGCCGAGTGCTCCCTGGCGGGTGGGCTGGTGGACCTGCTGAACTCCCGCCACGAGCGGCTGCCCGCGTTCGCCCAGGTGGACTGGCCCAAAGCGCTGGGCTGGCTGGCGAGCCAGACCGGCCTGGACCTGGCCCCCGGGCAGCAGGAGGCGGTCAAGCTCGCGCTCACCAGCAAGGTCGCGGTGCTCACCGGCGGGCCGGGCTGCGGCAAGAGTTTCACCGTCCGCGCCATCGTCACGCTCGCCGCCGCCAAGAAGGCCAGCGTAGTGCTGGTCGCGCCCACCGGCCGGGCCGCCAAGCGGCTGGCGGAGCTGACCGGCCACCAGGCCTCCACCGTGCACCGGCTGCTGGAGCTGCAGCCCGGCGGCGACCCCAAATACGACCGTGACAATCCCTTGGACGCGGACCTGGTTGTGGTGGATGAGTCCTCGATGATGGACGTGATCTTGGCCAACAAGCTGGTCAAGGCCATCCCAGAAGGAGCGCATCTGCTGCTGGTCGGCGACGTCGACCAGCTCCCCTCGGTCGGCGCCGGTGAAGTACTGCGAGACCTGCTCGCGTCCGGCACCATCCCGCGGGTGCGATTGACCCAGATCTTCCGCCAGGCCCAGCAGTCCGGCATCGTCGTGAACGCCCACCGCATCAACCACGGCCAGCCGCCGCAGCTGACCGGCTTCGGCGACTTCTACTGGTTCACCTGCGAGCCGCCTGAGGAGTCCGGCCTGCACCCGGCGGAGGAAACCGCCAACCTCGTCGTGGACATCGTCGCCCGCCGCATCCCCGCCAAATTCGGGCTCGACCCGGTCCGCGATGTCCAGGTGCTGACCCCGGTGCACCGCGGCCCGGCGGGGGCGGGCAACCTTAACGCCCTGCTGCAGCAAGCCCTCACCCCGCAACGTGATGGGATGCCGGAGAAGTGGTATGGGGGGCGGGTGTTCCGCGTCGGGGACAAGGTCACCCAGCTGCGGAACAACTACGACAAGGGCAAGGCCGGGGTCTTCAATGGCACCGTCGGCGTCGTCACCGGCATATCACTCCAAGAGCAGGCCCTCACCGTGCTCACCGACGAGGACGAGCAGGTGGCCTACGACTTCGCCGAACTCGATGAGCTCGCCCACGCCTACGCCGTCACCATCCACCGCTCGCAGGGCAGCGAATACCCCGCGGTGGTGATACCGCTGACCACCTCGTCCTGGATGATGCTGCAGCGCAACCTGCTCTACACCGGCGTCACCCGCGCCAGGAAACTCATCATCCTCGCCGGATCCCGCCGCGCGCTCGCCCAAGCGGTCCGTACCCGCGGCGCAGGCCGCCGCCACACCGCCCTCACCCACCGGCTCAACCCCGCCGGGCAGGGGAACGAGCCCCGCGCCCAGCAGCAAGGAAAAGCACCTTTGAAGATGTGTCCGTAAGCGGCCTACCAGCACCGACAGCAAGATCAACCACGCGGCCCGGGCACCGCCGGAAGGCTGGAGTGCACTCCAGGAAACGGAAGCATCATGGTCTTGACTCACCGGTCCATTCGGGCCACATATTCGCCTATTATGCGCTGCAATGACCAAACAGGCAGAACGTTCGAGAGCCGTCCAGAACGGATACGGTTCGTCTACTGGCTGTCGACTACGGCTCCGGAGCGTGACGCCCGGGGTTGTGAGCCCGGAAAGGTCCCGCCCTGGCCGGGCATGTAGGCGCCGGTGGAGAGGTGGGCCGCTGCCTGCCTTGCGCTGCCGGGGTTAGCCTGCGGGGGCGTTGGGGAATATGGTCGTCTTCCGGGTCGTCACGGTGCGCGCGGTCGGCCGGGTCAGCCCGTGGTCATGGCAGCGGCGCGCTCCTGGCTGAGTTCGGCTGGTGCCGGGTCGGGTTTGCGTGCCAGCTTGCTGGGCCACCACATCCAGCGGCCGATGTCCAGGTTCAACGCGGTCACCAGCACGGACCGCACGATGATCGTGTCGAGCAGGATGCCGAACGCGACCGCGAAACCCAGTTCGGTCAGGAACGTGGCCGGGATCGTGGCCAGGACGGCGAACGTGCCGGCGAGGACGAAGCCGGCTGAGGTGATCACCCCGCCGGTTGCGGCGAGCCCGACGAGCGCGCCGCGCCGGGCGTCGCGCCGGTTCGCCTCCTCCCGTACCCGGGTCATCAAGAAGATGTTGTAGTCGATGCCGAGGGCGACGAGGAACACGAACACAAATAGCGGGAACACGGTATCGGCTCCGCCGAACCCGAACACGTGGTTGAAGAAGAAGGCGCTGACGCCGAGGGCGGCGGCGAAGGACAGCACCACCGTGGCGGTCAGGATCAAGGGTGCCACCAGCGACCGCAGCAGCAGCCCGAGGATGATGATCACCACGACGAGGATGAGCGGGATGATGAGGTTGCGGTCGTGCGCGGAGGCGCGCGCGACATCCAGGGTGATCGCCGTGGTGCCGCCGACCTTGGCATCGGCCGCGGGAACGGCGTGCACCGCGGACCGGACCCGGTCGATCGTGGCGTACGCGGCCTGGCTGTCGGGCGGCGAGGTCAGCGCCTGGCCCGCCCGGGCCGCCGGCGGGGTCACGCTGGCGATGCCCCGGGTGGCGGCGAACGCGGCCCGCAGCGGTGCCGCCGTGCTCTGGTTGCCGATGACGATGACGGGCTGGCCCGCGCCGGCCGGGAAATGCCGGGCGAGCACGGTTTCACCGACCACCGAATCGGGATGCCCGCGGAAGGATTGCGCATTGGTCAGGCCATGGGCCTTCAGGCCGGTCAGCCCGAGCGCCAGGACGCCCAGGATCACGGCGGTGGTGATCCATACGATCCGCGGCCGGGGTGCGATGCTCCAGCCGACCCGCGCCCACAGTCCCCGGGTTGTCGGCTCGGGCGAGCCGTAGGCGGGCCGGTACGGCCAGAAGACCCCGCGGGGGAAGGTCACCAGCAGGGCCGGCAGCAAGGTGATCATGGCGAGCATGCCGACCGCGACGCCGATCGCGAGCACCGGCCCCAGGCTCTTCGTCGAGTTCAGCTCCGCGGCGAACAGCGTCAGCAGCGCGAGGATGACGGTGCAGGCGCTGGCGATGATCGCCGGGCCCGCGCGCCGCAGCGCCTCGGCCATCGCCGGGTGGCGGCGGTCGTGGCGGCGCAGTTCCTCGCGGTAGCGCGCGACAATAAGCAGCGCATAATCGGTGCTAGCGCCGAACACCAGCACATACAGAATGCCGGCGCTTTGCGCGTTGACCGTCAGCCCGGCGTGCGCCGCGAGGAGGTAGATCACCGCCTCGGCGGTTATCAGCGCCACCCCAGAGGAGATCACCGGCAGCAGCCACAGCACCGGGCTTCGGTAGGTGATCAGCAAGATCACGATGACGACCGCCAGGGTCGAGTACAAAAGCGTGCTGTCGATGCCCTTGAATATCTTGCTGTTGTCGGCCGCGTTCCCCAGCGGGCCGGTGATGTGGGAGGTCAGGCCGTTCGCGTCCGGCGCGGTGATCGCCCGGATGGAGCCGGCGGCCTTGGTCGCGCCGTTCCAGCCCTGCTTGCCCAAGTTGATGGCAAGGATGGTCTGGATGGCCTTGCCGTCGGCTGCCTGGATCGGGCCCGTGACCTGGCCGCGGCTGACTCCGTGGATGGCCGCGAAGCTCCGGGCGTCGGCGGCTGCCTTGGCCCGGTCCGCGGCAGTGAGCCCCGAGGCGCGCTCGTAGACGACGATCGCGGGGAAGATGTTGGGCGACTGGAAGCGTGACTGCAGGTCAAGGACCTTGGTCGACTCGGCGTTGGCGGGCAGCCACGCGCTCGCGTCGTTCTTCTCCGCACCGGTGAGCTTGGCTGACAGCGGGAAGGCCACGACGAGCACGACCACCCAGAAACCCACAACAAGCCACTTGGTCCAGCTCCCGGCCGGAATCTCTGCGATCCTTCTTGCCCTGCTCATCGACTCCCCCTGGGTCCCCTGGCCGCCGCTTGCCCCGCCCGTTCACTCTCACGCAACCACGAGCCCCAACGGGCCGCAAGGGCCCGGCAAGCCATGCCTGGCAACCGCGCCCGGCCGTCAGCAAGAAGCCTCTGAATAGGTCCGCCCAGACAGCGGCATGAGCACACCGGAGCCCCGTCCGGCACCCTGAGCCGCCGGGACAGGCTGATGCATAACGCTCTCACCAGGCCCAGACGACCCGTTCGTATCAATTTACCGGCCAGCTCACAGCGATGACTGGCAACACGGCCAACTGCGAGGGCCCGGTAACAGGCCCGGCCGATCCCATTGACCAGTTCAGACTCGCCGGGTACAGAATGTCCCGTTCGGTGCCACACGGACGGGCACGCCCCGGCCAGAACTGGCACCCATATCGGCGGATATCGTGTGTCGCGCGATAGTCGCGCTGTCACCGTCTGTAACAAACTGTCCGTACCCGGGTAGACAGGTCAGGCGTCCGGCGCACCGATCCTAGGCGGGCGTTCGGTAGTGCTGGGCCGTCCGGGGTCAAGCCGCCCACCATCCGCGCCGCCGTGCTGCCTCGAACTCCCACGCGGTGACCGGCACGCAGTGGGCTACGTGAACGGCGCCGAGTTCGCCCTCCGGCGCATCGGCCGAGTAGCACCAGCCGTAACGGTAGCCGCGCTTGAAGGCCTGCGCGATCGCGGTGAGGGTGGCATCTGCCTCCTGGGCGCTAGCGCCCGCTGCTTGCTCAGCCCGGCGGATCTCGTCGTGGTTCAGCACATGGCCGTAGATGGTGAGGCCTGGCCCGTCCCGCCGGAAGTACCCGCCCCAGCTGGGCGCGCCCTTAGCATCGCGGTTCAGCCAGCCCTCGAACATTTCCTTCAGCGGCGCCGGAGCCTGGTCGGCCATCGCCCGTACCACGGCTACGCCGGAGCATCCGGTGGCCTGCACGATGTGCATGGCGAGCTGTGCGGGGTCAGCGGTCGATGGCCAGCGGGCATCTGGGTTCCAGCTCGACGGGATGATGACCGGCGGGTGGTCGCTGTCGTCGCCGTTGGGCCACAGATGGGCGAAGAGGCTGCCGGTCATGACGTCCCAGCCCCAGATGCTTCGCTGCTCCCACCCGTTGAGATAGAGGGCGGCGCGGAAGCTGCCGGTCACAATCGTGTTCGTCACAGCCGCCTCCTGCATCTGATGCCATCATGCGCCCTTGGCCCCGCAATTCAGCTGCTCGCCTCGCGCCCGGCGAGTCGTTCCACCTCGCGGGCGGGCCGGATCTCGGGCTTCGGCGGCTGGAGGATGGCCTCGTTTTCGGCCTTCCACAGCGGCCATGCCTCGCCTTCGTCCTCCCTGTCGGGGTCCTCGGCCGGGACGGTGACACCCTGGCGGTCCTCCAGCTTGGCGGCGAACTCTCGCCGCTGCTCGGCCAGCCGGGCGAACCAGTCGGGCTCCTGGACTCCGTCCAGCCCGGCGTCCTCTGCGACGGCGGGCTCGGCCGACCGCAGCGGGGAAATTGCCTGCTCCGGGTGCCGGCGGCGCAGCTCGGAGTCAGCGGCCACGGCCAGGTACCGCGATCCCCTGGTCAGCTTGTCCCACAGGTCGCGGTCTTCCTGGGTCTTGGCCAGCTCCTCGTCCTGCTTCCGGTATAGGCCTTCGAGCGCGCCGGCCGACCCGGCCAGCTGCTCATGCCTGGCCGCAGCCTCGTGGTCCCCGCTGGCCCTGGCAACCTTGGCCTCAGCGTCAGCACGGATCGCTTGCAGCCGCGCATCCTCGGCGCTCAGGCGAACGCCGCGGAGCAGCCTGCCGACATGCGCCGGCGCCCATCCCGTCTCGCTCTTGTAGCTTTCCCGCATGTGACGCAGCGACTGATCGGGCAAGCTGCGGATGTCCACAGCATCGGTCCTGGTCATCGCGGCGAACCCGGTATACCAGGCGGCCCGCTGCTCCGGAGAGGTGGCCGGCGGCTCCGGCCCCAGCGGGTCGTCCTGGCTGTCGACGCCGTACAGTTCCCGGTAGGCGCCGATCTTGCTGGCCCGCTGCTGCCAGTCGAGCCGGTCCACCGGGTGATCGGGCACCGGGCCGAGCGCGGCCACTGCCCATGGCGGCGCGGTCTCGGCGGCGTGCTCCCCCAGCCGCTCCGTTCTCGCGTCCATCGCCTTGGCGACCTCGTGTACGTAGTCTCGGATCTCCGGGTCGTCCATCTCGGGGACGCGCTCGCTCCACGGCCTTATCGGCAGCGGCATCAGTGGCTGGGTCATCACTCGCATCCGCGCGTCAATCACGCTCGGGACGTCCCTGGCGCCTTCCAGCGGCCGGGAGTTCACCGCCGCCTTCACCGTCTCGGCCGGGTCCAGGCCCGCCAGCTCGGCGTTTCGCATGGTCCGGCAGAGCCAGGTGGCCTGCGGAGTGTCAAGGTCGTTGCGGTACTGCTCGGGTACGGCGTCGCGCAATAGGCCGCGGTATCGCTCGCGGTCGGCCCTACCGGTCAGGTCGGCCCAGCGGGCGTGCAGCATGCTTAGGTGGTCGGCATTGGCCAGCCGCTCCCGCTGGTACGCCCGGGCGGCTTGCTCAGCTTCGATCCGGTCCATGCAGTCGGCCAGCACCGCGACCGGCTCCCGGTCGTACTCTTCCTTCTGCGTCGGCTCGGCTGGCAGTCCTGCGCGCTCCCGGTCCACGCCGCGCTGCCGGGCCAGCTCGGGGTCCGGCCGGGTGCCGGGCGCGGGGTCCGCCCGCGTCGGCTGGGTGATCGCGCGGGCGGTGTTCTGCCTCCAGCCGCGGGTCATCGCGGTGTACAGCCATTCCCGCGGCTCGGTGCCGGTGACCAGCGCCTCACCAGCCTCGTAGGTGCCGCCCATGCCGTTGTGCGCAGTGACCGTGTAGGCCAGCTCCGTCGTGCCGAACTTCGCCGATGGGTAGAGCACCGGCTTGTCCGCCAGCCGCGCCTGGTCCTTGTCGTCGATCACCCGGCGGACCACCAGCCCGTTCCTGGTGACCGACTCGACGCGGAAGATGTCGTTATTCATCAGCGTGTGGCCGGTTTCGTCGGTCACCAGGTCGTGGTCGTTTTCCCGGGCCACGATCAGGTCACCGGCCGACGCGCTGGCACCCTCCGCGAGCCTCACCGACCGGGTGCCGTCCACCAGCCCGAGGTGGATCAGGTCGTCGCGGATCTGGCGGCTCAGCTCGCGGCAGTCCTCGCGCCGCCAGGCCATGATCAGCTTCTGCTCGCTGGCGAGGCGGCTGGCGACGTAGCTCTTCCGCAGGCTGGCCAAGGCCTGTTCCCGGCTGGCGCCGGTGATCCGGCCGTGCTGGTGGTAGGCCTCCAGCGCGCTCTTGTCCCCGCGGCGCAGCGCCAGGCTGGCCCGCTGCTCCCATTCCTCGGAGAACCTGACCGGGACCGCGAGCTGGCTGTAGCCGTTGCTGTCGGCCAGCAGCCGCATGCCGCCGCCCTGCTCGACGGCCTGCAGCTGCCCTGGGTCGCCGGCGATCACCACTTTCGCGTTGTGCTGCCCGGCCAGGTCGTGGATCGCCGCGAGGTGCCGCATGCTCTCGGTGCTGCCCTCGTCAACGATCACGAGTGTGCGCGGGTCCAGGCGAACGGACCCGGTCTTGATCTTGGCCAGGAACCGCGTGCTGTTCAGCGAGTCGGTGACCCCGGCCTTGATCAGCACGTCGGTCGCGGCCTGTGAGTTGGCGACCCCGATGACCGTGCCGATGTTCTGCTGCCATGCCCTGGCGATGGCGGCGACCGTGAACGTCTTGCCGGTGCCCGCCGGGCCGACGATCACTTCTGTTCGGCGGCCGGAGGTCAGCACATGGAACGCCGCGGCCGCCTGGTCCATCCGCAGCCCGGTTTGCGTGCGTTGCGTCGCGTCCTGCGCGCGTTCGCGCAACTGCGCCTCCAGCGCGGCCGCGTCCGCGCCGAGCAGCCGGGCCGCGGCCTCGCGCCGCATATGCGGGGCGCCCTGCTTCTGTGCGTGCTGGACGAGGCTCTCCTCCATCTCAAGCTGCCCGGCCGTCGCGTAGCGTGCCGTGCCCGGCCGCGTGTACACGCTGCGCCCATCCAGCTCGCGCCGCAGTTGCCCGGGCAACGGCGGCCATTCCGGGGTCTCCAGGCAGCGCACGCAATCGCCGACGAGGGCCTGGTCGGTCAACCTGAGCAGCAGATCCTGCCGCTCCTCCGGTGCCATGGCCGCGAACTCTGGACCCATTGCCCGGCCCAGGTACTTCATCAGGTCCGACCGCGTCCACGTGCTGTGCCTGGCCTGGACAGCGGCCAGGGCCTCCTTGATGACCTGCGCAGGGACACCTTCCGAAGGCGCAGTGCCCGGTGCGTGCTCTCCGAAGTCGCACACCGCCTCCGCGATACCGGCCAGTTCGCCGCCGATCGTCGCGTCCCACTTCGCGGCCAGCTTGTCCCAGTCGATCTCACCGTCGCCCTTGGACTTGCGCGACGACAGGTTCGCCTCGTCCAGGACGAAACGCATCTCACGCGTGTTCGGCTCGCGCCCGTACTTCTCCTCCCACCTGCGTGCCAGCCGCGCGCCTTCCGCGGTGACCGCCTGCGTGCGCGTGGAGTAGGCGTCCATCACCTCCTGCATGATTCCAGCGATCTCGTTGCACCGCCCGTCGGCACGCGGCACCCACGCAACCCCGAACTCACGCGACAGCGCCGACTGCACGCGAGCGTCAACGATCGCCTCCATGCCGCCCAGATGATGGCGCACGCTCATCGTGTCCAGCGCCCGCCACTTCCCATCGGATTCCGTCAGCGCCATCCGGGCGAACACATTGTG
>WNGE01032588.1_pt1 | contig 11099 bp, 22 predicted proteins | sample 5400651 | NCBI WGS metagenome assembly WNGE01 (sample SAMN13153370, study PRJNA577476) | soil metagenome | isolation source: 60 cm soil or saprolite under grassland replicate 2 | place: USA:California | collected 2016-06-15 | reverse complement strand
GTTGTCGATGGCTGCCCGGATGGACGCGGCCCGCGGGGACTTGTCCCGGTCCGCGTGGCTGCGGCAGATCATCATCGGCGAGCTGACCACCCCGCAGGAACGCGAGGACTGGGAGGCTCGGGCGCTGGCCGCGGAGGAAACCATCCGGCAGGCCCGCGCCCTGCTCGGAGACGTGTTCGCTACCCGGATGGTCAGGCAGGAGCCTCCACCCCCTCCGCCTCCGCAGGTCGACGAATCGGTTATCACGTACATCGAACAAGGCGAAAGGCAGGGCTGAATGAACAGGCGAAGCGTGACGTTCGACGGCACCGAGTACGCGCCCGGTGCCACCTACCGGGTCATGGTGACCGGGCTGAAACTTCACGGCATGATCAACGCCGGGCCGTCCGCGTGGGGCATGTGGTCCCAGGATCTGCAGCCCGGTGACATCCTGACGTGCACCGGCTACGGCGCCGGGTTCGGCGGTGACCCGGGGTACGGCGTGGAGTTCACGTCCGAGGCGTCCGAAACGGCGGGCGCGTTCCACTGCGACGTGTCGCCGCAGGCGGGGGACGTGTTCTCATACCGGCCCCCGCCCCGTTCTCTCGAAAGGCAGGACTGACAAGTTCGTGGCAGGTAAGCGCAGGCCGCGGTTGCGCACCGGCCGGGCAGACCCCGCAGCCAGGGCACCCAGGAAACCACGCAAGAGCACCCGGGCGGCCAGCAGCGAGGAAATCGCCCAGTACGCCTGGGCGGAACTGTACTGCCGGAACTGTGGCAGCGAACCACGCTCAGCATGCATCGCGGAACTTGACCCGCCGCGTACTGTCTGCCGGGAACGGTTCGTCGACGCCGTCATCGAACTCAGGAAACAAGAACGCGCCCGGTCGCCGCAGGCACTCGAAACCGCAGCGCGCCTCGACATTGCCACCGAGCGCGGGATCTTCATGTCCGACGTGCCTGACGCTGACGTTGCTGCCAGGCTCGGGTCAATGCGCGCCAAGGACCCCGAAGGGCTTGCCTGACGGCAAGGCTGCGCCCTTTAGGCCGCTTGTAGAAACGTGGCCCTGGCGCACCCGTGCCGCAGGTATCAGACCTGACGTATAAGGGGGAGAGCGCCCTTAGTTCTCTCCCGGCTGAGTTAGCGGGAGGTCCCAGTCAACGTGCGACGGGCCTTCTAACCGTGGCTCAGCCCCGCTTACGAATCAGCGAGGGGAACTTGTAGAAAGCCGGGGAGCTTGCTAGGCTGCGAACCACGCTGACTCGTTACCAGCAGCGTAGACCCGCCGCAGGCACGGGGACAAGTGGAAGGTCCCAGCTTCCGGCGGGTCTTCGCTTTGCCCAAGTAGAAGTTTTCTACATTCCGTGAGATAATGGGAGGACAACACCACCCACCACCACGCAGGAGGCACCAATGATCCGTAACGTCACCGTGGCCCTCGGGGACCACGCCGTTCTCATCCCCGTCGAAACCACCCAGGACCCTCGCGAGATCGAAGCCGACAAGGAAATGGGCGACGACGACTCGTCGCTCCGCGACGCCGCGGTCGCGTGGGCCGCGCTGAAAAACGACGCCACGTACACCGTAAACGGCACCACCTACACCGCCAGCGACTGCGCGGAATGGTGGGCCTGACATGGAACGCTCCCGGCTGCTCGCCGTTTTCTGCGCGATCATCGGCGAACCCATCGTCCGCGTGGTCCTGGCCGCTGACACGTTCATCGCAGCAGCCAGCCGCGTCGTGGTCAGGCTCACCCGCCGCGTAACCCACCACCAGGAGGCATGACATGGACAACTACGGCAACGACCCGGCCGCGCTGGAAGCCGCACGCCGGTACGCAGAAGCAGGAGGCCGCGGCAACCCGGACGTCACGTTCGCTGATTTCGCCGCGGACACGTGGCGGTGCCGGAACTGTCAGACCCACAACCCGGTCACCCGGGCAGCGTGCGCGAACTGCGGGAAACTCCGCAGCTGGAGGCCCCGGCCATGAGTTTCGGAACCCCGCTGGGGATCGCTGCAGGCGTGCCCCTGGAAACCGGCGCTGACTACTACATCAAGTTCGCGATCCCGGGCGTGCACCGCAAGCCCCGCGAAACCGTGATCCGGCTCATCGACGTGTCCGGGCAGCGTCTCATCACGTCTCTGCGGCAGGCCGATCCGCCGTACGGGACAGGCGAAATCAGAACCGGGTGGATCATCTCGATCCGCCGGGCCCGCAAAAACGAAATCCAGTACGCCCCGAGGATGGTGACGACATGACCGATTTTGAGTTCAACGGAACAACCGTTTACGACGCCCGCCCAGGTGAGGAGTTCGCGAAGCTGCCGTGTGACCAGGCGCAGATGCTCCGGTTCCACGACGCGCTGCTGTCCGGCGACTACCCGCAGGGAACCGGCTTGCTCCTCACCGCAATGGGCGGGTACTGCTGCCTGGGCGTCGCCACGGACCTGGCCGTCAAAGACGGCATCGGCCGCTGGGACCAGCGTTCATTCACCGGCGACAATGTCACGTTCGAGTCCGAGATCCTGCCATGGCAGGTCGCGGCACGTCTCGGGCTCGTCAACGACAACCGGCTGATCCTGGGCTGGCGCGACGACGGCGAGGAAGTTACCGGGGTCTGGCTGAACGACGAAGGTGCCACGTTCGCGGAAATCGCCGGGCGGATCAAGACCATGTACCTGGACCCCGAGCCGGTGACGTCATGACCGCCCGTGAGGAAATCTTCGCCGGAAAGCCGGGGAAGAACCAGGACGTGTTTTACACGGTCCGGCCCGAGGACGCGGGCAAAGTCGTCGTGCAGACCGCGTGGGGTGTCGTCAACCTGGCCGGTGCCCTCGGCCGCGTCACCCCGCAGGACGCCGGGAAACGCGTGTCTCACGTCCAGTCCGGGGCTTACTGGATCTGGCGGGCTGAGAGCAGCGAGCAGCGTGACGTCCGCCTGACCGCCGAGCACCGAGTCCGCCACGACCCGGATGTCCGTAAGGTGCCGGGCTGCCCGGTGTGCGCCGCGTGGAAGCCTGCTACGGTGACCCGCAAGTTCACCCTGGACGTCATCGCGCCCGCGGGCACCACCTCCCGGGAGATCAAGGCCGCGCTGAACGCGGCCCTGGACGAAACAGAAGGCATGTCCTGGGGTGAGTGGACCGTGGGCGCTGTCACGGACAGCGCAGCCGTGGCTAAGGGTGACCTTATCCGCATCGCCCCGGCGACCGGACCGCAGCGCCTGATGCGCGTCCACCACATCGAACGGCACATCATCACCCTCACCGACCCGGCGTAGGCTGACCTGCGGTTTCTACAGCGACATGATAGAATGGACCGAAGGTTCACCCCACTACGCAGGAGGCACCAAAATGGACATGATCGAGCACACCGGGACGTACGCGCAGTTCGCCGCGGCATGCGAACAGAAAATGGCTGACTTCGAGCCGGTGGCGCACCTCGCTACGATCGGCGCGAACTGGTACTTGTTCCACGGCCCCGGCCTGATCGGGTACACCGCCGCGATGCAAGGTCACGCCGGCGGTGACCGCTGGGATGACAAGCGCACGCACTCCCGCCCGGTCACGTACTGGACGACCCCGGAAGGCATCCCGCAGCTTCAGGCGTGGCACCTGGCCCTGGCATTCATCACCGCACGGGTCAGCGAGAACCTGACCGCCGAGTGGAGTGACGTACCCGTGGAACGGCCGGGCCGGTGAAACCCGCGTACCCGGCCGCGCACGCGGAGACCGGGCAGCAGATGACCGCGCATGAGTTCACCCGGCGGGTCAACGGGCTCGCCCGGGTCATGTCCCGCAAGGAAGCCGCGGCCCTGGTATGCGCCACGGCGTTCTCACGGAAAATCCGCGAGCTGAACGATCAGGAATCGCCGCACACCCAGGAAGCGAACCTCCAGTTCGCCGCCGTGGCCTCCGCCATCGCGTTCGAGAAAGCGCATCACGTCAACGGCACCATCACGCCGGGAAGCGAGGCATGGCTGGAAGTGTTCCGGTCAGCCGAGTACCTCCTCGGCTACGTCCAGATCGCCGCCGACGCGCAGCAGCGCATCATCGACGGCGGCGGCGCGTTCACCGGGGAGGGTTGAGCCATGGGTAAGAAGTTCACTTGGGAGGTCATCGGGAACGGCATCCTCGCCGCCGCGGTGATCCTGGGCGTGTTGTACCTGATAAGCGTGACGCCGCGATGAGCGTCATCCTGCGGGCCCGTGCCCTGGGAATCCTCGACGAGCTGATCCGCGGCCTTCAGCGCGACGACGAGACCGAGGTCAGCCGTGCCGCGGACGCGATCGTGAAACTGGCCCGGCCGATGACGTGGGATGACACGAACAACATCGCGCATCTGCTGCACGCAGCTCAGGGCGGGTGGAAAGTCGCCCGCCTGATCATCCGCCGCGTTCCTGTCCGGCACCGATGACGTGCGGGACGCCTATCTGCGGGTCACGACTACGCAGGGCATGGAAGTGTTCTGGCCCATCTCGGACCTGGCCCCCGAGGTCGGCTCCGGCGAGTTCGTCGCCCCGTATGACGGTTGACCTGTCCTGCGAAATGTCAGCGCGCATTGTCCCGCCGGGGATGGTGCGCGCTGACGCGCGTCTGTACGCGGTTCTGCGAGGTGCGACACGCGGACCCTACCCGCTACCCGCGTGGGGTCTGCGACCGTCCGAGCGTTCACCTGGGGGACGCGCTAGCGCTACCCTGCGACCGACACGGTACCCGCTGCGCAGCGCTCAGCTTGACGCTCAGCGGGTTGGATCATGGTCTAGATCCCATCACACCGGACCATGATCAACAGTCTCAGCGTTGCGCTCAGAGCGCTCTAGCGCATGTTCTCGCACCGTGACATCCCGTGACGCACGGTAACCGACCGCGGACATGAAAAAACGCCGGGCCCGGAGGAACCGGCGTTCATTCACTTCCGCGGTCAGTAGCGGGCGGGCAGGCCCAGCATCGACCGGATCGTGTCCGGGTCAGTGTTGCCTTCCGCTGACGTGCACGCCTGGCTGGCGTAGTACGCGGTTTCCGCCGCGCCGTAACTCCCCGCAGCGGCTTCCCGCCGGGCGCAGCGGATACTGTCCGCCTCGAAAGTCAGCAGCATCGACGTGATGTACGGCTGGACGCGGGCGGGCCACCGCGCAGCGCGGAACTGCCGGACCTCGACACGCATCGCGCGGACATACGCCCGGGAATCGGTCACGTACCGGGCCCACGGCGCACGGTCGGCCCAGTCGGTACCCAGCGTGTCGTTGACCCGGTTGCCGGGGTCGATGATCGCCACGTACCGCGCAGCGGCTTCCTTCCTGGTCATGGGCACGACCGGACCGGGGCCTGGCAGCGTGCGGTACGGGTGACCCTTGACGGGCCGCGACGGGTAACTGACCCTGGCCGGCAACGACAGCGAAAACGTTGCCGCAGTAGCGGGGGCGGACAAGACCGGCAGCGAACGCTGCGCAGCGGCGGGTGCCGCCTGCCCGTTACTGGAGCAGGGAGCAGGGCACCCGCGACCGCGGTGCCGGTGATAATGGTCTTGTTCATGGTGTTCCTTCTCGTGGTGGTTCTGCCCCCGTGCGGGACAGGCCCCGGGCACGCAGCTCTAGTCTGCGCGCCCCGGCCTCTGAGCACGGAGTTACGGGCGTCGTTGCACCTCCGTGCGGTACGGCTGCTCGACGAACCGGACAGCCGATTCCAGGTCACGGAACGCCGTGCCCGAATCCGATTCCGCGCCGAAACTGATCCCGCGGATGGCGAGGTACTCGAACCGGCCGAACCCGTCCGCGGCCTCATCATCGGGCTGCTGCGCGACCCGCCCGATCCGTTTCCCGCCGAGGATGACGTCACGGACCGTGAAGCCGTTTTCCGGGGTGAACACGACCGGCTCGGACCCGTCCTGCGTGTCGAATGCCCGCGGCGCGGACAGTTCGCTGAGGTTCAGCGGCCCGGTCAGCATCCGGGGCTCGTCGCATTCGTCTTCGTAGCTGAGCCTGCCGTCATAGTCGATGAAACTCATGACGGGCTCCCGTCTGCCCGGACGTACGTCCGGGTCGCCGGGTCCCACACGATCATGTCTGGCTGGTCTTCGGCCAGGCGTGACAGCACGGGCTGCCGTTTCATCTGGACTTGCGCTTGCTGTTGGGCGGTCACGTTGAACCGCCTCCCTCCTGTGGTGGTGCCGGAAACCGTATCCAGCGCACCCCGCCCGGCCAGGGCCGCGAAGGATGCTCCCGGATCTACGGGTGGCCGGGCGGGTCGGTGCGGGTAAGTCCATGCCGCATGATCGCTGCGGCTTCCGCTTCTGTTACCGGCTCGAACTCGCCGGACAGGTAATCGGCCGCACGCTTCAGTTCCCCGTCTCCGGCGAGCCGGTGCAGGGTCCGTGGCCCGTCCCCTTCGACGCCTTCGGTGGTGAGCAGGCCCGCCGCGGCGAGTACCTGCTGCACCCAGGTGGCGATGTCCTCGTACGACGTGTCCGGGGGCGTGTTCATTGCACGCTGGTACGCCAGCGCTCCCGCGATCGTCGCGGTCGCTGACGCCCTGGCCGCGGAGTCCTCCATCGCGAGATCGCCCGCGTAACCGGCGATTTCCTCCGCGAACTCGTCCGCCTCGTCCAGACGGCGGTTGCTGACACTCATGGTGCCTCCTCTTGTGGTGGTGCCCGGCGGAATGCTGAGCACGGGCGAGCACGGACCTCCCGGGCCGCGCTCCCCGTTCCCGGCACTACGACGTGTCAGGACTTCGCGGCGGGCTTCCGGGTGACCTTGACGCCCTTCATGCGGAACTCGTGCAGCGCTTTCTCCGCCGCCGGCTGTTCCGCGGCGGACAACCACACGGGCTTGATCTTCCCGTTGCGGCGTCCGATCAGCAGGTACGCCGCGTCACCCGACGCGGCGACGACCTTAACTTCGCCCTGGTCAAGCGCGGGCCAGCCCGCGGTCCTGGTCATGTCGGCCATTTCTTCCTCCTATGTGTGGTGGGCAGGGTTGCTCGAATCGGGCATTTCTTCTCCTGGTGGTGGCGTCACTCGAATCGGCTGATAAGAGCACCGCCGCGGACCGCTTTCACGGTCCGGGCGGAACCCCGGTCAGTTGGTCTTGAAGCGTCACGGGCCGGTGTTCGCACCCCGTTTCGGCACCCAAGTTCTCAGGCCGCGCGGAATCCGCGGCAGTCGCAGAGCTGGCCCTTCCAACGGTGGAGCCGAAGGCACGACCCCCACCGTTTGGTGCGGCGTCCGTAGAAGTGCCCGGATCGGACATGCCCGCATTCGCACATGTCCGATCCCCGGCACTTAGTGACCATGACGACGTTGCACGGCCTTGGGGTAACGGTCGCCGGCGTTGACGTACACGGCGGCGAAGTGGTAACGGGTCCGCTTCTCACCTTCTGGCGTGACCAGTACCTGCCGGACCATGTGGTCCTGGTACCGCTTCCCGTTGTAGAATACGGGGCGGATCACGACTCCGTTGTGGTACCTGTCGATGTAGCCGATCATGACTACCTCCTTCGTGGTTGGTTCGTGCCGATTGAAGTGCTCCCACATTGTCCTGCCGCCGTTTACGCGGTAACGCACGCCGCGCATTGCGTTCTACCTCCCGGACAATCTTCTCCCGAACCCCGGCAGGAATGTGGTATCTGTAACGCACACCCTTGGGTGCCCCGGCCCTTCCACGGGGACTTACTTAATGCCCCGGCCCTTCCACGGGGACTTACTTAACCGGCCTGACGTCCACGGAAGGATCTACGTCAGCTAGCGGATGACGCCCGGAATCGAACCGGCGAGTCGCGGACATGTCCGCGATTACGTTTACCCTGCTCTTGGGTGATCCCCGTTAACGTCCCCGTAGGGACAGATAGCGATGTGCTCGCAAGCGCAGCGCTCAGCACTTGACGTGCTTAACGGGGACGAGCTATCCGGACAGTTCCCCTGGTAACAAGCGTTACCCGCTACGGACTCCCCATGATCAGACAAGCGTTACCCGCGCTCACGCGGGATAGGGAGTGGATACCTATTCCAGGGTTACCAGGGGGACTGTCCGGATAGCTCAGCTACCCCGCTGGGGGTCGCTCAGCTAGTCGGACAGACACGCGCGGACCGTCCCCGTTGCGTCGGGGACGGTCCGCGCTGTCTGCTCTGCTACTTGGGCTTCCGCGCGGTCGCGCGGGTCTTCTTGGGAGTAGGGACGGGTGCAGCGACGCGGGTAGTCGGTCGTCCTCCGCGTCCTTTCTTGTGTCCGAAGTACGCGACATCCCAGTCTGCGAGAGCAACGGGGAAGTAGTCGCACAGTTCCGCGATTTTCGCGACGTACTGTTCCCGGGTGACACCCAGCTTCCGCAGCGCAGCGTCGCTGATCTTGCTGGAGTCGTTCTTGAGCGCGACCATCATCCGCGCGCACAAGATCCGCGTGATCTGAGTCTTACCCGGACCATCAGACTTGACAGTCTTGGGTGCGACCTTGGGTGCAGCGGTAGGAGTGTTCCGCTTGGGTGCGGTCCGACCGTTGCTGTTCGTGTTCTTGCGCGTGGTCCGCTTGGGTGCGTCCGCGATTTTGGTCATCGCTGCGACGCGCGACTCCGGTGTGTCGTTGCTCTGCGGAGTCATCTCGCGCGGGTCTGCGGTCGTACTGGTGGTGCTGGTCATGACTACTCCTGTGGTGGAATGCGGTCGGACTGTCCGACCTGAATCCTCCGGTGCTAACCGGGGATCTCATGTCTATTCCGTCGCGGAACAGACATGACATCCCCGGTTAGGGAACTGAGCGCTTAAACGCAGTGTCCGGACTAGCTACCGTTGACGTGCGCACGTCGCGGGTACCCGTACCGTGTCCGGACAGAGCTTTAAACGCTCAGGTCCCTGGTAGGGAGTCACGCACGGGGACAGTTACCGTCCCTGTGCGTCGCGCGCTTACGTGTCGGGAGCGCGCTCACCTCACTGAGATTTACCGGGAGCGCGCTCACCTCACTGAGATTTACGTCCCACTCCCACGTCATCGCATGGTTGTACTCACACGCTCGGAAGCTTCCCGGACCGCTCAGCTCTATGCAGGTATCTGACGCGCGTACGTGAGTGATCTTGACTGGGATGCGTCCTCCGGTCCGCGTCATCCCGACGCGACTACGGTGCACGTTCCGCGCGATTCAGTTTGATCTTGTCCGCGTCCCCCGGTGTCCGGGTACTTGTCCGGTCGGGTAGCGCGGGAACTTTTTTTCTTCTCAGTATGCGCTTATACGCAAAGCTTTGGTAGAAACCGCTGGTCACAGCGTTTGTTAGAACAGCGCATACCAAGATCATCGGCAATCCTGCAGGTCACAGCGTTAAATCGAACAGAGCAAAGATCGGAACGTATCCCCGCATATAGGACATAGTGGGTGGTACGGAATGCTTACCTTAAGGTGACAGTATAAACTACTTTGCGTGACTGCCCGTCACTGTCCGTAGCTAAATGTTTACCCCTAGAGACCATGATCAACAACGCTCAGAGCGACCGTGCACAAGATCACCAGCGCACCTATCCCACGCATGCGCAGACATGATCAACAGCGCGCACGGTGCGCTACAGCGCTGTACAGCGGGTACCTCGCAGACTCCAGCGGTTCACCGTGACAGCTACCCGCGCATACCCGCAGACCATGATCACCAGGGCACCCAGGTCACCACTGGTGCGCTACGCGCACACACTCACCACGTAGCGAACCCCGTGCGTATACCGTACACCCGTGCACGCAGCGCACGCACACCCGCTGTCACCCCACGTCACCGCGCGTCACCACCACACCCAGCGCACACCCGTGCGCGCACAGCACACCGTGCGCTGTGCGCACCACGCGCACGCACAACGCACAGACACAGCCCGTCACCCTACACCACTCACCGTGACCATCACACACAGCCACGCGACGTCACCGCGCGTCACCACCACAGGGGGTGGTCACACACAGCCACCGGCGCTCACCCTCCGCACAGGCTACAGGCAGTAGGGGGGGGGTCACCCAACGTGACCAAACGCCGCGGCTGACCCAGACCGTCAAAGGATCACTCTCTCTGGGCGCCGCCGGATTTTTGGTGCCGATGCCAATTCGCGAGATTCTACACAAGCGGCCGTAGAATGAGGTATGCGTACTGGATTGCAGCCTTGCGGGACTCCTGCGGCCTTTAAGCGGCACGAAAGAGCTGGTGAGACCCCCTGCGGTCCTTGCCGCGATGCTTACCGCGAATATAAGCGCCTTCAGGCGTTTTCCTTGGTCTGCGCGGGTTGCGGTGGCCCTCGTGCTCGTGGTGGCTCGAAACGGGCTCGTCTTACTGAGCCGATGTGTCGCGCGTGCAGGAGGAAACTGCCGGTTCCGTGCCCGGTTTGCGGTGAGGATTTCGTGACGGTGGTCAAAACGAACGGTGGCCTGACCAGGTCTTGCTCGCCGCGGTGCGCATACATCCTGCGCTGGGGTCACGAGCCCGGTCCTCCAACTAGCAGGCATCTGTACTGGGCCGTGAAGAACGCTCAGCGGCGGGAGGACATCTTGAAGGACCCGGTTCCGTACACGCTGGGCGAGGTTGCGGAGCGGGACGGGTTCTGCTGCCAGCTCTGCGACCGGGAGGTGGACATGTCGTTGTCGGGCATGGAGCGGTGGGGGCCGACGATCGACCATGTGATCCCGTTGAGCGTGAGTAAGGATGACCGGCGGGTGAACGTGCAGCTGGCGCACCGTTTCTGCAACCTGAGCAAGCGAGACGGGCGGGGTGCGTACTCACGCCCGGTGGAACACCAGGATGAACGCGCCGCGGTTGTCTTCACCGGCCGTTCCCGTGATGTGGGTGAGTTTCCAGCCCCACTCTTCGATGGACTCGATAACTTCAGCGGCACCGGAGACGGACCCGCTGTGTGATGATCCCCAGTGCGGCATCTCGAAGCGGTAGACGTAGACGGTGCGGCCTTCGTCACGTGCGCGGAGTGCTTCGCCTCCGGCTGCGTCGGTCTTGAACTTCTTCACGAATCCCATCTGGTCTCCTGGCTGTTAGCTGGTCTTGGCCTACGTGGGCGGTGAGGACGCGGAGTCCCCGGGTTCGCGGGGTACTCGCCAGTCGTCGGGTAGCTCCCACTCCGGCGGGAACGGGAGTCCTCGCCAGGAGGTA
>WNGE01021853.1_pt1 | contig 11100 bp, 11 predicted proteins | sample 5400651 | NCBI WGS metagenome assembly WNGE01 (sample SAMN13153370, study PRJNA577476) | soil metagenome | isolation source: 60 cm soil or saprolite under grassland replicate 2 | place: USA:California | collected 2016-06-15 | reverse complement strand
TGAAGAGCGCCGCCGGCAACTGGACGGTCGGCGACGGCCGGCCAGGGCCGATCACCATGCAACTGCGCAAGGCCCTGCTCGATCTGCAGACCGGGCGCGCCCACGACCCGTACGGCTGGATGCATCAGCTCGTCTGAGCGATCTCGGCCGCGTCGTGGATCGAGGCGACGTCGACCCGCTTGCCGGTTGCGAGCAAGGGCCGCCGGACGAGATGGTGCAGTCGCGCGCCAGCCCGGTCGGTCTGCTCGGGGGAATCCCTGGCAAGATTCGGACATGGACATCGCCGAACACGTGGCGGCCCTCGAGCAGGAGGGCGTCCGGCTCGCCGCGGCGGCCTCCGATCTGGACGCAGACGTTCCCCCGTGTCCACAGTGGACAGTGCGTGACGTGGTCGTGCATACCGGCGGCGTCCACCGGTGGGCGGCGTCGATCGTGCGTGATCGGCTGGCCGAGGATCCATCGCCGTCCGACGACGACCTGGCCAAGCCGGGCACGCGCGACACGATCGAGTGGTTCCGGGAAGGCCACACCGAGCTGGTCGCGACGTTGCGCGCCGCCGACACGGCGCTGCAGTGCGTGACGTTCCTGCCCGCGCCGTCCCCGCTGGCGTTCTGGGCGCGGCGCCAGGCGCACGAGACCGCCATCCACCGTGCTGACGCCGAGTCGGCGCGCGGGCCGATCACGCCCTACGACGACGCCTTCGCGAACGACGGCATCGACGAGATGCTCACCGGATTTGCTGCGCGCCGCACACGGACCTCCGCCGCGACACCGCACACGCTCGCGCTTCGTCCCTGCGACGACGATGGCTGGCTGGTCACGTTCACGCCGGACGGCATCAAGTCGGTGCCCGGCGCGGACGACGCCGAGTGCACTATCAGCGGCACTGCGTCCGACGTGTACCTGTGGCTGTGGCACCGACCGGCGAACGTCCAGATCAGCGGCGAGCCTGCGGTGGCCGACCTGTGGCAGGCCGTGCGGGTGCGGTGGAGCTGACGCTACTTCCGCGCTGACGTTGCCGGTCGGCGTGCTGGACGATGTGGCGGATCCGGCGCGCTCGGATCGCCGAGATGCCCGACGACGGTCTCGCTGATCTCACCGAGCGCCTTGATCTGCGCGGGAGTCAGCAAGTCGATGAGATTGCGACGCACCGACTCGACATGGCCGGGCGCCGCGCGCTCGAGCGTGCGCATGCCCTTCGCCGTCAGCGCGACGACAGATCCCCGGCCGTCCGACTCACACTCCTCGCGGCGCACCAGCCCGCGCTGCTCCATCCGGCTGATGTGGTGCGACAGGCGACTCTGCGACCACAGCATGCGCGCCGCCAGGTCGGTCAGCCGGCCTTGCCGGCCGCGTGCGGCGGACAGACTCGACAGCACGTCGTAGTCGGGGTCGGACAACCCGGCGTCTCGCGCGAGGTCGCGACTGACCTGAGCGTTGAGGAGCAGGAACATGCGGCGGTAGCCGAGCCATGCGCGCATCTCCGCGTCGTCGAGCCATCGAGTTTTGGGCATAACCCCAGACTAGATCTAGTTGACATGTCATGCAATCGCTCGTACGGTAGTCCGTGACACGTCAAGCAAAAGAGGAACCATGATGCCGCGCCGCCTGGTCCAGCTCTACGCGGGCTTGGTGTTGTTCGGCGTCAGCATGGCGTTCCTGGTCCGTGCCCGGCTCGGGCTCGATTCCTGGGATGTCCTGCACCAAGGCCTGGCCGAACAGACCGGCCTGCGCTTCGGCTGGGTCGTGATAGCTGTCGGCGCCCTCGTGCTTCTGCTGTGGGTACCGCTGCGTCAGCGTCCGGGAGTCGGCACCATCAGCAACGTGATCGTCGTCGGCCTCGCGGTCGACGCGGCACTCGACGTCATGCCCGCGCCCGGACACATGGCTGCGCAATGGGCATTCCTCGTCGCCGGCATCCTCGTCAACGGCGTGGCCACCGGCCTCTACATCGGAGCCGGCCTCGGTCCCGGCCCGCGTGACGGTCTGATGACCGGACTCGCCGCGCGTGGTTACTCCATCCGGCTGGCCCGGACGCTGATCGAGCTGGCCGTGCTCATCCTGGGCTGGCTGCTCGGCGGGACGGTCGGTGTCGGCACAGTGCTCTACGCGCTGGCCATCGGCCCGCTCGCCCACTACTTCATCCCGCGCCTGAGGGTGCGGACCGAGAGGACCCGAGCATGCCTCGTCTCCTGATCGTCATCGCCAGCACGCGTCCGGGACGCCGCGGCGCGGCCGTCGCCGACTGGTTCGCGGCAGTCGCCCGGGCGCACGGCGGCTTCGACGTCGAGATCGCCGACCTGGCCGAGATCGACCTGCCGCTACTGAACGAGCCCAACGACGATGCCCGCGACGACTACGTGCACGAGCACACCAAGCGGTGGAGCGCCACCGTCGCGTCCGCCGACGCCGTCGTGTTCGTCATGCCCGAGTACAACCGGACGTTCACGGCTCCGCTGAAGAACTCGCTCGACTACCTCTACTACGAGTGGAACTACAAGCCGGTCGGCCTGGTGAGCTACGGCGGCGTATCCGGCGGGCTGCGCGCGGCCTATGCGATCAAGCCGGCGCTGACCGCGCTGCGGATGGTGCCGATCGACGACGGCGTGACGATCAGTCGGGTGCGCCGGCACATCGTCGACGGGCGGCTGCATGCCGACGAGATGCACACGGAGAGCGCCGCCGAGATGCTCGACGAGCTGGCGAAGCTCAGCACGGCGCTCGCCCCGCTGCGTCCGGACGTTATGACGTCGGCCAGCGGCGGAAGTTGACGTACGAGCGGCTCGGCGTCGGACCCTGCTGGCCCTGGTAGCGCGAGCCCGCGGCGCTCGAACCGTACGGATTCTCCGACGCGCTGGTGAGCCGGACCAGGCAGAGCTGGCCGATCTTCATGCCCGGCCACAGCGTGATCGGCAGGTTGGCCACGTTCGACAGTTCCAGCGTGATGTGGCCGCTGAAGCCGGGGTCGATGAATCCAGCCGTCGAGTGCGTGAGCAGGCCGAGCCGTCCCAGACTCGACTTGCCTTCCAGGCGGCCGGCGAGATCGTCGGGCAGCGTCACGACCTCGAGCGTCGAGCCGAGCACGAACTCGCCCGGATGCAGCACGAACGGCTCGTCGTCCTTCGGCTCGACCAGCGCGGTCAGATCGTCCTGCTGCACCGCGGGGTCGATGTGCGTGTACTGGGAGTTGTTGAAGACGCGGAAGTAGCGGTCCAGGCGCACGTCGACGCTCGACGGCTGGACGAGCCCGGCGTCCCACGGCTCGACGACGAGCCGTCCCGACGCGACAGCCGCCCGGATGTCGCGGTCGCTCAGCAGCATGCAGTGAGGCTAGTAGGCCGCGTCGTCGGGCAGCCATCCGGTGCGCACAGCCTGCACGCCGAGTTGGAACCGGCTGTTCACGCCCGCGCGTGCCTGCAGCCGCTCCAGGTAGCGGAAGAACGTGCGGCGGCTGATGCGCAGCGTCCGGATGATCGTCTCGTCCGCGACACCGGCCGAGAGCAACGCCAGCAGACGCTGCTCGATCGGCTCTAGGCGCACACCCGCCTCGCCGGACGGCATGATCGGCAGCGCCGCCCGCCAGGCGAGCTCGAAGAGCCCGACCAGCGCGGAGAACAGGCTGCTCGGCCGGACGATGAGCAGTGAACGAGCGGTGTCGGCCTCGCCGATGGGGAGCGAGACGAGCGCCATAGTGTCGTCGACGACGCTCAGCTTGACCGGGACGTCGTGCAGCACGCGCGCCAACTCGCCGGCCTTCATGCACGGCAGGACGTTGCCGTCCAGGTAGCCCTCCTGCTCCAGCGACGACTGCGAGTAGACGACCCGGTAGCGGATGCCTTGGGCCAAGTGGTCTAGCTCGGTGTCGTTGCCGGTGCCCGGCATGTAGTACGGCGGCGAGTCGAGGCGGCGCACTTCGTGGTGGACGTTGCGCTCGGCCTGCTCGACGCGTTCGAGCATCGCGGGTCCGGTGACCACCTCGACGAGATGGTCGGTGGCCGGTGAGAGGCGTGACCGGCGAAACTCGGCGTACGCGTTGAGTGTCGCGACCATCGCCGCGTTCACCTCGGACTCGCGGCGCGCGGTCAGTACCTTCAGCCCCGCCTCCGGGGCCACCGGGGCGAAGCGGTCACCCGTCGGCCCGGTTCGTCCGACCAGTCCGGCGTCGATCAGCTCGGCCAGAATGTCGTGGATCGCGTCCACGGACGTCGCGTTCGTCGCGGCCAGGCCGGCCACATCCGCCGAGCCGTCGTCGATCAGCGAGCAGTACACCCGCGCGCCCTCTTCGCTGACGCCGAGCAGGCTGAGGTGATGAGTGAGATCGTCCGCGCCCACCACTTCACCCAACCTGATCGAGACCGTTCAGTGCCACTGTCACAATCTGCCACGTCCGCGCGCGGCCGTCGCGATAGAACGACGAGAGCGCGGTGCGGCGTCGTTCCACGGTCGCACGGCGCGGAGCAGCGGCCCGCGTGCCGCCGCACGGGAGGCGGGTGCTCGGGGATGCCCGCCTCCCGACCTTCGTACTGATTCGCGACGCTCAGTTCGGGCGAGGTTCTGTCGATATGGACGGCATGCCGAACCCGCAGGCTCCCGTGCATGCCCTTTCGACGACGACGCAAGCCAGACCTTTGAGGCGATCCACGCTCATGCGAGGTGCCCTCGTTGTGGCGCTCACTGCCGCCGCAAGCGGGATCGTCTTCGTCAACGCGACTGACGCCGGCGCGGCGACCGCGCCCTCGGGTTGCACGGTCGTCAGCCACGTCGCGACGTGCTCGTACACCAGCGCCGGCCAGTACACGCTGCCGTTGCCGGCTGCCGTTACCAGTGCTCAGGTCGAGGCTGTCGGCGCGGCGGGTGGGGTCGACTACTACAACCATGCCGGCAGCGGCGCGGGTGGGTCGGCGAGCGGGACGGTCACCGTCCCGACCGGCACGACGCTGTCCGTCTATGTCGGCGGTGTAGGTGGAGGTCCGAGCTATTCAGCTGCGTCAGGTGGCTTCAACGGCGGCGGAGCCGGCGGCGGTGCCGGTGGCGGCGGTGGCGGCGGCGCATCGGACGTGCGTGCGTCCGGGTCGCTGGACAGCCGGTTGCTGGTCGCCGGCGGCGGTGGTGGCGGCGGGATCTTCGGCACCAACGGCGGTGCCGCGGGTGCGAACGGCGCGAGCGTCAGCGGAAGCGGTGGCGGCGGGGCCGGCACCCAGTCAGCCGGCGGCGCCGGCGGCACCTCGAGTCTGGGTTACCCCGGACATGACGGTTCATACGGTTACGGCGGTGACGGATCCGTCGACGGCGGCGGCGGCGGGGCAGGCTACTACGGCGGTGGCGCAGGCGGCGGCGGAACCGGTGGCGGAGGTGGTGGCGGCGGCTCGTCCTTCGTCCCCTCCGGCGGCACGACCGGTGTCACGTCCTCGCCGGCCAGCGTCACCGTGACGTTCACCGCGACGGCACCCGATGCGCCGACCGAGGCGACGGCCGTTGCCGGCATCGCTTCGCTGACCGCGAGTTGGACCGCGCCCGCGTACGACTGGGGCTTCGCGATCACCGGCTATACCGCGACGGCGATCGACGCCACCTCGGTCGGTCGCGGCGGGCAGACCTGCACGACCGCCGGCACGAGGTCACGACGTCACCGTCCTCGGATACGGCGGACGACGGCTCGACCGCCACGTTCACCGCCGCGGCCACCGGTTACCCGACGCCCGACGTCCAGTGGCAGAAGTCCATGAACGGCGGCACGAGCTTCGCCGACATCAGCGGCGCGACGTCAGCGAGCTACACCACGCCGGCGCTCACTCCGGCGGACGACGCCAACCAGTACCGGGCGGTGTTCACCAACAGCGCAGGCACGGACACGACCACGGCAGCGACCCTGACCGTCCACTACGCCCCGATCATCGCGACATCGCCGACCACCCAGACCGTCGCCGCCGGTGCGACCGCGACCCTGACCGCGGCGGCGTCCGGCGATCCGTCCCCGACAGTGCGCTGGCAGATCTCGACCAACGGCGGCGACACCTACACCGACATCAGCGGCGCAACGTCGACCAACTACACCACCCCGATTCTGGCTGCGGGCGACGACGGCGCGCGTTACCGGGCGGTCTTCACCAACTCCGAGGGATCGACGCCGACATCAGCCGCGACGATCACGGTCACGTTCGGCCCGACCGTCACCACCGATCCGGTGTCGCAGACCGTTTCAGTCGGAGGCACCGCGACGTTCACTGCGGCGGCGAGCGGCAACCCGGCGCCGACCGTGCAGTGGCAGAAGTCCCACCGTCCCTATAGTTGTGGCCTTGCCCGTGTCGGTACCGCCTGTGCCGTCGCCAGCAGTCCGAGCTTCGTTGACATCGAGGGCGCGACGTCCACCAGCTACACCACGCCCGCCTTGACGACGGCCGACGACGGCACTCAATACCGAGCCGTGTTCACCAACTCCACGGATTCCACGGCGACGTCGCCCGCGACGCTCACCGTCAACGAGGCCCCGATCGTCACCACACAGCCGACCGATACCACCGCCGATGCCGGCACGACCGCGACGTTGGTCAGCGCGGCCTCCGGCTATCCGGCGCCCACCGTGCAATGGCGCGTCTCGCTCGACGGCGGGGCGACCTTCTCTCCGATAACCGGCGCCACGTCGCCGACGTACACCACGTCCACCCTGACCCTGGCCGACAACGGCGTCGTGTACGACGCGGTGTTCACCAACTCGGCCGGGACGGCGACCACCGACAGCGTCGAGCTCACCGTCAACTACGCCGCCATCATCACAACCCAGCCCGTCAACCAAACCCGGCCCGCGGGCGGCACCGCCACGTTCACGGCGGCTGCGACCGCGAGACCCGCCGCAACCGTCCAATGGATGAAATCGACCGACGACGGAGTCACCTTCACTCCCATCGCCGGCGCGACCGCGGATACGTACACGACACCGACGCTCACCCGCGAGGACACCGGCACGCTGTATCAGGCCCGCTTCGTCAACAGCGTCGCGGCCGTCAGCACGCGCGACGCGACCTTGACCGTGCCAGCCAGCGCCATCGACGGCCTGAACGACGAATCCGACTCGCTCGGTGTCAACCCGACCCTCGCACGCGGAGCCACGATCGCGCTGACGATGAGCTACCTCGTGCCCAACGCCGCCTACTCCCTGACACTGCACTCCTCGCCCATCGCGCTCGGCTCAGTAACCACCGACGCAGACGGATCAGCGACCTATCGGCTGACGCTGCCCGCCGGCCTCGAGGCGGGCAATCACACCGTCGTCGTCACCGATGCCGACGGCAGCCCGATTCTGAGCTACCCCTTCACGATCGCCGCCACCACGACGACAACGATCATCACAACCCTGGGCAAGACCGGAACGGACGTCGCAAACCTGCTCGCCGCGGCAGCTTTGCTGGTCATGGTCGGTCTTGGGTTGGTCACGGGATTCCGGCGACGCGGGACGGCCAAGTGACATCTGGCCGATCCGCCGGACCAGGCCATGATCAGCGCCAAGTAGGGGCCTATCGGCATGCGGCCGCGAAGCGGTCTACCTTGCTAGCCGCAGCGCCCAAACGCCGAAAAGCCGCGTGTAGCATCTTGGCGAGTTCGCGGGTGTAGTTCAATGGCAGAACATCAGCTTCCCAAGCTGACAGTGCGAGTTCGATTCTCGTCACCCGCTCCAAGCCAGAATCCCCTTACGGGACAAGGGAAAAGCGCCAACCGTAGTGTTCGGCCGACGCCCTCCGATCCGGTCGATATGTTCGTTCGTGCTGTCCGCGTGCTGTTACTTCGCCCTGGCTAGCACGCCCGCCGTGCCGTCATCGTCGTCATCGTCCGGTCCGTCGTCGTCGAAGTCCGATGTGTCGCGGCGGCGCTGCAACTCTGCGTCCAGCCAGCGGGTGATGGCCTGATCTGCCTGTGCCGTCGCGTGTTGGTAGATCAGGGCGGCGCGCATGCTGTCGTGCCCCATTCGGGCCATCAGGTCACGGGTGCTCGCCCCGGCCTTGGCAGCGAGCATGTTCCCGGTGTGGCGTAGGTCGTGGAAGTGCAGACCCGGAGCACCGACCTTCGCCACAGCCTCGGTCCAGCTCACCAGCGGGTTGAAGTTTCCGCGCCGGATCGAAGCGCCCTTCGGGCCGGTGAACACGAACGCGTCGCGCCCAGGCCGGACGTACTCCACGATGTGCTCGCGCAGCTCGGCGACGACGCTTGGCGGCAGAGACACGACCCGCAGCCCGGCGCGTGACTTCGGGGGTCCGATGCGCGACGGCTTCCCGCCACCTGATGTGCGACAGCGATCAGGAAACCTAGTCTCCGATTCGGCAGGCGACCGCTGGCCTCGTTTCACCATCAGCGGCAGATCCGGATATTCGGAGATTACGGTCCGGTCGGTGCCTGGCGTCCGCCGCCGATGATTTCGCTACCTGCGTCTATAGCGTCTCGAAGATGCTTATCGCGATCAGCGGTGGCGCGTCGGCGGTCGCCAATCCCACCCGTCCACCCGCAGGAACACCCAGCATGCCAGTCGTCTGCGCACGTTTCACCCGCGAGATCGCTGCGTCATGGCCGGCGACTTTCTGACCTGGCCAGATCGTGTCGCTCATTCGGTCATGTTCCCATTCGTGAGCGATCACGCGCTCCCGCATCGGCGTCTCCAGGATCGACCCTACGGCGGCAATTGCGGGCGACTACGCTCGCTCCGCGGCAGAGATCCGGTTATCACGTGACCGCCAGTCGCCGGCCGTTGACGTTCGATTGTCGTGGCCTGAGATTGTGCGTATCTATGGAAGACGGTCGATCTCTATCTAGGAGACGTGGCGGGGCGGTGCTGTCCTGGGGGGTGGGACGCTCCCCGCCACGTCCCACTGTCAGTGTGCTCGCCGTCAATGACGGGACCCCACCGCCTGACCGCGAACCTCGGTCTGTGATCTCCGCTCTGACCGGTGACCGCTCGACGGCAATGAGTGCGCCTGGCCGGGTGGTCGTCGTGGTCAGCTGCCCGCCGTACGCTCGGATCTGGCCTGACCCGCGGCGGCGTGGGACGAAACGGTGGCCGCGCTATCTGTCCCGTTGACTTGTCGTCGATCGTGCGGTTCATGCATTGGCGTGCGCTGTAGGGACTTTCAGCACTATTGTGCGACTCCCGGGCAGCCTCACGTTGGCTGTACATTTGCGGATAGCGATGACCATGTCACGGGGGGACGGTTCGCTATGTCTGAGTCTGAGTCTGAGTCTGCGTCTGCTTCGCTTCTCCCAGGTGCGGAAGAAGGACCACCGGACGCCGAGCCCACCTCACGGCGCCGGGTGATCAGAGCTCTCGTGATCTGCGGCGCCGTAATCCTCGTCGTGAGCCTCGCGCTCGGCGGTGTAGTCGCTTACTTCAGCTATAGCTACGACCACAACATCACGCGCATTCCGAAAGTCTTCGCCCTGGCGCCCGGCGAGCAGCGACCCGCCAAGACCGTCTCGAAAGCTGAGAACTTCATCCTCGTAGGGTCCGACAGTCGGGCGCCGTCGCAGACAACGGGTACGGGCGGGGACCCCAGCAGTGTCAGCCCGATTGGGCAGCGCGCCGACACGATCATGGTCGTCCACCTTCCCGCTGACCGGGAGTCGGCGTATCTGATATCCATCCCGCGCGATTCGTGGGTGCCGATACCCGGGTACGGGCAGGACAAGATCAACGCGGCGCTCGCCTTCGGCGGTCCTCGGCTGCTCCGGCAGACGATCGAGCAATTGACCGGGGTCCGGATCGACCACTACCTCGAGGTCGACTTCTCCGGCTTCAAGGCGATGACCGATGCCGTCGGTGGCGTGGATATCAGCGTTCCGATCGACTCCTACGACAGCGCGAACCGCAAGCAATGGCACGCCGGCGTGCAGCACATGGACGGCACCGAAGCATTGCTGTACGTCCGTCAACGTTACGGGCTTTCCGGCGGCGACTTCGATCGAATCAAGCACCAGCACCAGTTCCTACAGGTGCTGACCAGCAAGGCAGCCCGCGGGGGGATGCTTGCCAACCCACTGGCTCTCAACCGCTTGCTCCAGGCCGTCACGAAGTCGATCAGCGTGGACAGTGGGCTCAGCGGCGGCGCACTACTGTCGCTGGCGCGCAGACTGCGCGGGTCCGCCGCGAAGGCGCACTTCTACACCGTGCCGCTCATCGGCACCGGCCAGGTCGGCCCGGCAAGCGTCGTCTTCCTCGATCCCGCCCAGGACAAGAGATTGTGGGCGGCCACGGCGTCCGACACGCTCGGCAGGTACATTCTCCCGCCACCGAAATAGCGCATGGTCTGACGGCGAGCCATGGGCGTCCCCGTAGTTGACGAGCGGCGGATTAACGCGTGATCACGCCGCCCGCCGTTGCTTCGGCACAGACACGAGCTCGGGCCGTGACGATGCTTCCGGCCTGCCGAGACGAGAGCTTCGTGGCCACTACTGGTGGGTAAACTTGCGATACAGCTGACAGCTAGCTGACCGCGATTGAGCGCTGCGTCATCGGACCGCAGCGAGCGGGGATCCGGTTTCACCGGCGCCCGCGACGACCTGCTTTAGGCCCCACACAGGTAGTGGCCGTGATGAAGGCGCTGAGGGCTCCTTGGACCTGAGCATGCGCCGGCCCGATCCAGAACAGGTGGCTGGGTGCGTCCAGCTCTCGGGCGTGGACCCCTGACCGCCTCCGACCAGCTGTGCCACCAGTTGCCGATCGGCCGTTTCGACAGAGCCCCGACCATCCTGCGCAACCCGGCATCCGACTCGACCAACCGTGCCACCGTCGCCCAGCTCGAAGATCATCGATTGCGAGACGGCAGCTACGAAGGGCATGCCAGACGTGTGCGACATGCATTCCGTTCGTGGCTTAGGCGGCGCATGATTGACACGTGAGTTTCGTCTGGTACGTCGTGCTCGTGCCGCTCACCGTGCTCGCGGCCGTTCTGTGGGAGCGGCAGCGTCGCGCCGTCCTCCCTAAGGATGAGCGCGACCGACCGTGGGCTCTTGTCGTCACCATCGCGGCGATGGATGGCTGGCTGTGGTGGGTCGCCTCCGGCGCGCCGTGGTCGCCCATTTGGGAACTGAGCGTGCCGCTTGCCCTGGTCAACTTCGTGC
>WNGE01008321.1_pt1 | contig 11100 bp, 11 predicted proteins | sample 5400651 | NCBI WGS metagenome assembly WNGE01 (sample SAMN13153370, study PRJNA577476) | soil metagenome | isolation source: 60 cm soil or saprolite under grassland replicate 2 | place: USA:California | collected 2016-06-15 | reverse complement strand
AGCGTCATCGCCACCGCTACGAAGTAAACAACCATTACCTGCCGCGGCTCGAAGCCGCCGGTCTGGTCGTCGGCGCGTGGGCGAAGAGCGCGCTGGCCGGCGACCTGTGCGAGATGATCGAGCTCGCCGACCACCCGTGGTTCCTGGGCTGCCAGTATCACCCCGAGTTCACCTCGAACCCGCGGCGCGGCCACCCGCTGTTCATCGCCTACATCAACGCGGCGCTCGCCCGAGCGCGCGACGCGCGCGGCGAGCCGGCGCGCGCGCGGCCGCAGCTCGTCGCGTAGCTGCCTTATGAATCTTTGTGGATTCGAGGCCGGTCTTGACCGGCCTCTGTTCCTCATTGCCGGCCCCTGCGTCGTGGAGTCCGAGCAGCTCCAGATCGACGTCGCGGGACGGCTCAAGGAAACCTGCGCGAGCTTGCGCGTACCGTTCATCTTCAAGTCTTCGTACGACAAGGCCAACCGCAGCTCGTCGCAGTCGTTTCGCGGTCTGGGGATGGAGGAGGGCTTGCGCATCCTGTCGGAAGTGAGGCGTCAGATCGGGGTGCCGGTGCTTACCGACGTGCACACCGAGGAAGAGGTTCCGGAAGTCGCGGCAGTCGTCGACGTGCTGCAGACGCCGGCGTTCCTCTGCCGCCAGACCGACTTCATCCGCGCCGTCGCCGCCGCAGGCAAGCCCGTCAACATCAAGAAGGGCCAGTTCCTCGCTCCGGAAGACATGGCCAATGTCGTTGCCAAGGCGCGCGAGGCGAGCGGTCGCGACAACATTCTCGTGTGCGAGCGCGGCGCCATGTTCGGTTACCACAACCTGGTGGCGGACATGCGCTCGCTCGCCATCATGCGCGCGACGGGCTGCCCGGTCGTGTTCGACGCGACGCACTCGGTTCAGCTGCCTGGGGGACAGGGAACGACGAGCGGCGGGCGGCGCGAGTTCGTTCCCGTGCTGGCGCGGGCCGCCGTCGCGGCCGGGGTCGCCGGCGTGTTCATGGAGACGCATCCCGATCCGTCCAAAGCGCTCTCGGATGGACCGAATGCGTGGCCGCTGGCCCGCATGCGCGAGCTTCTGGAAACACTCGCCGAAGTCGACGCGACCGTCAAGCGCGCAGGGTTTCCCGAAACCGACTTGATCGCCGTATCTCAGGGGGTCTCATGAGCGCCATTGTCGACGTCATCGCCCGCGAGATTCTCGACTCGCGCGGCAATCCCACGATCGAAGCCGACGTGGTGCTGGAGTCCGGCATCAGCGGTCGCGCCGCCGTGCCGTCGGGCGCGTCGACCGGCTCGAAGGAGGCGATCGAGCTGCGCGACGGCGATACCGCGCGCTACGGCGGCAAGGGCGTGCAGAAGGCCGTCGAGCACGTGAATACCGAGATCTGCGAGGCGATCATCGGGCTGGATGCCTCGGAGCAGGCGTTCATCGACCGGACGATGATCGAGCTCGACGGGAGCGAAAACAAGGGTCGTCTCGGCGCCAACGCGATCCTCGCCGTGTCCTGCGCGGTGGCCAAGGCGGCCGCGGAGGAGTCGACGCTGCCGCTGTACCGTTATCTCGGCGGCGCGGGCGACATGGCATTGCCGGTGCCGCTGATGAACGTGATCAACGGCGGCGCGCACGCGAATAACAGCATCGACATGCAGGAGTTCATGCTCGTGCCCCTCGGCGCGCCGACGTTTCGCGAGGCGCTGCGCTACGGGGTGGAAGTCTTCCAGACGCTGAAGAAGCTAATCGACGCCAAAGGCATGGCGACGACCGTCGGCGACGAGGCGGCTTCGCGCCTAATCTGGCATCGAACGAAGCCGCGCTGCAGCTCCTGCTCGAGGCGATCGACAAGGCCGGCTACACCGCGGGCGCGGACATCGCGCTCGCGCTCGACTGCGCTGCGTCGGAATACTACAAGGACGGCATGTACGAGCTCGCCGGCGAAGGCGCGAAGCTCACGCGCTCGCAGATGGTCGACTATCTGGCGACATGGGTCGACAAGTATCCGATCATCTCCATCGAGGACGGCATGTCCGAGCACGATTGGGACGGGTGGAAGCTCCTGACCGACCGGCTCGCCAAGAAGGTGCAGCTCGTAGGCGACGACATCTTCGTGACCAGCACCAAGATTCTGAAACAAGGGATCGCCAAAGGCATCGCCAACTCGATCCTGATCAAGATCAACCAGATTGGCACGCTGACCGAGACCTTCGCGGCGATCGGCATGGCGACCCGCGCCGGCTACACGACGATCATTTCGCATCGTTCCGGCGAGACCGAGGACAGCTTGATCGCCGACATCGCGGTCGGCGCCAACGCAGGACAGATCAAGACCGGATCGCTGTCACGCTCGGACCGCATCGCCAAGTACAACCAGCTCCTGCGCATCGAGGAAGACCTGGGCGATGTGGCGAGCTATCCCGGCCGCGACGCGTTTTATCAATTGAAGTAGGGCCAAGGAACCTAGGTGCGCATCCTTGCCCTCGTTTTCGCGCTGCTGATCCTGGCGCTGCAATATCCGATGTGGCTCGGCAAGGGCGGCTGGCTGCAGGTGCGCGAGCTCGATCGGCAGGGGGAGGCGCAGCGGCAGGCCAACGCCGAGCTCAAGGCGCGCAACGCTGCGCTCGACGCCGACGTTCGCGATCTGAAGCAGGGATACGAGGCGATCGAGGAGCGCGCCCGTTCCGAGCTGGGCATGATCCGCCAGGATGAAGTGTTCTTCCAGCTTCCCGCGGACACGCCGGCGGAGTCCGGGGCGTCGTCCCCGCGAAAGCGGGGACCCAGTGGCGTTCAAACGAAAGACGCTGGATTCCCGCTTGCGCGGGAATGACGAACTATAGTCGCCGATGCCGCGCATTACTTCGCGCGACAACCCGCGCCTGAAAGAGGCTGTGCGCCTGATCGCCTCGTCGCGCGAACGGCGCAAGGCGGGTCGCTGCGTGCTCGAAGGCGAGCATGTCGTCGCAGCCTATGCGCGATGCCATGGTGCGGTCGAAACATTGCTCATTGCCGAAACCGCGCTCGACCGTCCCGCGGTCCGGGCATTGCTGGCAAGCGTTCCGGCAGCACAAACGCTGATCGTCACTCCGTCCGCGTGGGCCGAATTCTCGCAACTGCCCGCCGCGGTCGGCGCCCTGGCGGTCGTGGCGACGCCCACGCCGCGCTTCGAGCGCGCTGCCGACTTCTGCGTTCTGCTGGAAGACGTACAGGATCCGGGCAACGTCGGATCGATACTGCGCAGTGCCGCCGCTGCCGGCGTCGCGCAGATATTTCTGTCGGCGCAATGCGCATTCGCTTGGTCTCCGAAAGTGCTACGGGCGGCGCAAGGCGCGCACTTCCATCTCGAGATCTACGAAGACGTCGACGTCGTAGCCTGGGTGCGCAGCTATCGAGGGCGCACGGCCGCAGCGGTAGCCGCCGCCGGCGAACCACTCTATTCGGTCGATCTCTCCGCACCGATCGCGATCGCGGTCGGCAACGAGGGCGCAGGATTGTCTGCGGCGTTACGGGATGCGGCAACCCTTTGCATGACGATTCCGATGCCGGGCCGCTTCGAGTCGCTCAATGCTGCGGCAGCCGCTGCGATCTGCATGTTCGAGTGCGTGCGGCAGCGCCCGCAACCCGGCGCAACGTCAAAACAGAACCGCTGAGAACAGCGCGTTCTCCTGGCAGCCGCCGCTCAATCGACCGTGCTGGTCAAGCGTTCCGGACATCCAGCGACGACCGCTTCCGACCGAGCCTGTGTGGAAACGCCAAGGTTGCCGAAACCCAAATATTGCCTAGACTGAAGAAGCAGGATTCTTCGGAGGGGCAGCATGAAGCGATTTGTCGAAGGCGAAGATCGTACTCAGGTTACGCTGCTGCCCGAATGTCTTGACGACTATGTCGCTGCGGACAACCCGGTACGGGTGATTGATGTCTTTATTGATGAGCTGGATCTGCATGAGCTTGGCTTTGCGCGCGCGGAGCCGGCAGCGACGGGGCGGCCGTCGTACCACCCTGGGGTGCTGCTGAAGATCTACCTCTATGGTTACCTGAATCGCATCCAATCAAGCCGCCGCCTGGAACGCGAGGCGCAGCGAAACGTCGAGCTGATGTGGCTGACTGGTCGCCTATCCCCGGACTTCAAGACGATCGCCGACTTCCGTCGGGACAATGGCGCGGGTATCCGTAATGCGTGCCGGCGTTTCGTGTTGATGTGCAGGCGGCTCAAGCTGTTTACGCAGGCCATCGTGGCGGTCGATGGAAGCAAGTTCAAGGCGGTCAACAACCGCGACAAGAACTTCACACCGCACAAACTGGACAAGCGCATGCAACAGGTCGACGAGAGCATCGAGCGCTACCTGAGTGCGCTGGATACGATCGACCGAACGGAGCCGACCGAGGCTGAGGCGAAGACGGCACACCTGAAGGAGAAGTTGAAGAAACTCAAGCGGCAGATGCGGCAGCTGCGCAAGATTGAAATCGAGCTGAAGCGCCAGCCTGACGAGCAGCTGTCGCTGACCGACCCCGACGCTCGGTCGATGGCCACCAGTGGTCGCGGCACCGGCATCGTCGGCTACAACGTACAAGCGGTGGCCGATGCCAAGCACCACCTGATCGTCGCGCACGAGGTGATCAATACGGGTCACGATCGGGATCAGCTATCGAACATGGCAACGCAAGCGCGTGACGCGATTGGGACCAAGAGGATCGAGGTGATCGCTGATCGAGGTTACTACAGCGGGCGAGAGATCCTGGCCTGTGAAGAAGCCGGAATCAGGACCTATGTTCCCAAGAACATGACCTCGAACAGTAAAGCCGCTGGCCGCTTCAGCAAGCTGGACTTCGTCTACATCGCCAGGGATGACGAGTACCGCTGTCCTGCTGGTCAGCGCTTGGTCTTACACCACTCGACCGTCGAACACGAGATGAAAATCAACGTGTACTACACGTCGAGTTGCCAGACTTGCGCACTCAAGAGCCGGTGCACGACGGGTACGGAGCGGCGCGTGCGGCGATGGGAGCACGAGGCCATCCTCGACGCCATGCAAAAGCGACTGGATCGCAAGCCCGATCAGATGAAAGTTCGCAGACGCACCGTCGAACACATCTTTGGAACGCTCAAACACTGGATGGGGTCGGCACACTTCCTCACGAAGACTCTGGCCAAGGTCCGCACCGAGATGAGTTTGCACGTCCTTGCATACAACCTGAAGCGGGTCATGCAGATACTCGGCATCGTGGGGACGATGAGAGCGATAAGGATGGCGGGAGCGTAAGCTCTTTCTGCGCTCCACTGGGCGCTCGAATCGCTGCCGACGCTCAGGCGATGGATGAAGCGGCCCAGAACGCGCCAAATGCGCGGAAAAGCGCTAACCCGGGTGGCTCTTCAATGCCCAGCGTGCTGTCACTTACGATTCAAGCGTTTCCACACGACCTCGACCCAACTCAGCCGGTCAGTCTTCTCCAAAGCAGCCGTCCAGCGAATAGCTATTCGGCGACCGCGGCGAGCAGCGCGACCTCTGCGATCAACACGCAACGAGCCATCATTGGATGACCTCATCCGCGCGCAGCAGCAGCGACTGCGGGATGGTCAGGCCGAGCATCTTCGCCGTCCTGAGGTTGATCACGAGATCAAACTTCGTCGGCTGCTCGACAGGAAGATCCGCGGGCCTGGCGCCCTTGAGGATCTTGTCCACATAGGTTGCCGCGCCACGAAACAGCGCGATATTACTCGGCGCATACGACAGGAGTCCCCCGGCGTCGACATACTCCCGGTATGGGTACATCGCTGGCAGGCGCTGTTCCGCTACGAAATCAACGATCCGCGTTCGGTGCGCCAGCAGGAGGCGGTCCACGAGCACGTCGAGCGCTTGGGGACGTGCACGGGCAATCCTCGCGAAGGCTGACTCGAACTCGTCGACCCCGCGCACTGCCACCACGGGCTCAAGCGTCACGCGCAATCGTTCGGCGATCACCTTTGTCTCTTCAAACACCTGCTTGGTGGCCGGGTTCCCCGGATTCCAGAGCACGCCGAGGCGCGAGAGCCTCGGAATGAGCTGCTGGATAATCTGCAGGCGTTTCCCTTCCAACTCGGGCGCCACGATGCTAAGCCCGGTGACGTTACCCCCGGGGCGGGCGAGACTGGCGACGAGCCCGACCTGCACCGGATCGCTACTCGAAGTCATGACGATGGGGATCGTCGCAGTCGCTTGCTTGACCGCAAGCGTGCCAGGGGTGCCACTCGTCACGATAACATCCGGTTTGTTATTGACTAGGTCAGCGGCGAGGCCGGGGAGCCGATCATCCTGCCCCTCCGCCCATCGGTACACGATGACTATGTTCTGGCCTTCTATGTAACCGAGGTCGCGGAGTTCCCGTTGGAAGGCCTCGATGAGGTGGCGCTCAAGAGCGGGTGTCGATGTGCCCAAATAGCCGATGCGTGAGACCTTCCCCGCCTGCTGCGCCTTGGCGGCGAGCGATCCGGTCGCGAGACCGAAAGCGATGCCGAAGATGAACGCCCGCCGGTGCATCACCTGATCACCTCACGGCAAACAGAAATCCAACCATGTTACGCCTCCCGCCGAGGCACCATGCCCGCTGGGCGGGTGACTGCTTTGGGGATATTTTCGCGTCGCTGCCGAATGTCTCCAGTTGGCCGGACCCTGCCGATCGAGCGGTCGTCTGATTTCGATCAGGTGCTGGCACTCAGGTCTATTCGATTACCTTATGGGCGCGCATCGTTCTCGGTCATCAACGAATGCGCGAATGCTCCCCACAAACGCGAAGCCCTGCGAATTCATCGCAGGGCTTCGCGAGTTTGCAACCGGTGTAACGTCTTTTCGTCACGTCACCGTGGCGCACGCCGGCCTGTCGTTACCGGCTTCTGCGTGGCGCTGTCGGGAGCTTCATCGATAGGTCTGCTCGACGCTACGACCAGCCCTCCCGCACGGATTCAAGTGGCGCGGCTCAAGCCGCTTTTGTGGTCTGCTCCGGTTCGCCGGGTCGGGATAACCCTCAAACATATGTCAAAGGTGGTCGCTGCCCGTTCGCCTTAGGTACACCCGCAATACTGGGCGCGCACAACAGCGACACACTGATGCAGCAACCGGATCATAAGTCGTTAGTTCGAGAATACATCCCGACCGGACTTACCGAAGCGCTTCCAGTGGACGCCTTTCGCGGGTCCACGTCAAGCGGTACCGGCGACTAATTGCACGCTAATTTGATTTGGCACAAAATGCTTCTGGGTCGCAATGTGTCATTCATAATTGAGACCTAATCGGCGTTCAGGGGACGGAGCGCAACGCCGCACTTTGTACACGGCTACTTAATTTTGTGGCCTTGATCCAATGGCCGCGAAAGTGAAGGTGCCGCGCCAGATCCTAGGTATCGTTCCTCGAGTTGATGTCGCAACTGCTCGGCAAGCTTAATTTCGGCATCGCTAGCAAACCTAGGCGCTGGTTCGATGGCAGTATCGAGCTCGTTGTGCAACTGACCGTTGATCATGACGCGCTTCGTGACGCATATCACGTGCCAGAGGTCAAATCTGCTGTCAAAACAATCCTCGGAGCGCCGATCCGGGTTGTAGCTGAAGCGCCAGGTGTAAGAATTCGCAACAGCGCGGCACGGCCAGCCGACATTCCGGACGAGCTGGCCCACCAGGTTTGAGATCTTTATCATCTCAAGATGGCGGACGCCCTCGCATCACAATCCCCGACTCGCACTGCGCGCCGATGAGGCTGCTGCTGGATTCGCTGCGGCATAGGTCTATAGTCGAGAGCGCCACATCCCAGCGCGATCAATTCTTCATTGATCAAACCCACGCATATTCGCCTTTCGGACCTGCGCGGGTTCAATCGGCTCGCCAGCGATGCCACCGTGGGCCTCACCGACCTGGTCGAGGCGATGCATCACACGATCGTCCGGACGCCCGGCATCTTCGGTGAGCCGGCAAAGGGCCGGACCAACGGCATCACGGGATTAATCTATCGCTCCGTCCGCGGCGTCACGCGGCTCGTCGGCGGCGGTGTCGACGCGCTACTCGCCCTAATCGCGCCGCTGATCGCGGAGAGGCGCTCCTCTCCAGAGCGCGAAGCTATTCTGGCGGCGCTCAATGGCGTGCTGGGCGACTATCTGGTCGCCTCCGGCAATCCCATGGCCATCGCGATGTGCCTGCGCGCAGCCGCGACCCCGCTCCAGATCTCTAAGCCCGCCTTGGCCGCTGCATTTCCGCAGCCTGGGCATAGTGTGCTCGTACTCGCGCATGGGCTTTGCATGAACGATCTGCAGTGGATGCGCGAGGGTCACGATCACGGTAAGGGGCTTGCGCGGGACCTCTGCTACACGCCGGTCTACCTCCACTACAACACCGGCCGGCACATTTCCGCCAACGGTCGCGACTTCGCCGACCTGATGGAAGCGCTGCTGCGTGAGTGGCCGCACCCGATCGAGCAACTGACCATCATGGGCCACAGCATGGGAGGGCTTGTGGTACGCAGTGCCTGCTACTACGCGTCGCTCGTCGGCCATGCTTGGGTGAAGCGCCTTGACCATCTGATCTTTCTGGGCACGCCGCATTTTGGCGCGCCCCTGGAACGCGTGGGCAGCAGAGTGGATTTCTTGATCGGGATTAGCCCATATACCGCGCCCTTCGCGCGGCTCGGCAAGATCCGCAGCGCTGGGATCAATGATCTGGGCCACGGGTACCTGCGCGACGAGGATTGGCAGGCACCGACGAACGAGCGAGCAGGGCGTGTACCGGTGGCTCTGCCCGCCGGGGTGAGCTGCTACGCGATCGCGGCGAGCAAGCAGACGCGACTGGGTTCTCGCGGCGCAAAGATGCACGGCGACGGGTTCGTCCCGGTGGCTAGTGCCTTGGGCAGGAATCGGGACGCTTCCCTCAAACTCGGGTTGCCGGAAGAGCAGCAGTGGGTCGGATTCGGGATGGGACATTTCGATCTCCTCAGCCGAGTCCAGGTCTACCAAAAGATCCGATGCTGGCTTGCCGACGACCGCTGAGGCGTGTAGCAGTCGAGCGCGAGGAACGACTGCTCTGAGGCGAACTGGCGGGCGGCCGCGACCGACAGGTTCTGGCCGCACTCGGCCTTATCGTCGACGCCCCGTTAGACCCGGAGCAGCGTTCGCGGGTAGCCGTAAGCGCGTATGCTGTCCGTTCCGAGAACAACTTCGGAAAACCAATCACACATATCGAACCGGGAAGCGAACGAACGCGAACGGAGGTTCCATGCAACGCTGGTTCATCCTGTTGGTTGCTGCATCGCTGTCGGCATGTACATCTACCGGCGATATTCGGAGTGATGGGGAGAAAAAGCGCGAGGTCGCCACGGCGACCGCAGACTGGGTTGTTGCATACGATAGCCGAAACCCTGCCCGGATGGCTGCCATGTACGAGCCTGACGCGGTGTTTTGGGGTACGACCTCGAAGACAATCAGGACCGATCCCGCCGCAATCCTCGACTATTTCAAGGATGCCGGTAAGCGACCCGATGCGAGAGTGGTAATTGTCGAGCCGCAGCAGATCCAGATCTTCGGTGACGTGTCGATCAATAGCGGCTCCTACACGTTTACCGACCTGGCCGATGGAAAGCCTGTAGCCAACCTCGCGCGCTACACATTCGTATTTCACAGGCGAAACGGCCAATGGCGCATTGTCGAGCATCATTCATCACGAGTTCCGTAGCGCGCGCACCGCGACGCGACGCTATTCGGCGGGACTTGCTATTTCGGCCATCGCTGACGGCTGCTTTGGAGAGCGAGCCGCAACGACCGGTTGTGGCCGGACGCGGTCGATCGCTTGACCGGCTCAATCCGACCCGTGCCGAACGGTCGCGTTGCTTTAGAGCAGACACTCGCGTGTAACGGCAACGAGGCCTCGCAAAATTCATCAGCAGGTCGAGAATCACCGGCAGGCCCAGCCCGAACCATTCTACGAATTCGACCGGCGCATCGCCTAGTAGCCAAGCACCCGCACACGGCGCCGTGTGCGTTGCATCACGGCCCCTGCTCGCGGGCAACTTGTCGTCGGTGCCCGCTCGGAAGTCCTCCGAAAAGTGCGCGGATCAGCCCGTTGCGCCGAAAAACCGACAGTTGACCCGCACGCCCGAACCCCCAATACTCAGGTTTGCGTGATCAAAATAGCTATCCGTATCCATCGAACGCTCACATATAAACGTTGAAAATGTCGCAGGCTGGGGACGCCGGTCGCGACCGCATGACAAAGCGGCGATAAGCGAGAGGCTGGATCGTAGTTAGCATTGTAATCGAGGAGCAACCGCGATGAGAAAGCTTCGTTACAAATCGGGCACTGGTATCGGTCTCGCACTGCTTTCCCCTGCAGTGCTCGCTGCAACGCAGGAGGAGGAACTGACGACCGTTATCAAAGTGTCGATGTACGCATTCATTGTTTTCGTCATCGTCGTCATCGTCGGCGTCTACTTCATGAGATCACGAGACAAGCGCCAGGCTACATTGAACAGAATATTCGAGGGGGGCGAAGCGATACACGCCGTTGGCCCCGATACCCCGGTCACCGAGTGTGTGCGCTTGATGACCGCCGAGAAAATCGGTGCTTTGGTCGTCATGGATGGCGAAAGGCTGATAGGCATCTTCACGGAGCGGGATGCGCTGAACCAAGTGCTGGCTGGCGGCCTTGATCCCGGCAGCACGAAAGTCTCCGAGGTGATGACGAAGGACCCATACTGCATCCCTCCGACGACGACCGTCGGCGACGCGATGGAGTTGATCACCAAGCGGCGATTCCGGCACCTGCCGATTGTGGAAAACGGAAAGGTGCTCGCCGTCGTATCAAGCGGCGATCTAACCCACTGGCTGGTGAAGGACCAGATGGGAGACGTTCAAGAGCTTGTCGACCTTGCCGCCCGGTCCTGACGATCCTCACAAGTGCTGCTCATCTGCGACCGGCAAAGGCTGATCGGCCGGCAAATGCTCGAGATTGAACGGGCAAGATCGCCGAGTAACGCCGCCAAAACGTAGAAGCGGCACCTATGCCGAGCTCGCGCACGAGGCTGAGCGCTTGTAAGAAGCGGTAACGCGTATGATTAAGGCGCGCCGTCGCGGGGACGAGCGCCTTGATACGGACGGGGAGCAAACACG
>WNGE01015131.1_pt1 | contig 11103 bp, 9 predicted proteins | sample 5400651 | NCBI WGS metagenome assembly WNGE01 (sample SAMN13153370, study PRJNA577476) | soil metagenome | isolation source: 60 cm soil or saprolite under grassland replicate 2 | place: USA:California | collected 2016-06-15 | reverse complement strand
AAGTGCTGGGACAGCATGCCGCTGCCGACATCATCGCGGCCCTGCGCGCGCAGCGCGTCGCCGAGCGGCTCCGGAGGAGCGGCCGCACGCGCCTCACCTGCCTGAACGCGCGCGGCAAGATCCTCGTGCAGCCCGCCGAGGAACGCGCCTAGAAGCGCCTAAGGGACCGACGGGGCGGGCGGTTTCGCCAGGGGATCGGGAGCGCCCGCCAACGTCGGCAGCTCGAGCCATTGGCTGGGGAAGCGCGGCAGGAACTTCACGTGGCGGTTGACCACCGCCTGCACCCGCCGCCACCAGCACGCGATCGGTCCACGCGCGCGGCCCACGCTCACGACGGCGAACGGAATCGAGTCCCGAAGTCCAGGACGACGGCCGTGTCTCCCACCACGGCGCCCCGCAGGCACAGCACCACCTCACGGTCCAAACCCGCGGCGAGCAGGCTCAAACGGCGGAACAGCGAGGGAGCGAGGACGAGGCGCTTGAGGGGTTGAGACGCGAGGATGGCCGAGTCGGCCGGCGTGAGCGCGGCCTGGGCGGGAGCGAGGCAGGGAATGACGAGCGCTCCGACGAGCAGGGACGGCGAGAAACGACGCGCAAGCCGCATGGCTTAGGATAGCGAACCCAGCGCTCTCCCGCCTTTGCTCTTGCACTTTGCCACAGGGCTCCCAATACTTACGCCCTGTGCTTCCACCCCACGGTATCCAGACCGCAGTCATAACATAATGCAAACATTGGTGTTATGACGCACTCCCTGGAACGAAGCGCTGCGTGAGCTGGCTCGGCGGCGACCGCTGGGGATCGGGGATGCCGACGCCCCAGAGCTTGCTGCGGTCGGTCTATGTCGGCCGGCTGTGCGTGGCGGCAGCGATCTATGTCGCGGCCAGCCTCAAGTTTGCGGTCGCGGCGCCGCTCGACCTGGTCGTCACCTCGTTCGTGCTGATCGCGACCGTTGGCGTCACGATTGTTTCGTATTGGTACACGCACATCCGGCGTCGCTCGCCCGGTCTCACCTTCCGCTACGCCCAGGCGTTGTTCGACGTCGCTCTCGTCACCACCGTCGTGCACGTGACGGGCGGCCCGCAAAGCGATCTGACGCCCCTGTACGTGCCGCTGATCGCCGTCACGGCAGTGCTGATGCCGCCCGCGAGTACGGCGCTGATCACCGTGCTCGTGGGGCTCGTGTACTTCGCCGACGTGTTCTTCGGGCACCGGACGCCGATGACGGCGCAGGTCGCGCTGGAGCTGCTCGTGTTCGTCGCCGTCGCGGCGGTGACCGCGTACTTCGCGAGCCGCGTGTCGGTGATGGGAGCGGAGCGGGAGGCCCTGGCGGGGGAGCTGCGGCAGGCGCGGCTCGAGGCGGCCGACGTGCTGCGCAACATCCCGACCGGCATCGTCAGCGTGGACCAGGGCGGCCACCTGCTCTACTGCAATCCGGCGGCGGAGCAGATCCTGGGCTTCCACGAGCGGCAATGGCGCGGGCGCCCGATCATGCCCGAGTTTGCGCGCGTCGCGCCGGAGTTCTGGGCCGCCATCACGGCGACGGCGCGGCGCGGGGTGCGGGCGATGCGCGTGGAGGCCACCGTGCGGCGCCCCGATCGCACGTTTCCGATCGGCGTGACGACCACGACGCTCGAGGTCGAGCCGCAGGGGGAGCCGCGCGTGACCGCCATCTTCACCGACATCTCGGACTCGAAGCGGCTCGAGGAGCTGCACCTGCGCGCCGAGCGGCTCGAGGCCGTGGCCGAGCTGTCGTCGAGCCTCGCGCACGAGATCAAGAATCCCCTCGCCTCGATCCGCTCTTCGGTGGAGCAGCTGGGGCGCTCGAAGCGGGCCAACCCCGATGAGAAGTTTCTGACGTCGCTCGTGGTGCGTGAGAGCGACCGTCTCGCGCGGCTGCTCTCGGAGTTCCTCGACTTCTCGCGGGTGCGCGCCACCGAGTGCCGGCCGCTCGATCTGCGCGTGGTGGCGAGCGCGGCCATCCGGCTGGTGCGCGAGCACCCCGACTGTCCCCCCGATGCCGTCATCGATCTCACCGGGGACCCCACGCCCATGGAAGGCGACGAGGACCTGCTCCACCGGGTCGTGTCGAACCTCGTGCTCAACGCCGTGCAGGCGGCGGGGAAGGGCGCGCGCGTCGAGGTGCGGATCGGTCGGGCCGAGACGCGCGAGCTGCCGGGCGGTGCCGGGATCGAGAGTCCCGTGTCCTTGGTGGTGCGCGACAACGGCCCGGGCATCCCCGAGGGGCTGCGGGCGCGCCTGTTCGAGCCGTTCGTCACCGGGCGGGTCGGCGGCACCGGCCTGGGACTCGCCATCGTGCAGCGCGCGGTGGACGCGCATCGCGGGTTGGTCCTCGTGGACACCATCGCGGGGAAAGGCACGACCTTCACCGTATACTTCCCCGCCGCCCGCCGGAAAGAGGAAGCCGCATGAGCCAGCAGCCTTCGATTCTGGTCGTCGACGACGAGATGGGGATCCTGGACGTGCTCCGGATCCTCCTCAAGGGTGAAGGATTCGAAGTCACCACGGCGCAGGGCGGCAAGGCGGGCCTCGAGGCGCTGAAAGCGAACGCGCCCGACATCGTCCTCACCGACATCAAGATGCCGGGCGTCTCGGGCACCGACCTGCTGGCGGCGGTACGGGAGCAGGATCCCGAGACGCCGGTGATCCTGATGACGGCGCAGGCATCGCTGCAGAGCGCCATCCAGGCGGTCAACCAGGGGGCGTTCTACTACATCCAGAAGCCGTTCTCGAACGACGACCTGGTCGCGATCTGCCGCCGCGCCTCCGAGCAGCGGCTCCTCAAGGCGGAGAACAAGCAGCTCAAGCAGGAGATCCGCCGGCGCGAGCGGTCCGGGCTCGTGAAGCCGCTCGGCAAATCGCGGACGTTCGTCGACGTGCTGAAGCTCGCCGAGCAGGTGGCGCCGACCGAAAGCACGGTGCTGATCCAGGGCGAGTCGGGCACCGGCAAGGAGGTCATCGCCCGCTACATCCACGAGCTGTCGGCGCGCGCGGACGGCGGCTTCTTCTCGCTCAACTGCGGCGCCCTGCCGGAGAGCCTGCTCGAATCGGAGCTGTTCGGCCATGTAAAGGGATCGTTCACGGGGGCGGTGCGCGACAAGCAGGGCCTGTTCGCCGCCGCGCGGGGCGGCACGTTCTTCCTGGACGAGATCGGCGAGATGTCGCCCGCCACGCAGGTGAAGCTGCTGCGGGTGCTGCAGGAGCGCGAGGCGATTCCCGTGGGCGGCACCGAGGCGATCCCCGTCGACGTGCGCGTCGTCGCCGCCACCAACCGCGACCTCGAAGACGACATCAAGCGCGGCCGCTTCCGCACCGACCTGTATTACCGCTTGAACGTGATCGCCATCCACCTGCCGCCGCTGCGGGACCGCCGGGACGACATCCAGATCCTGTGGGAGGAGTTCCTGAACCGGATCGCCAAGGAGCGCGCCGAGCAACCCAAGGTGCTCGCAGAGGACGCGAAGGCCGCGCTGCTCGCCTACGATTGGCCCGGCAACGTGCGCGAGCTGGAAAACGCGCTCGAGCGCGCCGTCGTGTTGAGCAAGGGCAACGCGATCGATCTGTCCGCCATGCCGGACAAGCTCACCGAGCGCCGCGCCGAGCCGCTCGTGGCCGAACACGCCCACCCCAATCCCACGCTCGACGTCATCGAGCGCGCCTACATCACGTGGGTGTTGCAGAGCGAGGGCGGCAACAAGACCCGGGCCGCCGAAGTGCTCGGCATCGATCCCTCCACCCTGTATCGCAAGCTGAGCCGGTACGAAGGCGATGCGACCGGCTGAGCCGGGCGATCACGTGGGGGCCGCCACCCTCGAGCGGATGGCCGCGGCCCCCCGGTACAACCGATGGATGTTCGAGCGGCTGCGCCCCTGGCTGGGGCGGCGGGTGCTCGAGATCGGCGCCGGCATCGGCAACATGTCGGCCTTCCTCGCGGACCGCGAGCGCGTCGTGCTCACCGATACGGAGGACTACTACCTCGGCCGGCTGCGCGAGCGCTTCGGGGGCGAAGCCCACGTCACGGTCGCCGCGCTGCGCTTGCCGGCGGTCGAGCCGCGCCTCAAGGCCGAGCGGCTCGACACCGTCGTGTGCTTGAACGTGCTCGAGCACATCGAGGACGACCGCGGGTCGCTGCGCGCCATGCACGACCTGCTCGAGCCCGGCGGCCGCCTGGTCCTGCTCGTGCCCGCGCTGCGGGCGCTGTACGGCACGCTCGACGAAGCCCTGGGACACTTCCGGCGCTATGCCCGGCGCGAGCTCGCGACGAAGTACCAGGAAGCGGGATTCGAGCTGCGTCATCTCGAGTACTTCAACCTCGCCGGCGTCCCCGGCTGGTGGTTCACGGGTCGCGTGCTGCGCCGCCGCCTCATTCCGACGGGCGCGCTGCGCTGGTACGAGGCGCTGGTGCCTCTGTTCCGGCTCGAGTCGCTGCTTCCGTGGCGCATCGGGCAGTCGCTGATCGCGATCGGGGAGGTGCCCCGGTGACCCTGGCCGTGCTGCCGCGCGACCCGGTCCTGTCAGTCGTCGTACCGGCGTACAACGAGGCCGCGACCATCGAGGCCGTGCTGCAGCGGCTGGCGGAGGTTCCCCTCAAGCTCGAGGTGATCGCGGTCAACGACGCCTCCACCGATGACACGGGTGCCCTACTCGACCGGCTGGCCGCTGCCGGGCTCGCGCACAAAGTCATCCATCACTCCGTGAATCGCGGGAAGGGCGCCGCGTACCGCAGCGGCGTCGCGGCGGCGACCGGGCACGTCATCGTGGCCCAGGACGCCGACCTCGAGTACAACCCGGGAGAGCTGCCCACGCTGCTCGAGCCGATCCGGGACGGCCGCGCCGACGCCGTGTACGGCTCGCGTTTCCAGGGCGGGCCGCACCGGGTGCTCTTCTTCTGGCACTCGGTCGGGAACCGCCTGCTCACCCTGGTCTCCAACATGTTCACGAACCTGAACCTCACCGACATGGAGACCTGCTACAAGATGGTGCGCGCCGATCTGCTGCAGCGCCTGCCGCTCACCGCGGAGCGGTTCGGCATCGAGGTGGAGCTCACCGCCCGCCTGGTCCAGGCGCGGGCGCGCATCTGGGAGCTGCCCATCTCCTACAGCGGCCGCACCTACGCCGAGGGAAAAAAGATCACCTGGCGCGATGGGATGGCCGCGTTCGCCCACATCCTGCGGTACAACCTGTTCCCGCCGCGCGGTGCATGGCGCCGGCAGTGACGCCGGAGCACAACGGACGGTGGCTCGCGGCGGGCGTGGGGGCGCTGGCGGTCGTCGTTTACCTGGGCGCCCTCGCGAACGGCTTCGCCTGGGACGACGTCCCGGTCATCGCCGACAACGCGCTGGTCCATCAGATGAGCGGCCTGTGGCGCGCGTTCACCGCTCCCTATTGGCCGCCCGGACGGGGCGCGGATCCCATGTACCGGCCGCTCGTCGTCGCGACGTTCGCACTCGACTGGCTCGTGGCGCCGGGGCGCGCGTGGTGGTTGCACGGGGTCAACCTCGTCTGGCACGCCGGCGCCAGCGCCGCGCTGGCCCTGCTCGCGCGACGCTGGGCCGGGGATGCGGCCGGGTGGATCGCCGGGGCGCTGTTCGCCGTGCATCCCGTGCACGTGGAAGCCGTCGCGAACATGGTGGGCCGCACCGAGCTCGCGGCGGGCCTGTTCTCGCTGCTCGCCGTGTGGTTGGCGGTCGAGCGCGACAACCTTCCGGGAAGCGCGCTCGCGTGGGCGTGCGGCCTCCTGTCCAAGGAGAATGCCGCGGTGGTGCCGGCGTTGATCGCCGCGGCCTGGCTGCTCGGCTTCCGGCGCCCGCCGGCGCGCCGCATCGCGACGTACGCGGGCGTCTGGTGTGCGATGGGTCTCGCCTACGCCGTGGTGCGTGAGGCCGTGTTCCAGCCTCATCCCGCGAGCGGGGGGATGGCCATCGTCTTCCTGGGCCAGTCGCCGCTCACCGTGCGGCTCACGGCGGTGGCGGCCTTGGCCGACGTCGCGCGCCTCCTCGTCTTCCCGCTGCGGCTGCGCGCCGACTATTCGCCGAACGAGCGCACCGCTGTGACCAGCCTCGCCGACCCGCGCTTCCTCGCCGGGCTCGCGTGCCTCACGCTCTGGGCGATGCTGGCGTGGCATTTGTGGCGCCGCCAACGGCGCGTCGAGGCGCTGGGCATCACCTGGATCGGCGTGGCGCTCGCCCCCGTGGCGAACCTCCTCTTCCCGGCCGGTGTGCTCGTGGCTGAGCGGACGCTCTATCTCCCGTCGGCCGGCCTGGCGCTCGCCGCCGGCGCGTGGATCGCGGCGTGGCGGGCAGGCGCCGGAGCGCGCGCGCGGCGGATCGCCGACGGCGCGGTCGCCCTGGTGGTAGCCGCGGGCGGCGTGCGCACCGCGCTGCGCGTGCCGGTATGGGACAGCACGGCGACGGTCTACCAGAGCGTCGTGCGGGACTCGCCGCGCTCGTATTTCGGGCCGGTGAGAGCCGCAATATATGAAGAGAGCGAGGGTCGCCTCGCCGATGCGCTGCAGGCGTATCGCCGCGCCGCGTCGATCCTCCCGTCCGATACCCGACTCCCGCTCCGCGCGGCCGAGATGGCCTACCGTCTCGATCTCCGCGCGCTGGCCGACACGCTGCTCGGGCGCATCGACTCGACGTGCGTTCACTGCGAGACATTCTTCCAGGCGGCCGCCATGGAAGCGCGCTCCCGCGGCCAAACCGGGTTCGCGGATGCGCTGCTCGCGCATCTCGAGGCGCTCAAGGCCGCGCGCCATCCGTGAGTACGCAGCTGCGGCTGGTTGTCGCGGCGCTGATGCGCGACGCCCCCCTGCGATCCGGGCTCGGGGTTGCAGCCGTGGCGCTTCTCGGAGGCGGACTCACCCTGAATCACAACCTCGTCGGTGTGTTCTACGACGACGGGCTGTACGCGGGGCTCGGCTGGGCCCTGGGCCACGGGCTCGGCTATATCCATCCCAACCTGCCCGGCGCGCCCGTCGGCGTGCATTTCCCGCCCCTCTACCCGTTGCTCCTCGCTCCGCTGTTCGCCTCGCTGCCGCCCGCCGCCGCGGGGTTCGCGGGCAAGCTGCTGAACGTCGGCCTCGCCGGCGTCGGGGCCGGCCTCATTGCGTGGCATGCGACCCGGCGCGGGCTGCTCGGCGCGGCGGCCCCATGGTGGCTCGCGGCCGCCGTGGTGGGTGCCGCGAGCCTCGCGGTGCCGATGCTGACCGTGCTCACGTCGCTCTTGTCCGAGCCGCTCTTCGGAGCGTTGCTCGCCGCCGCCGTGATCCTGGCCGACGAAGCGCCGCCGACGTCCGGCGGCTTCGCGTGGCAGGCGTCGCTCGCCGGCCTGGCTGCCGCGCTCGCGCTGCTCACGCGCTCGATCGGCGTCGCGGCGGGCGCGGGCATCGTCCTGTTCCTCCTCGGAGTGCGGCGCGCACACCGGGACGCCGTGCTGATCGCCGCGCTGCCTGTGGCCGGCGCGGCGCTCGTGTGGGGGATCTGGGTGCTTCGGTTCCGCAACGGGATCGATCCCGCGCTCGCGGCGGACTATGGGACCTATGGGGACGTGCTGCATCAGGCCGGTCTGAGCACGCTCGCCACGCGGCCCCTCGACCTGCCGCGTCCGCTCGCGGTCCTGACCCTCGGCTGGGTGCCGTCGTTCGCCGCGTACTACCTGCTCGGCGTGCCCGCGCTCGCTGTCGGCGTCTATGGCCTCTGGCTGCTCGTCGGGCGCTCGAGCGTGGGACTCACGCTCGCCTGCTACCTCGCCATCCTCGCCGTGTGGCCGGTGCCGCCCGACCGCTTCCTCTGGGCGGTGTTGCGCGGATTCGCGGGGCGTTGGTGGGCGGCGGCTCCGCAACGGATCTCGGCGAACCTCACCGAGCTCGTACCCTGGGTCGGGAGCCTCCCGCGGCGCGCCGTCGTGGCGACCGATGCCGAGCCGCTGTTCTGGCTCTACACCGGCCGCCGCGCCGTTCCCTCGTACCTGTTCACCTACGAAGGCGGCGCCGAGGTCCGCGCGTCGCCGGCCGAGCAGCTCGCGTTCTTCGAGCGCGCCGGCGTCACACACGTGCTGCTCACCGGGCCGGGTCCCGCCACGGCACAGCTCGCGGCGCTGGTCGCCACTGCGCCGGGGCGCCTCAAGCCGGTGCATCGCTGGTCCGGCGGGCGCGTCGCGTTCGAGGTTGCGCGTGAGCCCTAAGCGGCAGTCGGCCATCGTCGCGACCTGCGCGACCGTGTTCTATCTCGGCGCCCTGTGGAACCGCTTCGCGCTCGACGACAATCCCGTCGTGCACTTCAACACGCTGGTGCTCGGCCTGAGCGGCGTGTGGCGCGCGTTTCTCTCGCCGTACTGGCCCCCGGAGCTGGGCGGCGGGATGTATCGCCCGTTGACGCTCGCGACGTACGCGCTCGACTGGCGCGTGGGGTGGACGGCGTGGTTTCACGCGGTGAACGTGCTGTGGCACGCGGGGGCGAGCGTCGCGGTCGCCCTGCTCGCCCGCCGCTGGGCGGGCGAGCGGGGGGGCGGGGTGGCGCTCGCCGCCGGGCTCATCTTCGCGGTGCACCCCGTGCATGTGGAGGCGGTGGCGAACCTCGTCGGCCGGGCGGAACTGATGGCCGCCGCGTTCGGGGTGCTCGCCGTATACGGCGCGCTCGCGCGCGACAGCGTCGGGTGGTCCGCGGCGGCGCTCGCGGCGGGGCTGCTGAGCAAGGAGAACGCCGCCGTCGTCCCCGGGTTGATCGCGTGGGGGTGGCTGGTGGGCCTCGACCGCCCGTCGCGCCGCCGCATGGCCACGTACGCGGGCGTCTGGCTCGCGCTCGGCATCGCGTACCTCGTGGTGCGCTGGCTCGTGCTGCGCGACCAGTCGACGTTCGTGAACGGCGCTCCCATCTTCATCGGCGCCTCGCCCTGGACGGTCCGGCTGACGGCGGTCGCGGCGTTCGCCGACTTCGCTCGCCTGCTCCTGTTCCCGCTCGAGCTCCGCGTCGACTACTCTCCCGCGGAGCGGACGCTCGTGACCTCGCCCTTCGACGGCCGGTTCCTGCTGGGTGTGCTGTGCGCCGCGCTGTGGGCGGCGCGAGCGGACGCTGTACCTGCCGTCGGTGGGGGTGGCGCTGGCTCTGGGGGGCGCGGCAGCGGCGCTCGCGGACCTCTCGACTGAGCGATTCGCGGCGGCACTGGGGCTGGTGGTCGTGGCGGGGGGGATCCGGTCCGCACTCCGGGTGCCGGTGTGGCGTGACGAGCTGTCGGTCGTGCTGAGCGAGCTGGAAGATTCGCCGCGCTCGTACGCGGGGCCGGCCCACATGGTGGTGCTGTACCTGAACGCGCACCAGCCGGCCAAGGCGCTCGAGGCGTTCCGCCGGTCCGTCAGCATCTACGATGCGACGCTGCCGTGGGTGTACATGACGGGCGCTGAGGCGGCGATCAGCTCGGGCCTCCCGGTCACCGCGGACTCGCTGCTCTCCCGGCTCGAGCGGCAGTGCACTCGGTGTGACCATTACTATCGGTACGAAGCGGCGGCAGCCCTGGCGCGCGGCAACACCGCCGCGGCCGACACCTTTGCGGCGCGCGCCCGCCGAGCGGCGCTCCCTGGCCCATGACTCCGAAGCGCATCTTTCTGAGCGTCGCGCTATGCGCCCTGGTCTTCTACCTGGGCGCGCTGTGGAATCGCTTCGCCTTCGACGATCTCCCCATCGTGCTCTGGAACTCGCTCTTCACCAAGCCGGGAGCCTGGTGGCGCGCATTCGCGGCTTCCTATTGGCCTCCCGAGCTGGGCGGCGGGATGTACCGGCCGCTCACGATCTCGACCTATGCGCTCGATTGGAAAGTGGCGCGGGTCCCGTGGTTCCACGCCGTCAACCTGGTGTGGCACGCGGGGACGAGCGTCGCGGTGGCGGCCTTCGCCCGCCGCTGGGCGGGTGACAAGGCGGCGCTCGCGGCCGGGCTCATCTTCGCGGTGCATCCCGTGCACGTGGAGGCGGTGGCGAACATCGCGGGGCGCGCCGAGCTCATGGCCGCCCTGTTCGCCGTGCTCGCCGTGTACGCGGCGCTGGGGCGCGACCAGATCGGGTGGAGCGCCCTGGCCGGGGCGCTCGCGCTGCTGTGCAAGGAGAACGGGGCGGTGGTGCCGGGGCTGATCGTGTGGGGATGGATCGTCGGGCTCGCCCGTCCGCCGCGGCGTCGCCTGGCGCTGTATGTCGCGAGCTGGCTCGCGGTGGGAGTCGCATACGCGGTCGTGCGGTGGTACGTGCTGCGCCCCTACGCGGGCGTGTACAACGTCGCGGCGCAGTTCGTGGGCGCGTCACCGTGGGCGGTCCGGCTCACGGCGGTGGCGGCGTTCGCGGATTTCGCGCGGCTGCTGGTGCTGCCCCTGCACTTGCGGGTGGATTACTCGCCCGCCGAGCGGACGCTCGTGACCTCGCCCTTCGACGGGCGTTTCCTGCTGGGCCTGCTGTGCCTGGCGGTCTGGGCGGCGCTGCTGGTGCTGGCGTGGCGGCGCGGTCGCAAGCTCGAAGCGTTCGGGCTGGGGTGGATCGGGTTGGCGCTCCTGCCGGTGGCGAATCTGCTCTATCCGGCGGGAGTGCTGGTGGCGGAGCGGACGTTGTACCTGCCCTCGGTGGGGCTGGCGCTCGCGGCGGGAGCGGCGCTGGGCCAGCTCGGCGCGCTCCAACCGCAGCGACTGGCGTGGGTCCTGGGACTCGTGGTGGTGGCGGGGGGGATCCGGACCGCGTGGCGCGTGCCGGTGTGGCGCGACGAGTTGACGGTGGTGCTGAGCGAGCTGGACGACTCGCCCCGCTCGTTCGACGGGCCGTCGCGCATGGTCGGCATCTACCTGAGCCAGCACAAGCCCGAGAAGGCATTCGAGGCGTTCTCCATCGCCGAGCGCATTTACAACCAGCTCCCCTGGCTGTACATGGCGGGCGCAGACGTGGCCTTCAACCTGCGACGCCCGGGCCTCGCCGACTCGATGCTGGCGCGGCTCGAGCAGCTGTGCAATCACTGTGAGTTCTATTACCGGTTCGAGGCTGCGGCGGCTCGCGCGCGGGGGGATAGTGCGGTGGCGGATTCGCTGCTCGGGCGGCTCGCGAGGCTCCCGCAGGC
>WNGE01025894.1_pt1 | contig 11108 bp, 12 predicted proteins | sample 5400651 | NCBI WGS metagenome assembly WNGE01 (sample SAMN13153370, study PRJNA577476) | soil metagenome | isolation source: 60 cm soil or saprolite under grassland replicate 2 | place: USA:California | collected 2016-06-15 | reverse complement strand
CCTTCATCACCACCGGCGACCCGGGCGATTTCTACGACCTGTGGCGCTGCCAGGGTGCCTCCAACTACACGGGCTTCTGCAGCCACAAAGTCGACACGCTGATGAAGGCCGGCAACGCCGAGCTCGATCCGAAGAAGCGGACAGCCGACTTCCAGGCCGCCGACAAGATCCTGGCGACGAGTGCGCCGGTGATGCCGATGTACCAGCGGCCCACCCCGTTGATCTACAAGTCGGCCCTGCTCGGGGTCGTGAACAACCCCGCGACCATAGGGCCGTTCTGGAACATCCAGAACTGGCACTGGAAGTCATAGAGGAACGGTGAAGCCCGCGCCCGCGATCCCGCGGGCGCGGGCTCGACCGACTCGAGGAGCTCGTGGCAGAGATCGCACAGGTAGCCGACCGCACCTACCGCATCTGCTACTACAACCGTGAAAGGACGATCGGCTTCAATCAGTTCCTGATCGACGACGACCGGCCGGCGCTGATCCATACCGCCCACCACCCGATGTACGGGGCGGTGCGCGCGGCGGTCGCCGAGATCGTCGACCCGAGCAGGCTCGCCTACGTCGTCGTTCCCCATTTCGAGTCCGACGAGTGCGGCGGCGCCTCACGAGCAGCCCGCGATCGTGCGCAAAGATCTCGCGGGCGAGATGTGCGAGTGGTATCGCACCACCGGCATCTTCGCCTCCGAGGAACCGGTGCGCTGGGTCGTCGATCGGATCGAGCAACTCGACCCCGACTGGATCCACCCGATGCACGGCGGCAGCCTGGCGAAGGAGACCTTGTCGCCGTACGTCCGCGCATTGCGCACCGAGCCCTACGCCTTCGACGGAAGAGTGCTCGGACGCCGCCTTCCCCGGTGAACCGTGGCGGCTTCGGGTGACGACGCTCGCTCACGGGCGGCCCGGCTCGCTCCGCACGAGGACGATCAGGGTGAGCAGGAGCAGCGGCAGCACGGTCGCGTGATAGGCAACGTCGATCGCGTCGCCGCCGCGCAGCGTGAAGGTGAGTCCGACGACGAAGCCGACGATCGCGAAGACGATGGTCGCGACGGCGATGCTGCGTGCGTGCCGGAACCGGCGAAGGAGAGCCGCGACTCCGTAGACGAGTACGAGGCCGATGATCGCTTCGGCGATGCCTGCGTCGGTGGGCCGAAACGGCTTCTTGCCGCCCGGGACGCCGCTCAGATGCAGGGAGGCAATCACGGCGAGCGTCGCGGCTTCGAAACCGATCAGCATCGCGATCCTGCGCGCGATGCTTCGATCTCTCATCGGACGCGAACGGCGGACCGGCGTGACGCGAGCCGACGCTCCTGCCGCACGACGCCACGTTTGTCGGAAGGGTGCGGCTGCGCCCGCGGCGTCTCGACCGAGGGCTCCTCCCCGGCGCGCCTTTCACGCGACTGCCAGAGCGCCTTGCGCGCCTCGTCCTTCTTCGCCTGAAAGAGCACGATCGCGCCGCTCACCTCGGTCGCCCCCTCTGGATCAAGGAGCGGGAGCCCATGGGGGAGCAGCGCTCGCGCCTCCTCGCTGAGCTCGATGAAACGCCGCACATCGCGGACGCTGTCGTCGCCGTCGTCGAAGACGGCGAAGAAGACCAGACCGACGAACAGGGTCGTGAGCGCCAGCATCAACGTGACGACCGCGCCGAAGACGACCACGACGGTGATCTCGGTGGCAACGAGTTGGATCATGGTTTCGACCTCCTGGACTCAGGACACGACAGCCCTTCCCCGTGTGACAGCCGAGCTGTTCGAACGTGGAATCCGCCGGAACGCTTCTGCCCCCAACAGCGGGATCGGCCACCCGGCAGGAGGCCCAGTTAACGATGACCTTGGAGGACCAGCCCGCTGAGCGGGTGGATCGACGCCTTGTCCCGGGCACGTCACAGGGAGCGGCGCCTCTTCGTCTCAGAGCTTGAAGAAAGAACGTCGTGCTCGGGAAGGACAAAGGAGGCACAGGCGATGAGAGTGTTCGTTGCAGGAGCGTCGGGGACGATCGGGCGGCGGCTGCTGCCGATGCTGGTCGAGGCCGAGGCCGGTAGTCGTGGACGGCCTCGACGAGCAAGGCGTGCTCGCAACCGTTCGCAAGGCGAAGCCGGAAGTGATCGTCCACCAGCTGACGGCGTTGCAGGGCGTGACCAATCTGCGCCGCTTCGACGATGCCTTTGCGTCGACGAATCGGCTGCGCACCGAAGGGCTCGACTATCTGTTACAGGCGGCGCGGGCGGTCGAGGCGCGGCGTTTGATCGCGCAGAGCTACACCGGCTGGCCGAACATCCGCGAGGGCGGCCCGGTCAAGACGGAGGACGACCCGCTCGACCCCATGCCGCTGCCGTCGATGGCGAAGACGCTGGCTGCGATCCGCCATCTGGAAGAGACGCTGAGCGGCGCGGAGGACATCGAGGGTGTGGCGCTTCGCTACGGCGGCTTCTACGGGTACGGCACCTCGCTCGGCGAGGGTGGCGAGCACATGCGGCTGTTCATGAAGCGTCGCTTCCCTATCATCGGCGACGGCGGCGGAATCTGGTCGTTCACGCACATCGACGACGCCGCCTCGGCGACCATTGCGGCGCTCGAGCACGGCAAGCCGGGTGTCTACAACGTCGTCGACGACGAGCCCGCGCCGGTGTCGGAGTGGCTCCCGTACCTCGCCCAGGCGATCGGCGCGAAGCCGCCCCGGCGTATTCCGGTCTGGCTCGGCCGGCTCGCCGCAGGCGAGGCGGCCGTCTTGAAAGATGACCGAGGCGCGTGGGTCCTCGAACGCGAAGGCCAAGCGGGAGCTCGGCTGGCAGCAGCGCTACCCGAGCTGGCGCGACGGCTTCCGCCGCGGCCTCGCCAGCCCGGAGGCGGCCGTGCCGCTGGACGGGGTGCGCCCGCGCGCTGCGTAGCGAGGAGCGCGGACGAGCGGCTCGACGAGATAGGTGAGGCGCTCGGCCCGGCACGGCAACGCGACGCCCGCATCCGGCGCTGGTTCATCCGCACCCCCCCCAGACCCGACGGTCACGCTTCGCATCGACCTCGACGAAACACGCGACCCCGAACGACGGTGCTGCTGATGTGCGCAGGAGAGGACCGCTCGCGGGAGCGGCCCTCTCCCTTCGCGCATGCGGGCTAGTAGCCGTAGCCGCCCGGCGCCGGATCGTCGTAGCCGCTGCTCTTGGCAGCGTTCTTCTCGACCTTGGCTCCGGCGGCTGAGACTGCGTACCACTCGGCGCCGAAGGCGTCGAGGCCCTCGCCGTTCGTCTGGCCCTTCCTCGTGTCCTTGACGAAGGTGTAGAGGGGGTGGTGGTTGTAGGTGACCTGCAGGCGTCCGTCTGCGCGCTTCGTGGTTCCGAGCAGGGACGTCTTTGCTCCTGCCGTCGCGCGCGGCTTCCCGGACGTGATCAGCGGCGGCCAGAAGGCGGCGCACTTCCCGGCGCAGGCGCTCTTGCCGCGCCTGTCCTTCTCGAATAGATAGAGGGTGCGGCCGCGCCCGTCGACGAGGATCCGGCCCAGCCCTGAGCTCGCGACCGCGACCTTCGCGCCGGCGCTGGCCGAGTCGTTCGCCGCGAGCGCGCTGCTCAGGCCAACGGTGAGCGACAAGGCGGCGGCGAGTGCGCCGATGGTGAGAAGCAGACCTTTCATGAGCATTCCTTTCGTAGCGATTTGTCTTCCGGTGTGGGTTCGATCTCTTGGGTGTCGAGCGACGTGCGGTTACGGAGCGGGAAGCGGCTTCACACACAAAGACACCGGCGGGGAGCTGGTATTCCCGGTCGCGGCCAAGATCTCGATTCGCGGCGCAGCGCTACACGCCACCGCGTGGGTTGCCGGTGAAGACGCTTCCGTTGAAGAGGGCTGTGACGGGCCCGTGCGCGGCGCGCTAGTGCGCGGCGGGCCGTTTGCGCTTCGGCTCGAGCAGACTCTGCTGCTCGACGATCCGCCCCGCCACGTCGGCGAGGCGCAGGTTGCGCTCGCGCGCCGTCAGCTGGAGCCGGCGGAACGCATCCGGCTCGGTGAGGTTGAGCGCAGACATCAACAATCCCTTGGCGCGCTCGACGAGCTTGCGGTCCTCGAGCGCCTGCTGGGCGCGATCGACTTCGGCCTCGAGCGCCTGAAACTCGGCATGGCGTGCGGCGGCCAGCTCGATCGCGGCCCCCAGCTCGCGGGAGTCGACCGGTTTCGTCAGGTAGGCGCCGACGCCGCTTGCGATCGAGCGCTCGATCAGGCTCGGGTCGTCGACGCCTGTGACGACGACGACGGGACGGCGCAGGCCGTCACCGGCGAGCCGCGTCGCCGCCTCGAGGCCGTCGAGGTTCGGCATCTCGATATCGAACAGGTACAGGTCGGGCAGGCTCGCCCGTGCCATCTCGATCGCCTGCTCTCCATCGGACGCCGGCCCGATCGGCTCGTGTCCGAGCAAGCGGAGCCGTTCGCAGAGGCCGAGGGCGATCAGGGGATCGTCCTCGGCGATGAGCACTCTCATTGCGGCGCCGTGGGGAAGACAACCTCGGCGCACGTGCCGCCGTCGGCCCGCGCGCGCAGCTCGAAATCGCCTTTGAGGCCCTGTTCGACCATGCGCCGGACGAGGTCGAGACCGAAACCCGCGGCGCGCTCGACGCCGGCTCCACTGTCGTCGACGCGCAGCCGCGTCAGCGCGCCGCCGCTGAGCCGCACGACGATCGGCGGCGCGCCGTGTCGGAACGCATTCGTCACCAGCTCGTTGGCGACGATGCCGAGCTTTTGCGCCGTCGCGGCGTCGAACGCGGCCGGCTCCGCCTCGACCGCCACCGGCATCGGCGCGCTCTCGGCGATGCTGCGCAGGAGCGCACCTCCGTCGACCCGATCATCGGCCTCCGTCAGCAATCGGTGCACCGTCGCGATCGACCGGATGCGCGCCGCCGTCTCGTCGAACGCCGTCCCGTCTTCCCCACCCGGGCGACCGAGCAGGAGGAGGTCGGCAACCGTCTGCAGGTCGTTCTTGATGCGGTGATTCGCCTCCTTTACCAGCGTCCGCCCGAGCTCCGCTCGCGCAGCCGCGCGCTCGTGCGCCGCCGTCTCGCGGCGGATCGTTCGCGTCAGAACGAGCGCCACCGCGACCGAGGCCGCTACCAGAGCGAGCCGCATCGCCGTCGCGCCGACCGACAGCGGGACCACAGCCGCTGCGACCGTACACGTCCCCGCGCTGACGGCGAGCCAGACGCCGCGGCGCCAACCGATCTGCACGACGGCGATGAACGGGACCGCGAGGAAGAGAAGGAGGGCGAAGTTGGAGCCGCCGTTGACGACGAGCAGCGCGACAAAGGCGATCAACCCTCCGCACCAGAGATCGAGCATGAGCCGGCCCCGGCGAGTCGCGAGCCACTCGCGCCAGGGAATGACCATCGCAACGGTGTTGCCGGCGGCGGCGGCGAGAGTCAAGCCGACCAGCAGCCAGCGGTGCCGGGCTCCCACGTCAAATGCGAGGCCGGCGAGCACTACGACGATCGACGCCCAGCCGAGCCAGTAACCGACCTGCACCACGGCAGACCGGAAGCCGAGCTCGAGGCTCACGTCGCTCTCGCCCGCGCTCGCAGCGCGCAGGCCCCCGCGCGGGCGCCGCAGGATGCCGAGGTGCAAAACGTCGGCCCGTCTCGCAAGGGGCCAAGCGGCGGCTACGCCGTCGGTTAGCAAGCTCGTCACGAAGGTCTCATTAGGCGACCAACGACGGCGGCGGCTTCCGTAGTCCCGACAGCGCGCATCGATCTCCCTACGACTGCAGGCACGCGATCGGTTTTTCGCCGTGACGGCGCAGCCTGCGCCGGTCCTGCTACCGTCGTCGCACGGCGTTCTCGACGACGCCGCTCGAGGCCACGGTCGCCTCTCCCCGCGAAGCCCACCGGCTTGCGCGACTCGTAGAGGGAGAGCAGACGACCTGGCGCTCGACGATCTCTCCGGGCCACGCCGCGGGTGTCCGACCTGCGAGAGCGGCCTGCGCTCTCGTGACCCGAACCGAGAGGAGAGCACCGAGATGTCGGTAGTCGAGAACGCGAGAGAGCAGCTGCTGTCGAGCGGGTCGTGGTCCGTCGACCCCGCACATTCGACGATCGAGTTTCGCATCAAGCACATGGTGATCAAGACCGTCACCGGATGGTTCGGCGACTTCGACAGCGCGATTGTCGCCGGCGCAGAGCCGGCCATCTCCGGCTCGATCCGCGTCGCCAGCCTGCAGACGCTCTTTCAGGGGCACGACGCGCACCTGCGATCGCCGGACTTCTTCGACGTCGAGCGTCACCCAGAGATCAACTTCCAGGCACGCGACCTGCAGCTCAACGGCGACGACCGACGCTTCGCGTCGTCCGGCGAGCTGACGATCAAGGGCGTCACCCGCCCGGTCGCGCTCGCGAGTGAGTTCCACGGCTCAGCCCTCGATCAGGACGGCCGCGAGCGAATCGCGTTCGCTCTACGCGGACAGTTCGACCGCTCGGGCTACGGCCTCGTCTGGAACCGGCTGCTCGAGACCGACGAGGTCCTCGCCGACACGGTCGACCTGCTTCTCCACGTCGCCGCCGTCCGGCTCGACTGATGGACGGGCAGTCTTCGCCGACCGGAGCAGGTGTCGGGCCGCTCGGCTTCGCGATCGGCATCGCCGTCTTGCTTGTCGGGTTGATCGTCAGTCCCCTGGTGATCGCGCCGCTCGGCGGTGCAATCACCCTCTCTGCCGGAATCGCCTGGGTGCGGAGCAACCACAGACCGCCGCGCCTGAAGGTCACCCCGCGGGCCACGGTACGCCGGCAGCCGACCAACGAAGAGCGCTTTCCGCGGAGCCGGCTGCTCGAGCGGGCGACGCTGGGCCTCGGCGGCCTCGTGGCCCTCGGGGTGGGGCTGCCGGCGGCTGGGTTCGCGCTGCTGCCGTCGTTCCTCGGCCAGCAGCGGCGCGCGATCGACCTCGGTCCGATCAGCGCGTTCCCCGAAGGCCAGTTCGTGATCGCCACCTTCCTCTCCGATCCGCAGGCGGGCGAGGTCTCGCGCCGCGCCACCTACGTCCGCAACAACGGCCTGGTCGGGAACCTGCCGAGCTTCACCATCATGTCCAGCCGCTGCACCCACGTCGGCTGCCCAACGCAGCCGAACGGGCCCGTGTTCGCTCAACGACACAGGCTCGAGCGGACGAGCACGGGCGAGGTCGGGCTCGTCCCGACCATGCCGGCCGGTGGCTTCGGCTGCCCCTGCCACGGCAGCCAGTTCGATACAGAGGGGAACCGCACCGCCGGGCCGGAACCGCACCGCCGGGCCGGCGGCGCGGGCGCTCGACCGCTACCAGTTCTCGATCCGCAACGGCCACCTCGTGCTCGGCCGGCTCTACAGCGTCAGCCGCGTTCGCGGCGCCGGCGCAAACGCGCGCATCCACGCCTTCGCGCTCAAGGGCGCAGGCGAGCCCGCCACCGGGCCGGAGTCGCTGCTCTACCCGATCGACCCCAGCTCATGAGCATTCACGAGCTCGATATCAGCTGCAACCACGAACAGAGAAGGAGCACTGTGATGAAGCGGTTTTCTCTCAGGCTGTTTGCCCTCGGCATCGCGCTCGGCGCGATCGGGGCAGCCGTCGTACTCGCCGCCGGCGCCTACGCCCGCGGCAAGCCGCCGACGAATGCGATCCGCAGCGCCACTCCCGCGAGCGACCGGCCTCGGGGCCCGGAGTCCGGGCAGCCGGTGATCGACTGGAACCGGGCTCTGCTCTCGATCGTGAACACGCCCGGCGCGCAACCGGCGTCGATCCAGCCGACGCGCAGCTTCGCGATCCTCCACGCCGCGATCTACGACGCGGTCAACTCGATCGACCGCCTGCACGAGCCGTACGTGATCTTCGTCCGTGCGCCACGCTCGGCGTCGGAGACCGCAGCTGCCGACGCGGCCGCGCACGCGGCTCTGGTCGGGCTCTACCCGGCACAGCAGAGCGCGCTCGACGCCGACTACGCCGCCGAGCTCGCTGGGGTGCAGGACGGCTCGGCGAAGGACAAAGGCATCCGCCTGGGCGAGCTCGTCGCCCGCGATCTGCTCGCGATCCGCGCGAACGACGGCTCGGACGTCACCCCGCCCCCGTTCGTCGCCGGCACCGATCCCGGCGACTACCGACCGACGCCGCCGAACTTCCCGGCACCGGTCTTCACCGCTTGGGGCCAGGTGACCCCGTTCGTGCTCGAGCGCGGCGACCAGTTCCGCCCGGTGCCGCCGCCCGCCCTGACGAGCGACGCCTACGCCGCCGCGATCGACGAGGTGCAGAGCCTCGGCTCGGCGACCAGCACGAGCCGCACGCCCGAGCAGACCGAGATCGGCAAGTTCTGGAATCCGCCGATCCAGAACTTCTGGAACCAGATCGCCCAGACTGTCGCGACCGCCCACCACAGCGACCTGCCGACAACGGCTCGGCTGTTCGCGGCCCTGAACCTCAGTGTCGCCGACTCGGCGATCGCCTTCTACGACGCCAAGTACATCTACCGGCTCTGGCGGCCCGTGACGGCGATCCGCCTCGCCGACAGCGACGGCAATCCCCTGACGGTTGCCGACCCGAGTTGGCTCCCGCTCTCCGTCAACACTGCGGCCGACCCGTCGTACCCCGGTGCTCACAGCACGATCAGCGCGGCGGCCGCCGTCGCGCTCGGAAGCTTCTTCGGTGATGACCAGCGGTTCTCGGTCACCTCGCCCGCGCTGCCGGGTGTGACCCGCTCGTTCACGAGCTTCACGGCAGCGGCGGAAGAGGCCGGTCTGAGCCGGATCTACGCCGGGCAGCACGTTCGCTTCGATCACGTCGCCGGCCTGAAGCTCGGCCACGAGGTGGCGCGCTTCGCGCTGAGCAATGCGCTCCTGCCGGCACACGACTCTTCCGGCCGACCCCGGGCGATCGGAAGCCGCGGCGGTGTCCGGTGAAGCGGCGCCTGTTCTTCACCGGCCTCGCGCTGGCGCTCGTGCTCTTCGCCGTCGTCGGCTGGGCCGTCGAGGCCTTTCGACGCAAAGGAGACTGACGTGGCCGCAACGACATCGATGCGACGGCACCGCCTGTTGCCGGCGAGGCCCGAGACCGGCGTCTTGCTGCCAAGGACACCGCCCGCGGCCGCCGGTACCCGGCTTTATGCTCGCCCGAACGCAGCGGCCGCCGCAGGCCGTCACTCGATGGAGCGCACGCTCGACCCCGCCCGGCTCGGAGATCACCTCGATCGGCTCTACCGGGCCGCCTGGGCGCTTTGCGGCTCGCGCGAGGAGGCCGAGGATCTCGTCCAGGAAACCTACGCGCGTCTGCTGGCCCGCCCGCGTCTGCTCCGCAACGAGGACGACCTCGGCTATCTCCTGCGTGCGCTGCGCAACACCTTCCTGAACCAGAAGCGGACCGAGGGCCGCCGACTCCGTGCCGGCCCGCTACCCGAGCAGCTCGACCTCGTCGCCGACCCGCGGGCGCGCGAGCCGCAGGCCGCGCTCGAGGCCGGCGAGCTGTACGCGGCGGTCGCCGCGCTCCCGGGCGATTTCCGCGACGTCCTCGTCGCCGTCGACATCACCGGCCTCTCGTACAAGGAGGCGGCACGCGCCCTGCGCATCCGCGAGGGCACGGTGATGAGCCGGCTCTATCGCGCCCGCCAGCAGGTCGTGCGCCGAATCGAGGGTGGCTCAGCCTGAGCTGGTGACCGCTGGAGGGGCTGCCCGGCTCGAGCCGCAGCAGGCTAGCCGCCCGTGTCGACCGTTCCCACGAGCACCTTCTCGCCCGACGAGGCCTGATCGCCGTCGGCCCGTTCGCGCGTGACGGTCAGCGTCGTGAAGTCCTTCGGCGACACGCCCGCCCAGAGCGTCAGCCCCCGGCCCTCGTTGAACGTCCCGATCGGCACGAGCACCCCGGCGGGATTGCGCAGCCACGCCTCGTAGAAGCGCCCGCCGTCGAGGCGGGGAAGCCCTGTGGCGTCGAGTTCGATCCGCCAGCCCGACGATGTCTTGGTGAAGGTCGCCTCGCCCGTGGCGCGGGGCAGCAGGTCGGTCGGTGCGAGGGCGCTGTGGAAGCGCTCGCCGGAGGTGCCCGAACCGAACACGCCCACCCCCACGGCGACGGCGGCCAGCGCAGCGGTCGCGGCCGCGCCGACTAGGACGAGACGGCGCGGCGCCCGCATGCGCCGCGGATGTCGCTGCGCCTCGATGCGCGCCCGCAGGCCCGCCGGCGCCTCGACCCCGTTCGCGGCGCTCCGTGCGAGCGCGACCGCCCGCTGTTGCTCGGCAAGCCGGTCGGCGAGCTCCGAAGACGCAGCGACTCGTGCCTCGAGCGGGGCACGACGCTCCGGCGGAAGCGACCCGTCGGCGAGCGCCGCCAGCTCGGCGATCTCCCGACCGCCGGCCTCGTCTTCTCGACGGCGTCTCATCGACACGGCACGCGAAAGGTAGCTCGTCGCCCCGACTCGCATGCCGAGCGAGCCGCCGCGGGCGCGAGACGGACCAAGGTGAACAGCGCAGAAAACCTCACGCTCTCAATGACCCCATTTCGACCGAACCTATTCCCGCGCGCGACCGCGATCGCTGCTCATGCCGCTTCGGCGGCGACACAAGACGGCGCGGGAATAGGCGCCGCCCGCCGGTGTCTTTAGCGCACGAGAGATCAACCAGCTCCGAAAGGAAGACCATGAAGAAGCTCATTCGACTCAAGGAGTCGCGCACGGCGCGGCTGGCGCGGCTGGCGGCTTCCACGGTGGCGGTGGCCGCGGTCGTCACCGGCACGGCGGGGATCGTGGCCGGACGTGGTGTTGCCGCACCGCCCATCAAGTCCGACAAGGCCTCGCATCCGGCCAAGGAGGCCAAGTTCAAGCACCCGAAGCTCAAGCACGGCGTGCTGACGATCAGGGGCACCAAGACGAGCGACAAGATCGCGCTTCGCCTGCGGGCGGGCCGGCCCGACATTCTCCAGGTCGACGTTGATGACGACGGCTACGCCGACTTCAGCTTCGAACGCAGGAAGATCGCGAAGATCGCCGTCAACGCGCGAGCCGGCGACGACCTCGTCCGCATCGACGAGAGCAACGGCGTCTTCACCGACAGCACCCCGACGACCATCGACGGTGGCGACGGAAACGACAACCTGGCCGGAGGCTCCGGAGCAGAGACGCTGCTCGGCGGCGACGGG
>WNGE01008871.1_pt1 | contig 11108 bp, 10 predicted proteins | sample 5400651 | NCBI WGS metagenome assembly WNGE01 (sample SAMN13153370, study PRJNA577476) | soil metagenome | isolation source: 60 cm soil or saprolite under grassland replicate 2 | place: USA:California | collected 2016-06-15 | reverse complement strand
GCCGATGGCGCCGCCAGCGGAGCCCCCGACGGGATGGCCGCGGCCGCCGCCGTCGACCTGATCGCCGAGCGAATGTCAGCTGTGATGGGCATCGCCCGGGTCTGCCGCGCGGTGCGGGTCGCGAAGGACCCCGACGCGGCGATCGCCGCGGCCGTGGACCTGATGGCCGGCCGCCAGGGCAGCTTCGCCGTGCGGTCCAGGCGCCGTGACAAGCGGTTCCCGGTTACCTCGGCCCAGCTTGTCCGGTTCATCGGCACCCGGATCCAGCAGGAATACGGCTACCCGGTCAACTTGAGCAAGCCGGATACCACCGTCTTCGTCGAAGTCGATCAGTCCGAGGTCTTCGTCTTCACCGAGGGAAAGCCTGGCCAGGGCGGCCTGCCGGTGGGCATGAGCGGTCGCGGGATCGTGCTGATGTCGGGCGGCATCGATTCGCCTGTTGCGGCCTACCGGATGATGCGCCGCGGGCTGCGCTGCACGTACTTGCACTTTTCCGGTATGCCGCTGACCGGCCCCGAGTCGGTGTACAAGGCATACGGCCTGGTGCGCGAGCTGGACCGGTTCCAGAGCGGGTCGAGGCTGTTCGTCGTCGCGTTCGGCAAGGCGCAGCAGCGGCTCGCCTCGTCCGGGGCTGGCCGGCTGCAGATCATGGCGCAGCGGCGGCTGATGCTCAAGACCGGCGAGGCGATGGCCCGCAGGCACCGGGCGACCGCGCTGATCACCGGCGACTCGCTGGGCCAGGTGAGCAGCCAGACGCTGACCAACATCACGGCAATGGACGACGCCGTGGCCCTGCCGATCCTGCGGCCGCTGATCGGCCTGGACAAGACCGAGATCATGGCGGAGGCGCGCCGCATCCGCACACTCGGCATCTCCGAGCTGCCTGACCAGGACTGCTGCAGCCTGCTCACGCCGCGCCAGGTAGAGACGCGGGCGCGGATCGAGGACCTCCGCCGGATCGAGGCGCGACTCGATGCCGACGACCTGGCCGAGGAGCTGGCAGCCGCCGCGCAGGAACACACGCCACAGCGGCACTGACTTATTTTCTGGAACGAGACCGCCCCGCCCAGTCGCCTGCCCTGGGAGGTTCTCCCGTGCCGGTGCTGATGTGGCAGGCTCCTATCCCGGAGGTAAAAAGTGAAAATCGGATTGCAGATCCCTGACTTCACCGGGCCGGGCGCCGCCCGGCTCGGCCCGGACCTGGCGGCCGTCGCCAGGACCGCCGACGATGCCGGGTTCGAGTTCATCGCCGTAATGGATCACTTCTTCCAGATCGGCGCGGTAGGGCCGCCGGAGCGCGACATGCTCGAGTCCTACACCACGCTCGGGTACCTGGCCGGCGTAACGTCCAGGGCGAAGCTGATCACGCTGGTGACCGGCGCCGTCTACCGGCACCCGGGAATCCTGGCGAAGATCGTCACCACGCTCGACGTGCTGTCCGGCGGCCGGGCCTGGCTGGGTATCGGCGCGGCCTGGAACGAGGAGGAGTCCCGGGGCCTGGGCATCCCGTTCCCGCCGGTCGCCGAGCGGTTTGAGCGGCTGGAGGAGACGCTGCAGATCTGCCGGCAGATGTGGCGCGGGGATGAGTCCCCCTACCAGGGCGAGCACTTCCAGCTGGAGCGCCCGCTGAACTACCCGAAGGCGCTGTCCGCGCCGCACCCGCCGATCATGATCGGCGGGTCGGGGGAGCGGAAGACGCTGCGGTTCGTCGCTCGCTACGCCCAGGCCTGCAACCTTTTCCCCGGTCCCGACCTGGCCCGCAAGCTCGACGTGCTGCGCGCGCACTGCGATGCGGAGGGCCGCGATTATGACGAGATCGTCAAGACGTGCTACTTCATCTTCGATGTCGGTGACAAGGGGCAGCATGCCGGGCGGGTCGTTGATCAGCTCGGCAACCTCGCCGGGCTGGGATTCCAGGCTGCGATCGGCGCGGTGGCCAACGTCTGGGACGTCACGCCGCTGGAGGTCATCGGCGCTGAGGTGATCCCGGCGGTCGCCGCGCTCTGAACGTCCGCGGCATCACCCGACGATCATCGGCTGCGGTGCCTGGCTCAGCGTCCGGCCCATAAGCTGCGGCAGGGTGGACATGACCGCGGCAAGCTCGCGGATATCGCTGTCCACCAGGGCCTGGTCGCCGTCGCACAGCGCGGTGGCCGGCTCGGGGTGCACGTCCACGATGATCCCGTCCGCCCCGACCGCGACCGCGGCCCTGCTCAGCGGCAAGACCAGGTCCCGGCGGCCGCCCGAGTGCGAAGGATCCACGATCACCGGCAGGTGGGAGAGCCGCTGCGCGACCGGGACGGCACTGATGTCCAGGGTGTTGCGGGTCGCGGTCTCGAAGGTCCGGATCCCCCGCTCGCAGAGCACGATGTCGAGGTTCCCGCGCTGGGCAATGTACTCGGCGGCCATCAGCCATTCTTCGATAGTGGCGTTCATCCCGCGCTTGAGCAGCACCGGCTTCCCGGCTGAGCCGACCGCCTGCAGCAGGGTGAAGTTCTGCATGCTGCGGGTGCCGACCTGGAGCATGTCGGCGTACGAGCAAACCAGGTCCACGCTGGCCGGGTCGATGACCTCGGTGACAACCGGCAGCCCGGTCTCCGCCCGCACCTCGGCCAGAATGCGCAGGCCGTCCTCGCCGAGGCCCTGGAATGCGTACGGCGACGTGCGCGGCTTGAACGCGCCGCCCCGGAGCATCGACGCGCCCGCCGCCTTGGCCATCAGGGCCGACGCCATGGTCTGCTCGGGGGTCTCGACCGTGCACGGGCCGGCCATAACGGTCACCGTATCCGGGCCGATCGCCACGCCGCCGACCGTGATCACCGAGCGGCTCGGATGATGTTCCCTGCTGACCAGCTTGTAGGGGACCGAAATACGCACGACGTCGCCGACGCCGTCCCTGCTGCGCAGGTTCAGCGCGCCGAACTGATCGATATCGCCGACCAAGCCGATGATCGTCCGGGAAACCCCGCGGCTCACGAACGCTTCCCCGCCGGCGGTGCGTACCAGATCCACGATCGTGTCAACATCTGCCTGCGTGGCCTCTGGGGCCATCACGACGACCATCTCTCATCACTCCCCTGTCTCCAATAATGACGAAAGCCCCGGGCCGTTCCGGCCCGGGGCTTCCCTTACGTCGCTCGCGTCAGTGCAGCATCTGGCGGGCGACCGTCCGGAGGCCGGGCCGGTAGCCATAAAAGAACCAGAACTGACAACGCACGGGCGCAAGCCTAGCGCACGTCCGCGGCCGCAGGGTGACGGGTGCGCGATCGGCCGAAACCGGGGGATGGCAAGATAGCCCCACCTGCGGGGGTTGATGGCCAGAGCGCCGCGCCCCTGAGTGCGCGGCCGGGAAGGGGCAGGTCAGCCGGATGAGGCAGCCGGAGACAGGTGAACGGGCCGGCGGCCCGGGTCATTCTGCGGGCCGCTCAGCCGATCCGCCGCAGGCTCCGGATCAGCCGCTGCGGCGACGGCTGCCGCCCGGGCAGTACATCCCGGTGCGCTGGCCGGTCCTGCACTACGGGCGGGTGCCGGCCTTCTCCCGGGAGAGCTGGGACCTCCGGGTTTTCGGCGCGACGGAGAGCGGCCACGAGCGCCGCTGGGACTGGGCCGCCTTCGGGGCGCTGCCCCGTTCCCGCGTGATCGCGGACTTTCACTGCGTGACCAAGTTCAGCATCCAGGGAATCGCCTGGGAAGGCGTGCCGGCCGCCGCGGTCCTGCAGGCGGTGCCGCCGGCGGCGGCGGTCACCCATGTCATGGTGTGGGCCGATTTCGGCTACAGCGCCAACGTGCGAATCGCGGATTTCGCGGCCGACGAAACCTTGCTCGCGACCCGCTGCAATGGAGCCGATATCACCCCCGAGCACGGGTACCCGGTCCGGCTGATCGTGCCCGGCCTGTACGGATGGAAGAGCGTCAAGTGGGTCAGGGCGGTGGAGTACCTGACCAGGGACAGGCGCGGCTTCTGGGAGGAACGGGGCTATCACAATACGGCTGACCCGTGGCGCGAGCAGCGGTACTCCTACCAGGAGGGGCCTGGCGACGGCCCGCCGCTCTGACCCGCTGTGACGCCGGGCCGGGCCGGCCCCGTGAGTCGGCCTGCGCTGTGAACCGGCCTGCGCTATGAACCGGCCTGCGCTATGAACCGGCCTGCGCTGCCGCTACGGGAGGATACTGAACCCCACGACGATCGTGATCGTGCTGCCCTGGGGTGCCTGCCCGGTCGGGCTGTAGCTGAACACCCGGTGCCCTGGGCCGGCGTGGTCCACGCTGACCTGGAACCCGGCATCCGTGAGGATGTGGATGGCCTGTTCCACGTTCTGGCCTTCCACATTGGGAACGTCAACCAGCTGCGGCCCGGCCGAGACCCGGATGGTCACGACCTCGCCGGGGGTGATGGTGGTACCTGGCCGCGGGGACTGGCGAGTGATCGTCCCGGCTGGCTGATCGCTCTTCGTATCCTGCACCGGGTTCAGCTGGAAGCCGAGCTGCTGCGCCTGCTGCTGCGCCGCGCTTTCCTGCTGCCCGACCAGGTTGGGCAGCGGCGGGCCGGAACTCTGCACGATCGCCACCGGCCGTATCTGCGGCCAGGGCTTCCCGGCGACCGGATGGGTGCTGATCACGATGCCGACCGGAATCGTGGTGGACGGCCCGCTGGTGACCTTGCCGGGGGTCAGGCCAGCCTTCCTGAGTGCCGCCTCAGCGTCGGCGAGCTTCATGCCGGTCACGGACGGCATCTGGATGAGAACCGGACCGAGTGACGGTACGAGCGTGACCAGGCTGCCCCGATGGGCGCTCGAGCCGATCGCCGGATCGGTGCGGATGATCTCGCCGCGGGCCACGGTGTTGCTATGCACGCCATGGGCGGTGTGCACCTTGAAACCGAGGTTCCGCAGCTCTGTTCTCGCGGTGGCCTTCGCCATCCCGCCTACCTGGGGGATGGTCTCGTATTGGCCTTCGGTGACCCACCAGGTCACCAGGCCGATGATCAGCACGACCCCGAAGGTGAGGGCCAGATAGGCAAGCTTGCGGCTGAACAGCCACCGCTGAAGGCCAGGCTCCCGGCGGCGGCCATAGCGAGACGGCGCGTGCACGCGGCCGGTGAGCGGCTCGTCATCATGATCGAGGGCGTATCCGGCGCCGGGAACGATCAGCGTGTGGTTCATGCCGGTGTGCGGATCGGCGAGCTGCCCGGTGGTTACCGCGGGCAGGATCTCCACGGCCCTGTCACGCCCTCGCTTCCCGCGTCGTGCATCGCCGCGCTCGGCCGAGCCATGACCAGCCGCTTCGCCGGGCAGCGACGAGGCTCCGGGCAGAGAGGACGCGGCGGGCAGGGATGACGCCCCCGGGAATGGGCCGTCGGGATACGGCGAGCCGCCGGGATACGGCGACGCCGCGGCGGGCGGGAAGGCCGACCCCGGGACCGGCGAGCCGTCGTGACCCGGCGGCACCACGGGCGCGGATGAAAACCCCGGGACCGGCGAGCTGCTGGGATACGGATAGGACGTGTCGCCGGGGTGTGCCGGGCCGCCGGGGTGTGCCGGGCCGCCGGGGTGTGCCGGGCCGCCGGGGTGTGCCGGGCCGCCGGGGAGCGACGAGTCCGGCCACGGCGATGAGTCCGGCCACGGCGATGAGTCCGGCCACGGCGATGAGTCCGGCCACGATGACGCCGCGGGCAGCGCCGAGGTGTCCGATGGCGCAGCGCTGGCCGCGCCCGTTTCCTCCGGGCCGTCCGGGCTCGCTGTTCCGGCGGCAGCGCGGCCGGAACCCGCGTCCGGCGGCGGCGCAGGGCGCCACCCGGACTCTGGCCGGCCCGGTCCGGACAGGCTGGCCGCGGGCAAGCCGGGCACGGACCGGCCCGCCGCGGGCAAGCCAGGCACGGACAGGCCGGCCGCGGACAGGCCAGCCGCCGGCAAGCCGGGCACTGGCGAACCGGGCACTGGCGAACCGGGCACTGGCGAACCGGGCACTGGCGAACCGGGCACTGGCGAACCGGGCGGGAACTCCGGCTCATGCTCCCCGGCCTGGCTGGCTGGCCGGCCGGCGGCATGCATTCTGGCGATGGGCAGGCCGCGGCGCACTTCGCTGATGGCATGCAGGAACTGGCCAGCGTCGGCAGGACGCAGGTCCGGGTTCCGGCTGGTGGCCAGCGCCACCAGCGCGTCAAGCGCAGGGGGCAGGCCCGGCGTGATACTGGACGGCGCCGGGACGACCTCGTTGACATGCTTGTAAGCGACCGCCAGCGGTGTCTCGCCTCTATGCGGCTGCACCCCGGTGAGCAACTCGAACAGCATCACGCCGGCCGCGTAGACGTCCGTCCGCGCGTCAGAGGCACTCAGCGACACCTGCTCGGGCGCGAGGTAGGCCGCCGTGCCGATGATCACGCCGGTTTTGGTGTGGCCGGCCCTGGCCGCGGCCCTGGCCAGGCCGAAATCCGCGACCTTCACCGCGTGCGCCGCGGTAAGCAGCACGTTCTCCGGCTTGACGTCGCGATGCACGATGCCGGACGAATGCGCCGCGGACAGCCCGGTGAGGACGCCCTCGATGATGTCGAGCGCCTCGCGCGGGCTCAGCCTGCCACGCTCGATCAGCAGCTCGCGCAACGTCAGGCCGGGCACGTATTCCATCGCCAGGAACAGGATCTCGCCGTCCGCGCCCTGGTCGTAGACGGCGACCACGTTCGGGCTGGACAGCCGGGCCACCGACCTGGCCTCCTCGATGAACCGGCGGACGAAGTCAGCGTCATAGGCCAGCTCAGGGTGGGCGATCTTAAGCGCAACCGTGCGCTCGAGCCGCGTGTCAGTCCCGAGGTAGACGGTGGCCATCCCGCCGCGCGCGATCCGGGAGTCCACCCGGTAGCGCCCGTCGAGCAGCTGCCCAACCGGCAGGCGCGCCAGGGTCGTATCCATCAGGACGAGTCTATTGGTGCCGTCTCGTCCCCGCCCAGGTAACGACGCTGCTGGCTCAGCCGTCCGGCGACGGTGAGGAGGCGGTCGCGTACCGTCGCCGCGGCACCCGGCCAGCCAGGTAGGCGAGCCGCCCGGCGGTGACCGCCGCGCGCATCGCCTCCGCCATCAGCTCGGGATCCCGCGCCCTTGTCACCGACGTCGCAAGGAGGACCCCGTCGCAGCCGAGCTCCATCGCGATCGCGGCATCGCTGGCAGTCCCGATGCCCGCGTCAAGGACCACGGGGACGCCCGCCGCCTCGACGATCAGCTCGATGTTGTGCGGATTCCTGATCCCGAGCCCGGACCCTATCGGCGCGCCGAGCGGCATCACGGCCGCGCAGCCCGCCTGCTCAAGGCGCCGCGCCAGGACCGGGTCGTCATTGGTGTACGGCAGCACCGTAAAGCCGTCGGCGATGAGCAGCTCGGCCGCGTCGAGCAGCTCGACCGGATCCGGCAGCAGGGTGCGCTCGTCAGCGATTACCTCGAGTTTCACCCAGTTCGTGGCCAGGGCTTCCCTGGCCAGCCGCGCGGTCTGCACGGCCTCGGCGGCCGTGAAGCAGCCCGCCGTGTTCGGCAGCACGCGGATGCCGCGCGCGGCGAGCACGTCGAGCACCGAGCCCGCCGCGCCGGGATCCACCCTGCGCATCGCGACCGTGGTCAGCTCAGTGCCGGAGGCGGCAAGCGCCCGGTCAAGCACGTCCAGGCTCGGCGCGCCGCCAGTGCCCATGATCAGGCGCGAGCCCATCGCCTCCCCGGCGATCACGAAAAGGTCGTCCACGATCAGCCTCCCTGCGCCGCTGTGATCACTTCGACCTGGTCGCCGTCGGCAACCGGGGTCGTGTCCCAGCAACCCCGGCGCACGACCTCGCCGTTGACGGCAGCCGCGATCCCGCTGGCCGATGCCGTCACCAGCCGGACGGCATCGCCGACGCTGGCGCCGGTGGCCAGCTCGCGAGCCGTGCCGTTGATGATCACGTTCATCGCGGTGCGCCTTCGCTCGCCGGGTTCCGCCCCGCTGCCCGCGGCTGGCTTCGCCCGCTCCGCCCGGGCGCGGCGGCTGCCCCGGCTGACCCGGCAGACCGGTCGAAACGCCGCGGCGTGAACGCGGCCGCCAGGTCCGGCAGCCGCCGCGTGGCCAGGTACTCCGCGATGACGTCCGCGGTCACCGGGGCGAGCAGCACTCCGGCGCGGAAATGCCCGGTGGCCAGCACAAGCCCGGGGAGCGGCGAAGGGCCAAGCACCGGGGCGTTGTCCGGTGTGCCCGGCCGCAGGCCGGCCACGGCCTCGGCCAGCTCGAGCTCGGTGATCCCGGGGACGATGGTCCTGGCGTCCCTGAGCAGCTCCCAGACCCCGCCGGCGGTCACCCGGGTGTCCGCGCCGAGCTCCTCCTGGGTGGCGCCGATGACGAGCTCACCGCTGTCCCTCGGCACCAGGTAAACCGCGGAGCCGTGGACGATGCCGCGGACCGAACGGGCGAGCAGCCCCGGCATGCCGTCCGGGCCGCTGGTGCCTGGCCCGCCAGTCCCGGACCGCAGGCGCAGGATCTGGCCCTTGACCGGGCGCACCGGCGGCGCGACCCCCGGCGGCAGGCCAGCGATCGTCGCCGAGTTCCAGCCGGCGGCGAGCACTACCCACGGAGCCAGGATCCGGGTGCCGTCGCCCAGCAGGGCGCCAGCGACGCGGCTGTCGCTGACCGCGCGATCGCGCTCCGTGCCGTGGCTGGCCGGGCCGTCATGCGCCGTGCCGTCATGCGCTTTGCCGTCATGCGCTTTGCCGTCATGCGCTGTGCCGTGGCCGGCCGGGCCGTCATGCGCTGTGCCGTGGCCGGCCGGGCCGTCATGCGCTGTGCCGTGGCCGGCCGGGCCGTCATGCGCTGTGCCGTCATGCGCCGTGCCGTGGCCGCCGCCCGCAGTGCGGATCTCGGCGGCCGGCTGCCTGATGATGTCAACGCCGGCCAGCACGGCTGCCGCGACCAGCGCACGGGTCAGCAGCCTGGGGTCGACGGACGCGTCGTCGGCGGCCAGCAGGCCGCCGCGGACGGCCGGGCTGAGCATGGGCTCCGCCTGGCGGCACTCCCGTGCAGTGAGGCGGCGCACGGTAACGCCGAAGGACTCCTGGAGAGCCTGATACTCGCCGAGGATGGCCAGGTCATCCGCGTCATAGGCGACCTGCAGCGTGCCAGCCTGCCGGTACCCGGTTGGCTTGCCGGTCAGTCCGGCGAGCTCGGCGGCGAACGCCGGATAGCGGCGCTGCGATTCGCGGCCAAGCCGGAACAGCTCCTTCTCGGCGTACGCGGCCTCCGAAATCGGCGTGATCATTCCCGCCGCGGCGTGCGACGCGCCACCGCCTGGCTCCGGATCGGCTACCGCCACCCGCAGGCCGCGCTGAGCGGCCCGCCAGGCAATGCTCAGCCCGATGACCCCGCCGCCGATGACCAGTACGTCGGCAGTGGCTGAGGTGCTCATCTCCGCTCCCTTCGCCGGCATGACCCGGATCAGGTTCCTGCGGTCGGCGGCTTCCAGCCGCCCTCTCAGTCCGGTCAGCACCGGACTCCCGCGCGCTGCTCCTAGCCTAGGTGATCGTGCGGATTGAGCGAGTGGTGATAGCCGGAGCCGGGCTGGCGGGGCTGCGCACCCTGGAGGAGCTGCGGGCCAGGGGATATCCGGGCGCGGTGACGCTGGTCGGCGCCGAGACCCGGCCGCCGTACGACCGGCCGCCGTTGTCCAAGGGCGTGCTGTCCGGGGCGGCGGATGACACCACGCTGCGGGCTGACCTGTCCGCGCTCGGCGCCGAAATCCGGCTGGGTGAGCCGGCCACCGGCGTCGCCGACGGCGTGCTGCGCACCGGCGGCGCCGAGTATGCCTACGACCGCCTGGTGCTGGCGACCGGCGCGGTGCCGGTGCCGCTGCCTGGCCCTGGCCCGCAGCGCCTGCTGCGCACGCTCGACGACGCGCTGAGCCTGCGGGCGGTGCTCACGCCGGGATTGCGGCTGGTGATCGTCGGGGCCGGCTGGATCGGCGCCGAGGTGGCTACCGTTGCCGCCGCCAGGGGCTGCCAGGTCACGGTGGTAGAGGCCGGGCCCGCGCCGCTGGCTGCCGCGCTCGGGCCCGAGGCAGGCTCGCGGACATCGGGCTGGTACGAGGCGGCCGGGGTAAGCCTGCGGCTGGGCGCGGGTGTGTCATCGGTGCAGCCAGGCGGCCTCGTCCTGGCCGACGGCGAGTGGCTGCCTGCCGACGAGATCCTGACGGCGGTCGGAGTCCGGCCGCAGGCACGCTGGCTCGAAGGATCAGGCATCGCACTTGACGGCGGCGTACGAACTGATGCACAGCTGCGCACCTCGATGCCGGGCGTCTTCGCGGTCGGCGACTGCGCCGCGTTCTGGTCGAGGCGATACCGGCGGCGGCTGCGTTTCGAGCACTGGGACATCGCGCTGCGGGCGCCGGAGGTGGTGGCGGCCAACGTGCTCGGCGGCAGCGAGGTCTATGATCCGGTGCCGTATTTCTGGGCGCGGCGATCCGGCCGGGGACCGGTTCGCCGCCTGCTGGCTGGCCGACGACAGGCTGGTGGCGCTGCTGACCGTCGGGCTGCCCAGGGACCTGCTGCAGGGCCGCCGGCTGATCGCCGCCGGGCTGCCGGTCGATCCTGCCAGAATGGCGGACCCGGCCATGCCGCTGCGGGACGCGGCCGTCCGCTGAGCCGGACCCGGCTGGCCGGGCGCGGCGGCTGAATCCGATGTGCACGACGTTGCCCGTGTTTGGAGGCGGTCCTTGGGTGGGAAGTTTGTGGATGTGGCGCAGATTGACCCCCTGGCCGACAGCATGATCGGCGACTGGCTCACCCTTCCTGAAGCTGCTGACCGGCTCGGCTTGACCATCAGCCGGGTCAGGCAGCTGTTCCGCGACCGCAAGCTGCTCGCGGTGCAGCGCCCGGATGGCACGCTCTGCGTGCCCGCTGCATTCTTCGATGGCCATCAGGTCATCCGCGGACTGCACGGCACGCTGACATTGCTCTTTGACTGCGGTTTCGACGAGGCGGATGCGCTGCGCTGGCTGTTCACAGCTGACGAGTCGCTGCCCGGCACGCCGATCCAGGCGATCAGCGAGCATCGTCGCACCGAGGTGAATCGCCGGGCGCAGGCGCTCGCGTTCTGAGCGCTGCCGGGCG
>WNGE01008310.1_pt1 | contig 11109 bp, 10 predicted proteins | sample 5400651 | NCBI WGS metagenome assembly WNGE01 (sample SAMN13153370, study PRJNA577476) | soil metagenome | isolation source: 60 cm soil or saprolite under grassland replicate 2 | place: USA:California | collected 2016-06-15 | reverse complement strand
GTCAACGCCGTCAACGGGACGCTCCGTAACAATCGCTTCGCGGCATGACCGGGCGCCCTGGGGTCGCTCGGTCGAGCCTCCCTCTGTGACGGGGCGCCGCCGAGACCATCGACGGCGAACCGGAGGGCAATCGATGGTGGGGCGTTACTGTGCCCGCGACCGCGCTACGGTGTGGTACCGGAGGGATGATGGGCGACCCGTTGTGGCATAGACAGCGCAGCTATACCGATTCGTCGCTGCCCTGAAGGATCTGGTCATGGCCGGGCCGGACGGTGAGGTGGCGTTGGTCGGCGCGCTATCCGACGTGTCCCAGTCACATCGGACGGCGATCGTCGCGGCGCTCGGTGATGCCCAGGGACAGGCCGGTCCCGATGCGCTTCGTGAGGTACTCGCCGACGCGGACGCGAGTACCGATACCCGGTGCGCGGCGCTGCTGGCCCTGGCCAAACGTGACGGCGTTGAAGCGTCGACGGAGCTGGCCGGCCACCTGAACCACCGCAGCAAGGCGGTACGGTCTTACGCGATGCGCGGCTTGGCCGTCGTTGGTGACGATCGGGCATGGGCTGACGCAATGAGACTCCTTCGCCGGCTACTTGAGCGGCCGACACCGATCGATGTGCGCTTCCACGCGCAGCTGCCCGGACGCCCGGTCGCGACGGTCACCCCCGCGGACATGCCGTCGCTATCCGCGATGTTCGACGCGATGGTGGCAATCACGTATCTGGTCCGTCACCTGGCCGATCCGACGGCACCCGACGCGGCCTGCTTGTCGGTGTCCTCCGCGCCAGGTTCGACCGCCTGCATCGATCCGAGCAGGCGTTCCTGATCCGGTACTGGCCCGGATGCCAGCCCGGCGGCCCCGACCCGCGACACCTGGAAAGCCCGGACCGGCTCCGTTTCGCGCGTGGGCCCGTGACCCCCTGTTCGGCCCCGTCTTCTGACGGAAGCTGCGACATCCGCACGATCGGCGGCAGTTGAGCGCGTTCCGCTTGTCGAGTAGTGACGCTATGTTCGTCGCCCACGACGGCACGGCGCAGAGGCCGGCAGAGTGCAGCACTTCGCTGCTGTTGTCCTGTCAGCTCGGGCCTTTGCGTCCCACGAGATGAAAGACGCGACTGAGCTGGCGGTAGGGGTCACGACGGCTGGCTTCGAGCTCGACGGCGGCCGTCGCCGCTACCTGCTTCGAGTCGGTCGGGTCTAGCTTGACTCCGCTGAACTCGAGCCAGTCAACAAATAGCCATACCCCGTACCAGCGCAGTGGCTCCACACCCCGGCTCCGCAGGAGCTCGCTCAGTTCTTCCACCGTGTCGGCGCGGCCCGACACTCCGAGCACCCCGATCTCGGTCCTGGCGTCGAATGACGCCAGAGCGTCGTCCCAACGCCGTTCCAGGGCCGGGCGCACCGCCCCCGTCTTGGCGTTCCCGGTCATGATCGAGACGAGGCCACCCGCAGCAGCGCACCGGCACAGCTGGTTAACCAGCGGCTCCGGCTGCTCCAGGTACCCGAGCACGCCATGGCACAACACGGCGGCAAAGCGTCGACCTTTCACCGCCTCGTCGGCGTTCTCGCCGTCGGCCTGCAAGAGCGTCACCCGTCGCTGCACCTCAGCTGGTAGCCGCGGGAGTCGCTGTTGAGCCTTGTCCAGCATCGTCGGCGACGAGTCGAGCAACGTCACGTCGTAGCCGGCTCGCGCCAGCGGAAACGATTGATGACCCGCGCCGCCGCCGACGTCGAGTACGGACGCTGGAGGCGCCGGCAGATGCTCGAGCAGCTGCTGGTGCATTACGTAGGTGCGCACGTACCCCTTGACTGAGGCATAAGCCTCGTCGACGAACTGGTCAGCCAGCGTGGCCCAGGTGTTATCCCCCATCGCACCGATGGTAATGCCACCTCGGAGCCATCCCCTCACGCCAGACCGATGAGCGGATGTTCGTAAGCGCGCTTGCGAACCGGCTATCGGCCGCAGGCCGACCGGAAGCGGCGCGCCTGTGTTCGGTGCGGATCGCCGCCACGGGCGGGGTAGGCGCTGTGCCCAATCGCGCGATGGCCGCTCATTGCATCATTGACCCGGCAGATAGTGTTCACCAGGTCCCGCGGGAGGCGGCATGACGCGAGCCGAGTCGGAACCTGTCCTGGTCACTGGCAGCACCGGCCGCGTCGGCCGGATGGTGGTTGATCAACTGCTAGACGCAGGCGTGCCCGTGCGAGCGCTCACGCGCCAGCCAGCGGCGGCGGCCTTCCCCCCGGCGGTCGAGGTCGTCCGCGGCGACTTCACTATTCCCGACTCACTCGAGGAGGGGTTGCGCGGCGTGAGCGCCGTGTTCCTTGTGTGGACACTGCCTTTCGCCGCCGCTCCCGCAGCTATCGAGCGAATGGGCCGCCACGCCCGGCGCATCGTTTTTCTGTCCGCGCCTCATCGCACGCCGCATCCTTTCTTCCAGCAACCCAACCCGATGGCCAAACTCCACGCGGACATCGAGCAGCTGATCACGGACGCCGGAGTGATCTCGACGGTAATCCGACCGGGGATGTTCGCCTCGAACGCACTCCACTGGTGGGCTTCGACGATCCGAAGCGGACACGCGATCCGCTGGCCCTACGGCGCAGCCGAGACCGCGCCCGTCGACGACCGTGACGTCGCGGCGGTTGCTGCCCGCGTCCTCTCCGACGAAGGCCGCGCCGGAGGCGACTATGTCCTCACAGGGCCCGAATCACTGAGTCAGGCCGAGCAGGTTCGCATCATCGGCACCGCCATCGGCCGTGACATCAAATTCGAGGAGCTGTCACCCGACGAGTTCCGGCGCGAAACGGCGGATACCTGGCCCCGCCCAGTCGTGGACATGCTGCTGGCGGCCTGGGACGCGACGATGGGGCACCGCGCCTACGTAACCTCTTCGGTCTCCGATGTCCTCGGAACGCCGACGCGCACGTTTCACCAGTGGGCCACCGACCACGCCTCCGCGTTCATATAGGCCAGACGCCGGTCGGGTTCTGATCTTGCAGTCGCCGAAACCGGGCGGTATTGCCAGTTCAGGCGCATCCGCTCATCGGCATATCAGTGCGCGAGCAGTCAGTGCGCCGATGATCCACTGCTACTTACCGTAGTCCTGTGGGCTGGCCGGCCAGCTCTCCTGGTTCCCTACCTGCCGGGACAGAACGCAACCTCTACCAACCGCTGCCGCCCAGCCAGCGGTCAGGTGAACGTCATGATCAGCGAATAGCGCCGGGTTCGAATACTTGCACTCCACCAGCTAACCGGGACTGCCCGACGGCGAGCACGGCCCCGGTCTGTGCGGCGAGCAGCTCGACGGCGCCGTCCGACGTGGTCAGTAGCACCCGAACCGGGTCTGACACCGCCGCACCGTAGATCAGCTGGGCGCCACCGCCCTGTACGGTGCCAATATTCGTCGCGTGGCCTGTGACCTGCGGCTCCGGTGATCGGGTTAGGCCGCACGTGAGTACTGGTTGACCATGCCGCCGAGGACGCGTCTTCGCCGTACCGGTGCGTCGATCGCGACCACGATGGCGGGGTCGTGGTTGGGTGGGTGCTGGTCGAGGCTCTGATGTGGACGGTGATCGTTGAAGTGGCGCTCGTAGGCGCCGAGCACGGCACGGGCGTGGCGTTCGTTGTAGATCAGCATCCGGTCGGTGCACTCGGCGCGCACGCTCTGCACGAACCGTTCCGCGTAACAGTTCGCGCGAGGCGTCCGGGGTGGCGTCTTGACGACCTCCACGCTGTCGGCGGCGAATACCGCGTCGAACGCGGCGGCGAACTTCGCGTCTCGGTCCCGGATCAGGAACCGAAATCCGGTGATCCGATCGCCGAGGTCGACTACGAGGTTGCGAGCCTGTTGGGTGGTCCGCTCGGCCGTCGGGTGGGCCGTGACGCCCAAGATGTGCACCCGTCGGGTGGCGATCTCCATGACAAACAGAACATACAGGCGGCGCAGAATAATCGTATCGATGTGGAAGAAGTCGGTCGCGAGCAGTCCGGATGCCTGCGCGCGCAGGAAACTGCGCCAGCCGGTGTCGACGTCACGGGGCGCCGGGCCGATCCTGGCGGCGGCGAGGACGCGGCGGATGGTGCCGGCGCCGACCCGGTGGCCCAGCCCGACCAGTTCGCCTTGCACCCGGCGGTGCCCCCACCCGGGATTCTCTCGGGCCAACCGGACGATGAGATCGCGGACGTCGTCGCTGATCCGCGGACGGCCTGGCCGGTTCGGGTAGGTCCAGTGCCGGCTGACCAGACGCCGGTGCCATCCCATGAGGGTGGCCGGGGTGACGATCCGATGCCGCCACAACTCGCGCGGCAGATTCCGAACGAGCGCGGAGAGCACGGCCCGGTCTGGCCAGGACAGGCGCGGCCGACCAACCTGGCGACGCAGCACGGCGACCTCATGACGCAGCACGGCGACCTCATGACGCAGCACCAGCAACTCGGCGACCATCGCGGACTCGCCACGCGTCACCTGCGGCAACCAGCCGAACATCCGAACCGCGCTCAGGTACAGCAGCCGAACAAGCATGCAACCGATCCTGCGGGCCGGCCGCAAAATGCCAGCTCACAGCCTGTGCGACAGTTTTGGCACCATACAGGCTCAGCCGGAACGTGACGACCCGCGCCTACGCCGCTTGAGCCAACACCCGCCCCAGCCGGATTTTGCGCCGGCGCCGGCCGGCTGGAACGGTCACAGCCACTTCTTGCGCCGGAAGATGACGTACAGGGCTATCGCCATGAGCAACATGATCGTCGTCGAGGCGATCACCCCCGCTTTCGTTCCGAAGCCCGGGTACGGCACGTTCTGGCCGAAGAACCCGGTGACCGCGGTCGGGACGGCGACGATCGCGACCCAGGCGGTGATCCTGCGCATGTCGTCGTTCTGCTGCACGCCGGTGGAGGCCATTTTCTCGGCGGCGACCGTGGTCTGTGTCGAGATGCGGGTCTGATAGAACTCGATCACCCCGTGCAGGAATTCTCGTTGCCCATCGGCCATGCTCTTGACCAACTCGAACTGGTCGGCGATGTCGGAGAACAACGCTGGCGCGGTCTCCGGAACGTCGCGGACCCGCTTGGCCATCCGGGTGTAGGTCGCGCCGCTGTGCACCGCCATCGTGCGGACCGCCAGCAGCTCGTACCAGATCTGAAACAGCTCTTCGAGGAAGGCCTCCGGGTCGTCCCGCTCCTCACTGAGCATGACCCGTTGCTCGAGCCGTCCGGACTCCTGCGCGAGCTTGGCGACGAGATCGATCTCCCGGCGGGTCAGCGCCGACACGATCGCATACGACAGCTCGAACGGCGAGCCCGGCACCCAGTTTCCGCGGTCGATGCGCCGCAGCACCGCCCGGGTGTCCAGCAGCGCGACCTCGGGATTCACCGCCGGGTTGAGCGGCCCGTGGACCGTGACCAGATAGTTGTGCCCGACGAACTGGTCGAGCTCGACGTAATGCACATGACCACGCCGACCCACCTGCGGCGCGTGAAGGACGTTGAACACATTGTCGGCGTACACATGGAACTTCGACACGTGATTGCGCTCGACACAGTCCCGCACGGCGATCGAGTGGAACCCGAACACCTCTGACAACACCTGGGTGGCCGACGGGTCGCAGACCGAGATGTCCACCCAGACCAGCGCGTCCTCACGCTTGAGAAGCTGCGGCAGCTCCTCGGCGTCGTGCCGCTGCGCGCCGCCATCACAGATAGCCAGGACCTCCATCTTCGCACCGCCCTTCCGTGCCTTCCGTGCTTGCCGCATCGCAATCGCGCCACGGGACATCCGGGGTGCTGGACGCAAGACACGCCACTCAAGGCATAGCACGTTTGAGGGCTGCGGTAGCCCGTCGATTTGACGGACACCTGCACCGGCACCGCGTGCCGCATCCGGCGAAGACCCGTCTGCACCGGCACCGAGGCCGGACGACCTCTCATCGGCCATTTATCGACTAGGTGCGTTCACCCAGGCCCGCCGCCGGCCGGCGACCGAGTCGCTGGCCGAGCTGTTCGCTCGGGTCCGCGGCCCGCGCGCGGTTGCCGGCATGCCGGGGGCGTTACTTCCCGGTCCAGCCGGGCTGCGGCTCGTGGCCTGAGACCGTACTGGTTGCATGTGCCCGATACTCAGGCCAACGCCGCCGCCCGCGGTGGCGAGGAGGGCCTCGCCGAGATCGCCGACGCGCTCAGCCTTGAAGTCGACGACCTCCTCCCCCTCGTGGACGCGGTCGAACTGCTCGGACTGGCCCACACCGCAGCCGCGCGGATATCTATCACCGACGCCGGCCGCGAGTTCGCTGCCGGCGACATCGACACCACCAAGAAACTCTTCGCCGACCTCGCCGCCCAACGCGCGCCCCTGGTCCGGGCCATCCTTCAGGCCCTGCGCGCCACCGACGACGGCACCCTGCGGGAAGGGTTCTTCCTTGACCTGCTGCGCCGCGGCTACAGCGAAACCGATGCCCGCCGCCAACTCGATGCCGCCATCGACTGGGGTCGCTACGCCGAACTGTTCGACTACCACAACGTCGAACTCGTCCTCGAAGCCGACGCCCCGGCCCCCGCCGCATGACGCGGGACCGGTACGCCCTCACACCGCCGACGGCCACAACGCTCGGGCGGCACCGCGATCCCTCGACCGGCAACACCACTGGACGCGGCGACACCAGCCGCCGGCAGCTAGGCAATACATGAGAAGGCTCTGTGACCACAACATCGGCCAACCCCGCTCCCAGCCACGGCGCCGGTCATCCCGCAGGCGGCACCGCCCGCACCGTGGACGGCCTGACCGACATCTACCGTCCGGCGTCGGGCAGAGTCGGCGGAATGCTGTGTAGTCGGTTGGGTCGCCACGCCCACCGGCCAGCGATCGGCACGAGAGCAGCCGTTCCGCTCGGCGTCGCCACGACCCGATGGCACCCCGTGCTGGCCATGCACGCCCCCACGCTCGTCCAGACCGCCGGCGTCGCCATCGCCCTGATGGCCGCCGGCGCCCTGGTCGTCGCCGACCGTCCGTCGCACAGCCTGCGGCGCCGCGGCCGTTCGCCTGGGTCGTGATCACGGCATCACTCCTGTCGCTCGCGGTCAACGTCGTCGCCTCGATCAGCCCCCAGCCCCTGCCCCTGCTCGCACTCCTCATGGCCGGCGGCCTGACCCTCGCGTACGCGGCTCACCGCAGGGTCCATGCCCTCGCCGCGGTGCGGCAACAACGCCCGTTCCCGTCCCGGACGTGGACACCCGCCATCGGTGACGGACAGTTCGCCGCGCTACGCGACCAACTGCCGGACCTACCACCCGAGACCCTGCGCAGCGCGTACCTGTTGGCACAGCACGGCTATCGCGCCCACGAGCTTGTCCTGCTGTGCCAGATAGCCGCCGACAAGGCCGCCCTCATCGTCGAGTACGCAGAGACCGGAGAGCCCGGCCCGGGCGCTCCGAGCGAAGCCGGGCCCCATAGGTCACGCACGCCGTCCCACCACGCGTCGCGAACCGACAACCGTCACGCAATGGTGACCGCGGGTGTGAGCGCGGCGGCTGCCACGATCCTGCCTCGGCCGGGACACCGTCGCGGCCGGCGGGTGGTCATAGGGGTACCTCGGCGCTCAGCACGACCGTGCGGTCCTCCGGCAGGCAGAGGAACTCGGCCTGGCTGGCGGCGTTATGCGCGAGAGCCAGGAACAGCCGCTTACGCCACGTGGCCATCCCGGGAAGGCTCGTACGCCGCAGCGTGATCCGGGACAGGAAGTACGACGCCTCGGCGAGGTTGAGGTCGGTCTCCGGGTACCGGCCGACGACCCGCCGCAGCACTTCGGGGAAGTCGGTCGGGTCCTGGAACCCGAAGTCGGCGGCGATGTGCACGATGCCGTCGTCCGCGTCGCCGAGCTGGTCGATCGAGATGCGCCGGTCCCACGGGACATGCGGGACGTTCGCGGTACGGCCGGACAGGATCACCACCTGCTCGTGCCGAACGTGGTTGTGGGCAACGTTGGCCCGCAGCGCAAGGGGCGTCGTGTTCTTGGTCGGGTGCGGGAACACGGCGGTACCCGGCACCCGGTACACGTTGCCGGTGTTCAGGCGACCGATGAAGTCGAGCAGCGGCCCCTCCATCTCGGCGCGCCGGGCCGTGACTATCTCGCGGCCACGCTGCCAAGTGATCATGGTGGTGAACACGAGAACGGCGATCAGCAGGGTCAGCCAGCCGCCGTGGGTGACCTTGGTCAGGTTGGCGGCGAAATAGGTGAGCTCGGTGCCGCCGAACACGACGCCGACCAGCACGCACTGCCAGGTGGCCCAGTGCCACAGGCTGCGGGCGACCACCAGGAACAGCACGGTGGTGATCAGGAACGTGCCGGTGACGGCGACGCCGTAGGCGGTGGCCAGCCGGGTCGAGGAACGGAACGTGAATACAACGAGCAGGACGGCGGCGAACAGGCCCCAGTTCACCCCGGGCACATAGATCTGCCCGTACTCGCGGCGGGAGGTCTGCCGGATCCGCAGGTGCGGCAGGAACCCGAGCCGCAGCGCCTGCCGGGACACCGAGAACGCGCCCGAGATGACCGCCTGCGAGGCGATGACCGTGGCAGCGGTGGCGAGCACCACCATCGGCAGCCGGGCCCAGTGCGGCAGCAGCAGGAAGAACGGGTTCGCCCGGCTGGCCGGGTCGTGCAGGATGAGCGCGCCCTGCGCGAGATAGTTGAGGGTGAGCGCGGGGAACACGATGACGAACCAGGCCCGCCGGATGGGTGTCCGCCCGAAGTGGCCCATGTCGGCGTACAGGGCCTCGGCGCCGGTGATCGCGAGGACGACCGCGCCCATGGCGATGAATGCGGTGTACGGCCGGTCGGCCACGAACGCGAGCGCATAGGTGGGCGACAGGCCGCGCAGGATACCGGGATGACGCGCCACCTCGGCCAGCCCGACAACCCCGAGGGACACGAACCAGACCACCATCACCGGGCCGAACAGGTTGCCGACCCGCTCGGTGCCCCACCGCTGCACGGCGAACAGCAGCGTCACGATGACCGCGGCGAGCGGCAGCACCAGCTCAGCCAGGGCGGGTGAGGTGACCTCCAGCCCCTCGATGGCCGACAGTACCGAGATCGCCGGCGTGATCACACTGTCGCCGTAGAACAGCGCGGCCCCGAGCACGCCCAGTCCCATCACGACCGCCAGGCGCCGGGCAGTGGAACCGCCGATCGCCCGCCGGGCGAACGCGGCCAGCGCCATCACACCGCCCTCGCCGTCGTTGTCGGCGCGCAGGATGAAGACGACATACTTCACCGACACGATCAGCATGATCGACCAGAACACCAGCGACACCACGCCGTACACGTCACCGGCGGTGGGCCGCACCGCGCCGCCGTCGATCGAGAACACCGTCTGCATCGCGTACAGCGGGCTGGTGCCGATGTCGCCGAACACCACGCCCAACGCGCCCAGCATCAACGCGACCCCGGCGACCGGCCGGGCCGCCCCGCCACCATCCTCTACGGCCGCGCCAGGCTCGCTGCCAGCCGTCGCCGCTGCCTGCTCAGTACTCACCGGCTCCACTCCACGTCTGATGCTAGCTAACGACCCTCGACAAACGGCGCCGCAGGCCGGTCACGTTCGCTGGGTGGGAACCGTCGGAAGCGCCCACGTCGCGCCAGCCGGCCCGCCTACGCCGGGGAGGCTTGGATGTCTTAACACCTGCCAGCGTCGCCCCGGTAGCGGCGATCGGTACGGGTCTGTGTCGGGCGGGCGATCCGGACCGCGACCCGGTAGGCGACGGCGAACAGCGATACTACGACTACCGCTCCGCCGAGGCGGACGGGAGAGCCGCGGCGGGCACGGCGACGAGAGCCTCGCCGGGTCCCGGCAGCGGCGGGGTTTCGCACCGCGTGCCGGGGCTGGCCACGTAGGGGCTTACGGCGCGCTTGGTCTCCGTCGCGTGTGCTGCTCCCGGTCGGTTCCGGGCACTGGAAAGCTCAGCGCCGAACGGCCTGACGGAGCGAGCGCAGCAGCGCCGCGGACTGCTCGGCCCGGGCGGTTCGGGAAGAGTGGCCGATGCTGAGGCTGTCGCGGTGCCGGTACGGGCGGCCTGCACCGACGGTAGAAGTCCCATCCGGGACAACACGTCGACGGCCGGTCCGAACAGGTCGACGGCGTGACCGCCGAATCCCCGGCGCAGGGCCGGCGTCCGTACGACCACGGTGGGGTTGAAACCGTACCGGCGCAGCCAGTAGGCCAGCGTGGGCCCGGCAACGCTCGCGCCGGAGATGAGGATGTTGCCACTCGTTGACGTCATCGTGGCCTCCTCGGCTCACGCTCCGGTCTGTCCGAAGCGGTGATGCTGGCCAGTCAAGCATGCGGGCGCCGAGCACCGCAGCTTCGAGGTGCAGCGCTGGGCCGGTTCGCTCGGCGCGTACCCGGTGAGCGTCTTGATCTGCTTCAGCCGGTCGCTGACCGCACGGACGCTCATGCCGAGTCGGCGGGAGGCGGCGGGCGCGCTGCCCTGTTGTCGAAGAACGCCGCCATCGCGTCCGTCAACGGCTCGGCGCCGCCGCGGGATTCGGTGAGCGGGCCCAGCACTGTGCGTACGAGGTCGGTGATGGCCGCCTGGTCGCGCAGCGGCACCGGAAAACCAGCAAGTCGGCCGCGTGCAGGACCGGTGCCCGGAAACCACGCTTCGTGCCGACGCGCAGGTGTTTCGGGCCTTGCCTGGGCCTGGGCCGTGGCGGTCGTGGGTTCGAACGGGCGACCGGTCGGGGTGCGCGGCGGGGCCGGCCAGCGCGGCACGAAACAGGGGAGCGCGGCGAGTCCAGCACGTGAGGGTCACCCGGCTGGGTGCGTGGGACACGGGGATGGCGGCGGTAGGGCACTGCGGCGGGTCGGGGACGGCTGGGCGGCGGCGCCGCACGGGGTCGTCCCTGCCGCACGGCGGCCCGGCTGCTGGCGACGCCTCGGGCGTACTCGGTGCTTGTCGCGGTGTCCGGCGACCGCTTCTAGGTGGCTGGTGTCTTTCGCGGCGCGTCGGTCCCGCTGATGCCGGCTCTGCGGATCGAGAATCACATGGTTGTGGTTCTCGTTCCGGGGGTGCCGGGTGACGTTGGGGCATGCTGATCGTCAGGGTGATCTGCTCG
>WNGE01013226.1_pt1 | contig 11112 bp, 9 predicted proteins | sample 5400651 | NCBI WGS metagenome assembly WNGE01 (sample SAMN13153370, study PRJNA577476) | soil metagenome | isolation source: 60 cm soil or saprolite under grassland replicate 2 | place: USA:California | collected 2016-06-15 | reverse complement strand
GATTCGACGGAGAGTTTTCATATGTTTTTTTGCTGAAGTTGGAGTTGGAGTTTTTATTCCCTACACGTTCCCCGACAAACGAGTTTGTTAGCATCACGAAAGAGGGGTCAATCCTTTTAACCTTAATTTTTTGTAATGTAGAAGCTGTTCGTGGTACTGGTGCAATTAATCGAGAGCCGTTGCTCGCAACGCACGAACAATCCACCCGAACGTTTTCGGGCTTTGATGAGCTTCGCTGAGCTATGAAGCGGATTCGAGCGTGGCTGTCTCGCGTTCAGGCTCGATCCATTTGCCATGCTCGCGGATCAAATCCTTTAGTCGGTCTACTGCTTCCGCTTCGGGAATGTTGAATTTCACAGCTGTTTTGCCGACGTAAAGATTCACCTTGCCCGGTGCACCACCAACGTAACCGAAATCGGCGTCGGCCATTTCGCCCGGCCCGTTTACGATGCAACCCATGATCGCGATCTTCACGCCTTTGAGATGCGATGTGGTGTCTTTGATTTTCGCCGTCGTGGTTTGAAGATTAAACAAGGTGCGTCCGCACGAAGGGCAGGCGACGTAGTCGGTTTTGAAAATCCGTGATCCGGCTGCTTGAAGAATGTTGTAACTCAGGCGCAAAGCCTGGCCTGGCGCCTCCTCGCCCTGTACCAAGATCGCGTCTCCAATTCCGTCGCATAGCAGAGAACCGATGTTGGTCGAGGCAACAAGAAGTGTGTTGAGAAATGACGAATGACGAATGTCTAATGACGAAGGAATGACGAAATCCGAAGCACGAACCGAAGCGTCTGCTTGCTGTTTCGTTATTGGGTCATTCGCGCTCCTTTCGTCATTCGTCATTCGTGCTTCGTCATTTGTCGCGGAGCGGCGTAGCGTATCCTTCAACAAAATCGGATGCCGCGAATGCAATTTGCCTGCCAGCAATCGAAAGGCGGGAATCATTGCAAGATCGACATCGTCTCTCACGGTGACAAACTGCGGGCTGCGGTCCGCATTCAATTTGGCAATTGCGGTTTCGTCACGCGGATCGATTTCCACAATGCCGGAGTTCTCATAGATAATTTCCGGTTTATAATCGCCCATCTTCTCGATCTTGTGGGCGATCTTCTCGAAGTTTGCCTGTCTGACGACTACTCGAATCAATTCTGCGCCACCGAGTTTAACTCGCTGGCCGGGATTACCGATTCCTGCTACGGCCAGCGTGTCGCTCGCGCGACGCTGATACGAATAGGGATCGTACGAAAGTTGAACGTTGGGTGCCTGCTCGTGATCTATCGGAGTTGAGCGTTGGGCGCCTGCTCGCGATTTATCGGAGTTGAGCGTTTTCTTTTTAAGCATTCCAACCAGCGCCTGTGCCACCGGAATCTCATGTGGGCTGTCCTCGGTAAGTGACACGCGAATCGTGTCCCCGATCCCATCAGCCAGCAGCGAGCCGATCCCGATCGCGCTTTTGATCCGCGCGTCTTCGCCTTCGCCTGCCTCAGTTACGCCGAGATGCAGCGGATAATTCCAGTCCGGCCCGAGCTCGTTCAATCGCGCGACGAGCAACCGATACGCCGCGATCATGATCTTCGGATTGCTCGCTTTCATCGAGAAAATGAAATCGTGATAGTCCAGGTCGCGTGCGATCCTTGCGAACTCGAGCGCGCTTTCCACCATTCCAAGCGGCGTGTCCCCGTACCGATTCAGGATGCGGTCGGAAAGCGAGCCGTGATTTGTGCCGATGCGCATGGCGATTCCACGCTTCTTGCACAGATCGACGAGAGGTGAAAACCGCTCGCGAATCCGATTCAACTCTCCGGCGTACTGCTCGTCCGTGTATTCGCGAATGAGGAATTTCTTGGAATCTGCGTAATTGCCCGGATTAATTCGCACTTTGTCCACCCATTTCGCAGCTTCCATGGCCGCGTCTGGCTTGAAATGGATATCTGCAACAGTTGGCACGTTGCAGCCGCGTTCCCGCAAGCCCTTCACGATTTGCTCAAGATTGCGCGCGTCCTTCACCGTGGGCGCAGTGATACGGACAATTTCACAGCCTACGTTTGCCAGCTCGATTGTCTGTTGAATCGACGCCTCCGTATCCATCGTATCGCAGGTGATCATCGATTGGACGCGAATTGGATTATCGCCGCCGACGCCGACGTTGCCGACCTTCACTTCACGCGTTTTTCGACGGCGATAAACAAGCGGATTTTCGCAGTATGACAGCTCACGCATTGTAGGCCCCAAGGTCGTTCAATAAAACGACAAGCGCCAGGTCGATGACCTCGGCTTCGCCGTTACGATAATATTGTACGACTTTGCACGGCACCGCGCAACGCATGCGACTACGGCTTTTGCGTATGTTTCGCGGGCGAGGGCGCCTCGAATTGATCGAGCTTTTTGCGGACAAACGGCAAATCCTGCACGTCGAAGAACGTGATGTAGAGCATGTAACCGATGATGACTACAGCGCAGCTTGTCTGTACGACCTCCAGCACACGCATGTTCACCGGCCGGCGGCGGATCGATTCGATGATCGCCAATACAATGTGGCCACCATCGAGAACTGGAATCGGCAACATGTTCAAGATCGCCAGGTTCACATTCAAAATCACGCTAAACCACAGCGCCAGCTGCCAGCCGCGTTCGCTTTGGAAAAGGAGATAGTAAATGCGACCGATCCCGACGGGACCGCTCAAATGCTGCAATTTTACGTCCGACTTGGGCGAGGCAACTGCGCCAATTGTGTTTAACGTGCTGGCTACGCTGTTGTAAACCTGTTCGATCGGATTGGGATGCTGGATCGACACGATTCCAGTCGTGTCCCATTGAATTCCGATTCGTGGTTTCTTTTCGCCATTCGTAGGCAGAAGCGTTGGTTTTACCGGAACGTCAAACTTCTCGCTACCGCGCTCGACATGAAGAACAAGCTCGTCGTTTGGATGTTTGCTGATGTATTCCAGCAGCGCGATGGGATTATAGATGGGCGTATTATTGAACCCGCGGATGATGTCTCCTGAGCGCAGCCCCGCCGCCGCAGCCGGCGTATTCGGCTCTACTTTGTCAATGATCGCGGTCTCTGCCGGGTAAATAAGCAACTGGCGCACGCTTTTTCTGCGCCATCCACGGGTCTCCGCCTTGTAAGGTTCCACCCAAACGGTCTGCACCTTTCCGTCTCGCTCGAATTTTACCTCAATCTTGTCGCCTTCGCTTCGCACCACATCCCAGCTCACGCTGTCACTCATTCCCATAAAACGCCTGACCGATTTACCATCAACCGAGAGGATTTTGTCGCCGGGTTGCAAGCCTGCCTTTTGCGCCGGCGAATCGGGCAAGACATAACCGATCACCGTGGTCGAATCCGCTTCGCTCACCGGATGGCCGACAGCCCAAACGATGGCCGCAAAGAAAAGCGCCAACAGCAAACTGAACAGCGGCCCGGCAATTGCTACGATGATTTTGTCGAGCGCGGAAATTTTCGGCAACCTTGCGCGGTCCACATCCGCTTTTCCCTCTATGATGTCCATTGGTGCAAGTTGCGGCAGCGCAACGAAGCCCCCGAACGGCAGCGAGCCGAGCGAGTATTGGACACCGTTGATTGTTTTCTTCCAGATCGGTTTGCCGAACCAAACACCGAATCTTTCGATGTAAAGTCCTCGCCAGCGCGCCGCCAGAAAGTGCCCCAGTTCATGTACCACGATCAGCAGATTGAACAGGATGAGGACTTCCAGCAGGATGAAAACGACGCGAGCGATGTGCAATAGCATTGTAATTAGAAACAAGTGATCAGCGATTGGTCATTTCTTGGACACACGAGGGTATCTGCCGTTGTAATTCTTTTAACGATTTACCGATTTAGATAACCCCTGCGCTTCGTTACGTGCCCATTGATCGGCCTGCAATATGGCATCCAGATCGGGGTGCGCAACGGATGTGTGGCGGTTCATGACTTCTTCAACAATCTGCCAGATATCCGGAAAACGAACTTGCCGGTCCAAAAAACCAGCGACTGCTATTTCGTTTGCGGCATTCATGACGGCAGGCAACGTGCCGCCGGTCTCCCCCGCCCGGCGCGCCAGGTTCAGCGCGGGAAAATCGTTGTAGCGCGGCGTGAAAAATTCCAACCGGGACAATTTCGAGAAATCGAGTGCTGGCAAACTATTCGGGACCCGATCCGGCCAGGTCACGGCGTACTGGATCGGGAAACACATGTTGGAATAACTCAATTGCGCGAGTGTGGACCCGTCTGCGAACTCGACCATCGAGTGAACAATGCTCTGCGGGTGTATCACCACTTCGACGCGTTTCATCTCGACGCCAAAAAGCCAATGTGCCTCGATCATCTCCAGTCCTTTATTGAACAGGGTCGCTGAATCGATGGTGATCTTTGGTCCCATATTCCACGTCGGATGCTTTAACGCCTGCTCGGGTATGATCGAATCAAAATCTTTTCGCGGCGTTTCGCGAAATGGTCCACCTGATGCCGTCAGGATGATGCGGCGAACGTCCAAAGACTTTTTGCCTTCCAAACACTGAAAAATCGCATTGTGCTCGCTGTCCACAGGCAACACCCGCACGTCATTATCGCGGGCCTCGCGCATTACGATCTCGCCTGCCATCACCAGAATTTCCTTGCTCGCCACGGCGAGGTCTTTGCCGGCCTCAATCGCCGCCAGCGCCGGACGCAACCCCCCAGTACCTACGATTGCGACCAGCACCATCTCCGCATTCGTCAGGCAGGCGATCTCACGTAATCCTTTCTGTCCCGCAAAAATTCGCGGCTTGTACGTAAGTGCGCGCTGAAGCGCATCGATCTTCGTTTCATCGACGAGACAAACAGATTGCGCTCGCGTTTCATTCGCAGCCGCCGCGAGTTTTTCGGCATTACTGTTGGCAGCCAGGCCGACAATTTCCATCCGCTCCGGAATATCGCGTGCTACTTTCAGCGCACTCTCGCCGATCGATCCTGTCGCGCCGAGAATGACAACACGCTTGCGCTCTCCAGAAGTTTCCGTCGTCATTTCTTAACCACGAATGAACACCAATGAACACGAATTCATAAGACGATTCTCTCCCACTCCAGCTTGGAGCGTTTAAAATTGAGAATCACTCCAGCCCGCAAATTTGTCGTCCGAAGGTAATTCAACATCAATCCCCGTTCGTGATCCGTGATTCGATCAATCACCTTTGCATCCACAACAACGTTATCGAATGCGATCAGATCGGAAACGAACAAACCAACCTTGTGACCTTTGTAAAGGATGTCGAACGAAGGTTGCTGCTGGAAGGGGATTCCTTGCAAACCAAACTCTACCACTAGCATTCTCGTATGTGCTTCTCAACTAGCCCATGACCCAGTGTGTTGAGAACCTCGATCGCACAACCGACGATTCGAAAAACTTCCTGTTTGAATAGCAGTTTGTCGTCATTCGTGTGCATTCGTGGTTACGGCACACGAATCACCAGTCGCAGATAGAAGAACAAAAGCGGCGCGGTAAATAGTAGACTATCCACGAGGTCCAGCGCACCTCCGATTCCCGGCAACAGATTCCCAGAGTCCTTTACATCTGTGCTGCGCTTGATGATTGATTCAGCTAAATCGCCGAGCACTGCTCCGAGACCAAGAAGCACTCCGAGAATTGTCGTGTGCGTCCAGTTCAGCGCCGATAAATGTCCCGGCATCAGTTTGAACAATCCCAGACTGCATAGCAGCGCAAAAACAATCGCGCCGAAAAAACCTTCCCACGTTTTCTTGCCGCTAATATGAGGGACCATCAGGTGCCGTCCGATTGCGCTGCCGGTGAGGTACGCACCCATGTCGGCAAATTTTGTCACCGCGATCAGAAACAGAACATAAAATTGCCCGGTCAATTGGCCTGTGCTCGAACGTGGCGTTAGATAAACGATTTTGGTGATGAAATTAAAAAGCCAAAGCACATAAAGCAGGCCAAACAACGTGTACGCCATGGTTTGCAACGGCTCATCATGGCGAAGTCGAGCAAACATCTGCCGTCCGAACACGGTCAGCAGAAAAAAAAGCAGGACAGCGACTTCGAAATCATAGGAGTGTGCCGGTCCAATCTTGGAAAAGTAATAAAAACTCCCGGCGAGTAGAACGGCGCCGCAGATCATTCCTGTGACTTTGAAATTGGGCAGCCCCTTGTGATCGAGCATCCGGTAAAATTCCAAAAGGCCGATCATTCCGAACAGGCTGATCAACAGCCAAAACAAGATCTCGTATCCGGAGAACATGATCAGCAGCGCGATCGTCCAAAGCGCGACCGTGCTGACGAACCGGAGAATGAAAGCGGAACGCGGCGTGATTACGTTCGACCTGGCTTGCTCCAGCGTAACAGGCATGGACTGCATCATCTCGGAGGAACGAATCAGGTGCAAGCGCAGACGTGACGCGTATCAGCGCAATACGACTCAACCGCGACCGGTGGAACGCGTTTCCCTGGGCCCGGTAGTGTCGCCGCAGCGAACGTCGATTCCTTGGGCACGCTCCAATACGCGCGACCTTGCCGGAGCACGCGCAAATTCCCCAGCCAGTTTTGGCCAAGCGCGTAACTAGCGCCTCGGACTTACTACGGCGTAGGCGATGGACTTGGCGAAGTAGCCTCTACCGCAGGAGATAGAGCTGGCGAACCAGCCTCCGCCGCAGGAAATACCGCTTTGCCAGACATCTTCGCTTTGTCCAAATTCTGCTGCCATTGGCGCTGTAAGTCTTCCGGCCCAAGCTGTCGTGGGGCGGGTCGCTCTTGTGTCATCCTGTCTTTTTCAGCTTTCATCTTCGACGAGTCGGGCATCATGGCCCGAAACTCGGCGGTAACCTCTTGTATTCTCCTGTCTCTTTCGGCTTTGTCCTGTGCGGGGTCGGAAATCTGAGGCTGAACGTCGGTAGGAATCGTCCGGTCATTCAACGTGGCCGTTTCTCTTTCGCCGAACGCTTTCTCTCTTTTGTCTAGCGCCTTCTCTCTGTCGTCTGCCACTTTTTCTCTTTCAATTAACGCGTCCTCGCGTGTGTCCAGCTCCGTTTTCCGTTGAGCAAGTTGTTGCTCGGCGGTTGAATCTTGTTTTTGGCAGGAGCAAATCATCGAGAAAGAGACGACCATCGAAAGGATAAAAATATTTCTCATATTAGGCGTAAACTGGGTCTGGTTAACTCGGACAAAGAAACTGGGGAAGGCCGGGAGCTAGTCAAATGTAACCTGCTCGCAAAGTCCGGAGCCGCTATATGCTTTCTACGCGAATTTTTCCATCGTTTGAAGACCGGCTTCATGCGGCCGAGTCGAAGCTATCAAGGAGCTGATAAGGTAAAGGCATTCGCCGCGGGGGCGAACGCCTTTCCAATTCGCCGCGATGCTTGGCACACAAGGCCCGCTCTACATCGCAGCTTTACGGTTTGTTCACGACCACTTGCGGCGCAGGCTTGCTCACCTCCAGTTGTGCGCTCACTTTTTGGATTTGCGCGGCCTGCTCTTTGAGCTGCGCTGTGAGAGTCTCTATTTGTTTCTGTTGCTGCGCGACCGTTGCTTGCAACTTCTCAACTTTGTCATTGAGCATGGCTTGGTGTTGCGGGCGCGCGGCAGGTTGCGGTGCGCCACGACGCACAGGTGCGCCGCTACGAGGCGCAGGTGCGCTATGTGGCTGGTTGCTCGGGCCAAAGTCCCAGCCAAGGTGGTCGGTGTTAAGGTCTAGAGTAACTTGAACAACGTTGACGCCGTTAACAGGCTGGAAGTTGTTGAAGATACCACCGATGAAGCACTCTGTGGACCCGAGCCCGTTCTCCGAGAGGTCGCCGATGCGGATCGTACCGCTTTCGTCGGGGACGGGGCCGGAGCACCCTGTATCAACACACGTACCAATGAAGTCGCCGATGTAAGTGTTATTGAAGCCAGCGATCACGTTTTGTCCTGCCCCTGTACCCACGACTGTGTTCTCACTGCCATCAACGTTATTAAACATCGCTGCACTGCCAACTGCCGTGTTGTTATTGCCCAAACCCATTCCATCCGCGTCATTAAACGCGAGCGCGACATCACCAAGGGCGGTGTTTTCAGCGCCGATAACATTAAAGAAAAGCGCGGAGTTGCCAAGCCATCACCGTTAGAAAAGAGCGCCTGAGTGCCAACTGCCGTGTTGCCGTTTGCATTGCCGTTTCCGGTGTTGTCATTATTTTGGAGCGCTTGGGACCCCACGGCGGTGTTGCTGGAGGCGATAACGTTACTAAAGAGCGCGAACGTTCCATTGGCCGTGTTAGAGGTACCGGTGGTGTTACTAAAGAGGTCTCCAGCGCCAACGGCCGTATTGTTACTTGCTGTGTTAACAAGCAGCACGCCAGCGCCGACACCAGTGTTGAAGTTGGCCGAGCCGTTGCTTAGGAGCGACAAGAAGCCAAATGCCGAATTGTATAGACCGGTGGTTAGGCTCCCAAGGGCGCCTTGCCCATCTGCTGTGTTGCTTGTGGGAAGAGAACCTCCTGGATCGGGTGTGTCTGTGGCGCTTTGCACCTGTTGGCAAAGCCCAAAGCAGACAAGCGCAGACAGGACCGTCCCAAATATAATTTTCCGAATTTTCATAATTTAAATTTCTTTCATTGTTTTTGGCCTTTCCTGATTTATCCCTGCCGCGCCGCCTGCTCGCGAAACACTTTCGGAGGAGCCCCGCACCCGCGGGGCGAAAGCGGCACCATAACGTCTCATTTCTGGCCGTTTACTCATTTCCTTCGCGAAGCGTTCTACCAAAAATGCGAATGATGTGTCAAGAAAACGAACGCCCAGAGTTTCCGCAGAAATCACAGATCGAAACACAGACTTTTAGTCCGCCCGCCTCAGGCGGGACGCGGCCGGTGGAACGCATTGTCGCTCGGCAGGTACTTCGCCGTGGCCAGCAAACGCGGCTCAATCGGTTGCTAAAGTAGTCTCATGGGTGGGCTGACTTTTATGTGCGTGCGATGATTCCGCCGTCGGCGGAAGACGCCGGCGCAAACCAATCGCCGCAGCGCCACCACGACGGCGCGCTCACCTCAGCACTGCCGAGGCCGTAACTAGCGCCTCGGAATTACTGCGGCGTAGGCGATGAAGTTGGCGAAGCAGCCTCTAGTGCGGGAGATCCTGCCGCGCCAGACGTCTGCCACTTAGGTTGCTTTTGGCTCATTAATTCTTTCAGCGCACCTTGTGCCTCGCTGAGTCGCTCTTTTGTGATCCTGTCTTTTCCGGAGTCGGGAACCATGGCCCGAAACTCGGCAGCAATCTCTTGTATTTTCCTGTCTCTTTCAGCTTTCGCCTGCGTGGGATCGGAAATCGTGTCCGATGACTGGGCGGGAGGAATCATCCGGGCATTCGCAGCGGCCTTTTCGCTTTCGGCGAGCGCATTCACTCTTTTATCCAAAGCGTTTACTTTCTCATCCAAAGCATTCACTCTCTCATCTAACGCTTTCTCTCTTTGAATTAACACGTCCTCGCGTGTGTCCAGCTCCGTTTTCCGTTGAGCAAGTTGTTGCTCGGCGGTTGAATCCTGCTTTTGGCAGGAGCAAATCATCGTGAAAGAGATGAGCATCGAAAGGATAAAATATTTTTTCATATCAAACGTAAACAGGGTATCGGCCAATTCGGACGAAGGAAATGGAAGGCCAGGAATTAGTCAAATGAAACCTTGGCTCGGCGCCAGAACATGAATGCAAACAAAAAGCCGCCACCCTGCGAGAGTGGCGGCTTTTGCAGACACTTTATCTCAGAGGACTGGTTAACAGTTTTTATTGATTCCCCACGGCCACCTTCGTTGCCGGCTTGGCCATCTGAACCTGCGCGCTTACTTTTTGGATTTGCGCGGCCTGCTCTTTGAGCTGGGCTGTGAGAACTTCCATCCCTTTCTGTTGCTGGGCGACTGTGACTTCCAAGTTTTGCACTTTTTTGTGTTCCTTAAGGAACTCGTTGAGCAACAGTATGGGGATCGTCTCGTAGCGCACGCCGGAGATCTCCCCTTGGGGATTACGCGTTATCCAGTCGAGGTTTACCTCGGCGACTTCTTCGGCAACCAAGCCAAATTCGGGCTCGTTAGTGTTGTCGGTCTTCCAGTGAAACGTCACTGGTCTAAGAGCCAGGATGCTTTCGCTGATCTTATCGATCGGTGCAATGTCCTTTTTGAATCGGCGTGAGGAAAGAGTCGCATCGGCGAGCTGATTATTGGGGCCAACCATTACAGTATGGGACCCAGCGGGCGGCGTTTGGTTGAAGATGCCGCCGATATTACAGGTTGAAGCCCCGGTCGTAGTTTGGAGGCCGTTGCCGATCGAAACGTTGCCAAACCCTATCAGCGTTCCTACGGAGATGCCCTGGGTGTTCAAGCCGGTGCCGATAAGGACGAAGTTGGCGAGGGGGCCGCCGTCGAGGACGCCAATGCCACCGGACGGCAGGTTGTCGCCGATGCGGATGAAGTTGTTCTCAGCGGGATCCCCAGCCTGCACACCTGCGCCGATATAGATATTGGAAGCACCTGTTGTTAGGTTATTGCCGGCCTCGTCACCGATAGCCACGTTAGAATTACCCTCGGTGCAGGCATGGAGCGCGTCATCACCGATGGCTGTGTTAAAGTTGCCCGTCGTGTTGTTGATCATGGCCTCGTCCCCCATCGCATTATTTTGGAAGCCGAGATTGTTCTGGAGCGCGGAGTGACCAAACGCGTTGTTGAAGTCTCCTTCGACGTTGTTGAAGAGCGCGAAAGCGCCGACGGCGTCGTTATTTGCGCCAGTGGTGGTACTGAATAGCGCCCCCGCGCCAATGGCCGTATTCTGGCCGCCATTGTCGACAAGCAACGCCCCAGCGCCTACGCCAGTGTCAAAGTTGGCGTCGCTTAAGGACAGGACTGACAAGAAGCCAAATGCCGAATTGTATAGACCGGTGGTGAGGCTCCCAAGGGCGCCCTGCCCATCCGCAGTGTTGCTTGTGGGAAGAGAACCTGGATCTGGTGTGTCTGTGACGCTTTGCACCTGTTGGCAAAGCCCAAAGCACACAAGCGCGGACAGGGCTGTCGCGAATATAATTTTCCGAATTTTCATAATTTAATTTTCTTTCATTGTTTTTGGCCTTTCCTGATTTATCCCTGCCGCGCCGCCTGCTCGCGAAATAC